>WNGD01001573.1_pt1 | contig 27358 bp, 30 predicted proteins | sample 5400671 | NCBI WGS metagenome assembly WNGD01 (sample SAMN13153369, study PRJNA577476) | soil metagenome | isolation source: 40 cm soil or saprolite under grassland replicate 2 | place: USA:California | collected 2016-06-15
GACCGTTGGTTTCGCTGTCATGATGACCTCTCAGTCCGAGCGACCCGGGCCCCGAACCCAGCCCCGGCCTCGGCTCCGGCCCCGCCGCGCGTTCGCCGCGTTCACGGCCGCCCGGCCACCCCGCAGTAGAGCACCCGGGCCGCCGGGGCCAGCGGCGTTACCGCCTCGTGCGTATTGCCCTGCGTCGGCAGCCCCGACCCGAGGTCGATGAACTGGCGGATCCCGTGCTGGCCGGCCATCCACCGGGCCGCCCGCTGGTGGAAGCCGCGGTTCGCCCACGCGGCATCGGTGAGCTCGGGAAGGCTCGCCCGGAGCTGCTCGGCAACCTCGCGGTCGATCGCGAAGTTGTTCGTGCCGCCCAGGTAGTAGTCATACAGGCGCGCCGGCGTAGGCGTCGTCGCGTCAACGCCAGGGGGAGCCTGCTCTACCTCGGTCATCTCGCCTCCATCGAGCCGTTAATCCATGGCTGCACCGGAGGCCAGCGGCCCGCGGCTGTCAGCAGCTTGGGAGGCCGGCACGCCTGTCCCGTTCGCCGGCTCAGGCAACAGTAGACCCATCGGGGCAAGCGGCGGGCCAGCCCGGGCACCGCCCGTCGATGCCTGCCCGGCCGCTGCTGGCTCGCCTCCATCGAACATTTAATGACAGTCTGACACGTTCTGAGTACTTCACAAACATGACGAGGCGAGCGCCGGGGCCGCCATTGTCGCGCCCATCTCACCCGGCCTGGGCAGTCAGCGGGTAATGGTCAGGAAGGCGAGCCAGCCCGGAAAGAGCAGGCCTCCAGATGGTCATTGACGACACCGCTTGCCTGCATGGTGGCATAAGCCGTTACCGGCCCGGCGAACCCGAATCCGTGCCGTTTGAGCTGCGCCGCGAGAGCCTTCGACGCGGGCGTCCAGGCCGGCACGTCGGCCAGCGTGACCGGCGCCACGGGCTGCTCGTCAGCGTAGCTCCAGACCAGGTCAGCAAGCCCGGCGGGCAACTGCAGGGCAGCATTCGCATTCCGGATCGCCGCCTCGATTTTCGCCCTGTTCCTGATGATCCCGGGATCCGCCAGCAGCCTGGCCACGTCGGCAGGCCCGAAAGCGGCCACTGCCGCCATATCGAAGCCGCGGAAGGCGGCCCGGAAGTTCTCCCGCTTACGCAAGATCGTGAGCCAGGAGAGGCCGGACTGGAATGCCTCCAGGCAGAGCCGCTCGAACATCGGCGTGTCATCGCGGATCGGCCTGCCCCACTCGCGGTCGTGATAGGCGAGGTAGTCGGCGCTGCCCAGGCACCACGGGCACCGGGCCAGCCCGTCCGGGCCGGGCTGCACGCCGCGGGCTGGATTGGTCACGCGGTCTCCCCTGGCGCGGTCTTCCCTGGCGCGGTCTCCCCTGGCGCGCCAGGATCGGTGCCGGTGGCCGGGTCCCTTGCTGGCTCGCTGAGCGGATCCTCGTCCGAGGCCGGCTCGCTGGCCGGTTCCCCGGCTGGCCGCTGCCAGGCCGACCACGGGGCCTGCGGCTCGGCCAGCTCGCGCCGCCACACGCTCGGGCGCGACGGCAGCGGAGCGCCCGGGTCGGCCGCCGTGGCCGCGCCACCGGCGGCGGCATCCGGCGGCGGGCCGGCCGCGGCTGGCGGCTGGCTCGCTGGCGGCTGGCCCAGCGGCGGCCGCGTCGGCAAGGGCTGGCCCAGCAGCGGCCGCGTCGGCGGCGGCTGGCCCGGCGGGGGCTGGCCCAGCGGCGGCCGCGTCGGCGGCAGCTGGGTCGGCGGCATCCACTGGTCGCGCGCGCGCTGGTCGCGCGCGGCGGCTGCGTCTGCTATCAAGCGCAGTTCGGTTAGCTGCCGCCGCAAGGTCGCGATCTCTACCTCCCGCTCGGTCATCTCCTGCGCGATCCGGCTGAGAGCCTGATCCGTGGCCGGGATGTTATACCCGCAGAGCGCCGCAGGCGGCCGCAGCAGCGCCACATCGGTAGCGGTGACGGCGTCGATGTCGAAGGGAACGAAGTCGGCGGTGGACTGCGCCAGCCCGCCGCCGCGGCCGAGCGCGACAATGATAACCCCGACGACTATCGCGGCGGCCACGACGATCAGCACCACTGGCACAAAAGGAATCGTGCCATGCTCAGGGCCATGGCGGGTGCACGGGACCGGCTGGCGGCCGAGGGAACTGCGCTGCTCGCCGTCGCGGCCGACGCGGCCACGGCAGCAGCGGCCGTGCGGGCGGGCGCCGCGCTCGTCGATCTCGGCGACGCCGGCTCCCCGGCAATCGCGGCATTCCGGGCAAATCATCCCGGCATTCTCGTCTGCGCGGCCGGCCAGACGGCCGACATCACCGCCGATCCGGTGCTGGCGCTGCGTACCGGGGCCATCCTGGCCTGCGCCGACCCGGTGGCGGCCGGCCGCGCCCGGGTGCCGGCCGGCCAGCTGCTGGTGCGAGTCGAGCCGGCCCGGCTGGCAGCCGCCCGCGCGGCGGGTTACGCCACCCTGGTCGACCTGCGGGACGAGCCGGGGCCGGATGCTGGCACGCTGGCCATTGCGGCGATCAGCGCCTGGCTCGGCGCCACCGTGGTCCGCACCGCGCATCCACGGCAGACCCGCCGGGCGGTCGACATGGCCAGCTCCATCCGCGGCATCCGGCCGCCCGCCAGGACGGTGCGCGGCCTCGGCTGAGCCCGCGCCGGGCTGACCCCCCGCGCCGGTCAGGCGAGTTCCGGAACCACCCCGGATTTGTGCGCGTCCAGGATGATCTCGACCACCTCCGCCGGGTCATCGGCGACCCGCACGAGCTGGAGATCGGCCACGGCGACCTTGCCGCTGGCGACCAGCGTGTCCCGGATCCAGGCCAGCAGCCCGGACCAGTGGTCGCTGCCGACGAGGACGATCGGGAATTTCGTGATCTTCCCGGTCTGCACCAGGGTGAGCGCCTCGAACAGCTCGTCCAGGGTGCCGAACCCGCCCGGCAGGACGACGAATGCCTGCGAGTACTTGATGAACACGGTCTTGCGCACGAAGAAGTACCTGAACTCCAGGCCGATCTCGACATGCTCGTTCAGGCCCTGCTCGACCGGCAGCTCGATGCCAAGGCCAACGGATACGCCGTTCGCGCTCACGGCGCCTCGGTTGGCCGCTTCCATCATCCCGGGACCGCCCCCGGTGATGACCGCGTAACCAGCCGAGGCCAGCCCCGCGCCAATCCGTTCCGCCCGGTCATACTCGGCTGTCCCGCGGGCAGTCCGGGCCGACCCGAACACCGACACCGCGGGGCCGAGCTCGGCGAGCAGCCCGAAGCCCTCGACGAACTCCGCCTGGATGCGCAGCACCCGCCACGGGTCGGTATGCACCCAGTCGCTCGGACCACGACGGTCGAGCAGGCGCTGGTCGGTGGTGGTCTTCGGGATGGCCTTGCCCCGTAGCGTGGCCGGGCCCTGACGGCGCACGTGACGGCGTGGCTCGAATTGCACGCTCATGGGTCCCAACGGTAGCCGCGGCAGCGGGCGGCGCGGCGGGCGTCCAGCCACCGGCGGTGGTTACCCGGCCGCCGAGACGGTCAGCGCCGCCGGGCGTAGACGACGTTGATGACGCCGATGACGAGCCAGATCAGGAAGACGAGCGCCCCGGACCCCCGCTGCCCGAGCACCACGGCGGCCGCGCCGATGCCGATTCCCATCGACCCGAGCCCGAGGATGACTCCCGCGACGCCGGGGCCGGTCGCGGCACCCGGCCTGCCGCCGCTGGCCCGCTTCGCTGGCTTGTCGTCGCGCTGCCCTAGCCTGGCGTCCACCCGCTTGTCGATCTCGTCGCCGATCCGCTCGATCAGCCCCTCCGCCACGGCGCGGTCATAGTCGCGGCCAAGTTCGCGGTGCGCTGCCGCGGCGGCGGCGATGTCCTCCCGGGCGAGCTGATCCATGGCGACAAGATACATCTCGATTACCGGCTTCGTCCATGCCCGGCCAGGTGCTTTTACCGGGACCTGGCGGCCCCCGGTGCTGGCCGGCCGGTCAGGCGTTCACGCCGTGGTCGCGGAGGATGTCGTTGAGCGCCGCCTTGTCGTGCGCGCGGCCGGCCGGCAGCCGCTTGAGCACCAGCACGCACGGCATGCCGAATTCCCCGCCGGCGAACTTCCGGTTTCTCGTCCCGCCGACGCACACCGACCACGCCGGGACCTCGCCGCGCGGCAGTTCCTCGCCGGTTTCCACGTCGATCACGTGCGCGCTCTTGGTCAGGATCGTGCCGCTGCCGAGCACGGCGCCAGCCCGGACCCGCGCGCCCTCCACGACCATGCACCGCGACCCGATGAACGCATCGTCCTCGATCACCACCGGAACCGCGCCGGCCGGCTCAAGCACGCCGCCGATGCCGACCCCGCCGGACAGGTGGACGTTCTTCCCGATCTGCGCGCAAGAGCCGACGGTAGCCCAGGTATCGACCATGGTGCCGCTGTCCACGTAGGCGCCGATGTTGACGAACGACGGCATCAGCACGGCGCCGGGCGCGACGTACGCGCCCCACCGGACGATCGAGCCAGCCACCGCTCGGACCCCGTCCAGGTGCCTGGTCAGCGGCACCCTGTCGTGGTAACGGAAGTCGCCGACCTGCGAGGCGACCATCGGCAACAGCCGGAAGGCCAGCAAGATCGCGCGCCTGGCCCGCTCATCCACCACGATCGCGCCGGTCGCCGGGTCCGGCCAGGCCACCCTGGCGTGTCCCGCGTCGATCGAGTCAACCGCGGCGACGACGACGCCGCGGGCACGGGCGTCCTGCGGGCCGAGCCCGTCGCGCCGTTCCCAGAGTTCATCGATCGCGGCCGGCAGCATGGACTCACCCGGCGGGAATGGTGCGGCGTTCATGGCGAGCGAGCCTAGCCGTTGCCGCGCACCGGGTACGTTCTGTTGTTGTGCCGGGAACAAGCACCAGGCGCGGCAGATCCGCCGGTATCGTCCTTGCCGTCCTCATCCTGCTCGGCGGCGGCGCCTATTTCGCGTTCCGGCACGTCGCGCCGCTGCTCGCGCCGGCCAGCGGCTGCGAGGTGAAGGCCAGCGGCCAGGTGTTCAAGCTGGACCCCAGCCAGGCCGGCATCGCGGCGACCATCGCGGGCGTGGCCAGGCGGCAGGCCCTGCCCGAGCGCGCGGTCACCGTCGCGTACGCGGCTGCGCTGCAGGAGTCGAAGCTGCAGAACCTGCAGTTCGGCGACCGGGATTCGGTCGGCGTGTTCCAGCAGCGGCCATCGGAAGGCTGGGGCACCACTCGCCAGCTGGAAGACCCCGTCTACGCGACAACCAAGTTCTTCCAGGCGCTCAGCCGGGTGCCGGGATACAAGCAGATCCCGGTCTACAAGGCCGCGCAGGCCGTCCAGCACAGCGCCGACGGCACCGCGTACATCCAGTACCAGCAGATGGCGGCCGGCCTGACACAGGGATTCACCGGGCACAACCCGCGGTCGGTCTGGTGCTGGTATGGCGGGCAGCCGAAGGGAGGGGCCCGCCTCGCCGCCGCCGGCCAGGGCCTGACCCGGGCGTTCGGACCGCTCACGGTGCGCACGTCCGGGGATCCGGCGGTGACCGTGTCCGTTCCGCATCCGGCCGAGGCCTGGTCGGTCGCCGCCTGGCTGGTGGCGCACGCTGCGCATTACCGGATCCGCGAGGTGCGGTACGGCCGCTACGAATGGCGGGCAGCCAAGGGCGCCAAAGGCTGGATCCGCGGCTCTTTCCCGGTGTCAGCCGGCCGCCTGCGGGTCGGCTGATAGCCTGCCATCCCGGCGGGACCTATCCGATGACGCACGAACCGGCAGGGCAGGCGATACTTAGCTAGTGGCCTTGAGACTGGGGCCCGGCCCAGCCCTCGCGGGCGTGCCAGCGCGTGGACTGAAGAGGAGTTCCGACGTGACTTACATCATCGCGCAGCCTTGCGTCGATCTGCTCGACAAGAGCTGCATCGAGGAATGCCCCGTCGATTGCATCTACGAGGGCGAGCGCATGCTCTATATCCACCCGGACGAGTGCGTCGACTGCGGCGCCTGCGAGCCAGTCTGCCCGGTGGAGGCGATCTTCTACGAGGACGACGTGCCCGATCAGTACAAGGACTACTACAAGGCGAACGTAGAGTTCTTCGCCGATCTCGGCTCGCCAGGCGGCGCCGCCAAGACCGGCAAGATCCCCAAGGACCATCCGCTGGTCGCCTCCCTGCCGCCACAGGAGGTCCAGGTCTGACCCTGGCCGCGCGGCTGCCCCGGTTTCCGTGGGAGGCGCTTGAGCCGGCCAGGGCGAAGGCGGCGGCGCACCGCGGCGGCCTCGTCGACCTGTCGGTCGGCACCCCGGTGGACCCGGTCCCCCGGGTCGTGCGCGATGCGCTCGCGATGGCCAGCGACTCGCCCGGCTACCCGGCCGCGGCCGGCACCCCCGCGCTCCGCGAGGCGGCCGCGGCCTGGCTGGCACGCTGCCACGGCGTGACCGTGCACCCGGCCGCGGTGCTGCCGGTGATCGGGACCAAGGAGCTGATCTCGTCGCTGCCGACGCTGCTCGGCTGCGGCCCGGACGACCTGGTGACCTATCCGCGGCTCGCCTATCCGACGTATCATGTCGGCGCCCTGCTGGCCGGAGCGCGGCCGCTGGCCGCGGACGGGACGCTTGAGCTCGGCCCGGAGCCCGTCCGGCTGGCCTGGCTGAACTCTCCGGCCAACCCGACCGGGCAGGTGCTGCCGCCCGAGCACCTGCGCAAGGTGGTTGCCTGGGCCAGGGACCGGGGCACGATCCTGGCATCGGATGAGTGCTACCTCGGGTTCGGCTGGGACGCCACCCCGGTGTCTGTGCTGCATCCGGACGCGTGTGACGGCTCGCACCAGGGGCTGCTCGCCGTGCACTCGATGTCCAAGCGCTCCAACATGGCGGGCTACCGGGCCGGTTTCGTTACCGGCGATCCGCGGCTTGTCCAGGAACTGACCGAGATACGCAAGCACGCCGGGCTGCTGCTGCCCGCGCCCGTGCAGGCTGCCATGATTGCCGCGCTCGGCGACGACCAGCACGCCGAGGCGCAGCGGGCCAGGTACGCCGCGCGGCGCGGCAGGCTCCGGCCCGCGCTCCAGGCGGCGGGCTGGGCGGTCACCCATTCCGAGGCCGGGCTTTACCTGTGGGCGGCCCATCCGGCGCATGACTGCTGGGGATCGGTGCAGGTGCTCGCCGCGGCGGGCATCCTGGTCGCGCCCGGCGAGTTCTACGGCCCGGCTGGCCAGCGGCACATACGGGTGGCGCTCACCGCCACCGACGAGCGGATCGATGCTGCCGTTGCGCGGCTGGCTGAGCTCGCCTGACTAGGCTGATCGCGTGTTCCGGCTCTACGACACGCGGACCCGGCAGGCCGAGCCCATCACGGGCGCCCGCCGGGGCGAGCTGCGCATGTACACCTGCGGGCCGACCGTCTACCGGTATGCGCACCTTGGCAACCTGCGTTCCTACCTGCTGTCCGACCTGGTCAGGCGAACCGCGGAGCGTCGCAAGCTGACCGTGGTCAGCGGCCAGAACATCACCGACGTGGGCCACCTGGCCGACGACAGCGAGATCGACCCGGAGGGGGAGGACAAGGTCCTGGCCCAGGCGCGCGCCGAGGGCATGTCCGCGCTCGGCCTGGCCCGCCGCTATGAGGACGCGTTCTGGGCGGACTGTGCCGCGCTGAACATCCGCCCCCCGGACTTTTCGCCGCGCGCGTCTGAGTCGGTCGGCCTGATGATCGACCTGATCGCGAAGCTGATCGAGGCCGGGCACGCCTACCCGGCGGCCGACGGCTCGGTGTACTTCGACGCGCGCTCGTTCCCCGGCTACGGCGAGCTGTCCGGAAACCGCATCGATGAGCTACGGCCCGGCACCCGGCTCGCGGGCGGCGTCGCGCGGGAGAAGCGTTTCCACGCCGACTGGGCGCTGTGGAAGGGCGCCGCCGCACGCAGGGAACTGACCTGGCCCGCTCCGTGGGGCACCGGCTTCCCCGGCTGGCACACCGAGTGCGCGGCCATGTCGCTGCACTACCTGGGCGAGGAGATCGACATCCACACCGGCGGCATCGACCTGCGGTTCCCGCATCACGAGGATGAGCGCGCCCAGACCGGCTCGGTGACCGGGCACGAGGTCGTCCGGCACTGGGTGCACGGCGAGCACCTGCTGTTCGAAGGCCGCAAGATGGCCAAGTCGACGGGCAATGTGGTGCTGCTCGGCGACATCACCGGCCGCGGGCTGGATCCGCTGGCGTTCCGGCTCGCCCTGCTTGAGCATCGCTACCGGCAGCAGCTCAACCTGACCTGGGAGACCCTGGCGGGCGCTGACGCAACCCTGCGGCGGTGGCGGGACCGGGTGGCGGACTGGGCCAGGTCGCCGAGCAAGCCGATGCGCGCGCAGTACACCGGGGACATCATCAGCGCATTCGACGACGACCTGGACACTCCCGCTGCCCTGCGCGCGCTGCGCGGCCTGGAGAAGGACGGCGAGATCCCGCCGGGCTCGAAGTTCGAGACCTTCGCGCACGTCGACCAGCTACTCGGGCTCGACCTAGCCCGTGACGTCGGCCGGCCGGCCGCGGCGCGGCCGCTGCCGGCCGGTGCGGCGGCGAAGCTCCAGGCCAGGCAGGCCGCGCGGCAGGCCAGGGACTTCGCAGCCGCCGACCGGCTGAGGGACGAGCTGGCCGCCATCGGCGTGGCCGTCGCCGACACGCCCGGTGGCCAGGAATGGACGGTCGGCGGGCACCACCAGCCCCGCTAGTGGTTCCGCTGGCCCGATGGCCAGGACCCTGATCTGCGCACGGACCTCGCGAGAGTTGACAGGCAGGTAAATACCTGCATAATGGGCCGGAGCATGGACCTGGTGTTCAAGGCGCTGGCCGACCCAACCCGGCGGCTGTTGCTGGATCGTCTACACGAGCGCAACGGCCAGACGCTCGGCGAGCTGTGCCGGCACCTGGAGATGACACGCCAGTCCGCCACCCAGCACCTCGAGATCCTGGCGGCCGCCAACCTGGTCGCCACCGTGCGGCGGGGGAGGGAGAAGTTCCACTACCTCAACCCGGTGCCGCTGCAGGAGATTGAGGAGCGCTGGATCGACAAGTTCGAACGTCCCCGATTGCGAGCGTTGCGCACCGTGCAGCGACGAGCGGAGGAAGCCATGGCAGACAAGCCCGCAGTCGTCTACGTCATCTATATCGAGAGCACTCCCGAGCGGGTCTGGCAGGCGCTCACCGACGCGGAGTTGACGGCCAAGTACTGGGGGCACAGCAACGTCTCGGACTGGCAGGTCGGATCGGGCTGGCAGCACCAGCGCGCCGACGCATCGGGTATCGCCGACGTCATCGGCACCGTGGCCGAAAGCTCGCCGCCCACGCGCCTGGTCATCACGTGGGCGGCCGATGGCCAGGACCGCCCCGGCGGCCCGTCCCAGGTGACCTTCGAGATCGAGCCCTACCGCGACATCGTCCGGCTGACGGTCACCCACGACAACCTCGCCGACGACGCCGAGAGGGAGGGCGCCGCGGCAGCCTGGGCGGCCGTGCTCTGCAACCTCAAGTCCATGATCGAAACGGGCCACGTCCTGCCGCAGCGGCCGTGGGAGATGCCAAGGAGGGCCTAGCTACCGGGTTTCGCAGCTGGACGCAACGCTTGACGCATATTGCCACGGACTACGCAACGGATCGCTGCCGCTGCGCACTGACTGCGCGGACCGCTGGTGCTGCCCGGCTCTTACGCTGGATTCCTGTTCCATTATCAGCTGACGGGAGCCGTATGAGCCAACCGGACGGTGCCGCGCGTGGCCGGGTGCCGCGCGCCAGGAGCTACCTGATGTGCCCCCCTGATCACTTCACGGTGAATTACGCAATAAATCCGTGGATGGACCCGGCCATCGGAGTCGATGCCGCCCGGGCGATGGCCCAATGGCGCAGCCTGCGCGATACCTACGCCCGTCTCGGCCATGCCGTGCACACGATCAGCCCCGAGCCCGGACTGCCGGACATGGTCTTCGCGGCCAACGGCGGCACCGTGATCGGCGGCCAGGTGCTCGGGGTGCGCTTCCGGCATCCGCAGCGGGCGCAGGAAAGCGCCGCCTATCAGAGCTGGTTCGAGCGCAACGGCTATGGCGTGCAGCCGCCCGGCTGCGTTAACGAAGGTGAGGGCGACATCGTCGTCGCCGGAAACTGCGTGATCGCCGGGCACGGGTTCCGCAGTGACCAGGCCGTGGCGGCCGAGCTTGCCGACCTGTTCGGCCGGCCTGTGGTCAGCGTCCGCCTGGTCGACCCGCGGTTTTATCACCTCGACACGGCGCTGTGCGTGCTGGATGCCGACACGGCCGCCTACTATCCGGCGGCGTTCGACGACGCGGGCCGGGCGGCGCTTGCCTCGCTGTTCGCCGAGCTCATCGAGGCGAAGGACGAGGATGCCGAGGTGCTTGGCCTGAACGCGGTCAGCGATGGACGCCATGTCGTGCTGCCCGCACAGGCGGCCGGCCTTGCCGCGCAGATCGCCGCCCGCGGCTTCCGGCCAGTGCCGGTCGACATGTCGGAGTTCCGCAAGGCGGGCGGTGGCCCGAAGTGCTGCACACTCGAGCTGAGATCGTGAGGGGGCAGGACATGGCAGGTAGTCACGCACCGGACGCCGGCCCGCCGACCGCGCAGGAACTGCGGGCGCAGGCGCAGCTGCACGGAGCGCACAACTATCACCCGCTGCCGGTGATGATCGCCGAGGCCGAGGGCGCGTGGGTCACCGACGTGGCGGGCCGGCGCTACCTTGACCTGCTGGCCGCCTACTCGGCGCTTAACTTCGGCCACCGGCACCCGCGGCTGGTAGCCGCGGCGCAGCGCCAGCTTGACCGGGTCACGCTGGTCAGCCGGGCGTTCGAGCACGACCAGTTCGGCCCGTTCTGCGCGGAACTCTCGGCGCTGGCCGGCCTGGAAATGGTGCTGCCGATGAACACCGGCGCCGAGGCGGTGGAAACCGCGATCAAGACGGCGCGCAAGTGGGGATACGAGGTCAAGGGCGTGCCCGCCGACGAGGCGGTCATCGTGGTCTTCGAGGGCAATTTCCACGGGCGCACCACCACGATCATCAGCTTCTCCACCGACGCGGACGCCAGGCGCTCGTATGGCCCGTTCACGCCCGGCTTCCGGGTGGTGCCCTACGGCGATCTGGGCGCACTGGCCGATGTCATGGATGACCGCGTGGTCGCCGTGCTGGTCGAGCCGATCCAGGGCGAGGCGGGCGTGCTGGTGCCGCCGGCTGGCTTCCTGACCGGGGTGCGCGACCTCTGCTCCTCCCGCGGCGCGCTGATGATCGCCGACGAGATCCAGTCCGGTCTCGGCCGGACCGGGACGACCTTCGCCTGCGAGCACGAGGACGTCGTGCCGGACATGTACGTGCTGGGCAAGGCGCTCGGCGGCGGCATCGTGCCGATCTCCGCCGTGGTTTCGTCCAGCGATGTGCTCGGCGTGTTCAAGCCAGGCCAGCACGGCTCCACGTTCGGCGGCAACCCGCTCGCCTGCGCGGTAGCCCGCGAGGTCATCGCGATGCTGTCGACCGGCGAGTTCCAGGAGCGCTCGGCCAAGCTGGGCGCGCACCTGCACGACCGGCTGTCCGGCCTGCCGCGGGACGCCGTGCGGCAGGTCCGCGGGCGCGGCCTGTGGGCCGGCCTGGAGTTCGCGGCTATCTCCGGCCGCGAGGCCTGCGAGCGGCTGGCCGTGGCTGGCGTGCTGGCCAAGGACACCCACGGCACCTCGATCCGGCTGGCCCCGCCGCTGATGATCAGCGAGTCCGATCTCGACTGGGCCATCGACCGAATCGAGCAGCTCGCCCGCTAGCCCGGCCCGTCCCTAATCGGCGACGCTGCCTGCAGAATGCCTCAGGGCAGGTCGAACTCGCCGCCCCGCACCGCAGCGGTGAACTCCTGCCACTCGGCCGGGGTGAAGGTCAGCACCGGACCCTGCCGGTCCTTGGAGTCCCGGACGGCGACGATGCCCGGCAGGTCGCGCGCGATCTCCACGCAGCCCCCGCCGTTGCCGCCGCTATAGGTGCTCTTGCGCCAGATGGCGCCGCTTACGTCCATCGTTCCTCAGCTACTCTCCTGATCAACTCCCGCGAAGCGCCACGGGGCAGCGCCTCGGCTCTCAGCGTGTCGAAGGTCTCGCTCACCTTGGCGACCACGGACGGCAGCTCGGTGGTCTGCCCCTGGTCGGGTGACTCCATGTACACGCTACCCGGTGCGCTATCGGCGGTCGCGATAGCGAAGCCGCCCAGCAAGCCGACGTGCGCGCCGACCTCCGCAGGGACGACCTGAATCGTGATCTTAGACCGGCCTGACATGCTCGCTAGGTGCGCAAGCTGGTCATACATGGTCTTTCCGCTGCCGACTAATGATCAGTTCATTACTTCCGGCACGGTGCATGAGGAGACGGCATGCGGGAGATCACCACCACCGCACCGCCGCTCGCCGTGACTGACACCCGGACTGACGTGACTGGCACCCGGACTGACCGGAGCTACTTAGAGCTAGTCGCCGCACCCGGCGCGGTGCCGCGTGCCCGGCGCCATACCAGGCACATGCTGGCCGCGTGGAAGCTCGGCCACCTCGCGGACGACGCCGAGCTGGTCGTCTCGGAACTGCTGACGAACGCCGTGCGGGCCACGCCCGGAATGCCGCCGGCCGCTCCGGTGGCCTTGTACCTCGCGGCGGAACACGACCGGCTTACCGTAATGGTCTGGGACGCCTGCCCGCAGCCGCCGGTGCGTCGCCCGCACGATGACGACGCGGTGACCGGCCGTGGCTTAGAGATCATCGAAGCGCTCAGCGATCGTTGCGGCTCGTGCGTTCCCGACCACGGCGGAAAAATCGTGTGGGCCTGGTTCGACCTGCCAGAATGAACTGCTGAGCAGCGTCAGTAATGTGAGTGGCGCTGCTGGTCCAGCATCGTTAACCAGTGAGCGTTTCCTTCGGGCGTACGACGCAGAATTCATTGCCCTCCGGGTCGGCCAGGACTGTCCACGACTAGCCGGGCGCGAGTCGGCGGTAGCCGCCGCTGAAGTAGATCAGCGGGCCGCCGTCCCTCGGCTCGGTCACGCCTACCACCTCGCCGACGACGATGCTGTGATCGCCGCCGTCGTGCACCGCCGTGGTCCGGCATTCCAGCGCGGCCAGCGCGGCGTCCAGGATAGGCGCGCCGGTCACCGGGCCGCGATGATGCGCGATCATGTCCAGCTGGCCCTCCAGCGGGCGGCCGCGGGTGGCCAGCCAGCGGGCGGTCTTCTCCGACTCCTCGTCGAGAACCGACACCGACCAGATGCCGGCCTCCAGCACCGCGTCGTGGAAACGCGCGATCTTCTCCGCGCAGAACAGCACGAGCAGCGGATCCAGCGACACCGAGGTAAAGGCGCTCACCGTCATCGCGTGCCCGGTGCCCTGCAGGCTCGTGCTCACCACCACGATGCCGGTCGGGATCCGGCCCGCCGCCCGCCGGAACACGCCAGCGTCGGGCGGCGTCACCGGCCGGACCTTGACGGCCGGGACGCAGGCATCGCCACGAATGCCGCCACCACGCCGCCAGCGGCGCAAGCCGCGCCGCCGTACAGGAACCACTTGCCCGCGGCCGTGTTGGTGATCACGATGCTTCCTCCCGGCGTGGACATGGCAAGCACGAACGATGCCGCGAACCATCCCACAGCGGGCATAAGCCCCCCGGTCGGCGTCTGCATTCCCCACGCGGCGAGAATGACCGTCACGAGGATGGCCGCCGCGAACCCGAGCGCCGCCGCCGGGACCGGGCCGACGGTGCTGCCGTAGAAGAAGCAGCCGATCACGCCCTCAAGCGCGCCGAGGACGAAGAGCAGCGCGTACCCGCCACCGGTGACAAGTGCCCAGCCGCCACGGCCCGGCGTCGCGTTCTGCACGGACGCAGGCTAGCCAATCCCGGCGAAAAGATCGTCTTCCCAGCCATGCGGCCCGTGGCCGGGACCGCGCGGGCCGGCCAGCAGGGTGTAATACTCACGGCCGAACGCCCGCTGGCCCACGTTGTTGGACAGCGCGAAGAACGGACTGTTCACCGCGATCTGGGTGACGTGCGCGCGCATCGCCTCGACCTTCGCGTCCAGGTAGCTGGTCGCGTCGATGTCCGTGGTCACCACGTCGTCCGGCACCCCGAACGGGAAATCATCCGCCGTCTCGGCCCGGGTGAAATCGGGGTCGCCGGAGAACTCGCCGGGCTCGCTGCCGCGCATCAACTCGATCGCCCGGGCCAGCACGGACTTCGGCACTGTCGCCGCGTAGAACTTACTAACCAGGCCGTCCGCGAGCGCGAAGGCCCGCCAGGCCACGCGGTGCGCCTGGATGTGATCGGGATGCCCGTAGAACCCGTTGTCGTCGTAGCTGATCATGACCTGCGGACGCACATCGCGGATCACGGTCAGCAACTCGCCCGCGGCCTCGTCCACGTCGGCCCGCCAGAAGGAGCCCGCCCAGTCGTTGGACGGCGTGCCCATCATCCCGGAGTCGTGCCACCGGCCAGCCCCGCCGAGAAACCGGTGGTCGGTCACGCCAAGCGCCGCGCAGGCCGCGGCAAGCTCGCCGATCCGGTGCTTACCAAGCCCGCCGTCGGCGTCCCATGCCAGGTGCGCGAACTCGGGCGGGATGATCTCGCCTAGCTCCCCCAGGGTGCAGGTAACCAGGGTCACCCCGGCGCCCTCGGCCGCGTATTTCGCCATCGTCGCGCCAGTGCCGATCGACTCGTCATCCGGATGGGCATGCACGAGCAGGAGCCTGCGGCCGTCGTCGGTAGCGCTCATACCGGCGAGCTTAGAGGCCCCGGCAATGGGGCGCTGGATCAGGGAGCGGGTCATCCGCGCCCGGCTGGCAAGGCGGCGGAGGAGCGCGTAGCGGAGCTGCTCGCGACGACGGCAACGCCGCCAGCCGGGATGCGGGGGCCCGCGAGCCCGGCAGTCCTATTGCCGGGGCCTCTTGGCGGCGGCCTCGCGCCCCGGCCGCGACGCCGCGACTGCCAGCCTGGACGGCTGACTGGCAAGATCTACCTCCATGACGGACACCTTCCCGCGCCAGTACGCCAGGACCCAGCGCTTCACGCTCGGCGTCCCGCGGTCCTTCGAGATCTCGCCGGACGGGAGCCGGATCCTCTTCCTGCGGTCGAAGGGCGGGTCGGATCCGGTCAACTGCCTCTGGCTGCTCGACGTCAAGACCGGGCAGGAGCACCTGGTCGCCGACCCCGCGGAACTGGGCGCCGACAGCGCCGACCTGGACCCGGCGGAGAAGGCGCGCCGGGAGCGTTCCCGCGAGCAGGCGGCCGGCATCGTGGCGTTCGGCTGCGACGCCGACGTCCGGCTGGCCGTTTTCGGCCTGTCCGGGCGGGTGTACGCGGCGGACCTGGCCGCCCCGGACTCAGCCGGCCCGGACTCAGCCGGCCCGGACTCAGCCGGCCCGGACTCGGGCCGGGCCCGGGTCCGCGAGGTTCCCGCACTCGCGCCGGCGGCCGACCCGACGCCCGACCCTGCCGGGCGGCTCGTCGCCTATGCCTGCGCGGGCGCGCTGCGGGTCACCGACATTGACACCGGGGAGGACCGCGCCATCGCGGCCGCAGACTCAGCGCCAGAAGTCTCGTATGGAATCGCTGAGTTCATCGCCGCGGAAGAGATGGGCCGGCTGCGCGGCTACTGGTGGGCCCCGGACTCCGGTGCCCTGCTTGTCGCGCGGGTCGATGAGAGCCCGGTGCGGCAGTGGCATATCGCCGACCCGTCGAACCCGGCCAGTCCCCCCGCCGTCGTGCGGTACCCGGCGGCCGGTACCCCCAACGCCGATGTCTCGCTTGTGCTGGCCGGCCTGGACGGCACGCTCACCCCGGTGGACTGGGACAACGGCACCTTCCCGTACCTGGTCACCGCGTGCTGGGAGGGCCCGGGCGCGGCCGCGGACGGCCCGCTCATCGTGGTGCAAACGCGGGACCAGCGGCAGATCCGGATTCTGGCCGTCGACACCGGCAGCGGCGCGACCACCGTCGTCCGCGCCGACAGCGATCCGCATTGGATCGACATCATTCCGGGCGTGCCGGCCAGGACCGGCGACAACCGGATCGTCTGGACAGCCGACACCGGCGGAGCGCACCGGCTCATCGTCGGTACGGCCGACGAACTCGCGGCCACGCGCGCCGTCCCGGTGACGCCGGACGGACTCCAGGTCCGGGAGGTGCTCAGCGTCGGCGGCGACACGATCCTGTTCACCGCCTCCGGCGCCGAGCCGACCGAGATCGGGGTCTGGGCGTTCGGGCCGGATGGCCTGTCCCGGCTGGCAGCCGACGGCGGGCCCGGAGTGCACGCCGGGCGGCGGGCCGGCGGCACGACCGTCACGGCCAGCCAGACCCTGGCGCGGGACGGGGTCGCCGTCCGCGTGCTGCACGACGGCGAGGTCGGCCGGATCACCTCGCTGGCCGAGACCCCGCTCGTCCCGGTCCCCCGGCCGGCCATCTTCCCGGCCGGCCGGCGCGGCATCGCGACGGCGCTGCTGCTGCCCTCCTGGCACCAGCCGGGCGCGGCGAAGCTGCCGGTGCTGATGGACCCGTACGGCGGTCCGCACGGCCAGCAGGTGCAGGCCAGGCGGAGTGTCTACCTCACCTCGCAATGGCTGGCCGAGCAGGGATTCGCGGTGATCATCGCGGACGGGCGGGGCACCCCTGGGCGCGGCCCGGAGTGGGAGCGGGCGGTGGCCGGCGCTCCGGTCACCGACTGGCGGCTGTACGACACCCACTACACCGAGCGCTACCTCGGCCATCCGGACGACAGCAAGGAGGTCTACGACGCCTGCTCGCTGCTGGCCGACGCGCACAAGCTGACCAGGCCGCTGCTTATCATCCACGGGCTGGCCGACGACAACGTCGTGGTCGCGCACTCGCTGCGGCTGTCATCGGCGCTGCTCGCGGCCGGCCGGCCGCATAGCGTGCTGCCGCTGTCCGGGGTGACGCACATGGCGTCGCAGGAGGAGGTAGCCGAGAACCTGCTGCTGCTCCAGGTCGATTTCCTGCGCAAGTCGCTCGGCATCGGCTGACGCGGTGTAGATCGGCCGATGGCCCGGTGTAGCGAGAGTCACACTCACATAAGCCCGCCCCGCGCCATCGCGGTGATATTCCTTTGGAATAGGGTTCACCCACCGCACCGAGGCCATGCGCCAGGGGAAGCGCACGCGGCCTGCGGAGCGACCCCAACCGTTCCAGGGCGGAGACGTCGACAATGACGCAGGCAATGGACGCGCCGGCCAAGACCAGGGCGCAGATCAGCGAGCGGACGCTGCGCAAGGATCCGTGGTCGCGCGCCCCCGCCATCACGGCCGCGCTGCTGATCATCTGGGTCGCCTACGCGACCGTGCACGTCTTCCTCGGCCGGTGGTACTGGGTACCGGCGTACCACTACCTGACGCCGTTCTACTCGCCGTGCGTCAGCGGCGCCTGCGCCGCCGGGTCAAGCAGTCTGGGCACCTGGTTCCCCAAGGTGCCGTCGATCGTCCCCTACGCGGTGGTGTCGCTGCCCTTCGTGCTCGGCTTCCGGCTCACCTGCTACTACTACCGGAAGGCCTATTACCGGTCCTTCTGGCGGGCGCCCGCCGCGTGCGCGGTACGCGAGCCGCACGTGAGCTACAGCGGGGAAACCCGGCTGCCGCTGATCCTGCAAAACCTGCACCGCTACTTCTTCTACGTCGTGATCCTGATCTCGGTGCTGAACACCTGGGACCTGGTGCAGGCATTCCGCGGCCCGGACGGCGGCTTCGGGTTCGGCCTCGGCACCCTGATCATGGGTGTCAACGTGGTGCTGCTGTGGGCGTACACGCTGTCCTGTCATTCGTGCAGGCACATCACCGGCGGCCGGCTCAAGCACTTCTCCGCCCATCCGGTCCGGTACTGGATCTGGACCCGGGTATCGGAGCTGAACGCACGTCACATGCAGCTCGCCTGGACCACGCTGGGCACGCTGATGCTCACCGACCTCTATATCTGGCTTGTCGCCAGCGGGGCCATCAGCGACCTGCGGTTCTTCAACTGAGGCAGGGGCAAGACGATGACTGACATCGAGCGGCTCTCCTACGACGTCGTGGTGATCGGGGCCGGCGGGTCGGGACTGCGCGCCGCGATCGAGGCCCGGCTGGCCGGCCAGAAGACCGCGATCATCTCCAAGTCGCTGTTCGGCAAGGCGCACACGGTGATGGCCGAGGGCGGCGCCGCCGCGGCGATGGGCAACGTCAACCCGAAGGACAACTGGCAGGTGCACTTCCGCGACACCATGCGCGGCGGCAAGTTCATGAACAACTGGCGGATGGCCGAACTGCACGCCAAGGAGGCGCCGGACCGGGTCTGGGAGCTTGAGGCCTGGGGGGCGGTATTCGACCGCACCCCCGACGGCAAGATCAGCCAGCGCAACTTCGGCGGCCACGAGTACCCCCGGCTGGCCCACGTCGGCGACCGGACCGGGCTGGAGATGATCCGCACGCTGCAGCAGAAGGTGGTCGCGCTGCAGCAGGAAGACGCCGCGGTGCATGGCGATCCCGAGGCCATGATCAAGGTCTTCGCCGAGACCACCATCACCCGGCTGCTGACGGACGGCGGCCGGATCGCCGGCGCGTTCGGCTACATCAGGGAGAACGGCCAGTTCGTGCTGTTCGAGGCGCCGGCCGTCATCCTCGCGACCGGCGGGATCGGGAAGACCTTCAAGGTCACCTCCAACTCCTGGGAGTACACCGGGGACGGCCACGCGCTCGCGCTGCTGGCCGGCGCGACGCTGCTGAACATGGAGTTCGTGCAGTTCCACCCGACGCACATGGTCTGGCCGCTGTCGGTGGCCGGCCTGCTGGTCACCGAGTCGGTCCGCGGTGACGGCGGGGTGCTGCGCAACTCCGAGGGCAAGAGGTTCATGTTCGGCTACGTGCCCGACGTGTTCCGCGCCCAGTACGCGGAGACCGAGGAAGAGGCCGACCGCTGGTACACCGACCAGGCCAATAACCGCCGCCCGCCCGAACTGCTGCCCCGTGATGAGGTGGCCCGGTCGATCAACGCGGAGGTCAAGGCCGGGCGCGGCTCGCCGCACGGCGGGGTGTTCCTTGACATCGCCTCGCGGCGGCCCGCCGAGGAGATCCTGCGCAAGCTGCCGTCGATGTACCACCAGTTCAAGGAACTGGCCGACGTGGACATCACCAAGGAGCCGATGGAGGTCGGCCCCGCCCAGCACTACGTGATGGGCGGCGTCGAGGTGGACCCGGACACCGCGGCCGCCAGCGTCCCTGGCCTGTTCGCGGCCGGCGAGGTGACCGGCGGCATGCACGGCTCCAACCGGCTCGGCGGCAACTCGCTGTCCGACCTGGTGGTCTTCGGCCGCCGGGCCGGCCTGGGCGCGGCGGCTTACCTGGACAGCCTGAGCGAGGCCGGCGGCAGGCCGACGGCAGCCGCCGCCGAGATCGCCGCAGCCCAGGCGGAGGCGCTCGCGCCACTGCGGCGCACCGGCGGCGAGAACCCGTACACGGTGCATGCCGAGGTCCAGCAGACCATGAGCAGCCTGGTCGGCATCATCAGGCGCGAGGAGGAGATCAAGACGGCCCTGGCCGAGCTCGAGAAACTGCGGGAACGGGCCGCTGAGGTCAGCGCCCCCGGCGGCGCGGCCTACAACCCCGGCTGGCACCTGGCGCTGGACCTGCGCAACATCATGCTGATCGCCGACTGCGTGGCGCAGGCGGCGCTGGAGCGGCAGGAGAGCCGCGGCGGGCACACCCGCGATGACTTCCCCGGCATGTCGCCGGAATGGCGGAAGGTCAACCTGATCTGCTCGCTGGACGGCGACCGGGTGGCGCTCAGGCGGCAGCCGATGACCCCGATGCGCGCCGACCTGCTCGCCCTGTTCGACCGGGCCGAGCTGGAGAAGTACCTCACCGAACCCGAATTGCCGCCGGAACCGGCACCGGATTCGGCACCGGCCCCGGAGGAGGCAGGCTGATGGGCGAGAAGGTAACGCTCAGGATTTGGCGGGGCGACGCCGGGCAGGGCGCGCTGACCGATTACCAGGTCGAGGCCAACGAGGGCGAGGTCATCCTGGACGTCCTGCACCGGCTGCAGGCAACCCAGGCCGGCGACCTCGCGGTGCGCTGGAACTGCAAGGCCGGCAAGTGTGGCTCCTGCTCGATGGAGATCAACGGCCGCCCCCGGCTGGCCTGCATGACCCGGATGTCGGTCTTCGACCCCGCCGAGACGATCACGCTCACCCCGATGCGGACGTTCCCGGTGATCAGGGACCTGGTCACCGACGTGAAGTTCAACTACGCGAAGGCGCGCGAGATCCCGTCGTTCACCCCGGACCCGTCGACCGGGCTCGGCGAGTTCCGGATGCAGCAGGTCGACGTGAACCGCTCGCAGGAGTTCCGCAAGTGCATCGAGTGCTTCCTGTGCCAGGATACCTGCCACGTAATCCGGGATCATCCGGAGAACGAGCGGGCATTCGCCGGGCCGCGGTTCCTGATGCGGATCGCCGAGCTCGAGATGCACCCGGCCGACACGGCGGACCGGCGGGAGATCGCCCAGGACGACTTCGGCCTTGGTTACTGCAACATCACCAAATGCTGCACCGAGGTCTGCCCGGAGAACATCAAGATCACCGACAACGCGCTGATCCCGCTGAAGGAGCGCGTCGCTGGCCGCAAGTACGACCCGCTGGTCTGGCTCGGCGCCAAGATCGGCCGCCGCCCGAGGCACGACACGGCGGCGGTGCCCGCCAAGAAGGGTTGATGCAGTTGATGTGAAACGGGATGGTCGCTGGCCGGTGCCGACCGGCCGCCGGCCATCCGTTTCGGCCGGATCTTCTGGCGGCCCGCGGCGGCGACATTACCCGGCGGGGCACGGACTGCCTGCCGTAGTCAATACGATGAGTGCTGCGCGCAGGTCCTGACCCGGCAAGGCGACAGCGCGCAGGGCCAGGACCCCCACCGCGCGAAGGGCTGACATGTCGTCTCATCTGACCTACCTGGAGGCCTCGGTCGTCGGCCTGATCCAGGGCGTGACCGAGCTGTTCCCGGTTTCCAGCCTCGGCCACAACGTACTGCTCCCCGCCCTCATCGGCGGCAGCTGGGCGAGCGACCTGAGCGTGGGCAAGGCCGAGTCGCCTTACCTGGCGTTCATCGTCGGGCTGCACGTCGCCACCGCGATCGCCTTGCTGATCTATTTCTGGCGGGACTGGATCCGGATCATCGGGGGCTTCTTCACCTCACTCCGGGACCGGCGGGTGGAGACGACCGACCAGAAGCTGGCCTGGATGGTCATCCTGGCAACGATCCCGGTCGGCCTGGTCGGCCTGGCGTTCGAGCATGAGTTCCGGGTGTTGTTCGGCAAGCCGATCAGGGCGGCCATCTTCCTCGTGGTCAACGGGGTGATTCTGTACGCCGGGGAGAGATTCCGCACCCGCGCGTCGCTGCGGGCGGACGAGGAGCTAGCCGCCGAACGCGAGCGCACCGAAGGCCAGGCCGAACGCGGCCATGCGGCGCACGCCTCCGGCCAGCGGGCGGCGCGGCAGCTTGAGCTGTCCCGGGCCGTGCAGGCGGACGAGCGGCTGGCCGTGGCCGGCTACCTGCAGGCGGTGGTGATCGGCTCCGCGCAGATCCTCGCGCTGCTCGCCGGGATCAGCCGGGACGGCGTGACGATGGTGGCGGGCATGTTCCGCGGCCTGTCCCGCGAGGATGCCGCGAGGTTCGCCTTCCTGCTGGCCACGCCGGTCATCCTGGCGGCCGGGGCGCTGAAGTACAACGACCTGATCCAGAAGGGCCACGGGATCTACGGGCCGATCCTCGTCGGCAGCCTGCTGTCCGGGCTCGGCGCCTACCTGTCGGTCCGGTACCTGGTGAAGTACTTCCAGACCCGCACCCTGACCCCGTTCGCGATCTACTGCGTGCTGTTCGGCCTCGGCAGCATCATCTACCTGTCCGTGAAGTAAGCCCGCCCGGGCCGCATCCCAGGGAGCCGTCTGCTGGGCGGCCGGGCATGCGTCACTTTTCCCAGATGGCATCCAGTATCTTGATGCGGACCGAGCGAATAGCCGGTATTGCCGCGGAAACCAGCGCGACGATGATCAGGATGATGAGATTCTGCCGGATCTGCTGCCAGGTGCTCGCCAGCGCGACCGGTCCGTTGGGGAACTGAAATGGCCGATGCCGCACCAGCGGCACGATGACGTAATTGAAACACGCCAGGCCAGCGCCGATGCCCGCGATGGCATAGCATGATGCCTTGACAACATAGCTTGTCACAATGGCCGCTGACCTGATGCCTATGGCTCTTTCGATGCCGATCTGGCGACGCTTGTTCACCAAGTCGACGTAGGTGACGATGAAGACCGTGATCGCGGCCACGAGCAGCGAGACGACCTTCAGGATGTTGCTGATCAGGTTAAAGGTTGCTATCTGATCCTGGACGGAGCTGGACAGGGTCGCGGAAGTCTCGAACTGAACCCCGCTCTTCAGCGACTTCAACTGGCTGACCACGCTCTCGGCGCTGGTGCCGGGGGTGGTGCGGACGTAAATAGCCGTAGCATGATCGTTAACCGCCGGCACAAGCTGCTCTGCCTCGTGCATGGTAATAAAGGCGGTCTGGTCTGATAGCGGGAACTTGTTCTGGTATATGCCGGACACGGTAAAATGCGTGATGCGTCCCGATGTCAGGGTTACGGCCACCCTGTCGCCGGGGTGGACGATCTGGAGGGACCCTTTGTACCCGCGCACCTTAGGCTGGCCCGCGCCGGCGATGCCGATGCCCAGAAATACCTTGCTGGCGTCCCGCTCGGTGAGGTAGCTACCCTCGAAAATATTCGCCGGGGTGGTGAATACCTCGCGGTAGCTCTCCGGATCGATTGCGTCGACCGCCCAGCTGCCCGAGTTGGCGCCGTACGATACCTGATTCCCCACCCGATAGACCGCCGTGGCGCTAGCCACGCCGCCGGTATGCCTGATTTCCGAGAGGTAGGCGCCGGCTCCTCCTATGCGCGTGATCTGACCCGCGGGCTTAATGACGAGATCGCTCGTGTAGGTATCGATGAGCTGGGAGTGGATCCGGTCAACCGCGCCCTGGATCAGCGCGGGCAGGAACAGCAGATCGACGTAGACCAGGAGGATCATGAAAACCGTCATCGCGGCTATGCCGTAGTTGCCGCGAGCGATCGACCTGGCCGCCAGGAAGAACCCTGTCCGCAGCGATTTCCGCATGTGGGTGACTACCCTTCCTCGCTGATCTCACCGTCTCTCAGGTAGACCAGGCAAGAGGCGTGGCTCCGGCTCAGCCGGGCCGACGCCAGCGAGGTGGAGAACCTGGCCGGGTGGCTGACGACGGTCGTCGCCCGGGTGTGCCTGAACATGCTGCGGTCGCGCGCGACGCGACGCGAAGATCCACTCGGCCCGCACGTTCCCGACCCGATCGTGAGCACCGCCGATGGAACCGACCCCGAGCACGAAACGCTCCTCGCCGACTCCGTTGGGCTCGCGCTGCAAGTGGTACTCGAAACCCTGACGCCCGCCGAGCGGCTCGCGTTCGTGCTACACGACATGTTCGCCGTTCCGTTCGAGGAGGTCGCGCCGATCGCCGGGCGCTCCGTGACTGCGACACGGCAACTTGCCAGCCGTGCGCGCCGCCGGGTGCAGGGCGCTGCGCCGCCTCCCGAGAGCGACCGCGCCCGCCAGCGGGAAGTGGTTGACGCCTTTTTCGCCGCTGCCCGCGACGGCGAGTTCGAGAGGCTTGTCGCCGTGCTCGACCCCGGCGTCGTACTGCGGTCCGACGGGGGTACGCTGCCCGGGGCGTCGGTAGTGCTGCGCGGCGCGGAGGCGGTCGCCGCGCAGGCGCTCATGTTCGCTGGCCCATCCCGGGTCGTGCATCCGGCGCTGGTGAACGGCGCCCCGGGCGTCGTCGTCACCATCGCCGGGCGACCGGTGTCGGTCATGGGTTTCACGGTCGCGGACGGCAAGGTCGCCGCCATCAACGCGCTCGGCGACCCAGACCGTCTCAGCCGGCTCGACCTGGCGGCCTTCGGCGGCTGAAGAGGGCAGCGGCCTGCGGCAAGCGAGCTGTCACAAGGTCAGCAGAAGCAGGTCACGGTGGAGTTCGGTGACGAGGTTTCCGGCCTGGATTCCTTCGATTGTCGCGAGGGCCTCGTGCAGCGTCCGGCTGGCTGTGCCGGGGAGGCCGCGCTCGGTCTGGACTCGCGCCAGGGCGCCGAGCGCCTTGGCCTCGCCGGTCGGGCGATCGGCGGCGGCCGGCGCAAGCCGGGCCTCGCGGAATCTGGCCTCGGCCAGCGCCAGGGCGCCAGCGGCGTGGGCCAGATGTCCCAGCTCCAGCTTGATGTAACCTTGGCCCACCTTGTCGCCGAGCACTTTAACGAGGTCGAGCGCGAAGTCCAGGTACTCGCGGGCGGCGTCGATCTCGCCCAGCGCGCGATGGGCCTGCCGAAACCGCTCAGCGCGGGCCGCCAGCTCCGCTGGGACGACATACCCGTCGCCGAGCAGGACCCGCAGTAGCCGGTCGAGTGCGGTGAACGGCGGCACCGTGCGGCTGCGGCCACCCAGATGCAGGTACAGCTGGCCATCAGGAAACTCCCGCCGGAGCCGGTGACCGAGGTGCACCAGGAGTTCCGGACAGTACCCGGCCGGCAAGTCCGCGCCGTCATCGCGATCACGAGATCTTCGGGGCTGAAGTGGGGGGAATGACCGCTGCCTCATCGATGATCCCGCGCAGCAGCCGCAGCGACGCCGGGCGAGGCACCGCTACCCGCCCGGACTCGATATTGCGGATCGTGCGCACGCTCAGACCCGTCCGCGCCGCCAGGTCCTCCTGAGACAGGCACAGCCGCTCACGCACCTGGCGCAGCTGCCAGGACAGCGGCAGCACACCGTCACCGTCGGCCGGGCTAGACACCACAGGCCCTCCGCCATTCGCCCGGCACGACCGTGGCGCCGCATCAGCGAGTATCAGTAATCCGGACGCCCGGTACCCCAGGGCGCCGCACAAACTAGCGCATCCATCCTGTCCAGACAGTACCCGGACGGCAAGTCCGCGCCGTCATCGCGATCACGAGATCTTCGGGGCTGAAGTGGGGTTTTCCCTGATGTCGCGCCCCGAGCCCGATTCGCGACTCAGCGGAGGTTGCCGATGAGTTGCCGGTTAACTGCCTCGCGCTTGCCGCCGGCGAGTTGGCGGACGGCAGAACAACCGGCAGATAAGAGGCAACTGGAGTAGATGCTACGGCTCGGCTCGATGTCGGAGAATCTCGGCGGACGCCTCGTCGGCCGGCAGGAATGCCTCGAGGTGCAACTCTGCGAGGGTGACATCCACCGCGGTCGCGAACGACGTCAGGGTCGTTATGAGCTGGAGCTCGCCTTCCTCGCAGCGGAGGCGCAGCGGCACCGCGAAGCCGATGTGGTCGGGTCCGTTCGGCAGCGGGGGAACGTAGCCCTCGAGCTCGGTGATGAGCACGTCGATATTGTCGTCCGGGCTTCGCAGGGCTCGCGAGCGGAGGCTCTCGATGATGTGCCGGCCCCACTCCGGCATGTTCATGACGCGCCGCGCCAGGCCGTCCGGGTGCAGCGCGAGACGAAGCATGTTAATGGGCGGCGCCAGCAGGTGGTCGGCGGCGCCCTGCGTGAGCACTGCGATGGCGGTGTTGGCGGCCACCAGCTCGCCGTCGGGCCTGGCCACGATCGCCGGGTAGGGGAGGTGCCCCTTGAGGATGCGGTCGAGCGCTTCGCGCACAGGTTGAAGCTCTGGGCCGTCGAGGCGCGACTCCGCGAACACCGGGGCGTAGCCCGCAGCGAGCAGCAGCGCATTCCGTTCGCGCAGTAGCAGCTCCAGCGACTCCGCGAGGCGCAGAATGATGCCGCGGCCGGGCCGCGACCGCCCTTGTTCCATATAGCTCAGGTGACGCTGTGTCGTGCCCGCGCGCAGCGCAAGCTCGAGCTGGCTCCAGCGCCGGGCGGTGCGCCAGCGCCGTAGCTCGTCAGCGAATCGATTGCCTTCCATCACTGCGACCATGCTCTCGTCGTATCCCAATGAGCACGCGGCGGCGCTTCGCACCCGGTGACCTAGTGTTCGTGGCCGACACGACCGGACGAGGTCACGTAACTCTTGCCGTCGGTGATCCGCCCTTCGAGGCGTTGTTCGTGGCGGAAGCCTGACCTCCGGCGATGCCGATGGCCGACTCCAACGAGGTTTTCTCAGCGACTTTTATGTGATCATGCGGTGCGGGCCGCCGAACGTCCGGGCCAGGGCGGGTGTGAACCGCCCGGTACCCGAGCCCAGGTCAAGAACCGCCAGCGGGCGGCGGGCGGGAGCGTGTCCGGCGAATACCTTCATCCAGGCCGCGATCATCGCCGGGCTGACAGCCCGGCCCTGCGCGTAGACAGTGTGCTGACGGTCGTCATAGTCAACCTTCTCCACCGTCACGGCTCCTCGCTCTATGGGGACTACTGGAGCTGGGTCTTCAACACACGTAATGGCGCTACGGCACATATCGATAATGCGTAATGGGATACGGCCTTAGCCTCGACCCGCCGCGTGAATAGGCGCCTTTCCGAGCGTGTCGCTAGCGAGGAGGTGAGCAAAACGCCCGGTCACTCGCCGCTGCGTGATCGCCGGGCGCGCTGCCTGCCGCGCTCCTTCGCGTCGAGCACGACCTTGCGCAGCCGGACGGTGGACTGCGTCACCTCGGCGCACTCGTCCGCCGCGCAGAACTCCAGTGCCTGCTCCAGGCTCAGCTGCCGGGGCGGGACCAGCCGCTCAAGCTCCTCGCCGGAGGACTGCCGGACGTTGGTGAGCTTCCGCTCCTTGGTGATGTTGACGTCCATGTCGTCGGACCGCGAGTTCTCGCCGACGATCATGCCCTCGTACACCTCGGTCGTCGGCACGACGAACAACGTGCCGCGCTCCTGCAGCGCGAACATCGCGTACGGGGTCGCGGTGCCGGACCGGTCCGCGACCAGCGACCCGGTCGGCCGCATCCGCAGCGGCCCGGACCAGGGCTCGTACGCCTCGAACACATGGTGCGCGATGCCAGTGCCGCGGGTATCGGTGAGGAACTGCGTGCGGAACCCGATCAGCCCGCGGGCCGGCACCGTGAACTCCAGCCGCACCCAGCCGGTCCCGTGGTTCGTCATGTTGTCCATCCGGCCCTTGCGGATGGCGAGCAGCGAGGTGACCGCGCCCAGGTACTCCTCGGGCACGTCCACGGTGAGCCGCTCCACCGGCTCGTGCAGCTTCCCGTCCACCTCGCGGGTGACGACCGTCGGGCGCCCGACGGTCAGCTCGTAGCCTTCCCGCCGCATGGTCTCGACCAGCACGGCCAGTGCCAGCTCACCGCGGCCCTGTACCT
>WNGD01003930.1_pt1 | contig 27350 bp, 17 predicted proteins | sample 5400671 | NCBI WGS metagenome assembly WNGD01 (sample SAMN13153369, study PRJNA577476) | soil metagenome | isolation source: 40 cm soil or saprolite under grassland replicate 2 | place: USA:California | collected 2016-06-15
CTTTGTCGATCTGGTCAAAGGCGGTATATTTGGCAAGCTGAGCGGCGGCCAGCACCTTGGTGATGGCGGCGGTCAGGGTCGTCTTGCCATGGTCGATGTGACCGATGGTTCCTACGTTCACATGCGGCTTTGTCCGCTCGAACCTCTTTTTAGCCATTTGTTGTATTCCTCTTTGCTTTAATCCTCATCCTGCTGCAACGCCGGATGGTATATAATAGATAACTTGCTCGGGAGGCCTATTCCCTGAATTCGGCACCGAGCACAAACAACAGCATAAAAGCACAAAAACGTACTTTAATGATGACAGAAGATGTATAGGAGCTAGACTGAACAGGCTCCTGCTTTCATCATTCTCAGCACAGGGGCGCTACTATAAAAGCTCCCTATATCAACACAGCGTAACCGTACCGTTTACTGACCGGGCTTATCGACTGGCTTTCGCAGTGATCTCCTCGGCAATACTTCTCGGCACAGGATCGTAGTGTGCGAACTCCATAGAGTATTGCGCACGACCACTTGTCATAGAACGGAGATCGTTCACATAGCCGAACATCTCGGAAAGGGGAACATGACCCCGCACCACATACATCGTCCCACGGCTCTCCATACCCAGGATCGTTCCACGGCGTCGGTTGATGTCACCGATAACATCTCCATAGAACTCCTCAGAGGTGGTTACTTCCACCAGCATGATAGGTTCGAGCAGAATAGGAGCGGCTTTGCGTGCAGCCTCACGGACCGCCATTGAACCAGCAGTCTTAAAGGCCATTTCGTTTGAGTCAACTTCATGGTATGACCCATCATAGAGGATCGCTTTTACATCGATCATTGGAAAACCGGCGATAATACCGTTCTCCAATGTCTCTTTGACACCGTTTTCGACAGGCTTGATATATTCTTTGGGTATTACGCCGCCAACAATGGCATTGACGAACTCAAAGCCTTTGCCGCGCTCGTTTGGCTCTACCCTCAACCATACATCGCCGTACTGTCCGTGACCACCTGTCTGACGCACATGCTTGCCTTGCGCCTGTGCTGTGCGAGTGATGGTTTCGCGATAGGCAACCTGTGGTCGTCCCACATTCGCCTCCACTTTAAACTCGCGAAACATACGATCCACAATCACTTCCAGGTGCAGTTCACCCATACCTGCAATGATCGTTTGACCGCTGTCCTGGTCAGTATGCATCTGGAAGGTCGGGTCCTCTTCCGCCAGTTTACCGAGGGCAATCGCCATCTTGTCCTGATCGGCACGCGTTCTTGGCTCAATAGCAATCTCGATCACCGGATGCGGGAAGACGATAGACTCTAGAACAATAGGATTATTACGATCGCACAGTGTATCACCAGTAAACGTATTGCGTAAGCCTACTGCCGCGCAGATATCACCCGCGCGAATCTCATCAATGTCTTCACGGTGATTGGCATGCATACGTAGTAAGCGCCCGATACGCTCTGTCTTTCCCTTAGTACTGTTCTCTATAGAAGCGCCTTTGTTCAGCGTACCAGAGTAAACGCGCATATACGAGAGGCGACCAACGAAGGGATCAGAAACAATCTTGAAGACCAGCGCACTGAAAGGTGCATTATCATCAACCTCGCGCGTATCAGTTTCTCCAGTATCGGGATTAATACCAGTAGGAGCAGGAATATCCAGCGGGGAGGGAAGGTAGGCGATAACTGCATCCAGCATTGCCTGCACCCCCTTATTCTTCAAGGCGCTCCCACACAGTACCGGCACCAGTGTACCGGCGACAGTTGCTTTACGGAGGGCAGCAATGAGTTCCTCTTTGGAGATCTCTTCACCTTCAAGGTATTTTAAGGTTAATTCTTCGTCAGTCTCAGCAACGCGCTCAAGAAGAGCCTCCCGGTGCTGCTCAAATTCGGCTTCCATACCAGTTGGAACTTCGGTATGGTCTGAAGTTGTGCCCAGATCATCGGTAAAGATAATTGCCTGCTGTTCGATCAGATCAATAAAACCTTTAAAATTGCTCTCGCGACCTACAGGGATCTGTATTGGAACAGGAACCGCCCCCAGGCGATCGCGAATCATCTGCACAGTACGCCAGAAGTCAGCTCCAACGCGGTCCATCTTATTTACAAAACAGATACGAGGAACATTATACTTATTCGCTTGACGCCAGACCGTCTCAGACTGTGGCTCAACACCGGCGACTGCATCGAAAACGACAACACCACCATCGAGGACGCGCAATGAACGCTCTACCTCGGCGGTAAAGTCAACGTGGCCGGGGGTATCGATAATATTGATGCGGTGATCTTGCCAGAAACAGGTTGTAGCAGCAGATGTGATCGTAATGCCACGCTCTTGCTCCTGAGGCATCCAGTCCATCGTAGCAGCCCCTTCATGCACCTCACCCATACGGTGAATCTTCTTGGTGTAGAAGAGGACACGCTCCGTGGTGGTCGTTTTACCAGCGTCAATATGAGCTATGATACCAATATTTCTTGTTTTTTCGAGTGGGAATTCTCTTGGCATGATGTATTATTACCAGCGATAATGAGCGAAGGCTTTATTTGACTCCGCCATCTTATGGGTCTCTTCACGTTTTTTAATAGTTGCGCCTTGACCCGCTGAAGCATCCATCAGCTCATTAGCCAGTTTCTCTGCCATCGATCTGCCAGTACGAGAACGGGCGGAACGAATAAGCCAGCGCATTGCCAGCGCGTTGCCACGATCTCTACGGACATCAATAGGTACCTGGTATGTTGAGCCACCAACGCGGCGAGGTTTGACTTCGATAGTTGGCGTGGCATTCTTAAGTGCCTGTTCAAACACATCGAGCGGTGAGCGTTTTTGTTTTGCTTCAATAGCTTCAAACGCATCATAGATGATACGCTCAGCAAGGCTGCGCTTTCCATCCAACATGAGCTTACTGGTGAAGCGGGCTACATTTCGGCTCTTGTATTTCGCGTCCGGCACATCAGGCCGTCGCACTACTCTCTTACGTCTTGGCAAATTCTGCCTCCCTCAATAATCATTCGGAAACGACGCTCGTACATCTCTATCCAAATGTGATGAAGTCCTCATTAACAGTTTCGCTTGATTCTCATCAGTCCCGCCATAAGGGGCCTGAATCCTCTTCGTAGACACCAGAAAAGGCGTCGATTCGACCGGAGAGACAACTCCCCAATCTCATTCGGACGCCTACACACGTTCTTGATAGTATCCTCAAATCTTTACTGGAGCAAACCACCAGATCCAGGGATACCAGACCATCACCACAAGACGGGGTAACTTATAGGCCCCTATAGTGATAATGTGTGATAAACGACCGACCTACCTGACGCTCTCAAGCGGTATCGGCAGAGGCAGAGCATTACTGCTTCCTGAAATTATCTCTTTCCGCCCTTAGCTGGAGCGGCTGCCTGTCCGGGCTTTGGCCGTTTGGCTCCATACTTTGAGCGGCCACGACGACGTTTTGAAACGCCATCACTATCCAATGTGCCACGGACGATGTGGTAACGCACGCTTGGCAGATCCTTCACACGACCACCACGAATGAGTACCACTGAGTGTTCCTGTAAATTATGCCCTTCACCAGGAATGTAAGCAGTAACTTCCATCTGGTTAGAGAGGCGAACACGAGCAATCTTACGCATCGCCGAGTTCGGCTTCTTAGGCGTCATTGTACGAACCTGAGTGCAGACACCACGCTTCTGGGGTGACCCACGCAGGCGGGAGGTCCTATTCTTTAACGCGTTGTACGAATACAACAACGCGGGGGCCTTCACCTTTTTTTGCTTCTGCGAACGGCCCTTTCGGACCAACTGATTAATTGTCGGCAAGGAAAATCCTCCCCTGTCCCTTCTAAGTAAGTGCGGACAGACATGCTGTCCGCAACCTCTCTATCATCTATATGCGGTTGCATATATTATCACTCATCGTCGTCGTTGTCAAGTGTCAGGCCAAGTGTACTACTGGACCCGACACTACTTCCAGCAACTACACCCGCGACAACAGGTGCAGCAGCAGCTATACGTGCGGCAGCAGCTTGCTGACGGGCGAGCTGTTCACGACGGCGCTGAGCGATACCAGAACCAGCCGGAATGAGCTTACCGATGATCACGTTCTCTTTCAGACCAACCAGGTGATCTGTCTGAGCTTCGATAGCAGCTTCAGTCAGCACACGCGTTGTCTCCTGGAAGGATGCAGCCGCCAGGAAGCTATCGGTGTTCAGAGACGCCTTGGTGACACCCAGTAGTACGGTCTGAGCAGTGGCAGGTTCGCCTCCCTCTGCTAACACGCGTGCATTAGTGTCCGCGTAGACGAAACGATCAACCAGATCGTTTGGCAACATCTCGGTATCGCCAGGCTCATCAACCTTGACGCGGCGCAACATCTGACGAATGATAACTTCTATATGTTTATCACTGATATACACACCGGTGTTACGGTAGACACGCTGCACTTCTTTGACCAGGTATGTCTGTACAGCTTCGCGTCCCTGGATACGCAGGACATCTTGCGGATCACGCTGACCAGAGGTGATCGCGGTACCGGCCTGGATCTTCTGACCATTTTCCACCACAATGTTACGTGCTGCAGGCACTGGATATGACCGCTCATCACGTTCCTCGAAGCGGATGGACAGTAGACCATCAGGACTGATGACAACATCACCTTCGGTACGAGCCAGAACAGGTACAGGCTCGCTGTCCTGCTCAACAGGCTTAAGTGCGATGATCTGATCCTTGTGGGCGCGGTCGTGATCGTTGACCAGTATCTGACTATCGGCTGGCAGTGAATACTCGTCAAAGATAACGTTGGTCGAGACGACACGTATGGTACGAGCGCCTGTGCCTTCATCCTTCACGATCTCAACAACGCCATCGATCTCTGCGATCTCTGCCTTATCCTTTGGTACACGTGCCTCGAAGAGTTCTTCGACGCGCGGCAAGCCTTGTGTGATGTCTCCCTGTGCACCTGCAATACCTCCAGTGTGGAAGGTACGCATGGTTAGCTGTGTACCAGGCTCACCGATGGATTGCGCGGCAACAATACCAGCCGCAGCACCAATACGTACGAGTGAGTTAGCAGCCAGGTCACGTCCATAGCACTTACGGCAGATGCCACGTGGTGTCAGGCAAGCAAACACCGAACGGACACGTACGGCTTTGATACCTGAGTTGACGATATCATCAACCATATCATCAGTCAGTTCATCGCCGGCCTCGATATAGTCAAGTTCTGGGATTGCCTCAGCCAGTACACGCCCTATCAGGCGACCACGCATGCTATCCAGACCCATCTCTTTGGAATCGGCATCGGTGATCAGAATACCTTCAGTCGTGCCACAATCCTCTTCAGTCACGATGACATCCTGTGCCACGTCGATCAGACGGCGAGTCAGATAACCCGACTCTGCGGTACGTAGTGCGGTGTCAGCGAGACCTTTACGGGCACCGTGGCTGCTGATAAAGTACTCCAACACGCTTAAGCCTTCGCGGAAGTTTCCACGAATAGGAATAGCGATAATTTTTCCTGATGGGCTCGCCATCAGACCACGCATACCAGACAACTGGCGGATCTGCTGGAACTTCGCTTTTGTCGCTCCCGACTTGGCGATGGTATAGATCGAACCGAAGGGATCGAGTGTTGCTTCGACCATCTTGGTTACGTTGTCCGTAGCCTCGTTCCATGCATCAACTGTCTGCTGATACTTTTCGTTGTCTGTGATTAGACCGTCGCGATATTGCTCTTCCAGTTCGACAATCTTGGCATCGGCCTTTGCCAGTTCTTCTTGCTTTCCAGTTGGTACCCTGACATCACTAATAGCAATGGTGACGCCTGCTTTGGTCGCATAGTAGAAACCCAGGCGCTTGATCTCGTCGGCCAACTCTGTTGTTTTGACGCGTCCATATTCTTTAAAACACTCGGCGATGATCTGCTTCAAGTTCTCCTTTTTCATTGCGTAGTTCTTGTAGCGCAATCGCTCAGGCAATGCTTCGTTGAATATGAGACGCCCGACCGTCGTCTCGATGAGTTTGCCATTGGTACGCAACGTTGGCTTCTCAGGAGGTGCCTGATCATATACCTCTACACCGCTGCCCAGGCGTACTTTGATACGCGCTTGCAGTTCAACAATGCCATGCTGGAATGCCAGCAACGCCTCGGTCACATCGGTAAAGACGCGGCCTTCGCCCTTCTTGTCTGGGCGTTCCTGCGTCAGGTAGAAACAGCCAAGCACCATATCCTGGCTGGCGCCAATCGATGGCTCACCATGAGCTGGCGAGAGCAGGTTACGCGTCGACATCATAAACTGTCGAGCTTCGTCCTGCGCCTTGTCAGAGAGCGGTACGTGGACTGCCATCTGGTCACCGTCGAAGTCAGCGTTAAAGGCTGAACAGACCAGCGGATGCAACTGAATAGCGCTACCCTCGACCAGTACCGCTTCGAAGGCTTGAATACCCAGGCGGTGCAGCGTTGGTGCGCGGTTCAGCAGTACGGGATGGTCTTTAATAACTTCTTCCAGTACGTCCCACACTTCAGGCTTGACACGCTCCACAAAGCGTTTCGCGCTCTTGATATTGTGCGCAAAGTTCTGCTCTACCAGTTTGCGCATCACGAATGGTTTGAACAACTCCAATGCCATACGTTTTGGCAGGCCGCACTGGTGCAGTTTCAAATCGGGTCCTACTACGATTACCGAACGGCCAGAGTAGTCAACACGCTTACCGAGCAGGTTCTGACGGAAGCGCCCCTGCTTACCTTTCAACATGTCGGACAGGCTCTTGAGTTTGTGGTTACCTGAACCCGCCACAGCGCGACCGCGGCGACCGTTATCAATCAAGGCATCGCATGCCTCTTGCAACATGCGCTTTTCGTTGCGAATAATGATCTCTGGCGCCCCTAGTTCAAGCAAGCGCTTGAGTCTGTTGTTACGGTTAATCACACGTCGGTACAGATCATTCAGGTCAGAAGTGGCGAAGCGTCCACCATCCAACTGCACCATAGGGCGTAAATCAGGTGGCAGTACTGGCAATACTGTCAGGATCATCCATTCGGGAGATGTATTTGACTTACGGAAAGCCTCAACAACTTTCAGACGTTTCGTGGCTTTTTTGCGGCGTTGTCCCACCGATGAACTAATCTCGCGACGCAGGTCGCCAGATAGTTTCTCCAGATCGATGCTTGCGATCAACTCACGAACAGCTTCAGCGCCCATACCTGCACGGAAGACATCAGGGAAGTTATCCTTCAACTCGCGATAGCGATTCTCCTGCAGCAGATCCATTTTCTTTAGACCTTCCAGGTCGCGACGTAGTTGATCAAGACGTTGACGAGCTTCAGTGCGCTCTTTCTCCAGGTGCGATTGCGCGGAATCGATCTGTCCCTGATACTCCAGGCCCAGACGATCTGATTCGCGCCTGCTCTCAGACTGAGCCTCCTCAACTTCGCGTCGTGCCTGCTCAGCGATGGCATTGCGGGCGGTTTCGGCTACACGTTCCAGGATATCCAGGTGCTTAGATGTCACCGTATCACCTTGCTTGACGATCACATGATCGGTTGGAGCAAAAACGATATCATCTTCGGCTGCAGTACCCATGGCCTCACGCAATTCGGCCAGAGTCTCACTCTCGGCATGGCGCGCCGCTTCGAGATCCTGCTCACGGCGCTCTTCAATCTCCTGGCGACTAGAAAGCGAGAAGCGGCTTTCAGCCTCACGGATAGCACTATCACGTTGCGCTCTCAGGTTGTTCACGCGCTCAACAACCTTACCGTCCATGTCTTGCGCCAGGGCTGCTGTCTCTTCGTCCAGGCGCATCAGCTCACGCTGACGAGCCTCATCGTCTACATTGGTGACCACGTACAGCGCAAAGTACAGGATACGCTCCAGGTTACGCGGTGATAAATCAAGCAAGAGACCAATACGACTGGGTGTACCCTTGAAGTACCAGATATGGCTCACGGGTGAAGCCAGTTCGATATGGCCCATGCGCTCACGGCGCACCTTTGAACGCGCTACTTCGACACCGCACTTATCACATACTATACCCTTAAAGCGCACTCTTTTATATTTACCACAGTAACACTCCCAGTCCTTCGTCGGTCCGAAGATACGCTCGCAGAACAGGCCATCCTTCTCCGGTTTGAGTGTACGGTAGTTGATTGTTTCCGGTTTCGTTACCTCGCCATAACTCCAACCGCGAATCTGCTCTGGACTGGCGAGGCTAATGCGAATAGCGTTAAAATCGTTTACTTCGAGCATGCTACCTCCTGTAAACACCATCCTCCGTCATAAAGCCGGATTTTTGTTTGGGATGGCGTAAGGCATCTCTAATGTAGATAGGAGCCAGTGCATCGCGCTGATTACTTGCATAGGCACAGTTGATCACACGCGATACACAGAGAGGACTCCCTATATTACTGGTCTCCTTCGAAACCGGACAGATTAATACCTAGTTCCGGCATCACATCGTTTGAGGTATCCTCAACGAACTGTATCTTCTGTTCGTCCTCGTTGAGCACCTCCACGTTGATACCCAGGCTTTGCAATTCCTTCACTAACACTTTAAAGGACTCTGGCACGCCGGGCTCCATGATATTCTCACCCTTGACGATTGCCTCATAGGTCTTGACACGGCCTACAACATCATCCGACTTGACCGTCAGGATCTCTTGCAGGATATTAGCCGCACCGTACGCTTCCAGTGCCCAGACTTCCATTTCACCGAAACGCTGTCCACCAAACTGCGCCTTACCACCCAGCGGCTGTTGTGTGATCAAGCTATATGGGCCAGTCGAACGGGCATGAACCTTGTCTTCGACCAGGTGCGCCAGTTTCAACATGTAGGTATAACCTACTGTGATAGGATGATCAAAAGGCTCTCCAGTACGACCATCAAAGAGCTGTACTTTACCGGATTCTGGCAATCCAGCCCGGCGCAGCACTTCTTCGATATCTTCCTCGGTAGCCCCATCAAAGACCGGTGTAGCAATCTTGAAGCCCAACATGCTGGCAGCCCAGCCCAAATGGGTCTCCATGACCTGACCGATGTTCATACGGTGCGGTACACCAAGCGGATTCAAGATGATGTCCACCGGGGTGCCGGACGGCAGGAACGGCATATCTTCAATCGGCAACACGCGTGAGATAACGCCTTTGTTACCATGGCGGCCCGCCATCTTATCGCCTGCTCCGATCTTACGTTTTTGTGCAATACTGACACGAACCAGCTGATTGACTCCTGGAGGTAGTTCATCACCGGCTTCGCGCGAGAAAACTTTGACTTCGACGACTTTCCCACGCTCACCATGCGGAACACGCAGCGAGGTATCTTTGACCTCACGCGCCTTCTCACCAAAGATTGCGCGCAACAACTTTTCTTCCGCAGTCAGCTCGGTTTCGCCTTTAGGTGTAATCTTACCGACCAGGATATCCTGTGGCCCAACCTCTGCCCCTACATAAATGATCCCGCGCTCATCGAGATTGCGTAGTCCCTCTTCACCAACATTGGGGATATCACGTGTGATCTCTTCAGGTCCCAGTTTGGTGTCACGGGCATCAACCTCGTATTTCTCGATATGGATCGAGGTAAAGAGGTCTTCACGCACAATGCGTTCACTGATCAGGATGGCGTCCTCAAAGTTACCACCCTCCCAGCTCATGAAGGCTACCAGGATATTCTGCCCCAGCGCCAGTTCGCCTGACTCTGTTGAAGAGCTATCGGCAATTACTTGCCCGGCGTTTACATAGTCGCCTTTGTTTACAATAGGACGCTGGTTGATGCAGGTGCCAGCATTGGAGCGCACAAACTTGCGCAGGCGATACGAATGCACCTCACCCTGCTCATCGATGATATCGATTTTACGCGCTGTTGATGCTACGACCTCACCGCTGACCTGGCTCACAAGAACCTGGCCTGAGTCGATAGCTACCTGCCGCTCAATACCAGTACCGCAGATGGGAGATTGTGGCCTCAACAAAGGTACGGCCTGGCGCTGCATGTTGGCACCCATCAAGGCGCGGTTCACGTCGTCATGCTCCAGGAACGGGATCAATGCCGTGGCCACGCTCACGGTCTGCCGTGGCGAGACATCCATAAAGTCGATACTGTCAGAGCGCTCTTCCGCGAAGTCGCCTTGATAACGGGCCAGCACCCGCTCCGATTCAAACTCATTATTTGAGGTCAATTTTACATTGGCCTGTGCAATCCAGAAGTTCTCTTCGTCGTCAGCAGTGTGATATTCTACTTCATCAGTGACAAATGGCCTGATACGTACTTCTGCATCACCTAAAAGCTGAGACAACTTATTAAAGAGTGCCTCGTCCACGCGTACAGGAGTACGCGCTTTGACGAGCACTTCTCCATCAGACGTTTTGACATCTTCACGTTCACGACCATAGATGCCACGGAACTCGCGCCCGATCAGTCGTGGGTCATTGGCGCGCAGACGCTTATAGACCCTGCGATATGGTGTCTCGATGAAACCATATGGGTTGATCTGCCCATAGGTCGCCAGGTTACCAATCAGACCGATGTTAGGACCTTCAGGAGTCTCAATTGGACAGATACGACCATAGTGGGACTGGTGCACGTCACGTACATCGAAACCTGCACGCTCACGGGAGAGACCACCAGGACCAAGCGCTGAGAGACGACGTTTGTGACCGATCTCCGCCAGTGCGTTCGTCTGGTCCATAAACTGTGAGAGCTGGCTACCGCCGAAGAATTCTTTCATGGCGGCTACGACCGGACGAATGTTGATCAAAGCATTGGGTGTCGCCTGCCCTGGCTCCTGGATGCTCATACGCTCTTTGACCACGCGCTCCATACGCAACAGACCAACACGGAACTGAGCCTGGATCAATTCACCGACGCAGCGCACACGACGATTACCCAGGTGGTCAATATCATCTTTGCGCCCTCGCCCATTGTTTAACATAATCAAGCGCCGCACAATATTAACCAGATCATCCATCGTTAGAATACGTGTGTTCTGCGGAATAGAAAGATCCAACTTTCTGTTCAACTTGTAACGACCGACGTTGCCCAGGTCATAGCGGCGTGCATTAAAGAACAGATTCTTGACCAGGGAACGGGCATTATCTAACGTCGCGGGATCACCAGGGCGCAACTTCTTATAAAGCTCGAGTAACGCCTCGTCCTCTTTCTTGACCGGATCGCGGTCAAGCGTCGACTGGATATAGCGCACGTTGTGATCATTATCGACTCCAGCAAATGCATCCAGGATACCTTGATCTGTCGCGAGATCCAGATTCTCAGAGTGCCACTGTTCCCGTGCCAGGCCCGCTATAGCACGCAGCAGGGTGGTCACAGGCAGCTTGCGTTTACGGTCAATTTTGACGGTCAGCAAATTCTTATTACTGGTCTCGAACTCCAGCCAGGCACCACGGCCAGGAATGAGCTTCGCCGCAAAGAGCTTCTTGCCTGTCGAAGCATCTTCATCAACAGTAAAGTAGACGCCGGGGGATCGCACGAGCTGGCTCACCACGACGCGCTCTGCGCCATTGATGATGAATGTACCTTCCTTAGTCATCAAAGGGAAATCACCCATGAAGATATCCTTCTCGATGATCTCACCTGTCTCTTTATTAATCAGACGCGCCTTCACCGTCAGAGGAGCATTGTACGTAGCATCGCGCTCGCGGCACTCGTCCTCCGAATACTTCGGTTTGCCAAAAGGTTCAGGGGGTACTATAAATTCAAGACTGAGATTTTTGCCAGTAAAGTCTTCAATAGGAGAAATTTCTTCAAAAAGTTCGCGTAAACCTTCTTTCTTAAACCATTCAAAGGAGTCAAGCTGAATCTGAATCAAGCCTGGCATAGGCCGAATGTCCGGGATACGTGCGAACGAAACACGCTCCGGGAGCGCGACGGCCTTTGTGTTCACTGCCATAATTAGGGTTCTCCTCTCACCTAGTCGCCCATAGAGGAAAGCGAGAGACACGGAAAATCGAGCCTCTTTACGCAAACGGAAAACGGAAAAAAATTAGATAAATGCCTGATAATGCCTGTTTTGTGAAACGGTCTATGACAAGAAAAGTAACCGCTTGCAACAGCAATGAGCGGTTACTCCTACTCCTCAACGCTTACAAGTTGTTTGCTCGTAGCACACCTCTCTGTCCCCTCCGCAGAATAAACGAAACAGTGCCTGAAAAGAAACAAAAACAACACAAAGAGCCACACTATTCTCCTTTGCTCACAAAGGAACAAGATGAACAGTGCAGTGTTCGGTCACCTTTCTCGAAGACATTGCGGTGTTCTGCGACGTACGCAACGTACAGTTCCCTACAACGGATCGAAGATTTGATTTCTTATGCTTTATAGCAGTAACCTCTTGTATATACTTGATGAAGTATCCTCAATTGCAGTATCCTCAGGGGAGTGATGCGTTGTTTAAGTGTCTCTTCTTTCGCTTCTGTTCGTTTTCTGCATCGTGGCTTTTCCACAACACCCTATAACTAGTATACATACGCTGGCAAGTGGTAAGTATACAACGTTTGCAAAAACATGTCAATACTTTTTTGATGAACTTAAAACGAGCGCTGAACAAGATGCGCTAACAGAGGCTATTTCTAATAAATAGAACGCAAGAATGACTCGATTTATTCCAATATTTTACCACGATCTGAAAGTCCCCGTAGAGGCATGCCTTGCGTGTGCCGAGTGTGTATTGTTTACCAACATCAAGACCGCTCTGTTTACATCACATCGCACCCGTTTGAGAGAAGGCAGTGCGGCTTGTAGAGGGCATCGACCTCATTTCAAGAGGGTACGCGCTACGCACAGTTTCTTTGAGGGCTGCTTCGATCTCCTTGCCCAGTCCTGGATTCCCTGCATACCGGACCCCTATCCAATGCTCATGCAGGAGAGATAACAGTAAGCGAACATCGTCTTCGCTCAGCAACCGTAGATCAAGCATAGACTCAGGCATACCTGGATATGTGACGGTAAGCACATAATTGTCTATCCTTAATGCTGCATGGCTGCTTAAAGTGTACGTATACGCTCCACCCAATTTGCGACAAAATGAGATCACGCCGATGCAGCCAACCACGATAAATGAGCCTGCCACGATGCTGGCAACCAGACCTGCCAGGCTTAACACAACCGCCGTCCCACTAGCGATGACAATAAGAGCTGGATGAGGCAGATGCAATGTCCATCCGATCAGCATCATTGGCAGTAAACCGACAAGCACCACGACGAAACACCAGAAAGCGCTGTTCATTATCCAGAAAATGCTTGCCAGGTTTTCAGCAGCAAGATCACGCACTACCAGCGAACTATCTTTTATCAGTGTAAGCATTCCAGTTCTATAGCCACAATAAAGCGCATACAGAAAGCGTATGACGAAGACAGAGCCACCCAGCGAGATAAATGCACTGAACCACAGCAAGGCTACCAGCGCGTCCTGCCATTTCAGATAAGGAGTAAAGTCATGGGTATAGGTAGGCCACAGCGCACTACTGAGTAACAGGGCAATAAGTGCACATGTGAGGAGACTGACAAGCATAAGAATGCTGAACACGCTAACACGTATATACGAGGAACGTCCTAAATGAAAGCGATATGTGTCTGGTGCCGGCTGTATCATGACAGCTTACCTCATCTCGTTAAATATAGAATGCAAGCCCGCCACCAACCCTGGTGGGCAACAGCAGTATTCCAAAGCATGACATTCTATATCTTCTTAACGATTCGGCACAGTAAAAAAGTTACAAACTAGGCCCCTATTTATGAGGATTGCTACTTCTGAGGTCGTCAAAAAGGATGGTCTGCAAATAGCGCTCGGCTGCGCTGGGAAAGATAGTTACGATCACCTTGCCACGATTTTGTTCCTTGTGCGCCTCCTGCAAAGCAGCCCAGGCCGCTGCTCCACTACTGATCCCTACGGACAATCCCTCTTTTTCCATAATGCTGATAGCGGTTGCAACTGCGTCGGAATCGCTCACTGCGATCACCCGGTCAATGAGGTCAACCCGCAACGTATCTGGAAGGAAACCAGCTCCCAATCCCTCAATACGATGCGGACCAGGACGTCCGCCGGAGAGTATGGCGCAGGAAGCAGGCTCGACGGCAATGACTTCCAGAGAGGGTTTATGAGCGCGTAGACCTTCTGCAACCCCTGTTAGCGTCCCTCCTGTACCCACGCCTATCACTACCATATCGACCTTGCCAGCAGTCTCCTCCCATATTTCTACAGCGGTTCCTTCACGATGAGCCCGAGGATTGGCCTGATTATAAAACTGTTGAGGATACCAGGCATTAGGCAGCGTTGTCCGCAGTTCGATGACTTTATTAATGGCACCACGCATACCCCGCCCTCCTGGAGTTAGCAACACCTGCGCTCCAAAACGTTGCAGGAGCAAACGACGTTCCGGGCTTACCGTATCGGGCATAGTGAGAATACAGTGATACCCACGTGCAGAGGCAACACATGCCAGCGAAATACCCATATTGCCGCTGGTAGGTTCTGTGATAATACTGCCTGGACGCAACAATCCCTGGGCTTCCGCGTCACGGACCATCTGTAAGGCAACGCGGTCTTTGGCGCTTCCTCCAGGACCGAACATCTCCAGTTTGGCTAGCACAGTTGCCTCTGCCCCAGCCGCGAACCGCTTTAACTCAACCAGAGGTGTGCGACCAATCAATTCGGTCATATCTTTTGCCCAGCGGGCCATATCTTGCTAGCCTTCCTTCTCCTCCTGTAGCAGCGCCTTAATAATACTGAGCAGTTCATGCACATTGAATGGCTTGCGTAGGAGAAGTCCCGTTTGTAACCCCATCCGGTGGAGTTCCCAATCGTAACTCCCGGTAATCACAATAATGGGGATATTTTTCGTGCTGCTGTGTCCACGTAGTATTTTATAGAGCGACACACCATCCAGATGAGGTAATCCTACGTCCAATAATATCAGATGTGCTCCCAGTTCCGGCAATTGATCTTTAGCAGATTGCCCATCTGAAAAAATCTGGAGTCTCCACTGACCATAACCCTCCAGAATGTCATAAAATAATTCGGCCAGGTGGGGATCATCCTCCACTATAGCAATCAATTTACGCTTCTCTACTGCTTCAGCCACGTGCTACCAGCCCCTTTGTGTACTCTTACGCTTCCCTCCGCCACTAGTGAAAGATTAGATATAGTACATCGTTTCCGCACTTTCTTCGGTTCTATGACGCTGCGCCAGCTCCTCTATCGTCGTAGAGGCAAGGATCTCCTGAGTCATTGTGTCTATTTTTTGCCAGACTTCACGCAGAGCGCAACCAGGAGAAAGCTTGCAAAAGTCTGGATTGGGTAAGCACTCCATGGGTGGCACATATCCCTCAAGTGCTTGCATTACCTGGGCCATCGTTATCTGAGCCGGGTGCTTTGCTAACATATGCCCACCCTTTGGTCCTCGAACACTTTTTACCAGGCCCTCTTTACGCAATACCATGAGTATCTGGTCGAGATACTGTTCAGGAATATATTGCCTTCTCGCAATATCCGAACTTTCAATTGGGCCCTGCCCATAATAAGCGGCCATGTCGAGCATAGCTCGCAGGCCGTAATCCCCTTTCATTGTAAGCTTCATTACCGGGAACCTTTCCGCAGGGCATATTGTTACAATCCATTTTTCCTAGTGTTAGGATATATCAGTAAGGAATACATGTCAATGGGTCAGTGTTCTCTGCTCGTGTTTCTCCATCACCATAAAGAAAACAATGTGTCCAGTGACCACCACCAAGATCGGTACGTCCGGGGAAACGCTCACGGCACACAGACATAGCATGCGGACAACGTGGATGGAAACGGCAACCGGAAGGGGGATGGATGAGGCTAGGAATTTCGCCACGCGCGGGCAACTTCGTCAGACTCTTTCCATCGGGGCCTATACGATCGGGGTCTGGCGCGGCGGAGAGCAACAACCGGGTATAGGGATGCTTCGGTTCCTGAATGACCTCCTCGCTCGGTCCACCCTCAACTGTTTGTCCAGCATACATTACCAGTGTATCCTCAGCAAAGTAGCGCGCACTGGCGATATCATGCGTAATAAAGAGGAGAGCAAGTTTCTCTTCATCTTTTAAACGTAACATCAGATTCAGGATATCCAGGCGGATAGATACATCAAGCATCGAGACAGGTTCATCGGCCAGCAGCACTTCTGGCTGAGCTGCCAGTGCACGTGCGATAGCAACACGCTGTCGCTGTCCACCACTCAACTGGTGCGGATACTTCTCGATAAACTGCTCTGCTGGAGTCAGGCTGACGCGATTGAGTAAGGCCAGAACCTGTTCGTTGACCTCGCTCTTGCTATGCGCATGCCCATATACACGCAATGGGCGGCTCAGATGATAGCGTACATTATGTACCGGGTTGAGCGAGGAGAACGGATCCTGGAACACCAGTTGTACGTGACGACGATAAGAACGCAGAGCTGACGTACGATGTGATAATTTCACAGGCTCTCCGTGGAAACGCAGCGTACCAGCAGTCAGATCATAGATACGGGCAAGCATGCGCGCAACGGTCGTCTTACCGCTCCCACTTTCGCCAACCAGGGCGGTAGCACGACCAGGATAGAGAGCAAGCGAAGTATCCTCAACAGCATGGACAACACGCTTCTCACCAAAAGGATTCACCTGCCGCAAAGGAAAATATTTGCGTATATACTCAGCCTCCAGGATAGCGTCTGGTATCGTCTGCCTCTCTGGCGTGTTCATTGATTGATTAAGCACACTCATCGAGTTTCGCTCCTTTCTGCCAGGGCCTCATACTTTTTGGCAAGATCAGCGCTCGTTGGCGGATTGCCTGAATTGTATCTATCGTCATACAGATGGCAGGCAACAAGCTGTCCAGGACTGTCTGACGTCGCTGGTTGCAATGGCGGAACGACCTTATAGCAAGCATCAAAAGCGAAGGGACAGCGTGGATTAAAGGCACAACCTGGCGGTACGGCGCGCAGATCTGGTGGTGTACCAGGAATACCGATCATCGTGCGCCGTGGCCCATGCAGCGTTGGAAACGAATGCAGCAGACCATAGCTATAAGGATGGCGCTGATGATGGTAGAGGTCACTGCGTGATGCCATCTCTACAACGCGTCCCGCGTACATAATCGCAACTTTATCGGCAAGTTCAAGCAACAGCGAAAGATCATGGGTAATAAAGATAACGGAGAAATTGAAACCTTCGCGCAAACGCATAATCTCGGTCAGGATTTCGCGCTGCACCACCACGTCAAGCGCAGTCGTTGGCTCATCCATGATGATGATGTCAGGTGAGAGAGCCAGAGCAATGGCTATAATCGCGCGTTGCCGCATGCCACCACTCAACTCGTGGGGATAGCTATTGATGCGGTCAGGTGCAATGCCAACCAGCCTGAGCAACTCAATAGCACGTTGCTTGCGTGAGTCTGGCCCCATGGTCGGCCTGTGCGTTTGTAGCACATCCATAATTTGCGTACCAATATTCATCACCGGATTGAGAGCATTCATCGCACTCTGAAAGACGATTGACAGCTCGTTCCAGCGAAACGCACGCAATTGAGCCGGTGAAAGCTTCAGGATATCTACCGACTCCGCAGCATCAAGAGGATGGTCCGTCTTATTATTTTTCTGCCGTCCATTTCTTGTAAGTGACGTCGATGTTACCAATGGAGGCCCGTCTCCATTGGCCTCTGGGCGCGGATAGTAAAACACTTCACCGCCAGTCACCACAGCTGGTGGACGCAGCAGCCGTGCAATTGCATAAGCAAGCGTTGATTTCCCACTACCGCTCTCGCCAGCCAGGCCCATGATCTCGCCGCGGCCCAGAGTAAAATTTACGTTATCTACAGCATGAACAGTACCATTAGCAGCATTATAGTCTACACTGACATTTTTGACCTCAAGGATCGTATCCGTACGCACACTTGTTGCCATTACGCCACCGCTTTCTTCTTTTGAATGAGCTTAAAAGGACGATTCTGGTGTTGGGATCGAAAAATTCGAGTGATGTTGAGGGGAGCCACACGATGCTCGTACTACAAGACTCGTAGGCAATTGTATGCGGATGGGCCGACCATTTCTTTCACCGCCCATACCATCTCCTGCCGGTAGCGCGGCGCTAGCAGTTAAGAAAGAATTCCATTCACCACTACTACGATTTGGGAAACGAGGCGTATCAAGCATGGACAAAAGCAGTTTGATACCTTGCTGGCCCATTTCGTGAAAAGGTTGCCTGACTGTTGTAAGCGCAGGAAGGACATGTGCGGATGATGCAATATCATCGAAGCCGACCAGGGCCATATCTCGGGGAATATGTATGCCGTACTCCTCAGCAGCAGCGAGTACGCCGTACGCCATGAGATCGTTGCCTGCGAAAATAGCAGTTGGTCGTTTGTCAACAGGCAGTTCGAATAACTTGCTGGCTGCAATACGTCCACCGGGCGGCATGAAGTCACCTTTCAGGACGAGTTCAGGCTCGACAACCAGCCCTGCATCTTCCAATGCCTGGCAATATCCCTGATAACGTTCATGCGAACATAGATATCTCAATGGTCCCTGGATATGTGCAATACGCCAATGACCAAGCCGAAGTAAGTGACGAACGGCAGTACAGGCACCACTCTGGTTATCTGCGCCTATCCATGGCACATCCCCAGGCAGTTCTTGATCATCGATCATTACGACAGGGAATCCATGCTTGTGCAGGCGCACAACATATTTGGAAGATTGACCCGGCAAAATCGCCAGAATGCCTGCAGTGAGTTTTGTAGCCAGGATATGGTCAATAATATCGCCCTTATTCCCCTCATCACGAATGGCATCATTGATACTGTAAAGCACCAGTTCATAGGAGGTAAGACCGATAATTTCGGCCACGCCTCGCATCACATCAGCAATAAAAGGCCACGTAAATGAAGGAACCAGTACACCTATCAGGCGACTACGACCACCGGCCAGACCAGAGGCAGTAATACTAGGGACGAATCCTTCTTCCTCCATAATACGGAGGATACGCTCACGCGTAGTAGGGTCCACGTCCGGTTTGTGGTTTAACACGCGGGAAACTGTGGCTTTAGATACACCCGCCAGACGAGCAATGTCGTCAATTGTACGCTTTCCAGCCATAGCTATCGCTCCGTCCCCAGTGACTACAAACGTCTTTTACGTAGTAAAGAGTATCGGTTATTTCCCACAACCGCTTCGCCCTCTACTACAAAAAATAGGTGCTGAAATATTCTCTCACCATATAGAAGCCGGTCGCGTAACCGGTTTCGGTATCGGTTACAGATAAGTATACTGATGGGTAGGTGCTATGTCAAGAGAATTAGCAGTAAAAAAGAAGTATCTCAAAAATGAGAGTTCTCGTAACAAATGAAAGAGTAAATGATTAATTTCTGCTGAGAATAACCTGGAAAACATCTGCTATACTTGCAGGGATGCAGCGGGATATCTATAATGAAGTTAACAAACCTGGTATTTTTGTCAGGCATTTTTCTATATTTTACCACTATCATCCGCTGTTCTAAGGGAGAGAAACTATGCAACAGGGTGCTTCCTGGCAAGCCAACCAGGAAAAACAGCCACTCTTAAAAGTACTCGTGATAGATGACGAGGAAAACATTATAGAATTTATTCGTCTGGGACTACGCTATGAAGGCTTCCAGGTGGAGTCAGCTTCAGACGGAGAACAGGGGGTAACAGCGGCGCAGCGTATCAATCCGGATCTGGTTATTCTTGATGTAATGATGCCAGGCATTGATGGGTTAGAGGTGTGCCGTCGCTTGCGTGCTAACCCAACGACGCGTGACGTACCTATACTTATGTTGACGGCGAAAGATGAAGTTAGAGATCGCATTATCGGACTGAAAACCGGTGCCGATGACTATCTAACCAAGCCATTTGATTTCGATGAACTTCTAGAGCGTATCCGTGCTATTTTGCGTCGGAGTAGAGCTAAAGCAACTACGACAGGCTCAAACGATGGAGAAGTAAATGGACAGGTATTACAATTCGGGGATCTGCGCCTGAATACGGCCACCCGTGAGGTAACGCGTGGTGGTCGCTTAATTGAGTTAACGGCTACCGAGTATAATCTCTTGCATCTCTTTATGAGCCATCCACGCCAGGTGCTTGATCGCCAGACTATTCTCAATCGCGTCTGGGGCTATGATTTCCTGGGCGAGACCAACATCATCGAGGTCTATGTACGTTATCTACGTGAAAAAATTGAGGATTCACCAAGCACTCCTCGGCTGATCCAGACGGTACGGAGTGTAGGTTACGTTTTGAAGGGATAGCAGTGCCAGAACGCTATTCGTTCGTGCGACGAGGTTCACCAGTATGTCAGAGTCACAAGCTATTGGAGCAAAGGAGCAAACAAGAACAATGCGGCCTTATGAAGGCGAACAGAAAGAAGTATCCATTAATGGTGATACTCCTCGCATCACTCTCCGCCTGGCGAATCCCTCTATCGACCAACCTGTTGAGCGTTCGTTCATCGCAGCAGGAGGTCCCGAGAGGGACGCTCCTCCCTGGTTGCGACCCTTTTTCAGCCTGCGTGTGCAACTCATGTTTACTTACACCCTGGTTCTGGTCCTGGTTGTAATACTCATATCAATGCTTACCTATAAACAGGCATCTTCACTCACTATTGTACTCATTACCCTTGGAGTAACTGTTGTGGGAATCGGCCTGGCTTATCTGCTTACCACATTACTTCTACGCCCTCTCTGGCGTGTAACAGATGCGGCCCAGGCCATTGCCATCGGAGATCTCAAACAACGCGATCGCCTGCCATTACGTTTACCTCCCCAGGACGAAGTTGATCGTCTGGCTGGCAGCCTCAATGAGATGGTAACACGTCTTGAACATGCGGAGGAGATGCAACGAGCATCGGAACGACGCTTCCAACGCTTCTTCTCCGATGCCTCGCACCAGCTACGCACTCCGCTGACATCCATCCGTGGCTTTACTGAGGTGCTCATGCGCGGCGCTAAAGATGATCCTGAGACAGCCCTACGCGTACTGAAACGCATGAAGAGCGAAAGCGAACGTATGACATCCTTGATCAATGATATATTAACTCTGGCACGACTCGACGAGCATACGGCGCTCAAAAAACAGTATGTGAATCTGGTTGAACTGGCTACAGAAGGAATTGAACAGGCAAAAGGGCGAAACAAAGATGGACGCACGATTACGCTAAAGAGAATAACACAGAAGAATACAGGTTTGCAGGCCGATAAAGAGCGCCTCAAACAATTGCTGTTTGTCTTACTCGATAATGCACTCAAGCATGGCCGTGCCGGGACTAATGGCATCGTTACCCTGCAACTCGATAAGCACGATAACCAGGCTATCATACGCGTTATAGACAACGGTGAAGGCATCTCCAAAGAAGACATGGGCCATATCTTCGACTCTTTCTATCGCGGACATCAACCTGCAGCCGCTGTCAATGGGGGAATACCTGTAGTCGGCACGGGATTAGGACTGACGATTGCAGCCGCGATTGTACGGGCTCACAACGGTACGATCTCCGCGCAGAGTGAACCCGGCAAAGGTACCGAGTTCACAGTCACCCTACCCTGCATAGATTAAGCAACATCATCTTTCCTATTGGCATTGACCTCACGTGCTCTACCATGATACACTGCCTCCAACTGCTAAGTCTTGCCACTTTACGGGCGGCAAAAATAGGTGTTTAGTAAGTGGTCGTGGAAACGGCCACCTGGTCTTCCAGTGAAGGTGAGATGTAGCTATGTGGACTTCAACGCTGGACCTCGATCCAAAACGGGTGTTGGTGACACAACTTCTCGGGCGCATTTGGCGTGGTGCCTACTTTTCCTCTTTCGCGCCTCTGCAGGTAAAAAATTTACCACGTCAAACGCTTCCCGCAACTACCTGGGTACGCGTTCGCAACCGCGTGGCGGGCATATGTGGCAGTGATCTTCAAATGATACAGGCAAATGGGGATTTTCGCATCGCGCCTGCTACTATCCCGCAGCAACGTCACTCCTCTCCAGGGCATGAGGTCGTAGGTGAGGTTCTGGAGATAGGTGCAGATGTACAGCAACTCCATATCGGCGATCGTGTGGTGCTCCAGTACGGCTCTAACTGTCTGGCAGTAGGCGTACAGCCACCTTGCCGTTCATGTGCGCTGGGCAACTATAATCTCTGTGAATGTGGCAAGCTTCCCGGTCCCCCTCCTATCGGAGGTGGGTGGAGCGAGGAGATGTTGCTCCACGAACAACAACTCTTCCGTATTCCTACCGATATAAGCGACGATCAGGCTGTATTGCTTGAACCTGCATCAGTGGCAGTCCATGCCGTGCTACGTCATCTGCCCAGACAGGGCGATCGTGTATTGATCATGGGAGCTGGTACGATAGGATTGCTCACTTTACAGGTAGTACGAGCATTAGTACCACAGGCGGAAGTCAGCGTTCTTGCACGTTATCCTTTCCAGATAGAGCAAGCCACGCGCCTGGGAGCAGCACATATTATCTATCCACAAGATAGCTATACTGGCATACAACGAGCCACTGACGCCCAACTCTATGAAGGCGTTCTGGGTAACCGAATGTTACTTGGAGGCTACGATGTCATCTATGATACTGTAGGGAGCCAGAAAACGCTGCATCATGCCTTGCGCTGGGCAAGAGCACAATCCACAGTCGTTCTAGTTGGCCTGAGCCTCCATATGATGCATATCGATCTCACACCGATCTGGTACCGGGAAGTTAACCTGCTCGGTTCGTTAAGCACTGGCATAGAAATCTGGCCAATTGGTACTAATGAACAACGCTCGACATTCGAGGTCACAGCGGAACTTATCAAGCGCAGACAGATCCACCCTGAGCACTTGATTACCCATCGCTTCCCGTTGACGAGCTATCAGGCAGCTATGATGACGGCAATTGAGAAGGCCCAGAGCCGCGCTATCAAAGTCGTCTTTGACTATTCGCTCCTTCCGGCATCGGTCGTGCCGAATGTACGAGCTTCGGCTACTCGGCTGCGTCGACCAGCCTCCAATATATCTCCCCTGGATGATCAGGATACGCCAGAAGAGGTGCTCTATCCAATAGAGGCGCTTGCGTCATCTGTGTCTGTTAAACCGCCAACATCCATCGCCCTTTCTTCAGACACTCCTCCTACGGCTTCTCCGCAAGTAGATGATGAATTTGATGAACTGGAGGATACTGTTAAAGCTCCAATAGTAGACAGGCACACAGGACCAGTACAGGCAGATACAAAAACGGATGTACAGCAAGCAAACGAGCCTGAAAATATACAAACTATGCCCACTGTGCCAGCGAAGGTTGCTGACCCTGCTCCTCCTGTATCAGATATAGAGGAATCATCCATACAGTCAGTAACTCCACTGCAGGAGGCCCGGCAATTGGACGAGTCACCTACCAGTCACCAGGATACAAAGTCTAACGAGCCTGCAGCCGATACGCACGCGCAAGTAGAATCATATGAGGAGACGATACAAAATCTTCAAGAACCTGCTGATTCATCGCTTGAGACAATACAGGCTACACATGAAGCAACCGAACAGCTAGATGTAGTCGCACAAGAGGCTTCTGAACCTTTCGTAATACCTGTAACCGAAACAACACAAGATACCTCCGAACAGCCGGTTACTACCGTCTGGAATACCTCCGAACCTTCTGAGCCTCCTGCAGTAGATATAGAGGTACAGGCCATTTCTGAGCTACCTGAACAACAGCCTCCTGTGAGCGTTCCATATACTCTTGAGGAACCAGAACAAACAGCTACAACGACTATGCAGAGCCCTTCTGAGCATCCTGAGTCATCTACAATGATTGCTCAGAATGAGTCAGCGGCACCAGATCCTGTAAAAGAGGAGGAAAGCGGGGAGGTCATCGCAACCAACGACACAGAAAATGCGTTACTACAAGTAGAGGAGCCACACGCGGTACCGCTACAACCCCGCCCACGTGGACGTGCACGTAAGAAAAGCGGTCGAACTACTCAGCGAGGGGGTAAATAGTACTCCCTTGCATTCGGGTGAGTCGAAGACTAGATGCGGTAGCATCGTTGCCGAATGAGTAAGGATCATACTATCTTGAGGGACCAATAGAGACCCTCTATGAGGACAAATAATAATTTCCATATATCCAATTTTTTATCTGGTCTAGAATTAAGTACGAACTGTTAACGGAGAACATTCATGACTATAAGCGATCAGGAGCCTCATATCAATAGACCAAAAAGTGATGTCCGCAAGCCATATTTTCTATCAAAGCAAGAAAAAGCAATACCACCTGAAGCGCAATTATCTCCCCACCAGGAAGACACGCAGCATACTTTTCCTGGATATCAGACATGGCCATCGACAACCCCCACCCCGGCAGAATGGCAGGCACCATCACGTCCCATGCCTGCACAGGAATATCAGCATAAGCGGAGTACACAACCACCCGCCTCACCATCACCAGTGCCTCAAACGGCACCTACAGCAACAACATCGGCATCTGTTGTGCCTCTCATGAATCCGCAGCCTCCACAACGACCGCAACGTCGCGTTGGTATACGTGTACTGATTACCTTGCTCCTACTCGTCATTATCGTCGCTGTGGGTAGTATCGTTGGACAACGCTTCTTGAGTGGCGCGCCAGTACTCACTTCGCCAGCAGCCGCGACAGTGGGCAATGTTGGTCCTTTTGTGCAGCAACCACTCAATACGCAGCAAATCAATGATCTCAGGCATCTCGTCACACATATGAAGTATAAACAACTGGCAAGCCTCTACGTCTCTCGTATGACACTTGACGAAGAGCTGGGACAACTCATCATGGTCGAATATGATGATACTACCTACTCAGATGACCTGAATATGATGGTTAATCAACTCCACGCGGGCGGCGTTATCATGTACGAATTTCAGATGCTAACTGCGAACCAGACACGACACGACATTGATTTAATGCAGAAGAATGCTACATTCCCATTGCTCATTTCTGCCGATGAAGAGGGTGGAATTGTGCACCGATTGCTGCACATCTATCCACCACGCCCCTCGGCCCTCTCGATCTATCAATCGGGTAATCCCGGTTATGCGGCGCAGCAAGGACACCAGGTCGCTCATGATCTGAAGGCATTAGGCATCAACGTAAATCTGGCTCCTGATGTCGATGTGGCATTGATACCCGATGCCCCCGACCAGGTCACACGTACATTCGGCTACACGGTAGACTCGGTTATCAACTACGCTGGCCCCTATATGAAAGCCATGCAGAGCGATGGTGTACTGGCCTGCATCAAACACTACCCGGGACTGGGAGATGCCAATATCGATGCTCACTTTGGTCTCCCCGTCGTCAACCGTACAAAAGACCAGATCTATGCTACCGAACTTGCACCTTTCAAGCATTTTATCCAGTCTCCGGATAAGCTGGAAAATCCTGGAATGATTATGCCAACCGACGTACTGATGCCTGCCATCGATCCCAGGTTCCCGGCGGAACTCTCACATACGTTTATGACCGATATCCTGCGCAAACAGCTTGGCTACGACGGCGTGGCGTTGACCGATGCACTCTATATGAAAGGCGTGACAGTCGATGGTCAGCAGATCAGTATGCCTCAAGCCGCAGTCATGGCTCTGAATGCGGGAAACGATATGCTGCTTGGTCCCACGGGAGCTGGTCAGATGATTGATATGCTCAATGGACTCAAAGCAGCATTACAGGATGGCACGCTCTCTAAAGCACGCGTCGACGAGGCTGCAACGCGCATCCTCGCCCTCAAGATGCAAAGCGGTCTTATGCCTGCGGTCCCTCCCCAGAATTGAGTTGGCGCTTCCTACCGGACCATTCGTTCACCCACCGCTTAATGCAAAGCAGATCAACGCACTATGGAACATGGATAAGCACATCGGCTACAGGCAGCTCGCCAAACAGATTATCATGAGGAGCCGCGCTGCAAACGCTCAATGATCTCTTTCAAGCGACGCGTCTCAGCAGCATGTTGATCGCGCATCTGCATCATTTCTTGTTCCAGATTTTCCTGCATCTGCTCCATACGGTCTTTCATATTCAAGATGGTCTCAACGCCAGCAAGATTTACGCCTAGATCGCGCATCAGGCGGCGAATATGTACAACACGTTCAATATCGCGATCTGAGTACAGACGCGGGCTATGGGGGCTATCACCCTTACGAGCAGGTGAGATCAATCCTAAGCGTTCGTAATGGCGCAGCGTCTGCTCATGCACTTCGGCCTTCTGCGCTGCTACACTAATAATATACCAGGCGCCATCACTCTTCTCGGGCATGATAGTACTCTCCTTTCGCCCGGCTACGAGTGCACCTCAACGCCCCGACTACGAGCCAGTTTCTCAAAAAGTTCACGTTCTTCTGAAGAGAGGCGCATCGGCAACACGACCTTGACGCGGGCGTAGAGATTGCCATTCCCCTCACCACGCAAACGTGGCATACCCTTTCCAGCCAGGCGGAAGGTACGGTTATTCTGTGTCTCGGACGGTATAGTCAGGATCAGTTTGCGACCATCAGGAACTGGTACAGGGACTTCTCCACCAAGCATCGCCTTGACCAGTTCAACCTCGACATCTGTATAGAGATCATCGCCCTTGCGCTCGAATGCAGGATCAGATTTGACACTGATGACCAGGAAAAGATCGCCACGCGGTCCACCACCGATACCCGGCTGGCCTTCACCTGCTACACGAATCTTTGAGCCATTATCCACACCTGCCGGAATCTTTACCTGGATGCGCTTATTACGCGGTATCACGCCCTGTCCACTACAGATTGGACACAGCTTGCCACTTATCTCGCCAGTCCCCTTACAGGTAGAACAGACCTCGGTTGACTGAATATTGAAGGTACGCGAACCACCAAGGTACGCCTCTTGTAGAGTGACCTCCACAGGCTGCTCAATATTATCCCCAGTACGCCTGCGCATATCAGGGCCACTGCGTGAACCGCCACGCGCTCCCGCCTGACCACTGCGTCCAAACAACGCTTCAAAGAAGTCGGAGAAGCCTGGACTATTGGGATCAAAATCGAACGGAGTACCGCGACCACCATATGCAGAACTACGCCTTGTGCCAGAAAAGCTGGGACCAAACTGTTCCTGCCAGTTAGGGCCAAGCGTATCATACTTCTTGCGTTTGTCAGGATCAGAGAGCACCTCGTAGGCCTCGTTGATCTCTTTGAACTTCTCTTCTGCCTTCTTGTCGCCGGGATTCACATCGGGATGATATTTGCGGGCCAGCTTGCGAAAGGCCTTTTTGATCTCATCCGCGCTCGCTCCACGAGCAACGCCGAGTATTTTATAATAATCTTTATAATCCATGTCCCAGCCTTCTTCTCTTGTTGTTAACAGGACCCAT
>WNGD01002544.1_pt1 | contig 27348 bp, 21 predicted proteins | sample 5400671 | NCBI WGS metagenome assembly WNGD01 (sample SAMN13153369, study PRJNA577476) | soil metagenome | isolation source: 40 cm soil or saprolite under grassland replicate 2 | place: USA:California | collected 2016-06-15
TGATGCCAAAGGGAGTCGGCAAGTGCAACTTGAAGAGATTGACACCCAGCGGAGAATAGAGGATGACGGGGATTGTGAGCACCAGTGACACAAAGAAGCGGTTACGCATGTCGGATTCCATGGCCCGAGCCATTGCTGGATCACTCATGTCATGGCCCGTCATTTCGTGGTCCAGTATACCCATGTCCATCTTCGCGGGTGCCTCAGCAGATACACCATGTTTCATGGCGGGATGTACCATAGTTCGATGGGCACGAGCCACTTCTGTTCGTTGTGAAACAGGGGTGATTGGTGCTGTGAATCTAGTGAGAGGTGCTCCACAGGCAAAGCCACAATCCTTGACCATCTCGCGCAGCTGCGCCTCACCGAGCTGCGTCTCATCATAGGTAATCGTGACCGTCTGTAAAACATAGCTGGCTTCTACTTGCTTGATCGGCTCAAGTTTCCCGAGATGTTTCTCAATCTCGCGGGCACAGCCTGCAAAGTTCAGCCCTTTGACTGGTAGTGTGACTGTTTTCATCTGCTCAACGCTCCTTCCTCTTTCCTATTTTGTGAGGAGCCATCTATTGACCGGTTCACTTATCTCGCATATCAAAACCCATATCCACGGGGTATGGGTATATCTAAAGTATAGCACACTCATGCAGGAAATTACAATAGTCATTCTCAAAAGCCGATCCGCTCTACCCTGGTGTTAAAATAATGATATACATCCACAAGAAAAGAATGTGTTCCACTAATCCATAACAATCAATGGCTGCTCAAATACTCAGCAAAGCCTGAGGAAATTTCTAGCAAAGAGAGCATGTATAATAAGAGGTATGAACATCTGGGAGCAAAAGAGCATGCGCTTACACCATGAGCGGACAATATTCTGGTTATTTTTGCTGGGCGCGACACTTGGTACGGCGCTTGATGTCTTCCATGTGTATAGTTATGTCGAACGTTATCCAACGCCAGTCTTGTTCGGGGTGGCCTGGTGGGTGCCACTACTTTTTGGGAGCGCGGCAGTCGCTATAGGTTATTCGCATCCGCTGGTTGACCCTCTCATCCACAATATACGTCGTCCTCGCCGTGTTTCAACGAGCATTGCTGAATTGGCATGGCTACTTCTCGCCTACCTGGTTGCGGCAAGCCCACTGGACTCTCTAGCTAAGACAGTGCTGCTTGTTCTCATCTATTTCAACTTCTGGTTGTTGACTGGAAGAGGCTGGCAAAACTTACTCTTGTCGCTTGTGACAGCCATTACGGGAACACTTGTCGAGATGACGCTCGTGGCCGCTGGAGCATTTTCATATCTTCAACCTGACATACTTGGCGTTCCCTACTGGCTTCCCTGGATCTACGCCTGTGCTTCCCTGGCAGTTGGAGACCTGGGAAGGTCCCTTTTGTATAGCTCTGTGAGAGGAACATTACCATGAAGCAATTCGATTACTCAACCTGGGCGCTTGACACCTTACTTGTACATAGTAATAAACTCAGCAAGACTGCGCACAACTCTGGCAAACCAACGGTAGAGCCTATTTATACCAGCACAACGTATCTACATTCGACGGCTGACGCACTTGACCAGGCTTTCAGCGGTCGTCTTTCCTCTGGCGAACAAGCTTTTGTCTATGCACGCCAGGGTAATCCAAATGCCAGGACGCTCGAAGAGTTAATGGCACAAGCCGAGAGGGGAGCTGGCGCGATTGTGTTTGGCTCTGGTATGGCTGCTATTCATGCTGCACTGCTTACAGCAGGTCTTACACCTGGAACGAAGATTCTCGTCGCACAAGACCTCTATGGCCCAACTATCGGGATGCTGCGTTCAGTTTTTGTACCCATTGGAGTACAGGTAGTATTACGCGATCTATGCAGCCCTGACGTCGCTGAAATTATCAGAGCAGAGCAACCAGATGTTATCTATGTAGAGACACTTTCTAACCCATTGGCGAAAGTAATCGACCTTGACATCATCAGTGCAGCCACACACGAGGTGGGAGCAATCAGTATCGTTGATAGTACTTTTACGACACCCTACCTTGTCAGGCCGATTGAGCACGGTTTTGACCTGGTAGTGCATAGCGCGACCAAATATTTAGGAGGGCACGGTGATACTACTGCTGGTGTCGTGATTAGCGCCCGAAACTCCTTTACTGAACAGTTACGGACGTATGCGACTATGTTAGGCGCGATGCTAAGCGCTTTTGATTCCTATTTTACGACCCGCGGCTTGAAAACATTGGCATTGCGTATGGAGCGTCACTGCAACAATGCTTTGGAGGTCGCCAGGTTCTTACAAGAGCACGCTGCAGTTGAACGTGTACATTATCCAGGATTGCCCAATCATTCCCAGCATAAACTTGCTACCCATTTATTCAGGAATCAGCGATATGGGGGACTTCTGGCGTTTGAATTGAAGGAGCAAACTCGCGAAGCAACCTATAGCTTTATGGAAAGGCTGCAACTCTGCCTGCCAGCAACGACACTCGGTGATGTCTACACTGAGGTGAGTTATCCGCCTATGTCTTCTCATCGCAATTTAACTGCGAGTGAGCGCCATGTATTCGGCATTACAGATGGGTGTATCCGGCTCTCTGTTGGTATCGAGGACGTTAACGATATTATTCATGACCTGGATCAGGCACTCATACTTTAGCTCATCAGTGCTTTCGCCCAAAATATCCAGCACGTTTGTGGATCGGGGTGGGTGTATAGCGATCCGGTTCAGCGGCGATGGCTTGCCCTGTGAGAATTGTTTCATGCGCCCAGAGTAAGTCTTCGCTTGAGACCTCAGTACGGTCCTGTTCCAATGCACGCATTGTAGCTGCAATACAAACTTCACGGAAATGACTTCCAGGTTGCTTTAGAAGCTGCGGGGCTACTGGCGCGTGCTCTTCCTCACGATATGCAGGTCCAAGGAAATGTTGGAGGAAACGAATGGCCAGTTCGGTATCCTCGACCAGGCCTAGCTCAATGATTGCATCAATACGACCGGGACGGTCGCGAATGCGCTGATCGATCTTCTCAGGATCATTGCTGCTTGCCAGTAAAAGCGTACCTGCAGGATTATCAGGTGTTGCTATGCCATCCAGGGTATTGAGTACGGATTGAAGATCAGGTGCGCTGGAGACAAACAGTTCGAAATCTTCGACTAAAATGAGCGACGGAATATGGCTTTCTGCTGCCATATGCAGGGCATTGGTAAGCTGCTGCCAGGCGCTGGTATTGCGGCCAGATGAGGGAGGACACACATAGCAGACAAACCCACCCTGTTTCGCGTGATAGGCTCCTTCTGCTTTGAGCAGCGTTGTCTTGCCGGTACCAGCAGAGCCAATCAACAATACTTTACGTAGACGTGGCACCTGTAATGACGCATAGTGTTTCAACATGTCCTGATCGAAAATACGCCGTTGAGCGGCTACATGCTCTAATGTTTCAGTGTTGAGTATCACAGCATCTAAAGATGCCTTCCTGATGACATCTGCAAGCTCATCGTTGCCACCGATTATCTCAATATAGCCTCGGCGTGTATTTCGCCAGGTGGAATCGTGCAATTCATCGATCAGTTTTAGAAATGCTAACCATTCATCCTGGCGACCATTGGGAATAGCCGAGAGGGTAAGCGTATCATTGTTATCATAATCGTAGTAATAGACTGAGAGCGCCTTCCAACCATTTTTGAAGGTATAACAAAGCCAACTATAGGGAGCTGCTGGAATGGCGCCGTGATCACCAATGTCGGCGTGTCCCAGCATGTCGGCTTTAAGGATCGTACCTACTTCTCCTGCCGCAGCAATACCTTGAGCAGACTCAGGTGCGCTAAGAAGGTCCCAACATTCGAGCTGCCCAGGAAAGGACTTTTTATGCTGCTTGCCGTTGGCGACAAGTTGATCAAGCAAGAGAGGATGGTGCTCTAACTGTGTTCTTCTCTGCATCGGAGAAACAAATATGAGAGGTTGGCCCTCAAGCTTCAATTCTTGCCAGAGGTCCTTCAAGGCCTGTACGGCTATCTCGCGGCGTTGTGTGGGCATATGTCTTGTTATTCTCCCATTCACCGATTTTGATTCGCTATCTAAGGCTGGAAGCGATTCTTGCTCTATAGATAATAGTTGCTCAGTGTTTTCCATTAAGAGATATCTATTGGGTATGCCTGACGTACTTTCCAGGCACGATATCTTTTGTTTCGCCACCCTCTGGCGCAGACATTACATTGAGCATATCCACTTTGGGATCAACAAGCAGATTGTTGACAACTGAACGCACACCTGGAAAGTTTTTAGCAATCTCTTCGGCCGCTGCCTTTTGCTGGCTGTTATGAACAGCACCACTTAGTCGCACGATTCCTAGACGGGGATAGACACCTATCGGTAGTTCGCGAGTTCGAGCATCCTGGCCCAATGCCAGCGCCAGTTCGGCTGCCAATGCATCATCAGCAACCAGACGATTCTTGATTTCCATCAGGCCTTCGACACCTAATACCTGATCTTGCACGATGTCTGAACGAAGCGCGCTTGAAATATTCCCATCCAGGTAAAGTACGCTATCGAGAACTCGCGCAGTAATAGCTTTTAGATCAATATGAAGGGGGGTGAGATCAAATATGATCGATTCTACTTCTTGCTGGAGTGCGCTATCTGAGCGATAGGAGGGTAGAGCATTGAGCTTATCCTCAGGGATAGATATTGTTACCCGATCAGTCATGAGAGTTGTAATAAATTCTTCCCGAATCAGGGTATGCTGTCCTGGACGTAAATCGTGAGCAACTATATACGCCAGTTCACCATTCTCTGGATGCACGGCAACAAGCATGAGTGAACCTTTAGCAGTAGAACCGCTATTCTCGACTATGCTTTTACTGGTCAGGGTTGCGCCGCCAGGCTGCACACTTTTGGTAGTAGCAAGATCAGCGCACTTTAAACTTAGCGTCACGCCCTCACCGGTGGCTGAAACAACGCTACCATATGGAAGATGGACAGTCTTCCCGAAAAGACGCCCGTGCTTCACACCTATATGAGTCATGCTGCATGATGCAGGGTCAAATACGACATCCACCAGTATACCATCTTCACCATCTGAACAAAATATCTTGCTACCGAAATGAAATTTTTGCATGTCGGAAATGAGGGTAGTTTTATTCATCAGTCCAACCTCGTACAAAAATAGAGAGACGTATTTGGAAGATACGCAATGTTCTTCTATGCAGTGTAACACGTTGTCAGCGTACATGACAAGCAGCCTAGACAGGAATCTGGTATGGTGCTCCATTGGTCGCACCAAAAATTGTATCTAGCACTTTAGGCGCATAACGCTCGACGATTTCCTCGGTTATGGCATTGGCGCGACAGATTTCGCCAAACATACTGGCGCTACTACGCGGTATTCGTTCCTGTGTTTGAGGGTCAAGCTCAATCAGGCCGAAGCGCACTCCCCAACCCTCAGCCCACTCAAAATTGTCCACCAGAGACCAGTAGAGATAGCCACGAACGGGTATGCCCTCGCTGATTGCACGATGAACCATGGCAAGATGTTCCAGAATCGCCTGAGGACGCCGGTCGTCTAAGGCATCGCTAAAACCATTCTCGGTGATATATAGCGGTTTATTGCCACGTGTATGCTGAAAGATGGACTTCAGCACCCGGTACAGGCCGTATGGATAAATCTCACCAAAGTCGATGTCCTTCCCTGGGTCATTGCGAACGCTATCAGGGCGTACAAAACGCCGTCCGAAAAGTTCAGTAGGAATGGTCGGGTCAAAGCGAACCATCTCGCGGGTATAGTAGTTCACTCCATGAAAATCACGTGAGCCAGAGGCATATGGTATAGGAGCAACCAACAATTTGAGGGGGAGATAAAAGCGACCTGTTTCCGCAGCTTGCAGTATTTCCCAGTTAAATAATGTGTCTTGCAAGCTGGCAGCGCTGCGATCAAGTGGAGAAAGTTCATTAGCAGGGTCAAAGAGGCGATAATGCAGACAATAGCCAATCTCTGCCTGTGGTTGCAGGTCTCGAATAGCGTAGAACGCCTCGATATGGGCCTGCAACAGGTTACGCAAAACGCGCATCGTGAGTACAAAATCGTGTTCGCCTGGAGGATGCGTTCCGATTAGATATCCCAAGGTGGCATAAATATTTGGCTCATTGATCGTCATCCAAAAATCGCACAAGTCTCGCAGGTTCTCTATAGCATATTTCGTGTAACGTACAAAGTGCTGAATGTTGGCCTCATCCGCAAAGCCACCACGTTCCGCAAACCAGATTGGAATGCTAAAATGATGTAACGTTACAATGGGTTTTAAATGGCGGGAGCGTAAATCTTTGAGCATCGCCCGGTAACGGTCTATGGCGCCACTGTCCCACTGTCCCTCTGCTGGCTCAATGCGGCTCCACTCCAGGCTCAGCCTTAACGCGTTATTCTCCATTTGTTCAGCCAACTGAAAATCATGTTCAGCATCCTCCCACCAATTGCAAGCTTCTCCACACTGCTCACCTGTGAAGATGTGTCCTTGTTGCTCCCAGCGATACCACTGGCTGTTCTTATTACCACCCTCACATTGATATGATGAAGATGCTGTTCCCCATAAAAATCCTTCGGGGAATCGGAGAATGTGCTGCCTTGCCATTTGATTGAACTCCCTGGCGATCGATAGATGTTGCGACTTTCTCTATTTTACCACGAAGCAAACCAGTGAGGAGGGAGGGTTCTATCAGGGGCGATGCGAGCGCCTCTATTCTTGCAGATACACTCGCTCAGAAGCTCTTTCAGAAGGATACTCGTCTCTCCTTTCCCAGAATCGTATATTTATTTTTAGCAATTGTCGTGGTAAAATACTTTACAGAAACTCCTCTATGCTTTCTTTGGTAATTGACAAATGCTAACAGTAGACTGCTGAAGATCATCCTGAAATGTAGAGAAAAACGAAAGGAAACAATTTCCTCATCTCATTCGGATTGGCTTCACTTATCGGATTTAGCCTCTATTCAATTGGAGAAGTCACTTCACCACTGTTTATCGCAATTATTCTCGTCTCTACTTCGCTGGGTATCGTGATTCCTATTATGAAGGATGCTGGTGAAAGCTCCACAAACTTTGGACAACTTGTCATTGCTGGCGCGACGCTCGGTGAGTTCGGGTCGATCATACTAATTTCGCTCTTCTTCTCGAGCGAGATATCCAACCCGTTCACAAAGGTGCTATTTTTCGGGATTTTTGTGGTCCTGATACTCCTGGTTTCGCTGGCCGTTTTCAGTGTACACCGGACAACCTGGTTTATGAAAATGCTACATCGTTTCCAGGATTCGAGTTCACAAATTAATGTCAGAATCGCTCTGACGTTGCTGGTCGGGTTCGTTGGTCTGGCTTACAGTTTTGGTGTCGAAGCTATCCTTGGCGCCTTTCTGGCAGGTGTCGCGTTTAGATCCGTTTACAAGGAGACAACAGAAATACGGCCACTCCTCCGAGTCAAACTCGAAGCGATTGGCTTTGGTTTTTTTGTACCTATATTTTTCATTACAAGCGGAATAGACTTGAATCTGGATGCTCTGTTCTCAAACTTATCGATCCTGGAGCTCGTGCCGCTATTTCTGGTTGCTCTACTGCTCGTGCGCGGTATCCCTGCCATACTTTACCGGAAGCGTTTAGATTCGCGGCATACAGTTATCGCTGGGTTGTTGCAGGCAACCTCGCTGACGTTTATAGTTGCAGCTACACAGATTGGTATGCAACTTCATTTGATTACGTCTGCAATCAGCGCCGCGTTAGTTTCCGCTGGTCTCCTCTCGGTCATCATTTATCCACTTATAGCGCTGACACTTCTACGCGGTATCAAAGGTGTGGAAAAGCTGGACGAGGAAGAAGCTATCCCTTTTATTGAATCAATGTGACGACTCCCCATTGACTCCATCCTCACATGGGGTAACCATCCATACTGCGTGTGTGCGCCGTGTAAGCTTGACTACATCCGTATTCTCTGTTGCTGGATCGATACAGAGCGGCAGCATGATGAAGCATGTATTTCTGTTGTCTGGAAAGTTTTGGACTTCGAGCCGCCCTCCGTGTCGCTCCACAATTTTACGTGAGACATAGAACCCCAATCCTAGCTGTGAGCGCAAATCGATATCACTCATAGTAATGATGGCGTTCTGTCCAACTTGTTGGAGCATTACCCTGATTGGGGACCCCTGCGTCGAGTACTTGTGTGTATTGATTAGCAGATTGCTGAGCAGTTGACTGAGCCGATCCACATCCACCTCGACTTCCATTGGCTCATCAAGACATTCGTAAGTGAGTGTAGAACCAGTTCCTGCTGTGTACTCCTCCAGGACGGCTCTGCACAACACAATTAAGTCACAGCGTTGGCGGTGCAGGATAAACATCTCTGTTTCGATACTTGAGGTGTTCAGCAAATCTTGCACGAGCACTTCTGTTCGACCAATTGAGTCCTCGATCTCAGCGATACCCTGACTTACAATTTCTGCTGTGTCTGCACCTTCCAGCTTCCGATGGAGCAACTGGGTTATTTCCTTCAGGCGCATGAGCGGTTTGTTCAGTTCATGCGAAGCGACATTGATGACCGTGTCTTTCGTGGCATTGGCCTCGACAAGCTCATGTGTTCGCTGCTGCACTAAGTGCTCAAGCGACTTGGCATAAAGCTCCAGGGCAAGCTGTTGCTCTACCACCTGGCGACGCAGTTGGTGTGTTTGGATGGCACGACGCAAGGCAGCAACAAAGTAATCACGATCAATCGGCTTCTGAATGAAGTCGTAGGCTCCTCCACGCAATGCTTGAATCGCCAGGCCGTGTTCTCCATGCCCAGTGATCAAGAGTATCGGCGTCTCGGGGCGCAATTCCTTGGTCCTGCTTAGTAAAGCCAGGCCGTCCATGCCCGGCATCTTAATGTCACTCACAATAGCATCGTAATCGTACCGTTGAACTCGTTCGAGCGCCTCTACCGCTGAGTCAGAGATCATCACCTGAACCTCGGGGAGGCGTAACGATAAAGCCTGAGGGAGAGCTTGTAACAGTGTAGCATCGTCATCGACAATCAGAATACATGGCTGGGGCGTCTGCCTCATACATCGTTCCCTCCTGACAAATCTATCAAAGGAATCTGGATCAGAAAGTGTGCGCCCTCACCTGCGCGACTGTCAACCTGAATCGTCCCCTGATGTTCCTTGATAATACCATAGGTGATCGAAAGACCCAGGCCTGTCCCTGCACCCACTTCCTTGGTGGTGAAGAATGGATCAAAGATGCGTTGCTCGAGTTCTGCCGGAATCCCCGGTCCTGTATCGCTCACCTGCAGTTCCACGAGGTTCCTCTTCACATCGCAGGCGATGGTGATCAGTTTATGTGGCATATTCGCCAGGGCATCGCGTGCATTAGTAAGCAGATTGATGAAGACCTGTTCCAGTTGAATTGCGTTACCCATCACTGTCACCTCGCGTGCTGGGAAGAACATCTGCACTTCAATCTGCCGCAGGCGTAGTTGTTCCTGCATCAGGGAAAGAGCACGGCGGACAACCTGCTCGATCGCCACCGATTCATAGCTTACTGGTGCGGCGCGGCCAAAGGTACGCAGGTGGGAAATAATTTCGGTTGCTTTGCGCACTTGCTGCATGGCAGTGTGCAGTTCGTGCAAGATGCGCTCGGGGTTGGTGTCCGCTATCCCCAGTTCGATCAAATCAATCGCATTGCCTATGAACAGGCCAATGTTATTGAGCGGGTTATTGAGTTCGTGCGCCACGCCTGTGGTCAGTTCTCCCAGCGTAGCCAGCTTGCCAGCCTGCACCAACTGCTCTTGCTTTTCACGCAGTTCTTGTTCGCGGCGCTGGACCTCTGCTGTTGTCTCCTTCAGGTCCCTCATGATATGAATCATCGCTTTGCGGCTATTCTCCAGACGCAGATTCGACTGGTGCGAATCCTGCAGAATATGCATCAGCGCACGGCGCGAATTATCCAGGTGCTCGGTTTGCCTGGCCAGTCGACTCCGATCCTGTTCGTAGTCAGCCAGGATATGGATCATGGCCTTGCGCTGATCGGCCAACTTGCGATTGAGTGTGTTCAGGTCATTCAGGATATGGATGAAGGAACGTCGACGCTCCTCCCCCTTATGCACGCGCAGCTCTAAGACCCGCTTCTCCTCCAGCAGATGGCGGTAATCGTCTTGGAGATATTCTGCATTCATAGTGTGCTGAAGAACCAATGCGTCCTGCGGCGCACTGTTCATGAGAATTGCCCTCGATACTTGTTGAGTTCCCGTTTTAAGTTCTCGATTTCTTTCTCCAAGGCGATCATCTTGAGCTCGCGGCCCACCACCACCTCTTCAAACTTCTCCAGATCCAGGATCTTTTCCTGTAGCTCAGCCTTGGATTCTTCTAGATCACGTACCACTTTCTCATAGGCACGCATGTCGCGCAGAATGCCAATTGCCCCGATCACTCTACCATCTGTATTCCGCAGGGCGGAAGCGTTGAGCGTGGTGGGAATGATCTCACCGGAGGCGCTGCGCGGATTGAGGCGTGCATTACGCGTCGCGCCGCGCTCGATCACCTCACGCAGCGCAGCAAGAAACTCGCGGGTCTCTTCGGGACTGATGAAGCGCGAAAGCGATTGCTCCAGTACCTCATCTGGACGAAAGCCGAGTAATTCATAAACGGCGTCATTGGCCTGTAAGATTTTCCCTTCCAGGTCGGAGACAAACACCGGATCAGGCGCGTTCTTAATCAGGCTATCGGAGTAAGCCAGGGCCTTATCCAATTCGCGCATGTCGCGCAGGATGCCGATCGCTCCAATGACTTTGCCATCGGCGTCGCGCAGCGCAGAGGCGTTCAAGCTCGTAGGGATGACCTCCCCAGAAGCGCTGCGCGGATTGAGGCGTGCATTACGCGTCGCGCCGCGCTCGATCACTTCGCGCAGCGCAGCAGTAAACTCGCGAGTCTCTTCGGGACTGATGAAACGGGAGAGGGATTGTTCCAGCACCTCGTCGGTTCGAAAGCCGAGTAATTCATAGACGGCATCGTTTGCCGAGAGGATTTTCCCTTCCAGGTCAGAGACAAACACTGGATCAGGCGCGTTCTTGATAATGATATCGGCGTCGAGTGAGCCATGCGCCTTGGGGCTATAGGGATGTATAGGAGCAGATATTGTAGTGGTCGACATAGTGTTATCTGGCATGATTGACCTCCGGTTCATCATGAAAGTAACGATCAGTACCTCTACTTCCTGAACTTGAGCATATCTTCTAGAAGTAGCTCTGCATCACAGATGTAAGCCATAATCAGAGACAGGTAAGACCTCAAAAAGCTCTAGAAGCCAGAGTATGAGCATGTATAGGAGCATCTCCATACCCCGGGTATGGCCAGGCATATTCAACTGCTGATAGTGTACCAATCCATTTACGTAAAATGCAACAATAGGGGAGAATAGTCATGCTGAGTTTATGCGACACAAACAAAAACAGGCAACCTCCCAGAGGTCGCCTGTTTTTGTGATACGTCTAGCGCTTCAGCTACTCACGAATTCCTCGTGGCGGCAGCGGGCGCACCAGTGGACTCATCACCGGTACATCCTTTTTACCTCGAGGCAGGCGCTGGCGCACCAGGTAGTTTGGAGCAACGGCAAGGTCGCCCTTCTCCAGAGTCACATCAGGACCAAAACGATTGAAGAACGACAGCTCGAAATTCGGCGTCTCACCTAATGCGCCGTGCGGGCACACTTCTACGCAGTCTCCACAGAAGATACAACGATCCAAGGCAAAGGCGTATCGTTTCAATATGCGCTCGGCCATCATCAACGATCCTGTGGGACAGACCTGCACACAGGCGCCACAAGATACACAGTCAGTATCGTGCAGGCTGACATTGAATGGTGTAGAGACAATTGTGTCAAAGCCCTTACCAAACATACCGTAGCAGTCTGGACCGATTACATCATGACAGACACGAACACACTGCGTACAATTTATGCACTTATTGGGGTCGCGTAGGATGAAGCTATGTGACATGTCAAGTTCGTAATCGTGATAGTCACTCGGCTCACCGTCATGGAATCGGTTATCAGCCAGGCCATGCTCGATACTATACTTTTGCAGATCACACTGCCCAGCCGCGGGACAGGCGCACTGCAAGCAACGTGCCGATTCGCGTTGAGCCTGCTCTTGCAGGTATCCCATCTCAATGAGCTTAAAGTTTCGCGTGCGCTCCTCGTATGGAAGCATCGGCATTTTAACTTTCGGCTCGACCGGTTTGTAAGGCACAATATCAAAGAGGTCAGGCTTGCGCTCTTCGAGTTCCAGGCGACGGGCCACATCCTTCATATCTTCACCACTGAGGAAGGCATGTATCGAACGCGCACCTAGCTTACCCTGGGCTACACATTCGATAATCGTTTTCGCGCCCATCTGCGCATCGCCACCTGCAAAGACAGCGTAGCGATCCGACATGTAGTTATGTGGATTTGTTTGGATAGTGCCCCACTTTGTCCACTTCACACCCGATTTCTCATCGAGTACTTTTTTATCAACGGCCTGTCCAATGGCGGGTATGACAGTATCGCACTCAACAACAAATTCGGACCCTGGAATAGGCACGGGACGACGACGGCCACTGGCATCCGGCTCACCAAGCTTGTTTTTCTGAAATTCAATGCCAGTCACCATGTCGTTTTCAGTCACGACGCGAGTCGGGCTGACATAGAGTTGCATGTCTGTACCTTCGGCTTCGCCATCCTCAACCTCTTCAAAGGTGGCGCCCATCTCGTTGCGTGACCGTCGGTACATTGTATGCACTTTCGCTCCCAGGCGTAGCGAGGTGCGTGTGCAGTCAAAGGCTGTAAATCCACCACCGACGACTACCACCTCATTGCCTTCCTTGACGGGTATTGGTTTGCCTTCCACCTTTTCCCCAAGGTAGGCAATGGCATTTACAACTCCTTCAGCATCTTCGCCAGGAATACGCATTTCATTACTCGTCCAGCAACCGATACCAAGGTATACAGCGTCAAAACCCTGTGCAAACAGATCATCAATGGAGAAGTCCTGTCCAAGTTTGACGTTCAATTGCAGATCCACACCCAGGTCCCAGACATGATCGATCTCGCGGTCCATCAGGTCCTTCTGCAGGCGATATTCAGGGATGCCATAACGCAACATCCCGCCAGGCTGTGGCTGCATATCAAAGACCTTACAGTAATGACCTTTGAGCGCAAGATAGTATGCGCAGGTAAGGCCGGCAGGGCCTGCTCCAACAATGGCTACTTTCTTCCCTGTGGGAGGATCTTTCGGAAAAGGATGGGGAGGATCGAGCAGACAGGTTTCGGCAGCATGACCGTGCATACGGCAAATTGCGATTTCTTCTTCGACCAGGGCGCGGCGACAGGCCTTCTGGCAGGGCGCCGGACACGTCAGGCCCAGAATATATGGGAACGGTAGCACTTCTTTGACCAGGCGTGCAGCCTCTTTCATCGAACCCTTAGCAATCAGCTCCAAATAGCCAGGAATATCAATGTGCGTCGGACAATCTATCTGGCATGGAGGTTGACAATATGCATTGTGGTCAGAAAGCAACATCTCCAGGTTAGTACGGCGAATGTGGAACAGCTCATCTGACTGTGTTGTGACCACCATTCCCGGTAGGGCTGGCGTCGTACACGCTGGTAGAGGTTGTTTCAGCCCTTCAATGTGCACCAGGCACATACGGCAGGTAGCGGTTGGCTCCAACTTTTCATCATCACACATATTTGGAATATCAGTAATGCCGTTGTCAACAGCCACACTTAGCAATGTTTGGTTCTCATAGGCCTGGACGGTTTTGCCATCGATAGTGAGTGTGAAGCCAGGTTGTCCAACGTCATTCCGAACCATGAGGGACTGTGCTTCCTGAACTATGGGATTAAAATTATCTCGGATTGATATTGCCATGTACTTCCTCTTCCGAGTTGATACTTTATAGAGAAGCTACGAACTGAGCCTCTACACGATCTTTATGGTAAGACATATTTTGTCACAAAACGGTGTGCGCGCATTGGAATGCAGCTTCCTGTCGGACATTGCTGGTCTTCAACGTGGGCACGAAAATGATCGGGCCAATAGCGTTTAGCGGTTTTAAGAGCGTTTGGCGCATGGATGCCAAAGCCACACAATGAGCCATCTGGTATGTATCTGGAAAATTCATCCAAAATGTCCAGGTCTGACATGACACCAAGATCGCTTATGATCCCTTCGAGAATTCCTGTGACGCGTTTCATGCCGATACGTCATGGAACGCACTTACCACAGGACTCTTTACTAAGATAGCGACTCTGTTCCATCGCCCACGCGACCATACAAGTATTTGCTGGTAGCAGCTCTATAACGCCAGAACCTACGATTGCGCCAGCTTCTTCCAGCGAATCATAATCAAAGGGCATATCGAGTAAAGAAGTTGGCAATGCCCCACCCTCCGCACCACCCACAACGACGGCACGTAAATCGTCTTCAGGACGGCTATATCCTGCATGGCGCAGAATCTCACGCAATGTGGCGCCGAAAGGTATTTCGACCACCTTTGGCTCGCTGTCGGGTACATAATCATACACCGTTAAAACTTTCGTGCCGCCTGTTGTAGTAGTACCAACGCTCGTAAATGCTGCCGCTCCATCGCGCAGGATCACCGGCACATTTGCCAGCGTCTCAATGGAGTTGACAGCAGTGGGTTTGTCCCACAGGCCATACTGCGCAGGATAGGGAGGACGCTGCTCAGGCATACCACGGCGCCCTTTAATTACGGCAAACTGAACGGTTTCTTCTCCACCCATAAAACCCAGGTCAACCCCCAGGACATTGATCGTACAACTGAAATCTGTACCTAAAACATCACGTCCAACCAGATTAGCGTCCAGCGCCTGTTCTAACGCTTGCTGTACCGAAGCGATCCCTTCGAGAAAAAGGCTGCGAGTGAAGAGATACGCTTCCGAAGCTCCTACAGCATAAGCAGCAAGCATAATGCCTTCGATGACCTGGTGCGGATTGCGTTCCAACAGGGAACGCGCAGCCCATGAACGCGGGTCGGCATCGTAGGCGTTGCAAATAACGTATTTGATGGGGTCATCCTGGCGACGCACAATGAGCCACTTTTCCGCGGTCAGACGGCCAGCGCCACCTCGCCCGCGCAATTTGGCATCGCGTACTTGCTGTACTAGCTGCTCGGGAGATTGCTCGCGCACAGCCTTTTCTAAAGCAGCGTAGCCACCTTGATGGCGGTAGGAATCAAGTGAGCGTACATCAGGCTCACTACGTCTCCGGACGACACGATATGTGGAATCAAAATCAGGCATTTGGCTGCCTCACATGATTAATATTCCCGTACACACCTCGTGTAGCGGGTGATAAGCCACGTTCAGGTTGATCATCGCGTTTGATGCCTTTTACGGCGGGAGCTGGTTTGAATTTTGGGCTCAACGTGGCAATGCCGAAGAGATCACTCAAATCTACTCCACGCACCTGTACAATACGCTTTGCTACCTGTAATGGCATGTAGCCATAGATGTCCATTACAGCATCAAGGAGAGTTGGAAGCGCACCTGCATCTTCAGACCAGTTCTCGAGTAGCTCATCAACTTTACTAAAGTCGATTTCTGGTTCCAGGTAATCTTTGACAGGCATTGCAACACAAGGAGCTACTGGCTTGTTAGGGTATTCTACAGCATATTCGGATACCCGCTGCGTGTAGTAGCCCGCTTTTGAAGCGCCTGAAGCAGGAGGAATTTTATGCGAGGTATATTTCTCAGACCCCTCTCGAATATAGGATACAAACCAGGGACGTTCTTTCCACCGGTGCATTGGTTCGTACTCGATAGTGATTGCACGCGGTGGACAAGCTTTTTCACAAAGCAGGCAAGCTTCACATTTTAAGTTGTAATCTGTTTTGAGGCCTTCCTCTGCGATCAATTGGATTAGCCCACGACTACGCGGTGGCAGTTTTGGCTTCTCGTAGGGATACAAGCGGGTCACTTTGGGTCGGAAGAGGTGGCTAAATGTCAGGCTCATTCCTTCAAGTATTCCACGCATAGACTACACCTCTATTTCCTTCTCACCTTGTAGTTTTAAGCCTTGCTTGGCTATTTTTTCACGCAGCTTGAGGATACCTTCAATCAGGGCCTCTGGACGAGGAGGACAACCAGGGACGTAGATGTCTACAGGGACGATAGTATCGACACCCTGGACGGTGTAGTAACTATCGTAAAATTCTCCGCCTGAATTCGCACATTGGCCCATACTCAGGACCCACTTCGGTTCTGGCATTTGCTCCCAGAGAAGACGCAGGCGAGGACCCATTTTGACCGAGACAGTTCCTGCCACGATCATCAAGTCTGCCTGGCGCGGGCTGGAGCGAAAGACCTCAGAACCAAATCGAGAGAGGTCATAATGCGCCTGTGCGCTTGCCATCATCTCAATTGCACAACAGGCCAGGCCATAGCCCAGAGGCCAGACTGACTTGGAGCGGGCCCAGTTCTGCGCCCACTGCAACATATCCACAAAACTGGTAAGTTGAACTGGAAGCTCCTGATCTCCTGGTATGTACTCATGGGGCCCTTTTGCCATAGCAATTGGCACAGGCTTGCGTCGTATTATTTTCTCTGACGCATTCCCATTTCCTTGATTATTACTGCTCATAGGGTAAAAACTCCATTGCAAAGGTTTAGCAGCACCTATCGCTTGGTTTGTGTAATAGCAGTGTCTAAAAGCTGCAAGGAGAACGATTTATGCGTCTCCCTGCTTTTCCTAAATTATAGCACGTTTAATGCACTCGTGCTACAGAAAACGAATCAGGTAACAGGAGCGTGAGGATCAAGAGGGTCTACCCTTCCTTTCGCAATTCTTTCTTCGCTGGAAGAGAAAGCACCCATGTCATGCTGCCACAAATGGTTCCTATGATGACTTATAGACTGCACTTTTAGGAGGATTATGGGTTCTCGGACCGCTTTGGTGATCAAAAAGTAGACGGGATCAGCTTGAGAACTGGTAGCGATGACCAGAGTCACTACCAACTCCTGAGAGGATGATGCAAGAGCCAGAGGCCTCCTCTCATGTGCCATACACATCACCAAACCGGTCCGAGAACCGGATTATGTTAGTATTTGACAGTTAATTACGCAATCATATACAATCCAGGCAAAGCACCATTAAACCTAAGACATTGCAATCGATCTTGAAGCAGGCAGGACTGAGTGTCACAGAGTTTCAAGAGTTGTTATAGAGGAGAATCCCATCATGAGAAAGTAGACAATACTACTTGATCCTGACCCTGAAGAGGGGGAGTATGCGGTAACGGTACCTGCCTTGCCAGGCTGCATTACACAGGGCGAAACTATAGAGCAATGTATTGAGCGGGCTCAAGAGGCGATCACCGGCTATATTGAGAGCCTAAAGGCTGAGGGTGAACCGGTACCAGAGGAAACCGAGCGCCCCCAGATGATCACAATTGATGTAGCAGCATAGGTAAAAGAACAAATGGGAAATTATTTAATCGCAGTCTTACCAGGTGACGGTATTGGTCCGGAGGTCATTGAGCAGGCTGTTCGGGTACTGCAAGGTATTGGCAAACGTTATGGGCATACATTCAACCTTCACTATGCGCGGGTAGGAGTTGTGGCTATTGAAACTGAAGGTGATGCTATTTCTGAAGCAACCATGCAACTCTGCCAGCAGAGCGATGCTGTATTATTTGGAGCAGTCGGTGGCATTCCACGCTTCGAGGGGCCAAATTCAAAGATTCAACCAGAACGCGCGCTCTTTCGTTTGCGTAAAGAGTTGGCACTCTTCGCCAATTTACGCCCAGTACGACCCCTCAAAGCCTTGCTCAATGCTTCTACTATCAAACCTGAAGTCCTTCAAGGGACTGACTTACTGGTAGTACGTGAGCTTACTGGTGGTCTTTACTTCGGAAAGCCCAGTGAAATTCGTGAGACTCCCAAGGGATTGGAGGCAGTCGATACGCTATTATACAGTGAGGCCGAGATTGAGCGCATTGTGCACACAGCATTCGAGTTAGCGCGCGGCAGGCGAAAAAAGGTGACCTCTGTTGATAAAGCAAATGTACTCAGTACATCACGTCTCTGGCGACATACGGCAGACCACATTGCAGCGGATTATCCCGATGTATCTCTTGAACATCTTTTAGTGGATACATGCGCAATGCAATTCATTCGACAACCTGCGAGCTTTGATGTAATCGTCACAGAGAACATGTTCGGAGATATTCTTACAGACGAGGCCTCAATGCTAGCAGGTTCTATGGGTATGCTTCCCTCTGCCAGCCTGGGAACACGCAAGACAGCACATGGCTTAGTCGGTCTTTATGAGCCAATTCATGGCTCAGCTCCAGATATTGCTGGGCTAGACAAAGCCAACCCAATCGCGGCAATTCTGACTATTGCTATGATGCTACGCCACTCATTCAATCTGAACCAAGAAGCACTGACTATCGAAGCTGCAGTAGAGCAGGTCATCGAAGCCGGTTATCGTACAGAAGATTTGCGCGAACAAGGCAAAGAAATGGTGGGAACAAAAGAGATGGGCAGGTTGATAGCAGAAGCAATCGTTGTTTAGCCCATCATTGCTTTGGGACAGGGACCTAAAGTACGCAACCTTGTTTGTGTAGTTACAAGTTGTTGCTCTGTATCCGTTTGTTCTTTACTTTCAGGCTTCTGTCTTCCGGTTCGTATTTCAGCCAGTTTTGCCTCTAAGGCAGTAATTTCATTTTGGCAAGTCTGGCGCTTAAGATACCAGCGCGTCACAGCACGTTCGATGCCCACAGGATACCCCTCTCAGGACAAACTTTTATTGTACGGTTGCTCCATAGACAAGCGAGTTGAGAAGAGAGATAAGCTCTTCATCCTGGTATGGCTTAACCACATAGGCATTTGCTCCAAGTTGCATGGCACGCTGCTGGTGTTTTGAGGCCGCTCTTGAGGTTAAGATTACGATTGGTAGCGTGCGATACTGCTCTCGAGCGACTTGTACCTCCCAGCCATTTTGCTTGAGCATGTTTCCTACCACGCGACGTACACTAGGACTGTCATCTACAATGAGTATATGCTTTCCGCTGGGCTGAGTAGCGGCCGGTCTCATAGCTGGCATATTTGGTGCAGTTGAGCTAAAGCGTTCTGAGGAGAAACCAGTATTTGTACGTACATCCGCCTGGAATGTTTGCGGAGCAGGACTCTCAAGCAGCGCAGGGGCGACTACAGTTCCAGGGGAACCGCTTATAGTATTTGAGCGAGACGATAGCAACTCAAGCAATTCAAGGACCAGCACAACACGCCCATTTCCCATTACCGTCCCACCTGCAATGCCATGTACATGCCTCAAATGTGGACCGAGGTTTTTCATCACTACATCCATTTTGCCTTTAATTTCATCAACCACCAGGGCGACACGATGGCGATCAGTGCGTACAAGCAATATTGGCGCTTTTTCGTCCGGTTCAGACATTGGCAATCCCAAAAGATGTGCCAGGAAATTCAGCGGGTAAAGATCATTCTGAACAATAATGGCGGGCCTACCAGCAAAGGTCGATTGCTTAAAGTTATCCAGGCGACCGATGGATTCGACCATCACGGTGGGAATTGAAAACTGGCTATCACCAACGCGAACCATCATCGTACTTTGGATAGCCAGACTGGTAGGAAACTTCATGGTAAATGCTGTTCCTTGACCAGGTGTTGATTCAACCTCTAGTGTACCTCTGAGTCGTGAAACGCTATCGCGCACCACATCCAGGCCTACACCACGACCGCTTTCCTCACTCAACACTTCAGCTGTCGAGAAACCAGGCCGGAAGATGAGTTCAATTACTTCGTTATCGTTGAGCATTTGGTCTGGGCGAATGAAGTTTTGCGCAATGGCTGCATTACGTACGCGTTGAGAATCTATACCAGTACCATCATCACGCACAGTTATGACGACCTGGTTTCCTTCATAAGCAGCAGCTAACTTAATTTGCCCTGCTGGAGATTTACCCTGTTGTATACGAATTTCAGGAGTTTCAATCGCATGATTTACTGCGTTACGTATGAGATGTAATAAAGGCCCGGCTATTTCCTCAATCACAGTACGATCGACTTCTGTCTCCTGGCCCTCCAGCACAAATTCGAATTCCTTGTGTTGCTTCAGGGCTACTGCACGAGCAGTACGATAGAGACGAGGGATCATAGTTGAGAGTGGCACCAGGCGAGCTTTCATTAAGCGATCCTGGAAGGTCGTATTTAAGCGATTCTCACGTGCAAAGACACTCTCACAGTCACGAATAATAGCTTCCATCTCGTTGCTAAGTGTCGTCATATCAGAGATACCTTCGCTCAAGCCACGTGCCAGTTGATGGAATTCGGTGTAACGATCAAGTTCCAATTCGTCGAATTCTGCCAGATGTGAAGGCTCAACACGATTATTGAGGCTTTTGCCATTACCGCCAAAGTTATATCTATTACCCTGATTGCCTTGACCAGGCATGACCTGCACCGAACGACCACTGGGTAATGTGGCAGCTTCAAAACGGCTCTCCAACTTCTGACCCACGTCGAGAAGGCGAGCGCTACTTACACCGGCATCAGCGACAAGCCTCATGAGGCGTTGCAGACGCTCTTCGAGCACACTTCGGTTAACGAGGAGTTCACCAAAGAGGTTGACCAACTCATCGAGCTTGAGAAGAGGTACGCGCACGCTGAGATCGGCGCGAGCTGTTTGTTGCGCACTTTTCGCTTTGGACTGTGTATCCGCAACTACACTCGTAACCGGGGCATTCTCCATAATGGCAGATTCGCTCTCTTCGATCTCAGCTTCAATCACCTCCTCTATTACAGTCGATAGAGAAGCCTGAGCGCCGAGCAATTCTGCATAACGAGTGAGAAGAGTCTGGGTAGCAGCCTGATTATCAGAGTCAGTTTCTTTCCCGTTTATAAGCAAATCTAGCGCTTCAGCGGTATCTAATATGAGGCTGACGATGGTCGGGGAAACAACGATGGAACCCTCCATCACACTATCAAGTAAGTCTTCCGAAATGTGACAGAGTTCAGCAATAGCACGGAATCCCATCATCCCGGCAGCGCCTTTCAGGGTATGAATCGCACGCCGTATACCTTGTATGGGTTCGAGATCAGTGGGTAAGTTTTCGAGAGTAGCTACATACATGCTTATCGTTTGCAGGTGTTCTTCGGCCTCCAAACGGAAAATTTCGTTAGCCTCTTCGCTGAAATCGCCTCCAGAGGAGGCTGTAGCTACCGTTTTTTCGGGAGACAAAATAACACTGGCTAGCAAGGCAGACGATGGAGATCCCGCCGGAACAGCAGTCTGTACCTGAGTAGGAGAAGCGGGAAGCCCTTCTTCCTCTCCGGTTAGTTGACTGAGAAACTCACGACGCACTTCAATCTCAATCTCATTACGCAAGCGCGTTTCGATTTCTTGCAATGTTTCATCCGGTTCTGAACCGGCAACACTGACCTGCAACAGCCTCTTTGCCTCAAACTCCTCACGAATTTCTTCTCGTATTTGTCGCTCTAATTCAGCTCGTGCTGCGAGTGTAAACGGACGCGACTCAAATTCATGCAGTAATTCCTCGCGCAGTCTAGCTTCTATCTCAGCATGCAGAGCAGCAGGGTCACCTCGGCGCTCAAATGTCACTCGCTCGCGCATAGTTTCTGCTTGTCGAGCAATCTGCATCTCCCAGGGAGTCCAACCAGGATCATGAGTAAACAGGCGCGCTGGTGGATTCGATTGCAACTGCTCGAAAGCATCACCGCACACCTCTATCGATGTGCGTAATTGCTGCAACGCAGTCTGCATCTGCTCATCCGTCATCTCCACGCTGCTAGTCATCTGCATGAGCAAATCAAGTACCTTTTTGAGTTTGCTATTTGCCACCCACATAACCGATAACGGGAGGTATCGCCTTACCTGTTCGGGACTATTCCGCAGATTAAGTCCCATGGCCTTACCAGCCCATTCTTCCATGCGATCAAGCGCATCTCTCGAACCATCCAGGAAGCCCTTGAATTCAGTGCGCTGTCCCTCAATGATGGAGACAGCCAGGCGCAATTGAGCAAGCGTTCTCTTCAAGGAAGAAGCTTGACTTTCCAACACTTGAGCTTCTTCTTGCAGTCCATTGTAAATCTCTACAAGGGTCTGCTCATTGGCGTGGGGCACAATTCCTGACTCGGTCACTTCAGGTTGGGACACTTTATTTCCACCTCCGGCCTGGGCAGTAGCTTCGGTCTCCAGGGGCTGTGGAGTAGCCTGAGATGTAATCAGTGGCGTATCTTGTGGAGCTGAATGACGTGTATTACCGGCAAGCATTTCCAATGCACTCGGTTGAGCTGCTTCATCAGCCAGAGGAGCTGCTTGTTGGGCAGGTTGTCGTGGTTGAGTATCTTGAATTGATTGAGGCATTAACTCAGCATTGGTTTCTGAAGCAGGCTCTTCTGGCCAGGATACTTCTTCTCCAGTAGAAGCAGAAGGCGCGCGGAATGATGCTACCATGTCATCGAGAGATTCTATAGACGCCTCAGAGGTAAGCAGCGTAGATGCAATTACTTGAGTCTTGTCCTCCTCTTGAGAGGACATCTTGTCCCCGTTACGAGCAGAAGTTTGCATCATCAAGCGATATTGAGAATAGTCAGCATCATCTTCTGCAATCGTCGCATCCTCGTCGATACCATTATGAATACCATCAAGAAGCCTGTGCATACGGCCAAGAGAACGTTGCAAAAGCCCAATTGTAGGTGCATCAAGAGTAACTAGATCATCTAAGACGTCACCCAAGATATCTTCCATACCATGAGCGACATGCGCAAGACCAGGAAAATCCATCATCGAAGCAGAGCCACCAATGGTATGAGTGCGACGATATGTCTCCTCAAGGGCTTCCATGTCACCCGGTGTGCGCGCTAAACGTTCGAGATTTGCCTCGATTTCCGGCAAATAACTATTCACCTCTTCGATAAATGAATCAAGGACTGATAGTTTATCAAATGTATTCGACATGCTTGGCGCACCCACTCATTCTAGTTCCACGACCTGAGAAGCAACGTTCCACATAGCCGGAACTCGTTTGTTATTGTCCCGTACGTCCATTGTTCGGAAATGGTACTTGATCTTGACCAAATGAAGACTGATTTTGCTGAGGGTTTCTCCAACGCTGGTTAGCAGATATCGATTGCTCCTGCTGTGACCCAACATTTTGTTGCGCCATACCTGGCGCCTGATTTGCACCAGGGAAAGCGGATTGATTAGTATTCCCAAATGCAGATGCAGGCATCGAACTAAACTGCTGTTGTCCTTCAAAACTACGTTGGTTTTCGAACCCGGCCATATTCCCATAATTGGGTTGATTTCCAAAGGGCTGTACATCAAACCCCTGCTGGTTACTATACTGCTGAATATTGAAGTTCACCTGACTTCCAAACTGCTGCTCATCGAATGCCTGCTGGTAGCTATATTGCTGCTCCCCAAAGGATTGCTGACCACCATAGCGAGGGGCACCGGTAAAGCCTGGTTGGGACCCTAAGTCTTGCTGGTTGCTGAAAGCAACCTGGTAAGCGCCAGAATTTTCTAGTCCCTGACCCTGAGGTTGGGGAAGTGAAAGAAAATCACTCGAAAAACCCTGGTTCCAATTGTTCATGCCCATATCTTGCTGGTAATACTGATCAACATTCCCACCAGCCAATGCTGGAACACTTGCCATACTTGGGAAGACATCTATCATTTCATTGGCACGATCGGGTAATCGGAAGGTAGAGACAGACGCACGCAATTGATCAGCAAGCTCGGCAAGGTAGCTTACACTCATCGCCGCTTCTTGCGTTCCTATATTTGTCTGCCGCGTAATCTCAGAGATCTGGCCCATTGCAACAGCGGCATTTTCTGAAACTTGCGCCTGCTCATTCGCGGCTTGCGCAATAGTCTCAATCATTTGCGCTTGCCTCTCCACAGCAGTATAGATGGAGTTAAGGGCACGACCAGCCTCGTCAGCAAGCTGCGACCCTTTGACAACTTCTTGTGTGCTATCTTCCATTGCAACGACCGCTTCAAAAGTATCGCCCTGGATACTCTTAACCAGGGTAGCTATGCGTTTTGTTGACTCGGTGGAACGTTCCGCAAGAAGACGGATCTCATCGGCAACCACAGCAAATCCTCGTCCATGTTCCCCTGCCATCGCAGATTGGATAGCCGCATTGAGCGCCAGCAAGTTAGTTTGGTCTGCGATGTCTTCAATGATACGCACAATTTCGCCGATCTCATTGGATCGTTCACCCAGGCGCTTGATCTTTTTCGACGTTTCCTGAACATTTTCACGAATGAGCAGCATACCGTCAATAGACTGGCGTACGGCCTGCTGACCGGTGTTAGCGTTACGTAAAGCTTCCTGTGCTGCTTCAGCGCTCAGTTGAGCATTACGAGCAACGTTTTGAATGAAGACTGCCAACGCTTCTACAGCCTCGGTTGTATGTCCAATCTGTTCAACCTGAGTTGCAGAAGCCTGGGCGAGTTCATCGGAGCGATCCAGAATGCGACGTGTTGCATTCGTCACCTGCATAGCAGTCGCTTGGACCCGACCAACAACTTTAGCAAGCTCTTCAATCATATAGTTGAAAGAATCGGCAAGAACCCCAAGAGTGTCTGGAGTTACTTCAGCCTGGACACGAAGATCGCCATCACCGACAGCACTTACTTCTTGCAAGAGCTTTTCAATCTGCGCTTGTAGAGCTGCTGCATCGTTTGAGCCGCTGACTAGCGCTGATGCTCCAACTGAGGTGAATCCCTGGCTATCAAGGAGCGTATTGATAGCCATTGATAGCATGGAAAATTCATCATCGCCCGTAACTATTGCTCGAACGGAGCGGTCTCCCGCCGTAAACTTTCGACACACATCCACGAGGGCCTGTAGCCGATCTTGAATTTTGTGCCGCACAAAATAATTAGCGGACAGAACTGCTAGTAACACAACCAGGGCGAACAACCCCACTATATACATAACCACAGTTTGGTCAACAATTCCCCTTATTAAAATACCAAGAACAATAATGGCAATGACGGGAATGGCAACTGAAATAGTGAGTCCAATTACTAACAATGAACTTACTGTCATTCCGTCTCTATCAGTATCATTCATCCTCCAGGCCTCCTCTCGTGTGAAACAGCGTTAGAGAGATATCACAAGATACCCCAACGTCTAAGAATAGTGTTGCATCTTGTCTGAGAACAGCAGACGAGCCGCATCCAACAAGATAATATATCGGTTTCCAACCAGTGCACTCCCAGAAGCATAGGAGGCTAACCATTGTGGAATACTGGTTTGACGCGTATTCGCATTAATAGTGGATGGAGGGATAGGTACCATTTCACTTACACTGTCCACGACCAGGCAGATTACCATTTCATTGTATTTGACGGATAATAGCCGGGTTCGTGGATTATAGGGCAAACGCTCCATACCAAGAAATGCGCGCAGGTCAACGACTGAGCCAATAGAGCCACGCAAGTTGATGACCCCACTGACCCACGGCGCAACGTTCGGAACTGGAGTCACATCTGCAAGGCGTTCCACACCTTCGATATGCTCGGCTTTGAGAGCAATCTCACACTCAACGAGTGAGAAGACCAGGTACTGCTCACCAACGACAACCCCTTCTGCAGGTACATCGGGCAAATCTCTTGGAGAGATTAAATTGCCAGGTAAACTGCGAGAGTTGCTTTGTAGATCACTTCTCATGGGTCTGACAGTAGCAGTTTCTCTTTGTTGTAGCCCACCAGAAGTGGACTGCGAGAGTTGCCCTGTATTGCGCTGCAACATTTAAAGGCTCCTAAATCTACAAGAGACGCCGAACGTTGTTTACCAATTCATCCTCACTAAAAGGTTTTGTCATATACATATCAGCGCCTTGCCTGAGTCCCCAGGATTTATCAAGTGGAGTATTTTTACTTGTCAACAAGATTATTGGTATATGTTTACTTACATCCTGACTTTTTAGTCTACGACATAGTTGAAATCCATTCTGCTTGGGTAAGACTACATCAAGAACAATACATTGCGGCTGTTCCCTGAAGACTTTCTCAAGAGCCTCATCGCCATCTACAGCAGTTACGACATCAAAGCCCTGATTCCGTAATGGTGTGGCAATCATGGTCAACTCTGTCCAACTATCATCAACTACGAGTACCTTCTGCCCTGGCATAACAGTATACCTTTCCTTGGTAGGGGCGCAACACACAACTCCCGGTCAATGGGAAAGAATGGCTATAGAACATATTATTGTGTTCTCTGGAAAGTTCATATTGGGGGCATTCACAATTCCTGATTCATACATTGCCTGATCAGGGGATTGAGACAAGAACTAGCCACGACGTCTCAAGCGTGTACGCATACCTTCGTACTGAGGCGGCATACGCTGCTGCCAACCCACAAGATGCTTTTTGACCGTCTGAACCAACTCAACAGAGTCGAACGGTTTCGTCAAATATTCTGTTGAGCCGGCAAGTCTCCCTCGCATCTTATCAAACAAACCATCCTTCCCACTGAGCATAATAATAGGTATTGTTCGAAACTGCAAGTTTTTCCGTATTATCTGGCAAATATGGTACCCATCCATGCGAGGTAATTGAATATCCAGAAGTATAAGAGCAGGCATTTCATCTGCCACAGAGGTGAGAGCGCTTAGACCATCCCCAGCCGTAATCACTCTAATATGCTCACGTTGCAGGGTCATTTGAACAATTTTCCGTACCGTGGGACTATCGTCTACTACAAGAACCGTTGGCACTGGTTCAATCATCTAGATTGACCTCCTTTGTGTCTCAGGCGACCAGTACAGCTTGCCTTCACTTTGAGGGACACTACTTCTACCTGGCCCATTTTGGAACGCAGCATCACTATAGCGGTTGCGCATCTGCTGAGAGTTTTGATGTGCCCGATATAGTTGGTACTGTTGAATTTCTTGATCGATTTCTGTGAGGAATGCTTTCCAAACGTAGTTGAGTTGACGGCCGGTATGTGAATTGCCCACCTCGTCGTTCAACAGAGTCGCGAAAACAGTACGTAAGAACGTTGCAAGTCCCAGTACAGCCTCCCAATAAAATTCTTCTAGTTTTTCTCCTTTCACCAATTTATCCAGGTAAATGATTTCAGTGCAGTCAAGTTGCCCATTCGTAAAAGTCACTGTTTCAAGGATGGAATACTGCTGCTTTGCTAATATTTGCAGCGGCTGAGCAAAACGTCGCTCTAAATAACGTACAATCTCCGAGATGGGGAGTTGTCCTCGTCCACGCAAGCTTTTCGCATACGTACCGTGATGGATTAGCAATCCATTAATGCACTGGGACAATGTTTCTATGAGTCC
>WNGD01002902.1_pt1 | contig 27337 bp, 21 predicted proteins | sample 5400671 | NCBI WGS metagenome assembly WNGD01 (sample SAMN13153369, study PRJNA577476) | soil metagenome | isolation source: 40 cm soil or saprolite under grassland replicate 2 | place: USA:California | collected 2016-06-15
CGTTGCACCTTGACTTGCGCCTGGTCCACCAGCGCGGGGTTGCCGATCGTGGTCCCGTGCACGAAGGCAAGATGGGTGAGATCGAGCAGGTTGTCGACGACGAGCTGCCAGTTGCCTTTGACGTGGAGGTACTCGCCTTTGGCGCCCCAGTTCGGATCGTCGAACCAGTGGAAATCGGGGATCTTGTCGGGATCGGCGAGGGCGGGATCGCCCATCCAGATCCACAGCCAATGGTAGCGCTCGACCACGGGATAGTTCTTGACCCGTGCCGAGCGCGGAATCGTGTCCTGGCCCGGCACCCGCACGCAGGTGCCGGTCTTGTCGTAGCGAAGGCCGTGGTAGTGACACTGCAACGTGTCGCCAACCAATGTCCCCATGGAGAGCGGCAGATGGCGGTGCGCGCAACGATCCTCGAGCGCGACCGGCGTGCCGTCCTCGAGCCGATAGAACACGATGGGCTCGCCCAGAATGATGCGGCCGAGCGGGCGCCGTCCGATCTCGTGGTCATAGGCCGCGACGTACCAGTAGTTTCTGAGGAACATGGTTTCCTCCCGTTCAATCGCGGCCGAATTGCGCGACGAGATAAGCGGAGATCGCCTGGACCTCGTCGGGCGCCGACATGCCCCAGCGCTCGTACATGTTGGCGACCACCGTCTCCCAATCGCGCTTTTGCCGCCTGACCACGGTGACCCGCTCGAGGTTGTGGCAAACCGCGCAGCGGCTCTCCACCAGCTCCTTGCCCGGTCCGCTCGGCAGCGCGGATGCGGTTTCGGCGGGCGCCGTTGGCCCGAAATTGGTGATGAGATATTGGATGACGGCGTCGGCCTCGCGCGGCGTCAATTGCGTGCCGCGCAACACCATGTTGTAGACGTGCTTCTTCCATCCGACCGGCCCGTCCCGGCCCGCCATGATGACGCTCAAGGTGTGGCATTGCGAGCAGGCGGTTGCGACCAGCTCGCGGCCCTCTCCCGCCGGCAAGGCGCCGGCGGTCTGGGCGTGAAGCGGCGTGTCGGCGCCGAGAACGAGCGCGGTGAGGGCGGCCACGAGCGCCAGGCGCGGCATGGTCACACCTTGCGCTGGCGCAAATCCGCGACCGAATAGGGCGGATGCCAGCTCGAGGCGGCGCCGATGCCGTCGCGATAGGTGTGGACGTCCAACAGATAGGGCCGTCCGTCAGCGGTCGCGCGCTTGGCGCGCTCGATCGCGCCTTTGAGCTTGTCCGGTTCCTTGACCACCTCGCCCTCGACCCCGAATGCTTCCGCGGCCTTGGCGTAGTCGACGTCGGGGCTGCCGAGATAGCAGGTCATATCGCGGCCGGTCTGGAATTGCCGGCCGCCGTAGTGCCAGATGCGATTGCGCTCGTTGTTGTAGCTGTGATTGTTGAGCACGATGTTGATGACCGGCGCCTTGTAGCGCGACTGGGTCCACAGCGGCTGCGGGCCGGAGAAGCAGAAGCTGCCGTCGCCGACGACCGCGACCACGGGCACGTCCGGCCGGGCGAGCTTGGCGCCGAACGCCGCCGCCAGGCCCCATCCCAGCACGTTCGGACCGGTGCCGATGTAGTGCTTGTCGGCGCCGCCGAAGGACAGCAGCGGGTCGATGGTCTTGCCGGAATCGACGTCGCAGACGTAGCAGGCGTCCTTGTCGAGCGCGCTTTCGAGCTCGAGTCCGATCCGCTCGAGGCTCACGGGCGTGCGCTGCGCGTTGTCGCGCGCGATGGCCTGGCGGAACTCCCGCATCTCCGTGCTGTAGGCGCGGGTGCGGGCGGTGCGCTCCTCGGCGATCTCCTTGAGCCGCGCCGGCGTGGCCAGGTCGCGGACCGCCGCCGTGAGGTCGGCGGCCGCGAGCCGCACATCGGCCACCATGCCGAGGTCGACCGGTCCGCCGCGGGCGAGGCTCGTCGGATCGAGGCGGATCGAAATCAGCTGCATCCCAGGCGCGGCGCGCTCGCCGTAGCGGTTGCCGAGATTCAACAGCACGTCGACCTTGCCGGGATAGCGCATGTCGCGCAGTTGCGGCCCGATATAGAGCGGATGGCGGGTCGGGAACGGCTTCGACCAGAAGCCAAGCGAGCCCCCTTGTCCGGTGACAGGCAGGCCAAGCAGCTCGGCGAGTTCGATGAGTTCCTTGCTGGCGCGGCACCAACTGGCCTCGTCGCCGACGCTCATCAACGGGTTCTTGGCCTCGAGCAGCATGCGCGCGGCCTTGGCGATGTCGTCCTTGTCGGGACGGATGCGCATGGGCACGTCGAATTTGGCCTGGTCCCAGATGGCGGCGGTCGCCTCTTGGCGCAGCACGTTGGTCGGCATCGAGAGGAAGACCGGACCGCAGGGCGACGTCGAAGCGAACTTCATGCCGCGGCGGACGGTTTCCGGAATCGAGGAGGTCGTCTTCGCCGCCCAGTACCACTTGGTGATGGGCTGGGTCATGACCTCGCAATGGTCGCTCTCCTGGAACAGGTCGCGCCCGAGCGCGTCCTGCTCCACCGAGGCGACGGCCACCAGGATCGGAATCTGATCCTTCCAGCTGTTGACCATCTGCGTCATGGCGTTGGGCAGACCGATATTCGCGACGATGACCACGCCGGTCTTGCCTGACGCGCGGGCATAGCCGTCGGCCATGGCGACCACGGCGCCTTCGTGGATGCCCTTGATCAAGTGGATGGCGGGCTCGTCCACCAGCGCATCGAAGATCGGATAGTCGCCGGTCGACGGGTTGAAGAAGATGTGCTCGACGCCGGCGGCCTTGAGCTGCTGCACGAACAGCGCGCCGCCCGTTCCCTTCATCGTGCGCATGGCGGAGGCGGGAGGCGCGCCCTGGCCGAAGGTCTCGAGCGATTGCGCCACCGATTTGACCGCGGCGGTGCTCATGCCGAGCGCGCTCAGCCCGGTCATGAGCTGTCGGCGCGACATCCCATGGTCCAGATACTGCTTGATCAGCTCTTTCATGGACTCCTCCTCACCCCTTGCCCGTTCGCTGGGCTGGGCGGGATGTTTCAAGCGACTCCCGCCGTTCTAGGGGCGCATCACGGTAGCACCGCCGCGCCTGACGCTAAAGGGGCGCAAATGCGTTGTCCCTCCCACGGGCTGCATTACACTGGTCATGCTACGCCGTAACCGCATAACCGCATGTAAGGACGCAACGTGCGCGCGCTTCGATTGACCCTGCTGCTGCTTGCGTGCGCGTTCGCGACCGGCGCGGCGGCGCAATACCCGGACAAGCCGATCAGGCTCATCGTCCCGCAAGCCGCCGGCAGCGCAACCGATACGGTCGCGCGCATCCTCGGCGCCGAGCTCGGCAAGGAGCTCGGCCAGCAGATCGTGATCGACAACCGCCCGGGCGGCGCGCTGACCATCGGCCTCGACCTGACCGCGAAGGCCGAGCCCGACGGATACACGATCTGCATGGGGCCGATCGGCGCGCTCGCCATCACCCGGCACATGGTGGCGAAGCTGCCCTACGATATCGAGCGGGCCTTCCAGCCGATCGCGCTCGCGACGCGTGGACATCTTCTGCTCGCAGTCTCGCCCACGCTGCCGTTCAAGTCGGTGCAGGAAATCATCGACTACGCCAAGCGCAATCCGGGCAAGCTCTTGAACGCGTCCTCCAGCAACGGATCGCCGGGCCACGTCGGCGGCGAGCTGTTCAAGTACATGACCGGCACGGATATCGTCCACGTTCCGTATCGGCGGTGCCGCGGCGATCAACGACCTGATCGCGGGCCGCGTGCACTTGATGTTCGAGAGCTTGAACTCGATCGCGCCGCACGCGCGATCGGGCACCGTGCGCGCGCTCGCGGTCAGTGGGGCGCGGCGCTCGCCGGGCTTTCCGGACTTGCCGACGGTCGCGGAGGCCGGCGTTCCCGGCTACGCGGCGCCGACCTGGAGCGGCGTCATCGCGCCCGCCGGCGTGCCGCGGCCGATCATCGACAAGCTCAACGCGGCGATCAACAACGCGATTGCGCCGCAGGCATTCCGGGAGCGCTTCGCCGCGATCGGCGACGAGCCGGCGGGCGGCACCCCGGAAGAATTCGCCGAACTGATCCGGACGGATTCGGCGAAATGGGGCGAGGTCGTCAGGCGCTCGGGCGCGCGGCTCGACTAGTCCCGACCCGAAGTTCGCAAGCCTTGCGCTGGCAAAGAAAAGATCAAGGCCGCGCGTCAGCGCGCTAATGGATTCCCGCTTGCGCGGGAATGAACGGAGTGTGCATGCTCATATGGAGTCAACACTTAGAATGCTCTCCGCCTGGCTCGACGCATTTGACATTTCTAAACGGACGGGTCACCGCAATGAAGAACATGCCGATCTATGAAGCGCTCGCCCAAGCCTTCGCGGCCGAAGGCGTCGACGCTCATTTCACATTGATGGGCGACGGCAACATGCATTGGGCGACCGCCATGAAGAACCTCGACGGCATGGCCACGTTCAGCGCCCGCCACGAGCATTGCGCCTGTGCCATGGCCATGGGCTATCACCTCGCGACCGGCAAGGTCGGCGTCGCCTCCGTCACCTGCGGGCCGGGCTTCACGCAGATCATGACCGCGCTCACGGTGGCCGCGCGCGGGCGCATCCCGCTCGTGGTGTTCGCCGGCGAAGCGCCGATCAACGCCAAATGGTACAATCAGGCGATTGACCAGCCGCCGCTCGCCGTCGCCACTGGTGCCCACTACATCTCCGCGCACAGCCCGCAGCGCATGTATCAATATGTGCGCGAGGCATTCTACGTCGCGCGCCACGAGCGCAAGCCGGTGGTGCTCGGCGTTCCCTACGATCTGCAGAAGCAGCCGCTGCCCAATATCGGCGACTATCAGCCCTCATCCACCGTCCTGCCGGCGACCGAGCCTGCGCCCCCCGATCCGCGACAGATCGAGCAACTGGCCGACAAGCTCGCGCAGGCGAAATGTCCGATCATTCTCGCGGGTCGCGGCGTGATGCGCTCGGGCGCGGCCAAGGAAGTCGAAGAATTGGCCGAGCAGTCCGGGGCCTTGCTTGCCACCACGCTGCTCGCGCGCGGCATGTTCGACCATAATCCGTTCTCGATCGGAGTCACCGGCGGTTTCGCGCGCGATATCGCGCGCGAGCTCGGCGCGCAGGCGGACCTCGTGATCGCCATCGGCGCGAGCCTCAACTACTACACGGTCGACGGCGGCAACATGTTCCCCAATGCCGCGGTGGTGCAGATCGACACCGAACCGCTCGGGCTGCGCAACGGCATGAAGGCCGCCGACCTCTATCTGCGCGCGGACGCGAAATTGGCTGCCGCCGCCGCGCTCGCGAGATTGCGCGCGCGGGGCGGAGTGAAAGCGCGCGTTCGCTCGGCCGAGATCGCGCAGCGAATCCGGGACGAGCCGGCCGACAGCGCGCAATTTCCCATCGAGCCGGGCTTGCTCGATCCGCGGCGCGCCATCGACGAACTCGACCGCGTGATCCCCAAGGACTACGACTCCGTCAGCGGCTCTGGCCATCAGGCCTATTTTCATTCCACCATGCGCGGGCGAAAGCCCGAGAACTATCACGCCATCCGGGACTTCGGCGCGATCGGCAACGGCATCTCGCTCGCCATCGGCGTCGCGGCGGCGAAGAACAACGGCAAGGTCGTCCTGTTCGAGGGCGACGGCAGCCTATTGATGCACATCCAGGAGTTGGAGATGGTGCGGCGCCATCGAGTGAAGCTCTTGATCTGCGTGCTCAACGACGGCGCCTATGGTGCGGAGATCCACAAGTTGCGGGCGGACGGCGTCGACGACAGCGGCTCGATCTTCGGCCGCACCGACTTGGCCGCGATCGCCAAGGGCTTCGGACTGCGCGGCGCCAACGTGAGCGACGTCGCCCAATTCAAGCCGCTGTTCGACGCCTATCAGGGGCAAGACACGGCCGAGCTTTGGAACATCCACGTCTCCGATCGCGTCGTGAGCCCGCACACCCGGCGCGGCGTCGGCCGCGGCCACGGCAAGATGTAGAACGCGAGTCGCGGGGTTTGCCTCTACACAAGCAGTATCATTGGCTTAGTCACAAAAACTCAAGATACCTCGTCCCATAAGCCGACCTGCGACGGACTCAACCCCGTCCCAGTGTACTGCGCCGCGATTGCACGCAGTTATATTGCGCGAATGCTGCCATCACTCAACGCATATGACTGCGATCATTAGGTGTTGCTGCTGCTCCACGATGAGCGGCAAACGACGACCGGTATCTGTATCGACAACAACGATTTCGACCTAGACTTTTGCGGCAATCAATGAAATGACCATGAACACCATAGAAGCCGTTAGTGTCAGGGCTGCCGGGCCCGCTTTGCTGAAACTGTCAACAAGCTTGGATAACGCTTCGACGGCCTTGGCAAGACCCTCGGCTTGCCCCTGCGCTCTCGCATCGAAACGCGGCGCGCTCGGAGATCTTGGAAAAAGAATACAGATTGCAAACAGGAGGAACGAAATAACCGACAAGCCAAGAGATACCGAAGACACCCACAACAGCATGGTAACCCTCCGCAAGTTGGAGCGTCGGACCAGAAAGTGACTCTAATGCATTCAAGACATTTGGAGCGAACAAAGAGAACTAACTGTTTTCGAAGAGCATGAACGGCTATGCCCAAAATACCAACCCGGTCCGCCAAGCGAGCGCTTCCATGGGCGAAGTGAGTCAGGGCCGATCAACAGCCGAAACGAAAGCGCCTCAGCACGTGCCGATAGTTCGCGACCTGGTATAAAATCTCCCAACCGCATTTCTTTTTTCCCGAAAATGAACGCGCAATGATCGTTCGAGGTTGCCCATTTGGCTATGGATAAAGCCCCGCCGAGTTTGGGTCCGCTCGAGGACGAATGAGACGTCTCATGTGGATCTGACGAAACGAACGGCCGCGTCCCTTTGACGAAACCAATGGACGCATAAATTGACGGAGCCAATGGACGCACGAAACTCTGCCTCCGGGCCATGAACTTTATCTTTAAGAGTTGAATTTCGGAGCGCCTTCAGGCGGCAAACCAAATCCCTCGCTGCGGGGAGGTCCGCAACACGACACGTGCTAAGCGGGGATAGGCTTGACGACACGGCTGCCCGTTGCGTTTGGGCCGACGCTCTTGCCGCGTCCCTTAACGGCGCAACGCCGCAAAACTCTCAGCACCGTCCTCCGCAACCGGCGATCGCCGCGCTTGGTGCTAACAAGCAGACGGTCCCAACGCCGAATCCCGCGGCAAGCGCAATGGAGAGGACAAAAATCCTGACGCGCGTCATAATCCTGCTCCTCAATTCTGATTTAATCATATCACTGAGGCACAGAATTACAACTATCTCACACGAGGCCACTTCGAGTGTGATCTTTCTCACACACCTCGTCGATGAAGTTAGCCCGTACGCGGCTCGGTGCGCAGGAGGCTGGGCGCGATCGGCCGGTGTAGCAAAGCTCGATTCAGCCTTGTTGCAGGATTGACTCCGGCCTCGCTGCGTGCTCAACTAATACGAGCATTAAGTGATTTATACAGCTATTGCGTTTAGTGGAATCGAATAATCCGCGAATAGGAAAAGCTGGCCCACAGCCAGGCATGAGCGTGGATACGCGTGCGATGCCGACCCTGCATTAGCCACGCTGGCGAAAAGGAGCGACCTATGCCCGACTATATGGTTCTTCGAAACGCGGCGGCTGTTAGGACCGTCAGTCCCTTTGAAAGGCTCGGGCCGACAGCTGCGGCCGCACCCAACGTGCCAGAACCCCGTGTCGAGGTTCATAACGTTCGGGAGAACGAAGCGATCGACATTGCCCGCGATCCTCAGGTCGCAGCGGTTGCCAAGCCGATGCCCACTACGCTCATCAAGCCCCTGGAAGTCGCGGGCGCAGCAGCGGCCAGCGCCGCCTGGGGCATTGCGGCTGTCAAAGCAGATACGTCCAACTTCACCGGTGATGGCGTTGTGGTCGCGGTGCTCGATACAGGTATCGACAAGTCCCACCCCGCTTTTGCGGGCGTGACGATCGTGGAGCAGGATTTCAGTGGCTCGGGTAACGGCGACCGGCAGGGCCACGGGACGCATTGTGCGGGCACGATTTTTGGCCGTGATGTCTCCGGGACCCGCGTCGGCATTGCGCGCGGGGTCAAGAAAGCGCTGATCGGAAAGGTCCTCGCTGACGACGGCGGCGGCAGCTCGGAGATGATCTTCCGCGGCATTCAGTGGGCACTCGACCAAGGCGCTGAGGTCATTTCCATGTCGCTCGGGTTTGACTTCCCGGGCGCTGTGGAACGAATGCGGCAAGCCGGCCTCCCGACTCAAGCCGCGGTGTCCGATAGCCTCGAAACCTATCGTTCCAACCTGCGGTTCTTTGATGCGCTCATGCAGATGGTGAGGGCGCAAGCCGCATTCCGAAACACCGCCGTCGTTGTTGCGGCATCCGGAAACGAAAGCGAAAGAAGGAGCAATCCCCCGTTCACAATTGCGGCATCCTTGCCGGCCGCGGCTGAAGGAGTCGTTTCGGTCGCAGCGCTGGGCCAGGGAACCGGCGGCAAGCTGGAAATTGCGGAGTTTTCCAACACTATGGCCCAGGTCGCGGCACCCGGGGTCAACATCCTGTCCGCCAAAGTGGGAGGTGGTTTGCGCAGCCTGAGCGGTACCAGCATGGCCTGTCCTCATGTGGCCGGCGTCGCTGCGTTGTGGTGGGAATCGCTGAGACAGTCCGGTGCAGTTAGACCGGCAGCGAATCTCGTCGTGGCGAATCTGCTCACGCACGCGCGCACGGATGTGTTGGGCCCCAACGTTACGCCCAGCGACCGTGGCACGGGCATCGTCACTGCGCCTTGATGAGAGCAGATACTCGTGACGAGCTGGCTTAAGCGAGCACCCGACCCCGATAGTCGGTTCTTTATTCAAAACAGGTAACGGCGCCATATCCAATGCGGATATACGCCGGTTGGCATAGGCAATCGCACAGGCGCTCACGAGCCGTGCGTGCGACCGATTAGCCAGGCGAGTTTGCGAGGCAGGTTGCCGGCGGCGGAGCCGATATCGGCAAATTCTTACTCATCAAGGTCTCAAGATTTGTCAGAAACTCACCCCTGATATGCTGCCTGAGCAAGTACATCTCGTGGCTGGGGAAATACTTCCCGCTATCCACGGCCAGCGCCAAATGTCTGATGGCCTCGTCCCTCTGCCCCGCGGCGAATTGAGCCAGCGCATATCGGAAGATCACCGCGTTGAAGGTCGCCTCGTGCCCTTGCACTTTTTGCACAGCGGCCTTCAAGTTTTCCAGGGCGTCGCTCATTTTATCTGTCTGCATCTGTATGTACGCGAGAGTATCCATCTCGTTTGCCTCCTCGCGGGCGACAGAGCCTGACTCGTCGGGCTTCTCTGCTGATCGCCTGACGATCGTCAGTGCTTCCTGAGACAACCTCTCGGCATCGGCAAGGTCGATCCCGTAGGTTGCGAGAGCCCAGGCTTTTCCGTTCAACGCCATCGCCCGAGCAAGCGTCGGTTCGGGCACGGTACCGAGCCATTTCTCGTAATACTGCATTTCACTCTTGAATGCCGGCGTGTCTTTGTAATTCACGCCAGAGGATTGAGCAGCAAGACTTTGAACCTGCTGCATGCTCCAGCCGACCGCAAGCCACCACGCGGTCCAGTTGAATTGAGGGACGTGACGGCCTTCAAAGGTCACAGATCGAAACGAGGCGGAACGAACATCAGACATCGAGAATTGCACGTCTTGGCAGAACAGTGCCCGGTCGAAAATAGATCGATAAAGCTTGGCGTTGGAGAATGTCGTATCCGCAATCATTGCGCCGTCGAAACGCGACAACTCCAGCGACGTGTTATCGAACTTGCCGCCGACGATTGCACTTTGACTGAATGCCGCATTGGAAAGGTTCGACCTTTCAAACCTCACGTTGTTCAAATGCGCCTCGATGAACTTGGCCCCCTGTGTCTCGATCCCGTTCACTGCGACGTCGTCGAGCGTCAGCTTGTTCAGGTTGAGCGATAGATCATTCCTTGCCAGCCCTCGAATGGCTTCGGCCTTTTCTGATGCAGATGCAGTAGGAGACTTTAAGATAGCGTTCCACGCCTCCTCTCTCGCAGGAATGACGTATCGCTTCTGGTATTGGTCAAAAATCAAACCGCCCAATGGAATGATGCTAAGTAGCACCGCGATTGTAACGCCTACGTAAACAACGAGTCGCCGCGCGCGAGAACGGCCAGCAGCAACCAGCTCTCTCACCTCGGGTGCAGCGTCCACATACCTTTCAGCTTCCTTCAGAGCGGCGCCGAAGGGAAGGTAACCAGGTTTATGACCCGACTGTTGCCACAGGCGCGCCGTCGTGATGACCTGCAACTTTCGCTCTGATTTCTGCCGTTCTTCCCGCAGCCATTCTTCCAGCAGCGGCCAATTCGCAACGAGCGCTTCGTGCGCGATTTCAAAGCGATCATCGTCGGCGCTGAGGCCTGGTGTCAGCCGGATCAGGCCAGCCTCGACGAATTGTTCGAGTACGCGATTGACCCTGTCCGGTTCGGGCAACTGCATTAATGCGACTCGTCGCACACGGCGACGAACGGCGGCGCCGGCGCCGCTGGCCGACGGCGCGATGAGTTTCAGAAAGATATCTTTCGCGACAGCCTGATCTTCAGGTGATAGCGAGCTATAGACTCGCTCTGTCGTGTGCCTGAGAGCCTCACGTGGACGGCCTACTTGGCGATAGACAGCCCAGGTCACACGATTTCCTTCGCGTGCAGCCCACAACTGACTTAGCGTGAACTGCAACAACGGAAGCGCTGTCACTTCTCCGAGGACCTCTTTACAGAGCTCGTCCACAATGCCTTCGTCAAACTCCAGTCCAACGGCTTTGGCTGGCAATGTGATCATTTGCAACAGTTCGCCACGCGTCGGCGGCGGTGGCGAGAAACGTGCATCGAGGTCTTGCGCGAATGGTCGTATCGGCGCGAGTTGCAGCGATTGTTCAGCCATGTCCTCACGTATGATCAATACAATCTTGAATTGGACCTCGGTGGCTTGAGTCAATGCCACCAAGGCGGCAACGAAGGCATCACGTTCCGCTGGATCGCGGCACTGGGTGAAGACTTCTTCAAATTGGTCGACGACAAGAATGGCCGAACGATTGCCAGTCGGAAGATCAATCAAATCGCAGATCGCATCGGGCTCTCGTTTCACACGCGACTTTTGCTCGGCAATCCACTGCGCGAAGTCAAGCCGGTCGCCTCTTTGTCCCGAGCGATAAAGGGCCCGCAAGAGGGCCTCAAGAGGTTCGGTCCCCGGTATGACCGTCGGTAGAATTGCCCACGCGGTTTCTTCGCGCCCGGTACTTGCTGCCAACAGGGGCAGCAGACCCGCCATGACGAGCGAAGACTTGCCGCTTCCGATTGGGCCGATAATGAAAACGATTGGATGCCGTTTGATTTTTTCCAGTAAGATCCGTACCGCCTCCTCCCGACCATAAAACTGATCTGCGCTTTTCTCATCGAATGCGCTCAACCCGGTGTACGGATTTGGCTTGTTGCTGAGGTCAGGCGCCAGCGACTCATCAACGGGCTCAAGCTGGGTCGTCGTGAACGAGCTGCGATCTACGCCGCGCATCGTGAGCAGCGAAGCATTCCAATAATCCAGAATGTTCTGGGCAGCCTCGCGCTCGTCTGATGCGCGCAGCACGGCGCCTGTGGCTGCGGCACGCGCCAGGAAGTCGCGAATGCGCTGTGTGAGCTCCGAAATGTGCGCGCGATCTCCCGCCGACCGCATGAGTTCGGAATGCGCGCGACGCAATTCAAGAAGGGAGCCGAAGGGAGCGGTAGCGTCGGCCTTCGATTGGGGTTCAGCCGACATGTGGTATCTCCCTCAACAATGCATTTAGCGGTTTTCCGATCTCTACGATTTCACCGCAAAGAGTGTCGAGAGCATTATCCACCCGGTAAAACTGGCTAAGAGCTTCGAGTCGAAACGAGTTATATCTCTGGCGGAGCTGATTGACGCGGGACGAGGCGGCAGCAACGTCCTGAAAGATTGTTTCGAACTCGTCCCAGAATTTTTGCGACTTGATCACCCAGGGTGCTTGGGGATTCGCATGCCATAACGGAGCAATCCTTAATTTAACCGCCTTCCAGTGGAGCTGAAAATCCTGCATCGCATCTAACGACCCTCGATCAACATCCTGGTCTGCAGCCGCTAATTCGTTTTCTATGCTTTGCCACATATCATGTTCGGAAACCTGCCCTGTAAGCGCGGGAGCAATTCATGAAGGCCCTGAAGTGCGCTCCTGAGCACGTCCATTGCCGGATCTAGCTCGTTCAACTTTTTGATAATCTGTTCGATAGCCTCGATGAGCAGATTGATTGGTAGATCCTCAGCAGTCGCCGTCAGCTGACCATTGATGCGGGATGGCTCCCGCCGCAGCAGTCCGCGAATCGTATTGAGGGCCAAAGCCGCGGAAGGATAGTCGAGATCCGAGAGAGCAATAGCATCTCGCAGCTGGCGGACAGCCTGAGTGAGGGGATCGACGACCAGTTTCATCTCCATGCGGCGTGCCCGAGCGGTGTCCGGCAACGACTGCGCACCCCTGGAGATACTTCCAGTAACTACGTCAAACTGCAGAGCCTGATTTTGCAACATGAGCGGTGTGGACGGATCGTCGCGCGCCTTGTCCAAATCAATCGTGCGAACTTGCAATTGAATCGTCTGCAGGCCGTCGTGGAGTGTTTTGTAAGCCTTGAGACATTCAAAGCCGTCGGCGAGCTCATCAAGTTTGTCGCGCCAGGACCGTAGCGGGCCTGCCACATCCGGCTCGGCGATACGGTCCTTGAGTGTTCGTAGCGCGGTAATAACTGTCCCGATTGGGGCCGTTGCCGGGGGCGGGTCGTTCATGGACTGCGGGCAAAGTTTTCCGATAAGATCGATGAGGTCTTGCCTGTGGGGTCGAGCACGCCGAACCGCGCGCAAGAAAATGACAATCGTGCCCCGGCGCTCGAGCGCTTCTAAGAGTTTAAAAACTAGAACTTTATCTCTCAGGTCCCGGCCTACGTAACTTTGATAGAGACCTTCGCTGAAAGTTATTCGAACGAGTTCATCGAGCTCGTCCGCATCAAACGCATTTCCGATCGCTGTTGCCAATCGGCCTAGGTCTTCACCATCGACGGTGCAATAATCGGGTAATTGCGCCATTGATCAAACCTATGGAGCGACGAGACCCTTTTGATTCAATCGAGCTTGGATTAACCCGATTGGGATGCCTTTATTGAATTTCGGGTTTTGCCAGCCTGGGTCTCCCATGTGATGAAGCGCGACCAGGGTCCAATCGATGTCAAAGCACGGCGATCCAGACGAACCATGTTCGGTGTTAGTTGCATAACGGACGCGCGTTCCGTTGTCGTTGACCTTAAGAAGGCTTTCGGTGTCCAGTGCCAACTTGATCGGGCTGCCGTCGGGATGCTGTGCGATGAGAAGCGGCATGCCGATTGACAGCGGGGGCTGAGTTTTCGGCAGCGATACCCATCCTCGTGGCTGCGCGGCGGCGCTGGCGTTCTTTCCGACGGGCTCCGACCCGATCGCTTGTGACAAGCGAATGAGCGCGTGATCGAGTTCTTCGAGATTCGGCATTTCACGGTCGGGATCGCTATCGGCTTCTGCCTGACTGTACCTACTGAAGTCCAAGACATGCTGGATCTTGACGACCTCGCCTTCTTTGCGCGAGCCGTCAGCGAGCACTTTGTAATCGAACCGACAGGTGACGCTCGCGGGATCGAGCTTATCCAGGATCAGCCCCTCCAATACGTGATAGTTCGTCAGCACCAGGTCAGGACCAACCAGGAATCCGCTGCCATTGGGATTTCCGTTGAAATCGATGCGGCAGACCTGTCCCTCGATTTTTGCAAGTTTTTCGCCCCAGATGCCAAGATCGACCATCTTGAGGCGCGGTTTGACCATTGCCTCCAACGCAGGTGCGGTTGCCAAGGTTGGTGCATTCGGCACCCCGCCACCCGCATGTTGTACGGTCACGGCTACGGCGAGCCCGAACTTTTGATAGATTTCGCGTATTTTCGGATTGTTTGGACGCTCGAGGTAAGCTGCACGTATCAGCTCATCCGTCAGACCGCGCTGTTCCGACCACTCAAGCAGTTTGAAAATCCGGCGTTTGTCGGGGCCGGGAGGCACGACCGCGCGCAGCTTCAGATCGAGCCGAATGCGCACCATCTCTTCGAGGTCGTCGGAGTCGAACGCATCCAGGAAAGCACTTAAGATCTCGCCAAAGTCGATGCCGGGAATCATCTGATGCACTCGCCTGCTGCCCCAGCCAGGTCGATCGACATCGTGCATGCCGAGTTGCAATTACATCCTGCACGGTAAGATTGCATTAACTTCTCACTGATTTCAAGCAATCGACGGGCAGACGACCCGTGCCGGCCAGTGCGCCCCTCGATTACTCGGACGGAAGCGCTCCCCTCGCAGGGGTCCAACCGCTTGCGACCTTATGATCGCTCGGAAGGGCGTTCGCAGTCTGTGAGCGGCTTCACACAGGGGAGCGGGCGCAGCGGGATTTATTGTCTCAGAAAACCCCGTCGTTTGGAGGCCGACCGGGAGATCGAGGCGGACCTCGGCGCGCGCTGCTCCGGCGGATGACCCTTCGATACCAACACGGCGGGGGCGCGGAAATGATCTTGATGTTCAGTTTGCGGATCAATCGTGCGAACGGATCGGATAGGCGCCGGACGTGAGCGTCGAAGTCGGCTCCACTGTGACGACCGTTGCCTCATGAACGATGACCGAACAGGCTGCTACCCTTTTGCTACCCCACTCTTCAGCACAGGGCTAACGGGATCAGACATGCTGCGGTGTGCCCAGGACACGCCGCTTAGGTTAGCGAATCGAGGACGACCGCCGCCGATGTTATTGGCGATATTTTTTGGCGGCCGCTAGAAACGCCTCGTAATCGTCCTTGACTTGCGGATTGGCGGACAGGACCGTACTCGCGACCGGAGCGACCAGGTCGAGGTAGCGCTTGGCCTCGGCCGGCGGCAGCGTGATGAGCTCGCCGCCGTTCTTGCGCCAGACTTCCTCCGCCCGCTTGATGTCGGCGACGTTCCAGTCCGTGAACAGCACCTCCGCCTTGCGTGCTTCCTCACGCATGATCGCCTCGAGCTCCGGACCCAATGACTTCATGAATTGCCGGTTGACCAGAATGGGCGCGACCAGCGTGGTCGACGGCAGATAAGTCATGGGCTTGGCGATGTCGTAGTACTTGAACGCCGTGAACGGTGCGACGCCGGCAATCATTCCGTCGATGGTGCGGTTCTGCATCGCCGGCAGCGCCTCGCCCAGAGGCAGCGATACCGGCAGCACGCCGAGCTTCTTGAATGGCTCGACCTGGATCGGCGCGCCGCCCTGGGTGCGCACCTTCTGTCCCTGGAAATCGGCGACGGAGCGAACGCCTTTGTGCGTGAGCAGCATCATGGGGCTGTAGACGCCGGGCGCCAGAATTTCGACGCCCTTGTCCTTGCCGAAGGTGGCGAGGCGGCTGCGGATCGCGGGGTCGTTCACGACCTTGTTGCCGTGCAGAACATCGTCGAACAGGCCGGGCGCATCGAGCACCTGGAAGCGCGGCTCAAGGCTCACCCAGAAACCGTTCGCCGCGCTGCCCGCTTCGATCGTGCCGAGCGCCACGCCTTCCACCACCGCGGGAAGCTGGCCGAGCTGGTTCGCCGGGTAGATCTCGAGCTTGATGCGTCCGCCCGCCCGCGCTTCGACGCCGGCCTTGAGCGCCTTGTAATATTCATGCACCACGTCGTTGATCGTCGGCTGCGACAGCTTCATGGTGAATTGCTGCGCGCGCGCCGCCGTGGCGGCGAGGACGCTGGCCGCGGCGATTGCGATGAGAGCGCCGGCGAGACGGGCGTTGATCGCGTGCATTTTGAGTTTTCCTCCCTCGATACGGTCGCAAGCTCAGCCCCTGGCCAGCAGATAGCGAACCCCGATCAGCGAGAGGTCCGGTATGTACGTGATCAGCGCCAAGGCTACGAGATAAATTATCACGAACGGGATGATGCCGCGATAGATCGTCTCGAGCTTGAGGCCGAGCACCGACTGCGCCACGAAAATGTTGATCCCGAACGGCGGATGAAACAGGCCGATCGCAAGGTTCACCGTCACCACGATGCCGAAGTGGACGGTGTCGATGCCGGCGGCCTTGACCAGCGGCACGAGCAGCGGGCTGAGCAGCAGGATCGCCGACAGCGGGTCGAGAAAGCATCCCACCGCCAGCAAGAGGACGTTGATGGCGAGCAGCAGCATCCACGCCGATACGTTCAACGACTGCAGCCAGGCGGTCATCGCGGCCGGGACCTGATTCACGGTCAAGAGCCACGCGAACACGCCCGCGCAGGCCACGATGATGAGAATTTGACCCGTGAACAGCACGGTCGAGGCGGCGGCTTCGACGATGTCGCGCAGCGTGAGCTCGCGGAACACGAAGGCGGTGACGAACGCCGCGTAGACGCAGGCGACCGCGGCGGCTTCGGTCGGCGAGAACACGCCGCCATAGATGCCGCCGAGAATGATGACCGGGGCGCCCAACGCCCACAGGCTGCGGCCGAATGCGGCGAGGAAGACTTTGAGCCGGAACGGCTCGCCCGCCCCGAAGTTCTCGCGCCGCGCCCGAAACATGACGTAGAGCGCGACCATGGCCGCGATCATCAGCCCCGGCAGCACGCCGGCGGCATAGAGCCGCGCCACCGATTCCTCCGCCGCCGCGCCGTAAACGATCATCGGGATGCTGGGCGGGATGATCACGTCGATCGCGCCGACCGCGGTGATGAGGCCGGCGATGAACGTCTCCGGATAGCCGGCGCGCCGCATCGCCGGCACCATCACCTTGCCGATGGTCGCCACCGTGGCCGCGCTGGCGCCGGAAATCGCGCCGAAGATCGCGGAGGTGCCGACCGCGGTCACGCCGAGACTGCCGCGGATCGAGCCGACGCCGCCCTGCACGAAATCGACCAAACGCTGGGCGACGCTGCCGCGACCCATCAGCTCGCCGGCGTAGATGAAGAACGGAATGGCGAGCAGCGCGAAGGCGTTGACCGACGCGAACAGGGTCTGTTGCAGCGCCGCGAGCGGCACGTGCATGAAGAACACCAGCGCGACGGTCACCGCCGTCAGCAAAACCAAGAAGATCGGGAAGCCGAGCAGCAGCAGCGCGATCGGCACCACCGCGAGGGCGAAGGTCATGGCCTGGCCTCGCGTTCCGGCAATCGTCGCATCATGCGGACAAGGCCCCAAAGCGCGACGACGAGGATGAGGGCGAAGCCGAGGGCGACGCTGGCGTGGGGAATCCACATGGGAATGCCGGCCATGTCGCTGGTGCGCCCGATCCGCCACATCTGCAGGGCATAGAAATAAGATTGCGTCAGCACGAAGCCGGCAAGCGCCACAAGCAGCACCTGCTCGGCGACGCGAAGCGCCACGCGTGCGCCCGCGGGCAGGAAGCGGACCAAGACGTCCATGCGCAGGTGCAGGTTGCGCCGGGTGACGACGGCAGCGCCGAGGAACGTCATCGCCACCATGATGAAGATCTGCATCTCGTCGGCCCCGAGCAGCGAGAGGCCGAGCAGATAACGGCCGACCACGTTGGCGAAGTTGAGCAGCACCGCGAAGATGAAGGCGAGCGCAAGCATCACTTCGATGACGCGCGCCACGCGGTCGAACGCCTGGTCGATCACCGGCTACCCGCCCTCAACGACATGATGCCGCGCGATCGCGCCTCGCGCCACCGCCTGGCATCGCATGATGGCAGGTCCATGCGATCGCAGCCGCCGGTCTCAAAAGACCGTGCCGTCGGCCGCCACGGCAATCGGGGAGGGACCGTCGGGCGGGCGCAACGCGTGCGCGATCTTTCGTCCCGCGCTCCAGGTGCCGCCCTGCAGCAGCTGCGGCATGGTGAAGCTCGAATCCAGCCCCAACTTTGCGCGCACCAAATCAACCAACGGATCCATCAGCGCGACCGTCAGCGCGCGCCATTCGACGATGAGCTGCGAGCCGACCTCGTGCCGCAGCGCTGGATCGATGGCCGCGCGCGGGCGGATTACGCCGAGATCGACGAGGAGGCCGCCGTTGCGATATTCGGCCAGCGCGGTGAGCTCGTGGAGCCGCTCCACGGCGAGGCTCGCTGTCTCGAGGGGCTCGATAAGCGAATAGGCGAGCCATTGCGAGAGCTTGTGGAACGGCACGATGCGGTCGGTTGCGTCGCCGGTGCGCACGGCGGGATGACGGCCGGCATCGCCGACGGGACATCCGTCGAGCGTGAGGGCGGATGGCCAGATCGACGACAGGCCGTCGAGCAGCGTGGCGAGAAGCTTGGACGCCGCGATGCGCCGGTCGCGAGCAGCGTTGCGCCAATAGTCGATCAGGTTGCCGGGGCGCGCGGGCGCGCGTGCGAACAGATCCGCGCGATCGGCGAGCGCTTGTCCGAGCCGGCGCAGCAGCGCGCTGCGTTGCGCCAATCCCACCAGCGGGTTTCCCGCATCGACCTGAAAATGGCACGCCAGCGTCGCCGCGTCGATGTTTGCGAGCGCGACGCCGTCGACCCGCCATGGTCGAGCGGGGTCGGCCGAGAACGCTCCCGCGCGAAACATGTCGAGGCTCGCGATGGCAAGGCCTTCGGAGCGCGCGAAGGAGAGGCCGCTCGCGCCTTCGCGGTAGCGCCAGCGATCACCGGCGCCGGCGTCGAGCAGCACGCTCACGGTTGCCAGGTCGGCGGCCATGCGCGCGCGCTCGAGCACATCGGCATCGCTGCGCGCCGCGAGCGCGCCCCAACGGTCGATGCCGCCGGCGGAGAAATGGCGCCAGCGACTGTGATAGGGGATCTTGAGATCGGGATAGGCCACGCGCGTGACATCGGCCACGTAGGCGGCGACCGCCCCGAGGCGGCTCTCGTCGAGCGCGAAATGGGGCGAGCGCCCGTCGGCCACCCAGCGATGCACCATGCCGCAACGCTCGCGCACCGCGGCGGCGTCGTTGAGCTTTGCGAGATTCACTCTAGTCAAGCACTCTCAGCCGCTCATTCCCGCGCAGGCGGGAATCCAGTCCGTAACCCGACTGGGTCCCCGCAACGGGGTCCCCGCGACGCTCGCGTCGCGGGGTGCCCCTCGCGGGGACGAGCGGAGCGGGAGTCATTGCCGCCGTCGCCTTCACTCGTCGAGACCCCGCCCGACCGTGCCGGCGTAGTCGCCGCGCGGCCGCTCGCCGGCGAAATAGCCGGCAGCGAGCTTGGCCTCGATCTCCACGCGCGCGTCCGGAGGAATCATGTCGTCGGGCAGCGGCACCCGTTCGTCGATCGTGATGCCTTGGCGGGTGAGCGCATCGCACTTCATGTCGCTCATGGAGGCGAAGCGATGGATGCGGGTGATGCCGAGCCAATGCAGCACGTCCGGCATCAGCTCCTGAAACCGCATGTCGCGCACGCCGGCCACGCATTCGGTGCGCTTGAAATAGCCGGCCGGACGATCGCCGCCCTTCTGGCGCTTGCGCGCGTTGTAGACCAGGAACTTGGTGACCTCGCCGAGCGCGCGGCCTTCCTTGCGATTGTAGACCACGAGACCGACGCCGCCCGCCTGCGCCATCTGGATGGCGATCTCGATGCCGTGGGCAAGGTAGGGCCGGCAGGTGCAGATGTCGGAGCCGAACACGTCGGAGCCGTTGCACTCGTCGTGAACGCGGCAGGCCAGCGGAGTGGTGCCGTCGCCGAGCTTTGCCGGATCGCCGAAGCAATAGATCGTGGTGCCGCCGATCGGCGGCAGAAACACCTTGAGGTCGGGCCGCGTCACCAGCTCCGGATACATGCCGCCGGTCTGCTCGTGCAGGCCGCGGCGCAAGTCGGTTTCGTCGAGACCGAAGCGCTCGGCGATGCCGGGCAGATACCAGACCGGATCGATCGCCGCCTTCATCACGCGAACGCTGCCGTGGGCGGAGACGATATCCCCGTCGGCACGCACGCGGCGCGCCGCGATGGCCGCGCGGATTTCGGGCATGTCGATATGGGCGCGGGTGACTGCGATGGTCGGCCGCACGTCGTAGCCGCGCGCGAGGTGATCGCGGAAGACGTCGCCCACCACGTGTCCCCAAGGATCGAGCGATACGATTTTTTTGGCATCGCCCCATTGCGGGTGCGGTCCGATGCGCTCGACTGGCGCGGTATCCGTCAGGTCGGCGATGTGATCGTGGGCGAGCGTTCGCGCCGCGATGGCGAGCGCGCGGTAGACCGAATAGCCGCCGGCGTGGCTTCCGACCGCGTTGCGGTGGTTCGGGTTGCGCAAGGTCGCGATCACCGGTCCGCGTTCGGCCGCGGTGGGCGCGCCCCAGACGAGGTGCGGCCGCTCCGTCATGCTTTGGGTCGGCGATCCGTTTGCGGTACTCAACACACTCGGGTTCATGACAGATCCCTAGGGACGTCAGACGCGGGGTTCATGACACACGCGACTGACGTCGATGTGACGCCACTGACGCGCAATCTCAGCCCAGCCACTGAGCCGCGAAAAAACGCATAGGATAATCGAAACTCGGCGTGCACGCAAGCTCATCTCTGAATGGATCGTGGCGGAGCAGTTTGCCGGTAGTGTCTTAAGAGACTCTCTCTCCCGCTCGTCCCCGCGCGGGGGCGCCCGTAGCGGGGACCCAGCCCTCGGCTCTGGATTCCCAGCGCAAGCGCGTTTTACGCGCGTTTTCAACCCGCTATGCGACGGCTGAATGACGGCCGTGGGCCGCGTTCAACATCAATTCGCTTTACGAAGCCGACGGTGGCGCGAATTTTGATCCGCGCGTCTGCATTCAACTCGCGTGGCGTCACGACAGTTCGGAAAAGTAGGTGTTGCCGAGGGCTTGAGTGTGGGAATCTGCATGGGCGCGCGCGGCAGCGCGGAAAGACGCGGCGGACCGACTTGGCTTGGCGCCGGCGCGAACACTTGCGCTCGAGCCACGTCGGCGGCTCCCGCAACCACAAAGATCCACACCAACGCTCCTGGCAAGAGGAGCACGCGGTTTGCCTTCATGCCGTACAGATCTATGACCGTTCGAAACGGAATGTAAGTCCGGCCGAATTCGACGTCATCTCGCCGCTGACGGCGGCGCGACCGCGGCATCGGTCTGGCCGCTGGCGCTGAGCGCCTTGGCGACGAAGCCCGAAGCCTTCATCTCCTCGATGAATTCGCGCAGATAACGCACACTGGCCTCGCGGCCCTTGGGCGTGCCCATGGCCTGCTCGATGACCATGAAGCGGCCCGGGATCACGCGCGTGTCCGGGTGCTCTTTGGCGAATGCCACGATCGGCTGCTTCACCCCGGCCGCGGCTTCGAGCCGATCCCTGCGAAATAGCGCGAGCGCTTCCGGTCCGCTCGATTCGCGCACCAGCTTGGCGTGCTTGAGCGCGCGCGTGAGATAGAGATCGTAGGCGCTAGCGCGCGCAACGGCGACGCGCACGCCGTCGCGATCGACGTCCTCGACGGTCTTGAGCGGCGAATCCGTCGGCACGACGTAGGCGCCCTCGATCACGACATAGGGCGCGGTGAAGTCGATGCCCGCGGCGCGCACCGGGTCGATCGCCAGGAACGCGATGTCCCAGGCGCCCTTCTGCAGCGCGTCGAATACCTTGCCGGCGGCATCGAAGGTGACGAATTCGATCGGCACGGCGAGGCGCTTGGCCAGTTCGCGCGCAAGCTCCGATGAGACCCCGCGCGGCTCCCCGGTCGTCGGGTCCTTTTGCGCCAGCACGATATTGCCGAAATTGATCGCCGCGCGCAGCTTACCGCTCGGCGCGAGCTCGGTGACGACGTTGCGTGGAACAGTGTCGGCCATGGCATCAGATAGGTGAACGAGAGGAGGGATCACAGGAGGGCAAGCGGCGCGAACGCCTTGATCATGGAGGGATCCTCGGACGCAACCCACTCGGGCAGACTATCTGAGCTTGCTCGCATTGCAAGGCCGCTCACGCGCCATGTCGTTGGCTTGCGCCCCACACCCGAGATGGTTGACGCCGAACTCGCCATCGGCGAAGCCATATCGCGCCCATCTCAAGAGCGAGCACAGGGAGAGAAAGACATGGCGAAGATCACCAGGACCAACCCCGAGGGCATCTCGAAGCCGTTTTCAAATTACTCCCATGTGGTGACGGCCGAGGGCGCGCAGAAGCTCGTGTTCTGTGCCGGCCAGGTCGGGGCAGACGTGGACGGCAAGGTGCTGCCGCCCGACGATTTCGACGCCCAGGCCAAGATGGTGATGGCGAACTTGACCAAGGCGCTCGCCGCCGGCGGCGCCAAAATCGCCGACGTCACCAAGATCACGATCTACATCTGCAACCCGCACGACGTGCCGAAGGCGCGCGGCATCCTGCAGACTTATTTCGCCGGGCAGCCGCCGGCCAGCACGCTGTGCATTCTGCGCGGGCTCGCCAATCCCAATTTTCTGCTGGAGATTGAAGCGATCGCGGCGATGTAATACCAATGGCCATCGCCACAAGCCCATCCGCCGTCATTGCCGGGCATAGTGCGTCGAAGACGCGCGTAAACGCGCTTATGACCCGGCAATCCATCCTCTTCGATGAAGTTTTTTTCGATGGATGCCCGGGTCAAGCCCGGGCATGACAACTTGAGACGGCTTTCCCTGTGAACGCCCGCGCGACGGTGACCGGCGCGCGCGTCCAATTCCGCCCGGCTCATTCCACATTATTGCCTCACAAGCTCCATCGGTTGGTCGAAACTGGCGCTCAGAACATGCGCGTGGGAAATAGGAAGGGGGATCGGGGATGTATCTCTTGGCCGTTTTCCAAGCCATCACAGCCGTGTTGACGCACCGCCGCTATCGACCGGAGCTGCACTACATGCGCGGCCCGGGACCGAAGTGGTACGAGCGTCACGGCCGATAGCCCGTTCGCGCAAGCCGCGGGTCGGTTTCGCCCGTGCCGTCCCAAACGACGACACGGCAGGGATAGGCAGTTAACTCCAAATCTTGCGGGATGAACCTGCCTAAGCGGTTGCGGCCGCGCGCTTGCGCACGCTGTCGATCAGGGACGCTCGCAACAGATACGCGCGATGGGCGACAGGATCGGCGGCAGTCCGGCGTAGCCCCTCGTTGTTCTTGGCCCGTATTCCCAAGTCCTTCTCTTCCAGCCGCCGCTTGTTGGCGATCGTCTGCTGCTGCACATATTCGATATTGAGCGGCCGGCGGAAACGGTCGTACTGATCGAGGATATGCGTCGGCCCTTCACCGCGCAGCACGCGGCCCAGCAGCGTGGACAGTTCCACGGCGTCGTGAATCCCGAAGTTGAGACCCAGGCCGCCGAGCGGATTGTTCACGTGGGCGCAATCGCCCGCGAGAAAGACGCGGCCCTTGCCGAATGATGCCGCGACGCGCTGGTGCACGTTATAGAGATTGCGATGGACGACGGGATAGCGGCCGAACTTCGGGAAGAATTTTTGCAGCCGCTCCTCGACCGCATCCGCATCCAGCGCTTGCTCATCGGTCTCATCCAGTCGAGTGGGAAAGAGCACGCGCCAAAGCCCGCTGCCGTCGTCGCCGGTGACCTTGAACAACGCACACCACTCGTCGGGATCGGAAAAATAATTACGCGAGCATTGCGCGTATTCGGCATCGAAAGAGAACGGCGTGGTCAACACCAGGAAACGCTCGGGATGGGTGTAGCCTTCGAATACTATGCCGAGCGCCTTGCGTACGGTGGAACGTCCGCCATCGGCGCCGATCAAATATGATCCGCTGATCTTGCGAGTGCCGCGCGCGTCCTCGACCACCGCGTCGACGCGGTCGTCGAACTGCTGCAGGGATGTGACCCGCGACGAAAAGTCCACGCTGGCATGCGCGAGGCGGCGCAGCTGCTCGATTGCCATGTTGGCGAGCTTATGCTGCTCGCATTGCACCACATAAGGAAAGCGGGTGTCGTCTTTGAGCACGCCGAAGTCGAACTCGGCGATGATCTCGCGGCTTGGCCGGTCCCAGATGCGAAACTTCGGCTCGATCAGCCCGCGGCGGATCACCTCGTCGACAAGGCCCAGCTCGGCCAGCATTTCCAAGGTCGCGGCATGGGTGGTAGCGGCGCGCGGACTATCGTCGACGCGGGGCTCCGCCTCCAACACGTGCACCGGGATACCCTGGCGCGCCAGCGCCAGCGCGGCGATGCATCCGACCGGCCCACCGCCGGCAACCAATATGGGACGTTCCGTTGCCGGCATCTCAGAACTTCAGTCCGAGCGACTGGATGGTGCCCGCCCACAAGGCGGTATCGGTAGCGAGCATGGCGCTGAACTCCGCCGGTGTATTGCCGAGGGGATCGGCGCCATACTGGTCGAGGCGCGCGACGAATTGCGGATCTTTGACGGCGCGGCCGATCTCGGCGGCGATCTTGTCGACGATGTCCTTGGGCGTTCCCGTCGGCGCCATCAGGCCGTTCCAGGTGAGCACGTTGAACCCGGGAAAGCCGGATTCGGCGACAGTTGGAACATCGGGTAGCTGCGGCGCGCGCTCTTTGCTTGAAACGGCGAGAAGTCGGATCGAGCCGGCGGCAGCCTGCGGCATGGCGTCGGAAACGTTCGAGAACATGGTGGGCAGATGCCCGGCCACCACGTCGGTGAGCGCCGGCGCATTGCCGCGGTAGCTGACGTTGGTCATCTGCAGCCCCGCGCGCTTGAGAAACAGCGCCATGGTGAGGTGCGTCAGGCTGCCGGCGCTGCCCTCGGCATAAGCGAGCTTGTTCGGCTGGGCGCGCACGTGCGCGATGAACTCGGCGATGGTCTTGGGCGGAAAGTTCTTATTCACCACCAGTACGAATGCGTTGACGGCGACCACGCTGATGGGCGCGAAATCCTTGATCGGATCGTAGTTCACCTTCGTCAGCGCCGGGTTGATGGTGAGCGGCGGCGTCGCGCCCCACAGCAACGTATATTCGTCGGCGGGCGAACGGGCGACCGCATCGGTGGCGATGGCGCCGTTAGCGCCGAGCCGGTTCTCGACCACGAAGGTCTGCCCGAACGCATCGGTGAGGCGCTGAGCGACGATCCGCGCTATGCCGTCGGAATTGCCGCCGGCGGCGTAGGGCGCGATGATGTGCACCGGCCGCTGCGGCCAAAGCTGCGCCTGCGCGATGACGCAACCCATTGCAGTGGCGAGCGCCGTAGGCACCGCGAAAGTCGTGGTCCAGGTCCACATGCGCCAAAGCATAGCCATGCGCTCCAATTGCAAAAGCCGCCGTTCCCAGCGCGTGCGGCTGATCGCCGAGAAACTGTTTGCATGAATAGTCCGAAAGGCTCATTTTTCCAAATCCCCGGTGAGGATCGCCCCTCCGGGCGGGAGGGAGTCGTCATGCCTCACGCTCCTATTGGATTGCGCGCATTCGGCCCAAGCTTTTGCATCAGCCTTTGCATCGCCGCGGCGCTGCTCGTCTTCGACGCACCCGCCGCGGATGCCGGCAAGATCAAGATGGTCTTCCCCGGCCCGGTCACGACGTTTTCGCTGCCTTATCTCGTGGCGCAGAAGAAAGGCTGGTTGGGCGATCTCGAGGTTGAGGCCGTCCATGTCACCGGCGATGCCAACGCCATGCGCGTGCTCCTCTCCGGTAACGCCGATATCGGCCTCATCGGCACGCTCAACGTGCTGGCGTCGATCAATGCCGGCGCCAGCATCCGCGCCGTGCATTCTTGGCAGCCGATCGGCGATTACAGCCTCGTGCTGGCGACGGGGAAGGGGAGCAAGCTTGCCGATGTCGCCGGCAAGACCTTCGCATCGTCCGGTCCGGGCGGTCTGCCCGATCAGCTTCCGCGGCTGATCATGCGCAAGCACGGCATCGACGAAACCACGGCGCGTTTCGTCCAGGTCGGCGGCCACGCCGCCCGTCTCCAGGCCGTGATCGGCGGCCGCGCCGATGCGACGCTGGTCAACACCGTCACCGCGCTCAAGGGCGTAAGGGACGGCAAGGTGACGGTGGTGGCGAGGCTGTCGGCGGAATTTCCGGGCCTCGGTTACGTCTGGAACGTGGTGCGCACGGAAGCGCTGGCGAAGCCTGAGCTCGCCGCCGCCTTCCAGACCATGACCGACATCGGCATCCGAGGGTCGCGCTTCATCATGGCCAATCCCGATGACGCCGCCGCGATCCTGCACGAGCGGCTGGGCGATCTCGACTTGGCGTTCCTCACGGCGGTGGTGCGCGATCTCAACGGCGAGAACGTGTGGGGGGTGAACGGCGGGCTCGATCCGGCGATCGAGGAATTCACCGCCGACCTCAACATGAAGCTCGGCAATCTGCCGGTCGCGGCGCCGGCCAAGGACGTTCTCGAGCCGCGCTTCGTCGACCGCGCGCTCGAGAAGCTCGGCAGCTATCAGACGAAATAGCTTTGCGATGACGCAACCGCCGGCGGCCTCCGACGGCATGGTCGTCTACGACGGCGTCAGCAAATTCTTCCCGGTGCGCGCGCGGCCCGGCCGAGAGGAAAGCGCGGAACTGATGGTGGCGCTCGATCGCATCAATGCGATCGTTCGCAAGGGCGAGCTGATCACGCTGCTGGGCCCGAGCGGGTGCGGCAAGACGACCTTGCTGCGGCTCACCGCCGGGCTGATCGTGGCGGACGAGGGGCGTATCACCATCGCAGGCACGCCGGTGACGGGTCCGCGCAAGGACGCGTGCATGGTGTTCCAGAATTTCGGCCTGCTGCCGTGGCGCACAGTGATGGGCAATGTCGAGTTCCCGCTCGAGATCGACGGCGTGGGCGCGGCCGAGCGCCGCGATCGCGCGCGCCATTTCATCGAACTGGTGGGGCTTGCCGCCTTTGCCGAGCACTTTCCCCATGAATTGTCCGGCGGCATGCAGCAGCGGGTCGGCATCGCGCGCGCGTTGATGCGCAAGCCCATTCTCATCTTCATGGACGAACCTTTCGGCGCGCTCGACGCCCAGACCCGCGAGCAGCTGCAGGAGGACTTCCTCGCCATATGGTCGCGCACCGGAGCGACGGTGATCTTCGTCACCCACAGCATCGACGAGGCGCTCATCCTCTCCGACCGCATCTTCGTGTTCCACACCGAGCCTGGACGGATCCGCACCATCGTCGAGTCGCCGGTCGCCGGCGTGCGGCTGGCCGGCGACGTCCGCACCCATCCCGATTTCGGAAAATGCCGCGCCGAACTGCGGGAGATGCTCAGGAGCGAGCCATGAATTCGTCACCGGAAATGTCGCCCCGCCGGTCCGTCCCGGCGCCGCAGCCGACATGGGCGCAACGCTTGCGCGAGGTTCTACTGAGCCCCAACGCCATTCGCACCGCCTCGGTCGCGGTCTTCGTCGTGGTCTGGGAATATTACGGCCGCCGCATGGACCCG
>WNGD01002997.1_pt1 | contig 27329 bp, 26 predicted proteins | sample 5400671 | NCBI WGS metagenome assembly WNGD01 (sample SAMN13153369, study PRJNA577476) | soil metagenome | isolation source: 40 cm soil or saprolite under grassland replicate 2 | place: USA:California | collected 2016-06-15
GAAAAGGTCCGCGCCGCCGTCGAGACCAAGCGCCAAGAGATCACCGCCGACCAGGCCATCCTCGACGACCTCGCCAAGCAGGCCCCGGCGCTGGAGGCCAAGCTCCACTCGCTGGTCGACGAGAGCGAGCAGCTGGCCGAGCGGCTGGAGGGCGCCGCCGAGGAGCGTCGCGACCTGGACACCCGCGTCGCCGCCCTGCAGGCCCGGGTGGACGAGGCTCGCGCCTCGGCGCTGCGCCTGGCGTCTGCGAGGGGCACCGGTGAGCGCGACGCCAGCCAGGCGGAAGCCGAGGCCAAGGCCGCCGAGTCGATGCTGCAGACCACCCTGGCGCGGCGCCGCGAGATCGCCGCCGAGCTGGCCGATCGCCAGTCCGAGGCGGCCACGCTGGAGTCCGGCGGGGTGATCGTCCCGCCGGAGGTGGAGGCGTTCCGCGCCCTGCTCGCCGAGCAGGGCGTCCACAGCGCGGTCGTGGCCGAGCTGCTGGAGGTGACCGACGAGGCCGATGTCGCCACCCGTGCCGAGGCCGCGCTCGGCGAGGCGCTGTGGGCGCTGGTGGTCCCGGCCGACACCTACCGGGACGTGACCGCCATGGCCGCCTCGCGCGGCTACCGCTACGGCATTGTGCGCGCGGCGGCCGGCGAGCCGCACGGCGTGCTCGCCCAGGTGATGGCACCGGGGGAGGTCGGCCTGCTGCTGGAGCGCTACGACGCCCTGGCGGCGCTCGAAGCCGGCCAGGCGCTCAGCCAGTCTGCCCGCGGCCACGTCGCGGTCACCGGCAACGGGATGCACTACTCCGAGGCGATGGCGCGGCTGCAGGCTCCCGCCCGGCCGGTGCTCGGCCGCAACGCACGGGACCGGCACCTGGCCGCGCTGCGGGGCGAGATCAACCGGCTCAGCGAGGAGCTGGCAAAGGTCGACCTCGCCATCCCCGAGCTGCGCGCCTCCTGGCTCAAGGCGATGCGCCTGCTGGAGTCGGCCCGCAACGTCTCCGACCAGCACGCCGGCACCGCCCAGAACGAGCGTGCCCTGGAGCAGGCCAAAGCCGCCCGGCCCGGCCTGGTCGAGCGCGAGGCGGTCCTGCGGCGCGAGCTGCGGCGGATCGACGAACGGCGCGGCGCCGCCGGCGCCGAGCTGGACATGGCCAGGAACATGCAGGCCGAGGTGGAGGGCCGCCTCGCCAAGGACCTGCCGCGGCTGACCGAGCTGGAGACGCGCCTGACCGGTTTCCAGGCGGAGCTGGAGGAGCGCGCCCTCGACCCCGCCCAGCAGGCCGTCCTCGATGCCGGGGACCTGCCCGGCACCGAGTCGCTGCTGCGCGACCTGGAGTGGCTCCAGGGCCAGGTGGACGACCTGAAGCGCTTCCCCAACGAGGTGCGCGACGACGGGACGCTGGCCGCGCGCGACGCGCAGGCGCGCGTGGTGGCGGAGGCCGACGCGCTCACCGAGCAACTCCACCAGGACCTGGAGGCGCAGCAGACCCGCGCCGACAGCTCGACCCACCGCTTCGACCAGCGCGTCCGGCGGGTGATGGACCGCCTCGCCATCGAGTTCGCCAGGATCTGCGAGATCGCCGGCTGGCGTGGCGAGCTGCACCTGCTGCCCGGCGAGCGTCCCGACGACTACGGCCTCGACGTGCTGGTGGCGCAGCGGCCCGGCGACCGGCTGCGCTCCTACCGCGACGCGGCCCACTCCGGCGGGCAGCGGGCCACCATCGCCATCGTGCTGCTGCTGGCCGCCATGGGCGCCGCCGACGCGGCCGACCTGCTGCTGATGGACGAGCACATCGCCCACCTCGATTCCACCAACATCGACCACGTCGCCGCGCTGATGCATGCGCTCGGCGACCGGGTGCAGTTCCTGCTGGCCACCCCGACCAACGCCGAGTCGCTGCGGCTCTCCTGGTGCGATCTGCAGCTCGCCTTCCTGCCGCGCGACCCGGGCCGCGCCTACTCGCCTCCGATCCGGCTGCTGTCGCGCCTCGGCGTCGGCAACCTGGAGTCCCGCCTGCCCGAGGGAGAACTCGCCTCCTGAGCACTCCCTCCTGAGCACTCCGCCGAGCAACAAACAAACTGGAAACAAAGCGGCAGCTAATACCTCAATCAAAGTTCAACAAATAAGAGGGGACGGAGAGGCGCTGGACCGAGCGCCGTCTCCGTCCCCCTTTGAGGGCGGCGGGGCCGGGCTGCCCTACATCCCCGCAGGTCAGCCGCTACCCTTGAGGTGCAGGGGAGGCCCCCCTCGCCCGCCCGCCCACGCTGGCAGAGGCTCCGTCCAGCGGATTCCCCTACCAATTCGCCTGACTGATTGCTCGGCCAGCCTGGTCGATCGAGCTCAGTCTATTCGACACGCGCCTGCAGGAAAAGTTTCGCGGAAATCTTCCGCCGATCGCCTGCCGATCGCGTTTACAGCCCGGAGCGCCGCACCGGGCGGTCGAGCAGCCAGCGGTGCGGGATCTCGACCAGGCTGCCGTCGCGGTCGGCGACGGTGATGCTGGCGATGCCGACGTCGGTGATCGTGCCGGCGTAGTCCTCGACCTGGATCTGCTCGCCGACGGCGAAGCGGTCGTCGACGTAGCGGCCGGCGATCACGTTGCTGGCGAGCCGCCAGGCACCGAGCCCGATCGCCAGCGCCGTGCCGAGCCCGATGGAGAACATCAGGATGTAGAGCACGGTCGTCAGCACGGCGGTCTGCACGCCGATCTCGTCGGCGGCCATGAGGATGCCGAGCCCGAGGATCGCCCAGTAGGCGCTCTTGGCCACCAGCGGCCCGGCGGCGACGTTCATCCGCCGCAACATCCCCTCGGCGAGGCCGCGCACCAGGCCGGCGGCGAGCGCCGCGAGCCACAGCATCACCAGCGCGGTGCCGAGCTTGGGCAGGAAGCCGATCACGTGCGCGGGCACGTTCGAGAGCAGGCTCGGTGCCAGCAGGCTCAGCGAGATGATCACGGTGACCAGCACCAGGAACCAGAACACCCCGTTGGCCGCGCTCTGCGGCTGCAGCGGCCCGCCCTCCTGCGCGGGCAGCACCCGCCGCAGCACCCGCGTGATCAGGATCCGGGTCAGCATCGCGACCGCAATGCCAACCACCAGGATCGAGCCGGCGGGCACCAGGCGTGCAACCAAGCTCACCGTGTCACCTCTTCCCCCTCATCGGCCCCTCGCGAACCCGGAGTAGGTGAGCAAAGCCCATCCGAGCCGTGGGAGCAAACCACTGAAGAACTCCGCGACCTTCGCGGCGAACAGCGCCCGGCGGATGCGCTGCATCGTCACCCGGTCGATCTTGTCCGGCGCCGCCACCCGCTCAGCCGCCAGCTCACCGACCAGCACCCACAGGCGCCGCAGCTCCACCAGGGCCGCCTGGCAGACCTGGCAGCCGGCCTGGTGCGCCAGGTCGCCAGGCTCGCCGTCGGCGACCTGCCACATCAGGCCGACCAGGTCGACCCCACAGCTGAGCGGCCGGCTGGCGGCCTCCATGGCGCTCATCGCCACTGCCTCATCGCGTCCAGGAGCCCGAGGCGGGCCCGGTGCAGGCGGCTCTTGACCGCGGCGACGCTGATGTCGAGCATCGCGGCGATCTCGTCGTAGTGGTGGCCCTCCAGATCATGGAGGACGAGCGGGGCGCGCTGCTCAGGGGTGAGCTGGTCGATCGCCTGCTTCAGGTCGTCGAGCTGCCAGTTCACCTCGACCACCCGCTCGGGCGCCCGCGCGGGCGGCGCCGCGACCTCGACCTCGGGCAGCGGCACGGCGGGCCTACGGGCGCGCAGCAGGTTCAGGCAGCGGTTGGTCACGATCCGGTGGATCCAGGTCGAGAACCTCGCGTCCGAGCGGAAGCCGGCCAGCCCGCGCGACGCGTGGACGAACGCTTCCTGGGTGGCGTCCTCGGCCTCCCCCTCGTCCCCGAGCATGCGCAGCGCGACCCGGTACACCGTGGTGCGGTGGCGACGGACCAGCTCCTCGAACGCGTCGAGGCGTCCCGCCTTCGCCCTGGTAACCAGATGGTCATCGTCGAGCTGCAGTTCCATCCAGGCCGGTTCCTGTCCCCTGGTTCGACAGCATCACCATGGGAAAGTTACGCACACGAGCCGTGAAACTCTCAAACCGCGGACCCGATCCCCACCCGCCAAAGGGGCCGGAGGGGTCTAAGCGGCCTCATCAGAGCTGGTTTCGGCCGCCGTGGGGGTCGCCGGGGCCCGGTCGGCGGCGGGGTCACGCTTCCGCCGCGCGGCCAGGGCGGCGACCGCGGCGGCGAGCAGGCTGGAGACGCCGGCCAGGACCAGGGCCGAGCGGGGGCCGTAGCGCTCGGCGAGCCAGCCGACCAGAGCGCTGCCGAAGGGGGTGGAGCCGAGGAACACCAGGCCGTAGAGGGACATCACCCGGCCGCGCATCTCTGGGGCGGAGCCGAGCTGCAGGGTGGAGTTGGCGGTGGCCATCGCGGTGACGGTGGCGAACCCGATCGGGGCGAGCACCAGCGCCTCCAGCAGGACGTTGGGGACGACGGCGGCCAGCAGCGACAGCAGCCCGAAGGCCGCCACCGAACCGGCCAGGAGCTTGCGGGTCGGGCGTGCCCGGCTGGCGGTGAGCAGGGCGCCGACGACCGCACCGAGCGCCTGGACCGAGGCGAGCATGCCGTAGAGGCCGGCGCTGCCGTGGAAGGTGAAGCGGGCGAGCAGCGGCAGCGCCACCCGGTAGTTGAGCCCGAAGGTGCTCACCACCAGCATCAGCAGGATCGTCCACGACAGCAGCGGGGTCGCGCGCACGTAGCGGAGCCCGTCGCGCACCTGGCCCCGGGAGCGCTCCACCGGCGCCTGGCGGTGGAGCTCGCCAGGGTCCATCAGCCGCAGCCCACCGATGACCGCCAGGTAGGACGCCGCGTTGAGCAGGAAGGCGGGGGCGATCCCGGTGACCGCGATCAGCACGCCGGCAGCGGCCGGGCCGATCACCCGGGCGGAGTTGAACACGGCGCTGTTGAGGCCGACCGCGTTGGCGACGTGGTCGCGGCCGACCATCTCGGTGACGAACGACTGGCGCGTCGGCATGTCGAAGGCGGTGGCGCAGCCGAGCAGCGCGGCGAGCAGGTAGACCATCCACAGCCGCACCGCCCCGGTGGCGGTCAGCACGCCGAGGGCGAGCGCCAGGCTGGCCATCACGCTCTGGGTCGCCAGCAGGAGCTTGCGCTTGTCGACCCGGTCGGCGACCAGCCCGCCCCAGATGGCGAGCAGCAGCACCGGGGTGAACTGCAGCGCGGTGGTGATGCCCACCGGCAGGGCGCGGTTGGTGAGCCGCAGCACCAGCCAGTCCTGGGCGATCTGCTGCATCCAGGTGCCGCTGACCGACACCAGCTGGCCGAAGAAGAACAGGCGGTAGTTGCGGACCTGGAGGGAGCGGAACGTCCGCCGCGTCGCTCCCCCGATGGCCGCGATCCCGGCGGTCAACCGAGGTCCACCTCCAGCAGGCGCTCCAGCACGGAGGCGGCCTGGCGGAGGAGCTCGGTCTCCGCGGGGGTGAGGGCGGCCAGGCGTGCGGCCAGGTAGGCGTCCTTGCGGATGCGGCCGCGGCGGAGCAGCTCGCGGCCGGCGGGGGTCGCCTCGACCCGGACGATGCGCCGGTCGCCGGGGTCGGCCTGTCGGGCGACCAGGCCGGCCTCCTCCAGGTTGGCGACGATGCGGGTGATGCTGGGCGGGCGCACCTGCTCGATCGCGGCGAGGGCGCCAAGGGTGAGGGGCCCGCGCTTCTCGATGCTCCCCAGGGCCGAGAGCTGCGAATAGGTGATCTCCTCCCCGGTCTGCTGGCGCAGGCGCCGGCCGAGCCGCGCGATCGCCAGCCGGAGCCGCACCACCAGGTCACGGTCGACCTCAGGCGCCTGGGCCTCCGCCTGCGCCTCGGCTGGGACTGGGAGCGGAGTGGGAGCCATCAAACCTCGCCATCAACGAGCCGGGAGTACTTCGCAAGGGTAATTAGCATTGCTAACTATCAACGCCCAAGGTAGCACGGTCCGTCCCATGTGCCAAGTCTGGGTTCCAGGTCTGGGTTCCGGGTCAGGCCACCTCAGGCCACGGCGGGGACGACCGCCGAGCCGAGCAGGGCGACCATGTCGAGGTCGTCGTGGACCAGGTGCTGCAGCATCACGCGGTTCACCCCGGCGGCCTCCAGCGCGTGGAGCCGCTCGACCACCTCGTCGACGGTGCCGAGGATCCAGCGTTCCGGCGGGTTGGCGAGCAGGTCCTCGGGCCGCTCGCCGCTGCCGGTGCGTTCCAGCACGCGGGCGAGCCGGTCGCGCAGCTCGCCCCGGTCGCGGCCGACCACCGTCGTGGTCATCAGCGAGAACCGCAGCGTGTCCGGGTCGCGGCCGGCCTGCTGCCAGGCGCTGGCCAGCTTGTCGTGGCGCTGCTTGCAGTCGTCGATGGTGGCGGCGGTGGTGTTGTACTCGTCAGCGAAGCGGGCCGCCAGCTCGGCGCTGCGCGGCCCGGCGGCGCCGCCGATGAGCAGCGTCGGGCGCGGGCGCTGCAGCGGCTTGGGCAACGGGCTGACGTCCTCCAGCCGGTAGTGGGCGCCGCTGAACGAGAACGGCCCCGGTTCCCACGACCGCGTGACGATCTCCAGCTGCTCGGCCAGCAGGTCGAGGCGCGTCCCGCTGGACGGCATCTCGAAGCCGAAGGCGCGGTGCTCCGCCTCGTACCAGCCGGCCCCAAGGCCGAGCTCGACGCGGCCGCCGGAGATATGGTCGACCGTGGCCACGCTCTTGGCCAGCACCGAGGGATGGCGGAAGGTCGCCGGGGAGACCAGCGTGCCGAGCCGGATGCGGCTGGTGTGCGCCGCCAGCCCGGCGAGCGTCGCCCAGGCGTCGAGCGAGCCGCGCTCCAGCTGCCCGAACACCGACAGGTAGTGGTCGGAGCGGAACAGCCCCTCCAGGCCGTGCCGCTCGCAGGCGCCCGCCAGCGCGAGCCACTGCTCCCAGGTGACGTTCTCCTGGCCCTCGATCATCAAGCAGAGCCGCATGCGCACCTCCGGACGCGGGGTACGAAACCAACGGCTTGCAGGAGCCGTTGCTGCCGCTGGTGACGTCGAACAGGCCGCCGCCGGTATGGGCGGCGCTCGAATAGGGCAGCAACGCCATCGGGACGGCCGCGTAGGCGCTGGCCCCGGCGTGCCCCGCCAGCACGTAGGCCGCCGCGACCAACGGCGCCGCCGCGCTGGTGCCGCCCATGGTCACCCAGGGGCCACCGCCGATCCCATAGGTGTGGTACACCGCCACGCCGTTGTCGGGATCGGCGGTCGCGGCGACGTCGGCCACCGTCCGGCCGGCGCAGCCGCTGTCGCTCTGCCAGGTCGGCTTGGGGAACACCGCCGAGCAGCCGCTGGAGTCATTGGGCCAGACCGACTCGACCCAGCCGCGGGTGTTGTCGGCCCGCACCAGGCTGGTCCCGCCCACCGCGGTGACGTACTCCGAGGCCGCCGGGAAGTTGACCCCATAGCCGTCGTCCCCGGCGGCGGCGGTGATCGCGATGCCCGGGTGGTTGTAGGCAGGGTCCAGCGCGAGCTGGGCGCGCGCCTCGTGGTCGCCGTAGGAGTTGCTGATCGCGATCGCTCCCGTCGCCGCCGCGGCATCCTCCGCCGTGGCCAGATCGGCCAAGCTGCTCGAATCGGCTTCGACCAGCACGATCCGGCACGCGGGGCAGACCGCCGAGACGACGTCCAGGTCGAGCGCGATCTCGGCGGCCCAGCTGTCGTCGGGCGGCGGCATGCCGCTGCCGCTGCCGCGCTGGTCCAGCTTCCGGAAGCAGCCGTCGGTGCTGTCGCAGGGCGGCAGGCCGTAGTAGGACCGGTAGGCGGCCAGGTCGGTTTCGGCCTTGGGATCGTCGTAGGCGTCGACGATCGCCACGGTCCCGGCACCTCCTGCCGTCGCCGACGGCAGCCCGTAGGCGCGGTGCAGGTCGTCAGGGCTGTAGCCGTGCGGCGCGAACGAGAACGGCACCGCCCCGCCGGCGCTGGTGACGATCTTGGCGAAGCAGCGCGCGTGGCCGTGCGGACCGGCTGGCAGACGTCCCGGTGAAAATGCCGCACCCGCGCCCTCCCCGCCGTCCCCGGCGACCCAGGCGACCCAGGCGAAGCGCCGGCGCGACCGGCGACGGCGAGCGGCACGCCCCCCACAAGCAGGACCAGCAGGACGGCAACGGCGCATTCGCGCCAGCGCGGCAGCACGGATTCTTCCCCCCCGGATGCCAGACAGGCGGGCGCCGACGGCAACCCTCCCTCCCATCTGAACCGCGTAGGATCCTCGCATGCCACGAGTGGTTTTCGCCGCCCATGCGTTCCCGCGCCACAGCGACGACCTCACCGGCGGCTTCCTGCTGCGCCTGGCGCGCGCCCTGCGCGACCACGGCATCGAGGTCACCGCGGTGGCCCCGTCCGCGCCCGGCCTGGCCGCCGGCGAGGAGCTGGACGGAATCGAGGTGCGCCGCTACCGCTACGCACCCCGCCGGGCGGAGACGCTCGCCTACACCGGCGCGATGCACACCCGCGCCGCGAGCGGGCGCGGCGCGCTCGCCCTGGCCGGCCTGCTCGGCGCCGGCACCCTGGCCCTGCGCCGGACGGCGGCCGGCGGCGGCGCCGACCTGGTCCATGCCCATTGGTGGTTCCCCGGCGGCGTCCAGGCGCTCTGGGCGCGACGCCGCCCGCTGGTCACCACCCTGCACGGCACCGACGTGCGCCTGGCCCGCTCCCGCCCGGCCGCCCGTGCCGCCTGCGCCCGCGTGCTCCGCGCCTCGGCAGCCGTCACCGCGGTCTCCTCCTGGCTCGCCGCCGAGGCGGCCTCGATCGCGGCCGACTGCGCCGACCGCATCCGGGTCGCGCCGATGCCCGTCGACGACACCGTGTTCACCCCCGGCGACAACGGCCAGCGACGGCATCGTGGCGAGGGCGAGCTGCTGTTCGTCGGCCGGCTCGACCGCCAGAAGGGCCTCGACGTGGCCCTGCGCGCCCTCGCGGCCCTCCACGGCGACGCCGCCGGCGTGCCGCTGCGGGTCGTCGGCAGCGGCCCGGAGGAGGCCGCCCTGCGCCACCTCGCCGCCGATCTTGGCGTCGCCGCCCGCATCCGCTGGGAGTCCGCCCTCCCGCTGGCAACCCTCGCCGACCGCTACCGCCAGGCCGCCGCCCTGCTGGTCCCCGGCGCCGACGAAGGCCTCGGCCTGGTCGCCGTCGAAGCCCAGCTCTGCGGCACCCCGGTGATCGCCGCCGCCTCCGGCGGCCTCCTCGACGTCGTCGACGACCACGCCACCGGCCGCACCTTCTCCCCAGGCGAGCCAGGCGCCCTCGCCCAGGTGATCGATGAGGTCGTCACCCACCCGTCCGCCGCTGCCTCCCTCGCCGCCGCCGCCCGCCGGCGCGCCGCTGCCCGTTTCAGCACCAGCGCCGCCGCCAGCGCCTACGCAGCCATCTACGCCGAAGCGCTGGAGGCCAGGGCATAACCGCTACCCTTGGCTCTCCGGATCATCAGCCGCGAAGAAGCGATCATCCTCCCCGCGCACCTGGCCCTCGGCGACCAGCTTGGCGAGGTGGGCGCGGACCGACAGCTCGGCGGCGGGGTGGAGCGCCGGATCGACCTCGACGTAGACGCGGGCGACCAACTCGGCGGGGGTTTGGTCGCCGGCAGCGAGGGCGGCGAGGACCTGGGATTCGCGCAGGTGGCGGTGGTCGATGTAGTCGCGGATCCTGGCGCGGGCGGTCCCTGGCGCGGCGGGTGGGAGGCCGACCGCCGGGCCGTGGCCCGGGTAGAGGCGGTCCAGGTCGAAATCGAGCAGGAGCTCCAGCGAGCGGAGATAGGCGCGCATGTCGCCGCTGGGCCACTCGACCACCGTGGTGCCGCGGCCAAGGATGTGGTCGCCGGTGAACATGGCGCGCTCGGCCTCCAGCCAGAAGCAGCAGTGATCGGCGGCGTGGCCGGGCGTCGGCAGCGGCACCAGCCGCACCCCGGCGGCCGCCAGCTCCAGGGGAGCGCCATCAGCGAGCCCAGGCGCCCCCGGTGTGGCCCAATCCGGGTGGAGGGCGGCCAGGGGAGCGCCTGCCCGGGTCGCGAAGCGCCGCGCCCCCTCCGCGTGGTCGGGGTGGGTGTGGGTGAGCAGCACCAGCTTCGTTGGTCGCGGTCACCGGCCCACCTGCCGCTGGCGGCCGAGCAGGATGGCGGGGACCGGGTAGCGTTCCCGCCAGGGCATCACCAGCTCGTCGCCCTCGAACCAGGGCATTACCCGCTCCACCGGGCGGTCCTCGCCGGCGGCGAGCACCTCCGCGACCGACCGGTAGGGGGCCAGGTCGCGGAGGGTGCAGCGGGTCGGCGGCAGCATCGGCAGCGAATCGCCGAGCGTGATCGCGGTGGCGGGCGGCAGCCAGCGCTCCCGCTCGGCCTCAGGGGTATGGGCGGTCGCCGCCGTCCCCGGTGGCAGGCCGGCCACGAAGAAGCGGGTGTCGTAGCGGCGTGGTTCGCTCTCGGGTGTGAGCCACCAGGCCCAGTAGCGCAGCCGCGCGGTGTCGAGCATGACGCCCAGCTCGGCCAGCATGGCGGCGAAGCCGGTGGTGCCGTCAAGCAGCGCCCGGCGTGCGGCTGCCAGGTCGCCCGCACCGACCGGAGGCTCGGCGAGCAGCAGCCCGGCCTCCTCGAAGGTCTCGCGGCAGGCGGCGACCACCAGGCCCCGCGCATCATCAGCCCCGACCCCGAGCCGCTCCGCCCACACCGCTGGGACCGGCCCGACCCAGCTCGCGTCGATCACCGGGTCGCGGTCCGCCTCGTCGACCGACCCACCCGGGAAGACCCACACCCCAGCGGCGAACCCCATGGTGAGCGGGCGCCGCTGCAGGTACGCCTCGATCCCCGTGCCCGCGGTCCCCTCCCGCAGCACCACGACGGTTGCCGCTGGCCGAGCCTCCACGACATCTCCCATGCGGCTCCTCCGCTTCGCCCGCTTTTTCGCTGTTTTCCGTTTCTGCGGATACAACGAAACCCTCGCCAAGGGGGTCCCCCTGGTTTCACGCTATCGGATTTGGCGAAGCGGCGGAGGAGTTATCCACAGGCCCGGGCAGCATCCGATCGCCTGGGGCTGTGGACAACCGAATGCCTCGGTCGCTGGCGTGGACCAGAATAGGCTGCATGAACGCGACGGTTCCTGACCCACGACGGGCGCTGCCCAACGTCGACCTGCTGCTGGCCCACCCCGACCTGGCGGGGCGGGTGCGGCGGCTCGGGCGCGGGCCGGTGCTCGGGGTGGTGCGGCGGGTGCTGGAGTCGAGCCGGCGGGACCTGATCGCCGGCGGCCGCGCGCCCGGGCTGGACGAGCTGGCGGCGCGGGTGGTGGGCGAGCTGGACGCCGCCGCCGGGCGGCGGATGCGGGCGGTGGTCAACGCGACCGGGGTGGTGCTTCACACCAATCTCGGCCGGGCGCCCCTGTCGGAGGCGGCGCGGGCGGCGGTGCTTGAGGCGGCCGGCTACGCCACGGTCGAGTACGACCTCGCTGCCGGCCGCCGGGGACGACGCGGCGCCGCGGCCGAGGCGCTGCTCTGCGAGGCCACCGGCGCGCCGGCCGGGCTGATCGCCAACAACGCGGCCGGGGCGTTGCTGCTGGCGCTCAACTGCCTGGCGCGCGGCCTCCGGGTCGTGGTGTCGCGCGGCGAGCTGATCGAGATCGGCGGCGAGTTCCGCCTCCCCGCCGTCATGGAGGCAGCCGGCGTCATCCTGGTCGAGGTCGGCACCACCAACCGCACCCACCTGCACGACTACGCGCGGGCGCTCGACACTGGTGAGCCGACTGGCTGTGTCCTCGCTGTCCATCCCTCCAACTACCGGGTGGAGGGTTTCACCACACGTCCAGGACTGGACGAACTCGCCGCGCTGGCGCATGAGCACGGGCTGCCGCTGCTGCACGACCTTGGCTCCGGGCTGCTGGACGGCTCGTTCGGGGCGGAGCCGTCGGTTGCCGGCAGCCTGGGGGCCGGAGCTGACCTGGTCGTGTTCTCCGGCGACAAGCTGCTTGGCGGGCCGCAGGCCGGGCTGGTGGTGGGGCGCGCGGACCTGATCGGGCGGCTGGCCCGTCATCCGGTCGCGCGGGCGGTGCGGGCCGACAAGCTCACCATCGCCGCGCTGGAGGCGACCCTGGCCGCCCACGTCGCCGGGCGGCGGGACGAGCTGCCGGTGTGGCAGGCCATGCTGCTCGGCCCCGAGGACCTCCGGCCGCGTGCGGCGGCACTGGCGGCGGCGCTCGGCCCGGCTGCCCGGCTCCGCGACGGGGCCAGCGTGGCCGGCGGCGGCAGCCTCCCTGGTGAGGGCCTGCCCAGCGTCCTGGTCGAGGTGCAGGCCGGTCCCGGTGGTGAGGACGCCATGCTCGCTCGGCTCCGCGCCGGCGACCCACCGGTGATCGCCCGAGCTGAGCACGGGCGGGTGGTGATCGACCTGCGCACCGTCCCTCCAGAGCAGGACGAGCTGGTCGCCACGGCGTTACGCCGGGCGCTGACGCCGGAGCCCCCCGATGGGTCGGGGGGTTCGGGGGGCACGGTCCCGCGGCCGGAACCACCGCCAGCCGATCCCACGGCTGCCGCGGGGCCCCCCGATGGGTCGGGAGGTGATCGATGGGTCACGTGATCGGGACCGCCGGGCATGTCGACCACGGCAAGTCGGCGCTGGTCCTGGCGCTCACCGGCACCGATCCCGACCGGCTCGCCGAGGAGAAGGCACGCGGAATGACCATCGACCTCGGCTTCGCCTGGACCCGGCTGCCATCCGGGCGGGAGGTCGGCTTCGTGGACGTACCGGGTCATGAGCGCTTCATCCACAACATGCTGGCTGGGGTCGGCGGGGTCGACTGCGCGCTGTTCGTGGTCGACGCCACCGAGGGCTGGATGCCCCAGTCCGCCGAACATCTCGCCGTGCTCGACCTGCTCGGCATCCGCGCCGGCGTGGTCGCCGTCACCAAGGCCGACCTGTGCGACCCGGCCACCGTCGAGGCGGTCGCCGTTCAGGTCGTCGAGCGGTTGCGCGGCACCACGATGGAGGGCGCGGCGATCGTGCCCGCCGCCGCGCCTCCTGGCCCTGGCCAGGGCCGACAGGTTGACGCCCTGCGGGCGGCGCTCGACCAGGCGCTCGACCGGGCGGCCGAGCCAGCTGATCGGGGCAGGCCGCGGCTGCCGGTGGACCGGGTCTTCTCAGCGCGGGGCAGCGGCACGGTGGTGACCGGCACGCTGTCAGGCGGGATCCTCACCGCCGACGTTGAGGCTGCGCTGCTGCCGGCCGGCCGGCGGGTGCGCATCCGCGCGCTGCAGGGCCACGGCGCGCCGCTGGCCAGGGCGGAGCCGGCCCGCCGGCTGGCCGTCAACCTGGCGGGCGTCGCCACCGGCGAGGTGGCGCGCGGCGACGTGCTGGTGCTGCCCGGCCAGTGGGCGCCCACCCAGGTGGCGGACTGCCGCCTGCGCTGCCTGGCGGCCGCTTCCGCTCCGCTGCGGGCGCGCGGCGCCTACCTGCTCTACGCCGGGGCGGCGGAGACGGCCGTGCGCCTGCAGCCGCTCGACGCCCGCGAAGTCGCACCGGGCGAGGAGGCTCTGGTCCGCCTCCACTTTGAGCGGCCGCTGGTGCTCGACTTCCTCGAACCGGTGGTGCTGCGTGACAGCGGCCGCGACGAGACCGTCGGCGGCGGCCGGGTCCTCGACCCCGACCCTCGGGGCGGCGTCCACGGCACCGCCATGCGGGTGCGGCGCGCGGAGGAGCTGGAGGCTCGGGAGGGCGCCGGCCGCGCCGGTCTGCTCGGCTGCGTGCTGGCCGAGCGTGGGGTGGTCCCGCGTGCCGACCTCCCCCGGCTGACGGGCTCCGGAGACCTCACCCGATCGATTGGGAGCGGCGCCGTCCAGTCCCGCACCCTGGCGTGGTCGGCGCGGGCGTGGGAGGCGGCGCAGGCGGCGGTGCTCATGGCGGTGGAGCGGTTTCATCGCGACCAGCCGCTCGCGGCCGGCCTGCCCGCGCCGGCGGCGCGGCGCGCCGCGCTGGCAGCGGCCGCGGGCGCCGGCGCCGGATGGCCGGCGGCGGCTGGCGCCGAGGTGGTGGAGGCGCTGGTGGAGGCCGGGCGGCTGCTGCTGGACCGTGCGGAGCTGCGACTCCCCGGCCATGGCGTGCGGCTCGACCCCGGCCAGGAAGCGGTCCGCGCCAAGGTCGAGGCAGCCGCCAGCGGAGGCGGCGTCAGCGTGCTGACCGCGGCGGAGCTGGCCGCGCTCGGCGCCGACCGCCGGCTGCTCGTGGTGCTGGTGCGCCTCGGGGTGCTGGTGGCGCTCGCGCCCGGGCGCTACCTCGGCAGCGCCACGCTCGACCAGGCGGTCCGGCGGCTCCGCGACGCCTTCCCGGCGGGGCGGCCGTTCTCCGCCAGCGAGGCGAAGGAGGCGCTCGGGACCACCCGCAAGACCGCCATCCCGCTGCTCGAATACCTCGACCAGCACGGCGTCACCGCCCGAGCCGGCGACCTGCGCCGGGTCCGAGAACCGTAGGCTCGCGGTTCGAGGCAGCCTCTCAGTTCGGGTCGCGACCGAAGAATCCCGCGAGCCGGTCGTAGAGCGGCGCGTCGTCGGGGACGGGGACTTCGTCGCCGAAGGCTTTGCCGCTGGCCTCGTCACCGCGGAACTGGGGGGCGAGGTTCCGCTTGGCCCAGTCGAGCGACAGCTGCCCGATCTCCGGGTCCAGGTTGGTCGGCTGGCCGGTCGCCTTGGCGACGTCCCAGGCGTGGACGGCCAGGTCGGTGACCTGCTGGTGAACCGACCAGCTGGCCGGGACCTCCCCGATCGGCAGCCGCAACGTCCGGTCCAGAATCCCCGGAGCCTGCCAGGCCCCGAGCAGCGCCTCGGCCGCATGCTGATAGGTGCCGGTCCAGTCGTCGCCGATGAGGTCCTCGTCGCCTGGCTGCCACGCCGCGCCGCCCGCGCTGGCGGTGAACATCCGCACGTCCTGCACCACGTGGTTGACCAGGGCGCGGACGTCCCAGGAACGGCACGGGGTCGGCAGCGCCGCCTGGTCGGGGCTAACCTTGGCGATGATGACGCCGGCCTGGTCGAGTGCCCGGGAGAGCAGGGCGATCGGGTCGCGGGCATCGCTCGTCGTCATGCGGTGGACCTCCTGAGGGGTTTCGGCTCGATTGCTTTCAGCCAGGCAAGTTCCAGTGGCCTTCGAGATTTGCAACCATAGAGCATGGCCTCGACAGCACCAACCAAAGAACGCACCGAGCAGCCAGAGGACGTCGCCGAGCCGGACGTCCCCTGGATCGTCATCGTCTGGAACGACCCGATCAACCTCATGTCCTATGTGGTGTTCGTGTTCCAGAAGCTGTTCGGCTACTCCAAGGAGAAGGCGACCAAACTGATGCTCGACGTCCACCACAAGGGCAAGGCGGTCGTCTCCAGCGGGCCGCGGGAACGGGCCGAGCTGGACGTCTACCGGCTCCACAGCTACGGCCTCTGGGCGACCATGCAGAAGGACCGCTAGGCGGTGGCGATCTTCAAGCGGATCGGCGGCAACCGGCTCCGGTTCCGCCTCAGCCTGGAGGAGGTCTCGCTGCTCCATGACCTGCCAGAGCAGCTGCGGGAGCTGCTCGGCGACGAGCGGGCCAGCCAGACCGGGGAAGGCGCCGATCCGGTGACGCGGCGCCTGTTCCCACCGGCCTACCTGGAGCCGGCCGACGCCGAGCAGGACGCCGAGTTCCACCGGCTGATGCGCGACGACCTGCTGCGCACCAAGCTCGACCAGCTCGAGCTCGTCAGCAAGACCCTCGCCCGGGGCAACGTGAGCTCGCGGCGCTGGACGGTCGAGCTGAGCGAGGAGGAGGCGGCGGCATGGCTGGGGGTGCTGAACGACGTCCGCCTCGCCCTCGGGGTGCGGCTCGGCATCACCGAGGACTTCGACGTCCCCGTGGACCTGCCCGGCCAGCCGCCCGAGCTGCAGCTCCTCGCCTATCTCGGCTGGCTCCAGGAGCACCTGGTCGAGGCGCTCTCGGCCTGAGGCGCCTGAACGCCGGCCGGCGGCGCCACTACTCGACTTCGACCAGGGCCTCCACCTCGACAGGGACGCCGAGCGGCAGGGCCGCCACACCGACGGCGGCGCGGGCGTGCTTGCCGGCCTCGCCGAAGACCTCGCCGAACAGCTCGCTGGCGCCGTTGATCACCCTCGGCTGGTCGGTGAAGTCGGCGGCGCTGGCCACGAAGCCGCCGACGCGGACGACCCGGCGGACGCGGGACAGCTCCCCCAGCTCCGCCTTGAGCGCCGCGAGGACGTTGACGGCGCACTGCCGCGCGGCCGCCACGCCGTCGACGAAGCTGACCTCCGCACCGAGGCGGCCTTTCCAGGGCAGCTCGCCGGCTACCTGCGGCACCTGGCCGGAGACGTAGACCAGGTTGCCGGTGCGCACGCACGGCACGTACGCGGCGACCGGGGCAACAGGCTGCGGCAGGTCGATGCCGAGTTCCTTCAGGCGCTCCTCTGGGGTTGGCATTGGGCTCCCTCGCTGGCGTGCGGTTCCGGATCTTTGGTTCAGAGGCGCTTCATACGCTACTCCCGCGGCGCTTCCCCCTCTCCGTCACGGAAGAAACGCCGCACGTCGTCGAGGGAGCGGGTCAGCGGCGCGGGTGGCAGGCTCGCGAGCAGGGTCATGCTGTAGCCGGCGTCCGCCAGGCGGCGGTCGAGCACCGCCATGACACCGCGGTCGCTCTCGGTCCGGATCAGCCGGCCGAGGGCCTGCTGCAGTGAGACCGCCGCGATCGGCAGCCATACCGAGGTGAACTTGGAGCCGCCGCGCCGTTTGATGCGGCGGCCGCGCTCGGCGAGCAGCGGGTCGTCGGGCGGTGGGAACGGCAATTTGTCCAGCACCAGCAGTGACAGGCTCTCCCCCGGCACGTCCACACCCTCGAAGAAGGTCCGGGTGGCGACCAGGACGCTGGCCACCTCGTCGCGGAAGCGGTCGGCGAGGCGGGCGGGGGTGTCGTCGCCCTGCACCAGCAGCGGATAGGGCAGGGGGGCGAGGGCCGCGGCAGACGACTCCAGCGCCCGCCACGAGGTGCAGAGGATCAGCGCGCGTCCGCTGGACGCCTCGACCAGGGCGCGCAGCTCCTGTTCGGCGGCGTCACGGAACCGGTCGCTGCTGGGCAGCGGCAGCTCGCGCGGCACGTAGAGCATGGCGTTGTGCTGGAAGTCGAACGGCGAATCGGCCACCAGCGCGTCCGGGGCGCCGGCGCCGAGCCCGCGGGCGGCCTCGTCCAGGCTGCCGGCCACGGCCAGCGTCGCCGAGCAGGCGATCGTGGCGGGCACCGGGTTCCACAGGACCGCCTCCAACCGCGCGCCGGGTTCGACCAGCGCCGAGCGGATCCCGCGGCCGTCGCGGCGCTCCTCGACCCAGATGGCGAGGTCGGCGACGGTGGCCCCCGGGCCCTGACCGGCCTCGGCGGATTCGGCCAGGCGGGCCAGGTCGCGGCCGAGGGTGGTGAGGCGGCGCCTGGCCGCCTGGATGCCACCCCCCAGCTCTTCGCTGGCGGGCAGCTCCCGCAGCGAGGCAGCGGCCGCGCGGGCCTCCTCCCGCACTGGCTGCAGGGCGGCTGCGAGGGTGGCCGCGGCCCGGGAGCCGGGGAGGACCGGGCCAGGGCGGAGGCCGCTGGCATGATCTTCCCAGCGGGCGCGGAGGCGGCGCGCCCAGTCGCCGTGCTGGCCCGCCACCTTGGCGGCGGCGTCGGCGGCGGCGCCGGCGCGGGTGACCCGCGCGGCGGTCACGCTGATCCCGTACAGGTCGGAGGCGTGGTCGGCGAGCCGGTGCGCCTCGTCGATCACGATCACGTCGGACTCGGGCAGCATCACCCCGGCGGCGTCAGAGAGCTCCCGCAGCTCCAGTTCGAGCAGCAGCAGGTGATGGTTGGTGACCACCACGTCCACCCCGCGTGCCCGCTCCCTGGCCTGCTCGGCGAAGCAGCGGCTGAAGAAGCCGCAGCCCTTCTGCCCGGGGCAGTCCTCGCCCGAGGTGGCGACCAGGTCCCAGGCGTCGTCCCGGGTGCCAGGCGGGGCGTCGAGCCGCGAGCCCGTCTCGGAGTCGAGCGCCCAGTCGACCAATTCGAGGGCCGCCTCCTCCTGCCGGGTGGCGGCGAGGCGGGTGGCGGCGACCAAGCCGTCCATCTTGCTCCGGCACGCATAGTTCCCGCGGCCCATGGCGAGCGCGAAGGTGGTGCCGAAGGCGTCGGCGAGGCGCGGCAGGTCGCGTTCGACCAGCTGGGACTGGAGCGCCTTGGTGGCGGTGGCCACGATCGCGCGGCGGCCGGCGGCGACGATCGGGACCAGGTAGCCGAGCGACTTGCCGACGCCGGTAGGCGCGTGTACCAGCAGCGCTTTCTCGGTGGTGAGCGCGCGAGCGACCGCCTCCGCCATGCGCCGCTGCGCCACCCGGTCGGTCAGTCCGGGCAGGGTGGTGAAGGCGGCCTCGAGGTCCATAGCGGGCACGCTACCCCATTGCTGCGACGGTTGTGGAGGGTTGTCCACAGGCAGGCTGGAGTGGGCTGGTAGCCTCGGTGGTATGAGCGAGCGACGCAGGGTGCTGGTGATCAGCGCCCATCCTGACGACATCGAGTTCGGGGCTGGCGGGACGATCGCCCGCTGGACCGACGAAGACTGGGACGTCCGGTATGTGATCGCCACCTCGGGGCAGCGCGGCGTGCAGGACGTCGACGCCGACCCGGCGGCGTTCGGGCGGCTCCGCGAGGAGGAGTCCCGCGCCGCGGCCAAGATCTGTGGGGTCGAGAACGTCACCTTCCTCGACTACCTGGACAGCGAGGTGACCGATTCGCCGCGGCTGCGGCGCGACCTGGCACGGCAGTTCCGGCTGCATCGGCCGCACCGGCTGGTGACCATGAACCCGGAGCACCTGCCGCTGGACGGCTTCGTCAACCACCCCGACCACCGGGCCGTGGGGACGGTCGCGATCGACGTCACCATCACGGGCGGCACCACCGCGGCGATCTTCCCGGAGCTGCTCACCCAGGAGGGGCTGGAGCCCTGGCAGGGCCTGGAGGACACCTGGCTGATGGGCCCCGGCCCCAAAGGCGCGACCGAGGTCGTCGACGTCAGCGGCACCTTCGAGCGCAAGATCGCGGCGCTGCAGGCCCATGCCAGCCAGATGGCCCAGATCGACGGGGACGTGCGCGACTTCCTCGCCCCGCGGCTGGCCGCGATCGGCGAGCCGCACGGCTACGCCTACGGCGAGTCCTTCCGGGTGCTGCGCCGCAGGCGCTGAGGAGCCTCAGGCGTCCGCCTGAGTGGCGCGGCTACTCCTTGGGCCGCTTGAAGTAGGCGACGGTGCCGCCGACCTCGGGGCTGTGGACCGCGACCAGCTCCCAGCCGTCCTGGCCCCAGTTGTCCAGGATCTGCTTGGTGTTGTGCGGCAGCAGCGGGACGGTGACGTACTCCCAGACAGTCATTGGCGATCCTCTCCACGGGTGACGACCGCCAAGGCTACCGCAGCGGGAGGCCGCCGTTATCCCGCGCGCCGGGAGAGGAGCTGGCGGCGCTCATACTCGTTCAGGCCGCCCCAGATGCCATGGGGCTCGCGCACCATCAGCGCGTACTCGCGGCACTCGGCCAGCACCGGGCAGCGGCGGCAGAGCGCCTTGGCCGCCGCCTCACGCTCCAGGCGGTCTTCCTTGCGCTCCAGGTGGTTGGGCGCGAAGAACAGCTCGGACTGGGGGCCCTTGCAGTTGGCGCGGTGCTGCCAGCCGATCTGCAGGTACCAGGGGCTCCCACCCCGGGCGATGCTCGCTGGCTCCGTGATCGTGGTGCTGACGGTGGTGCCCATCATGATGTCGTCCTTCCTTCACCCCGGCCGTTCTCGCCTGTCGGGGCCGAACTGGGCGACCAGCCAACGAGTCGGGCACTCCACCCGATCGGGTCGCTATCGTCCGTATGCGCAGCCTAACCCCCGGCACCATTAGCCTCAATCCCCAGGTCGTAACGCTTTCGTTGCAGAGATGCCTGTTGCTGGAGATGCCGCCTTTGGGGGCGGCACCTCGTCGTCATACGTATCGCACGCCGGGAGTCAACAGGGCATAAAGGGCACCGGTCAGTCGGCGCGACGCGGCGGAATCTCGCGGCCGAGGGCCGAGCTGGGGCCGGCATGGCCGTTGCTGCCCGCGCCGAAGAAGTTCAGCAGCTCGATCGGGATCGGCATCACCAGCGTCGAATTCTTCTCAGTGGCGACCTCCGCCACGGTCTGCAGGAAGCGGAGCTGCAGCGCCGAGGGGTTGCGGGACATCACGCCCGCGGCCTCGGAGAGGACATGGGACGCCTGCAGCTCGGCCTCGGCCGAGATCTTCAGGGCCTTGGCGTCCCGGGTGGCCTCGGCCTCGCGGGCCATGGCGCGCTGCAGGTCCTCAGGCAGGTCGACGTCCTTGATCTCGACCGAGGTGACGCGCACGCCCCACGGCGCTGTGACCCCCGCGATGACCGCGGAAAGCTCGGCGTTGATCTCCTCGCGCGCGCTCAGCACCTCATTCAGGGTCTTCTTGCCGAGAGTGGCGCGCAGGTTGGTCTGGGCCGCCTGGCTGGTGGCGAAGAGGTAATTCTGGATCTCGACCACAGCCTTGATCGGGTCGACGACCTTGGAGTAAACGACGGCGTCCACCCGCAGGGTGACGTTGTCACGCGTGATGATGTCCTGGGGAGGGACGCTCATGGCCACCGTCTGCAGGTTGACCTTGCGCATCCGGTCGATGCCGAACGGCAGGATGTAGAACAGGCCGGGCCCCTTCGGCTCGCGCAGGACGTTACCGAAGCGGAAGATCACCGCGCGCTCGTATTCCTGCAGCACCCGTATGGTGGTGGCCATCCCAACCGCGGCGAGGACCAGCAGAACCAGCAAGATCCCAATGACGATGGTCACTTCGGTCTCCTTGGAAAATCACCCCGCCCGGAAAGCGGCGGGACGTGTGCGATGCAGTTTCTCACGAACCAGCGGGTAGCTGACGAGAAAAATCTATCCGCCGAATGTGTCGGATTCTGCCTGAACTGGCGTCAGACGTCAGCGTGCGCGCTGCAGGCGGCGCTGGCGCCGCCGCGCCGGCCGCAGCGCCGACGGGTCCTGCGGGCTGACCCGGAGGATGCCGTCGACGACGCTGTCGACGGTGACCCGCTGGCCGGTCGGGAGCAGGCCGCCGCCGGCCAGCTCCGCACGCCAGACGGCACCGTCGATCACGATGACGCCGCCCGGGTTGAGCACGCTGCGGACCAGCCCGGTCGCGCCGACCAGCGCCTCGCCGCCGACCGGCGCCTGACGCTGCGAGCGCAGCACCACCGTCAGGATCACCACGAACCAGGCCGCCAGCCAAAGCGTGCCCAGCACAGCCAGGCGGCCGTCCACCCGCAGCTGCGGCGAGGGACTCGAGAACAGCCACCAGGAGCCGGCGCCGCTGAGCGCGGCAGCCGCCACGGTGGCCAGGCCGAGGCCGCTCGCCGCCGTATCGGCGGTGAACAGCACCAACCCGGCGGCCAAGGCGCCGAACGCGACCCAGTTGGTGGGCAGGATCAGCAGGGAGTAGAGCCCGAGCAGGCCGATCAGCAGCCCGGCGACCCCGGCGACCCCGAACCCGGTCTGGAACCACTCGAACGACAGGCAGCACGCGGCGGCGAGCAGCAGCAGGTAGGCGAGGGTCGGGTTGGCGAGGCCGTGGCGGACCCGGTCGAGCAGCGACTGCGACAGGAAGCGCACCTCGAAGCCTGGCACCTGGATCACGGCGCCGTCGGCGCGGCGGCCGTTGAGACCGGTGATCGCGGCCGGCAGCGACTCCGCCTCGTAGGCGGCGAGTCCGGAGCGCACCGCGTCGGCGCCGCTGACGGTGCCGTCCGCGGTCGCCGGCGGCAGCCCAGAGGCGCCGAACACGGCCCGCTCGGCACCGGCGTGGCGGCGTCGGCCCAGTTCCGCGGGCAGCGCCGGACCGATGCGCGCCTGATGCGACACCACCACCGCGTCGGCCTTGGCGAGCAGGAACGCGGCGGCACCCGCCGCCTGCGCCCCCCGGGGCCCGACCCACACGGCGACCGGCACGCGGGCACCCGCCACCACCGCCTCCGCCACGGCGGGATCGACACCGAGGCCGCCGAACGAGTCGAGCTGGATCAGGAAGACCCGGGTGCCAGCCCCAGGGGCGGCGTCGATCGCCCGGCGAAGCGCCCCCAGCGTGGCCGTGTCCAGGACGCCCGAGAGCGTGAACACCTCCACCGCCGGCCCTACCTGGCTCTGGGTCTGCGTTCGCGCCTGCGCGGTTCGCGCCTGCGCGGGGCCGCCCACGAGGACGAGGCCGACCAGCAGCAGTCCAGCGGACAGCGTATGGATGCGCAGCAGATATAAGAGCGACTTCATCGCTGTCGGACAGTACTCGGACGCACGCGGATACGCCACGCGAGAACGACCGCCGCCAGTACCCCCCGCGCCAGGGGGGACCCCCGTTTCGAGCCTAACATTCTGGAGCGAGGGCCGCGGGGTTATCCACAGCCTCTGGCGACTAGGATGGCCGAATATGACGCCCCAGGACGTGTTGGACCGGGCCCGGCTGGTCGTGGTGACCGGTAAGGGCGGGACCGGGAAGAGCACGGTCGCCGCGGCGCTGGCCATGGCCGGCGGGCTGCGCGGCCGCTCGACGCTGGTCGCAGAGGTCGAGGGGCGCCAGGGGCTCGCACCCCTGTTCGGCAAGCGGGTGCTCGGCCACGACGAACCCCGGGTGGCCACGCGGGTCAACGGCCTGGCGGTCGATCCCGAGGCGTCGCTGCGGGAGTATCTCGGCCGCTACGGCTTCGCGCCGCTCGCCCGGCTGCTCACCTGGGCGAAGCTCACCAGCATCATCACCGCCGCCGCGCCCGGCCTCGGCGACGTGCTGCTGGTCGGCAAGGTCTGGGAGGCCGCCACCAGGCCAGGACTGAACGCCTACGAGCTGGTGGTCCTGGACGCCCCACCGACCGGGCGGGTGGTGCCGTTCCTGCGGGCGCCCGAGACGGTGGCGGAACTGGCCAGGGTCGGGCCGATCCGCCATCAGGCCGACCGGGTGAAGGCGCTGCTCGACGACCCCAAGCGGTGCGCGGTGCTGCTCACCTGCCTGCCCGAGGAGCTGCCCGTCACCGAGACCCTGGAGGCGGCGGCGACGCTGCGGGCCGCCGGGCTGCCGCTGGCCGGCGCGGTGGTCTGCCGGGTTACGCCCGACCGGCTCGGCAGCCGCGCGAGCCGCCTGGCGGCGCTGGCCAAGGACCCCGCGCCGCTGGCGAAGGCGGCCGCCGAGGCGCTGGGGGGGTCGGGGGGCATGGTCCCGCGGCCTGATGGATCGCGAGCCGAACCCATGGCTGCCGCGGGGCCCCCCGATGGATCAGGACCGCTGGAACCTGACTCGCTCGGCGTGCTGATCGGCGAGGCGCGCGACCGCCAGCGGCAGGTCAACCGCGAGCGCCGCCTGATCAAGGAGCTGGCCGCCGGCCTGGAGGGCCTGCCCGTCGCCGAGCTGCCGCTGCTCCCCGACGGGGCCAGCGGCCCGGAGGCCATCCGCACGCTGGCCGAGCAGCTGCTCGACTCGCCGCTGGCGTCACCCGCGCCCACCCGGGTGCACGCGTGAACGCGAACGCGAACGCGAAGGCGAACGCGAACGCGAAGGCGAACGCGAACGCGAAGGCCGACAGGAAAGCGCGCCCTGAGCGGGACTCGGCCTCTCCCCTGCTGGAGATCGTCGAGAACGCCCGGATCGTGATCTGTTGCGGCTCGGGCGGGGTGGGCAAGACCAGCACCGCGGCGGCGGTGGCGCTGCGGGCGGCCGAGCGGGGGCGGCGGACCTGCGTGCTGACCATCGACCCGGCGCGGCGGCTGGCGCAGGCGCTCGGGCTCGACCTGCTGGCGAACACGCCCAAGCCGGTGCGCGGCAAGGGCGTCCCCAGCGCCGGGGACGGCGCCGGGCCCGGCAGTCTCGACGCGATGATGCTCGACATGCGGCGCACCTTCGACGAGGTCATCGAGCGCTACGCGCGCGATGAGGAGCAGCTCGACCGGATCCTCGCCAACCGCTTCTACCAGCGCCTCTCCTCCACGCTCGCGGGCACCCACGAGTACATGGCGATGGAGAAGCTCTACGAGCTGCACGAGTCGCACCGCTACGACCTGCTGGTGGTCGACACCCCGCCGACCCGCTCGGCGCTGGACTTCCTCGACGCCCCGGACCGCCTGAACGAGCTGCTCGACGCGCGCGCCTTCCGCCTGCTGATCGCGCCGGCCCGGCGCGTCGGCGGCGGCTACCTGAAGGGGCTGAACCTGGCGACCACCGCGATGACTCGGATGGTGCGCCGCCTCACCGGCTCGGAGCTGCTGGCCGAGGTGGGCGAGTTCTTCGCCGCTTTCGAGGGGATGTACGACGGCTTCAAGGAGCGCGCCCAGCGGGTCTACGAGCTGCTCAAGCTGGGCAGCACCGCCTTTGTGGTGGTGGCGACGCCGGAGGCGGGCGCGTTGCGTGAGGCCGGGTATTTCGCGAACCGGCTGGCCGCCGACCGGATGCCGCTCGGCGCGCTGGTGGTGAACCGCGTCCACCAGGCCCGCCCGATCCCGGAGGTGCCGGCTTCCGCCCTTGAGCGGCTGGCCGGCGGCGGCGCTGACGCGCGCCTGCTCGCCGAACTGCTGGAGCAGCACCACGCCCTGGAGGCGCTCGCCGCCGCCGAGCAGGAGCGCATCGCCAGCCTGCTCGCCCGGGTCCCCAACATCGGGGTCGTGCAGGTGCCACTGCTGGCAGACGACGTGCACGACCTCGCCGGGCTGCGCCGCCTCGGCGCGCGGCTATTCGCCCCGATCCCGGTGAGCCCCGGGCACCCGGACGGCGTCGGGTAGCTGATACCGCCAGCCCGGGCCGCTCCAGCCGGGGCGGTCTTCGATGCGGAGCCGGCCGGAGAGGTGGAGCAGCAGCGCGGCCGGGCTCGCGCCGGAGTCGTCACTGGAGCTGAACAGGCCTTGGAGGACCAGCCGGGCGGCACGCGGCTCCGGCCCCCGGTCGCCCGGGCCGGTGAGGTCCCAGCGGTGGAGGACCACCTCGGCCAGCGCCACCGCAGCCAGAGTCCGCGCCGAGAACCGGTAGTCGGGATGCCAGACCCGCGCGGTCGGCTCGGTTGCCTCCAGCAGGTCGTCGAGGCGGCGGCCGACATTGCCGAGCCGCCACGGCAGCCGCTCCGGCGGTGGCGGCTCGACCGTGCCGAACTCCGGGCGGGCTTTGTCGCCGCGCCGCTCGACGCCGGTGCAGTAGGCGGTCAGCGCGTCCAGCAGGTGAGTTGCGGTCTCGCGGTTGCTCCAGCCCGGATTGGCGGAGGGCGCCTCCCAGTCAGCTGCCGACCAGCGCGTCAGCCGCCCCACCAGGGTCTCCATCTGGCGGGCCAGGGTGGCGCGCAGGTCGGCCGGCGAGGGGCCCTTGATCGCGGTCATCCCGGCTGGCCCCCTCCCTCTGGTGCCGTCCCTGGTGCCGTCCCGGGGGGCGCCCCGAGCGCCTGCGGTGGGGTGAGGTCGATCCCCTCGGCCGCCAGCGCCGCTTCGGCGGCTTCGAGCACCTCGCTGCGGACCCGCAGCAGGTCGGCGCGGCGAGGGTCGACCCAGAACAGCAGTCTGAGCTGCAGCGTGCCCTGGCCGAAGTCCTTGGTCAGCAGGCGCGGCGGATCCTCGTCGCCGACCCCGTCGACCTTGGCCGCGGCGGCCAGCAGCAGCTCCCGCACCCGGGCGCTGTCCTGGGCGTAGGGGACGTCCACGGTCGCTTCCAGGCGGCGGCGCATGGTGGCGCTCGAGTTGGTCAGCACGTTGGTGAACAGCAGCTTGTTCGGCACCAGCACCAGCTGCCCGTCGACGGTGCGCAGCTGGGTGGCGCGCACGCGGATGTCCTCGACGATGCCGCTGGCGTCGCTGATCGCGATCATGTCGCCCTTGGTGAACGGGTGCTCCAGCAGCAGCACGATCCCGGCCACGAAGTTGCTGGCGATGTCCTGGAGGGCGAACCCGAGCGCGACCGTGGCCAGGCCGAGGCTGGCGACCAGCACCCCCAGGTTGACGCCGGCGAGCGAGAGTGCCGCGATCACGCCGAGCAGGACGATGCCGAAGGAGGCCAGCTTCGCCACCAGCAGGTGCACGTACGCCTCGGTCGAGGTCCGTCGCAGGGCGGCCTCGACCCCGCGCCGCACCAGCCGGGCCAGCAGCACGCTGAGCACCAGGACCACGATTGCGGCGATCAGGTTCGGCAGCCGGTCGACGAAGCTGTTACCAAATCGTTTGAAGGCGTCGCCGAAGCTTCCGGTGGAAGCCCCGACGAGGGCGTCGAGCGTGCGCGCTAGCAGTCTCAGGTGCCTCCTACGAGAAGATCACGGACCGTGTCCAGGGGGCCGACTTGTGGATGTGGGCTCACAAACCTATCATCCGAGCTTGCCTGGCTGGGGCTCCCCCACTCCCGTCAGCGTCGACTTGTGCTATACCGGAGGCCAATGGCCGACCTACCGTTCCCGAAACCGCAGCTCCCGCTGGGCCGGGCGCGACTCGCCGCGCTGCTCGGGACGCGGATCGGCTCGATGGTAGCGGTGATCATCGTCCTCGGGATCATCGCCAGCCTGGTCGCCCTGCCAGTGGTCGTGCCGTTGGCTGCCGCGGCCAGGAACAACGCCAAGCGTCTCGGCAACGTGCCGCCGCTGCCCAAGATCGGCGCCCTGGCGCAGCGCTCCGAGATCGTCGACTCCAAAGGGAACCAGATCGGCATCCTGAAGGAGCAGAACCGCGAGTACGTCCAGCTCAAGAGCATCCCCAAGGTCGTCAGGGACGCGGTGGTGGCGATCGAGGACGACCGCTTCTACGAGCACAAGGGCGTCGACTTCCGCGGCATCGGCCGCGCCGCAGTCGCCGACCTGCGCGGCGGCTCCTTCACCCAGGGCGGCAGCACGCTGACCCAGCAGCTGGTCAAGAACGTCGTCCTCAACGACACCTCCCGGACCCTCGATCGCAAGGTCAGGGAGGCGATCTACGCCGTCCAGCTGGAGAAGGAGCTGACCAAGGACCAGATCCTGGAGCTGTACCTGAACCAGGCCGCCTTCGGCGAGGGCACCTACGGCGTCGCCGCCGCCGCTGAGCACTACTTCGGCGGCAAGAGCATCAGCAAGCTGGACCTGACCGAGGCCGCCGCGCTGGCCGCGACGATCGCCTCGCCCGAGACCTTCAAGCCGACCCAGCCGAAGGCCAACGCCACCCGTCGCGACGTCGTGCTCGACCGCATGCAGCAGCTCGGCTTCGTCACCGCCAAGCAGGCCGCCGCCGCCAA
>WNGD01004547.1_pt1 | contig 27329 bp, 29 predicted proteins | sample 5400671 | NCBI WGS metagenome assembly WNGD01 (sample SAMN13153369, study PRJNA577476) | soil metagenome | isolation source: 40 cm soil or saprolite under grassland replicate 2 | place: USA:California | collected 2016-06-15
ATGGGCGTTACTGGATGGCGACCCAGGCCGGACAGTACGACGTCATCCTGGTCGACGCCTACCGGCAGCCGTATATCCCGTTCTATTTGACAACCCGTGAGTTCTTCGAGAGCGCGAAGGCGCACTTGAACCCTGGCGGGGTCCTCGCGATCAACGTCGGCCGGACGCCGACCGACAATCGCCTCGTCGAGGCCCTGAGCGGGACGCTCAACGCCGTGTTCCCGAATGTCTTTGTCCTTGACTCCAATCGGCGGTTCACGAACAGCGTGATCTACGCGACCTCCAGCCCCGCGTCCGTCGATCAATTCATCGCCCGCGCCGGCGCCGAACCGAACCCGAAGCTCCAGCCGATCGCGGCCGAGGCGCTGCAGACCGGCGGCGTCCGGCAGGTTCGTTCCAACGGCATCGTGTTCACGGACGACCTGGCGCCGGTGGAGCGCCTGATCGACGACATCATCCTGAGGTACATCCGCAGCTCGCGGTAAACTCGTTCTGATGGCTGTCACGCAACTCTCAAACGAGACCGTCCTCAAGGCCCTGTCCGCGGTGCAGGATCCCGAGCTCCACCGCCCGATGATGGAGCTCAAGATGATCCAGGACGTGGCGGTCGTCGATGCCGCGACGATCGGCATGCGCGTGGTGCTGACGACACCGGCGTGCCCGCTCAAGAACAAGATCCACGACGACATCGACGCGGCGCTGGCGACCCTGCCGGGCTCCCCCAAGGCGCAGATCAAGTGGGACGCGCAGGTCTCGCGCACCGGCGGCCTGCCGGAGAAGCAACAGGTGCCGGGGGTCAAGAATATTCTCTCCGTGGGCGCCGGGAAGGGCGGCGTCGGCAAGTCGACCTGCGCCGTGAACATCGCCCTGGCCCTCTCCCAGCTCGGCGCGCGCGTCGGGGTGCTCGATGCCGACGTCTACGGCCCCAACGTGCCGATTCTTCTAGGCGCCGAACACGAGAAGCCCTATGCCGAGAACGAGAAGATCATCCCCATCCAGCGTTATGGCCTGAAAATTATCTCGATTGCGTTTTTCATCGAACCCGACAAGCCGGCCATCTGGCGCGGGCCGATGCTCTCCGGTGCCGTCAGGCAATTTCTCTTTGACGTCAACTGGGGCGAGCTGGACTATCTCGTGGTCGACCTGCCGCCCGGGACAGGCGACGTGCAGCTCACCATGTCGCAGAGCATCCCGATGACCGGGGCGGTCGTCGTCTCGACGCCCCAGGATGTCTCGACGGCCGACGTCGGCCGCGCGATCCAGATGTTCAATACGCTCAAAGTCCCGAACCTGGGCCTCGTCGAGAACATGAGCTATTTCGTCTGCCCGCACTGCGGCCAGCGCGAGGATATTTTCGGCCACGGCGGAGCGAAAGCGCTCGCCGAAAGAATGAATATCCCGTTTTTGGGCGAGATCCCCCTCGACCGGCGCATCCGCGAGGGTGGCGGCCCGGGCGTGCCATTGATGGTCCACGAGCCGGACTCGCCACTGGCCGCCGTCTATCGTGACGTGGCATCGCACCTCGCGGCCCAGGTCAGCATCCGCAACTTCAAGCAGGCGAGCGTCATTCCGTTACGCACCATCTAGCTATATAGTTCGTAGTCGTTGAGCCCTCGACGGCGCCTGGTTGCGGTCTGTGGTGAATCAGACCCCCAGACGTCACTCGTCGATCTGGCCTTCGAGTTGGGCCACGGCATTGCCCAGCGAAATGCCGTCCTGGTCTGTGGCGGGCTCACCGGCGTCATGGAACACGCGGCTCGCGGCGCCCGGGCCGCGGGTGGGTTGACGATCGGGCTCCTGCCAGGTGAAGATCCCGACGAGGCGAACGAATACATCGACGTCGCAATTGCAACGGGGCTTGGCCATGCCCGCAACGCGATCCTCGCCCGGACGGCCGATGGCGTCGTCGCTCTCGGCGGCGGCCTGGGCACGCTGTCCGAGATCGCCCTCGCGCTGCGCAACCGACGGCCCACGATCGGCATCAAGACCTGGCGCTTCGACCGGCAGAATCGCAGCGAGCCGGAGCTGCCGATCGCCGAAAACGCCGCTGAGGCGCTGGACTGGCTCTTCGCCCAGATGGGCCGCCCGTCATGAGCGCGCAGCACCAGCTCGATGAACGCGCCCGATCCGGATTCCGGCAGGCGTTTGGTTATCCGCCGGGCGCCGTGGCCGTTGCCCCCGGGCGGATCAATATCATCGGCGAGCACACCGACTACAACGAGGGCTTCGTGTTGCCCGCCGCCATCGACCGGCACATCGCCGTCGCGCTGCGGCTGCGGCGTGACCCTCGCATCGCCCTGCGCAGCGATCGATACCAGGCGAACGTCGAGCTCGACACCTTGCCCACGCGGCGGCAGGGCAACTGGGCGGACTATCTCGTCGGCATTGCCCGCGAGATCGATCAACGATACGATCCCGGGCCTGGCTTCGATGCGTTCGTCGCATCGGACATTCCGGTTGGAGCGGGACTGAGCTCGTCCGGCGCCCTCGATGTCGCCGGCGCCGTCGCCATGCTCGCCGCGCGCGGCATCGAGATGCCCGCGCTGGAGACCGCCCAGCTCTGCCAGGCGGCCGAGAACGGTTTCGTCGGCGCGCACACCGGGATCATGGATCCATTCACGGCACTAAAGGCGCGAGGTGGTAATGCCATCCTGCTGGATTGCCGGTCGATGCGCGACGACCAGGTACCACTTCCCAATGGACGTTTCGCCTGGCTCCTCGCCGACAGCCGGGTGCGACATGAGCTGGCCTTAACGGCCTACAACGAGCGGCGCCGCGAATGTGAGGCGGCCGCCGCCGCCCTTGGTCTGCGCAGCCTGCGAGATGCCACCGAGGCCGACTTGCAGCGAATCCCAAACCCGGTCGATCGCCGCCGCGCCCAGCACGTTGTCACGGAAAATTCCCGCGTCCTGGAGGCGGCCGATGCGCTTCGCCGGCGCTCGCCGCGGGGGCTCGGTCCGCTTCTCTATGCATCTCATGAGAGCCTGCGGCTCGATTTCGCGGTAAGCTGCCGGGAGCTTGACTGCCTTGTGGAGCTCGCCGCAGGAATGCCCCAGGTGATCGGCGCGCGAATGATGGGCGGCGGATTTGGCGGCTGCGTGCTGGTGCTGGTCGAGGCCGGCGCCATCGATGACGTCGAGCAGCACCTCGCCGACGGGTACGCCGACGAATTCCACAAGTCGCCTGAGTTCCATCGCGTCCGTTCCGTGGACGGTGTCATGCCCGAGAGGATGATCTGATGCCGCTGAATGATTGTCTGTCATTGTTTCCGGCCCAGGCATTGAATCGACAGGAGCTGAACGCGGGTTGGCGGATGGCCATCGCCACGCTGGGCGAAGGTGAAGACCGGGGCTTTTCCAGGACGGACTTCGATGATGACGCCTGGGCGCCAGTGCCGGTGCCGCGCCTGCACGGCGCAACCAGCGGCAGCGAGGCGATCTGGTACCGGGTACGCTTCCCGCGGCCCCGCCACCGGCAACGGACCCTGCTCCGGTTCGAGGGCGCGTTCCTGGTGGCAAACGTCTGGCTGAACGGCCGGCTGCTGGGAAGCCACTATGGGTACTTCGCGCCCTTTAGCTTTGATATTTCTTCGTTCTTGCTCGAAGAGAACGTCCTGGCCGTTTGTATCGAGGCGCCGGTCGAGACCGACCTTGCGGCAAAGCGCCACCTGATGGGCATATTTAACGATTCCGACGCCAAGCCATATCCGAGCCGCGAGCAGGGCCGCCTGGGCGAACAGTACGTCTGGCACGTGCCGATGGGGCTGTGGCGTCCGGTGCTGCTCGAGCAGGTCGGCCACGTCGTCGCAGAATGGGTTCACTGCGAGCCTCGCGTCGAACAGGGTGATCTCGCCCGGCTCGCGTTACGCATCAGGCTGCGCAACCTCGATGGCCGGATCATGACCGGGGAACTGGCGATACGAGTCGGCGGGCACAATTTCGAGATTCCCGCCCCGTTGGAGATGCGGCGCGCCTTTCGCCTCAACGGCCATGACGTTCAGGACGTCGGCATCGAGCTCGCGCTGCCGGACCCGCAGCTCTGGAACCCGTGGGCGCAGGGCGAGGCGGCACTTTATCGCGCCGAGCTGGAGATCACCGCCGATGACCGACGCAGCGCAAGCGTGCGGGAAACATTCGGCATCCGCGATGTTGGTCTACAAACGCGGGCCGAAGGCTGGACCTTCGGCGTCAACGGCCGGCCGATGTTCATGCGCGGCGCGAATTACTGTTCAGAATTCTTCCTCGATGCGGCCGGCGACGAGGTGCTGAAATCCGACCTGGAGCTGGCGCAGCAGGCCAACATGGATATGTTGCGCCTCAACGCGCACGTCGAGCCACCGGCGCTCTACGCTGCCGCCGACCAGGCCGGGCTTTTGATCTGGCAGGACATGCCGATGATTGCCTCGTATGTGCATCGCGCCGACACCCGGTCACTCGCGTTTTTTCGCGAGGCCGTCATGTCGCAAGCCGAAGAGCTCGTGCACCTGCTGTTCAACAAGCCGTCCGTCATTTGCTACGCCGTCCACGCCGACCCCCCCTGGAGCCGGTCGCTCGCCTGGCTGGGCGAGCGGCACACCGAGCAACTCAACCGCGACGTGGACGAAGAGGCGGCGGGACTCATGCGCACGATGGATCCATCGCGACCGGTTCTGGCCGGGGCCGGTGACCAGGACCTGCATTGCGGCCAGGGCTGGTCCCAGGGACACTGGCGAGACCTGGCCGGCTTGAGCCCGGCGTTTGTCTCTGAAGTCGGCGCCCAGGCGCTGCCGAACGCGAATTCGCCGGTGTGGCGGAATCTCAACCGTGGTTGGCCCGTTGCCGATGACGACGAGAGCTGGCGCTACGCCGGCTATCAGCCCGCCGAATGGGCGCGCAGCGGCATCGGCCCGCCCTCGACGCACCCCAGCCGCGATGCCTGCATACGGGCCAGCCAGGAGTACCAGGCGCACTTGTTGCGCTTTGCAATCGACCGTTTCCGGCGGCAGAAGTTCGCATATTGCGGCGGCGTCCTGCTTTCGCAGTTCGTCGATGGCTTTCCGGCGATCTCCGCCGCGATCGTCGACCACGCGCGCCGGCCGAAACGGGCCTACCGGGCGGTGACCGACGCCTTTGCGCCATTGTTCTTGACGGTCGATTTACCCGAAGACCAGGCAGCCGTCGACGGCCTGCTGCTCCGGCTGCCGCGGGGCCGGCTCCAGCACCTGCGAATCGTCTGCGTTAATGACGATCCCGGCCGTCATGGCCGGGCGCGCCTGCGCTGGCGCATCGAGCGCGAGCGCGCGCACGAGACGTCACTGTGGCGCGAGGTCCGTGGCTGGTTCGCGAAGCGCCGCTTTCGTGGCCATGATTGGGTCACAATTCCGGACCAACTGGACCCTGCGGCCGTCATCGCAGAGCCCGCCGTCCGTTTGCATGCCGATGGCGTCTATCGGGTCACGGCCGAGCTGGACATCGCCGGTCAGCCCATCGCCCAGATGGAGCATCGTTTCCTCGTCGGCGATCCGCCGCGAAGTCAGAGGCTCAGCGCAGGTCGCTCGGACCGGCTGGCTCAACGGGCTGCTGAGCCGCTGGTGGAAGCACGACGCTAGCCGGCAAGGCGTTCAACCGGCAGATCTGCGCGTAGAGCTGCGCACTCGGGCGCGGCCGGCGCTCCTGGGTCACCGGATCGCACGCGATCAGCCCGAATTTCGCACTGTAGCCCTCGGCCCACTCGAAATTATCGAAGCAGGTCCAGTGAAAATAGCCGCGTACCGGCGAGCCGGCCGCGATGGCGCGCAGCATGGCGGCGACGTGTGACAACAAATATTCCCGTCGCATGGCATCCTGGTGGTCCGCGATGCCATTTTCCGTCACGAGAATTGGCAGCTTCTCGCGCTCCAGTGATCGCAGGGTCCGGTACAGCCCCTCGGGGTAGAGTTCCCAATTGAGATCGGAGCGTGGTGCAGCGGCCGGGAGCATCCGCTCGCCGAACAGTTCAGCGTGATATCGATGATTGAATTTCACGAGCTCGCGAGTGTAGTAATTCAGGCCGATAAAATCCTGGCTTTGGCGCGGGCCACGGGCGCGGCCGGCCAGTGTCAATGGAAAAACCAGTTGCCCCAGGCGCAGCGACTTGAGCATGGTCTCGTTAAAAACGCGATTAAACGCTGCGGCGACGGCGCGATCCTGTGGCATGAACCGGCGGGCGGGGTCAAAGACCCTCAGGTGATGCGCGAGCCCGATCTGGAGCTCGGGATGGCGTGCCTTGATGCGCTCGTAGGCCATCCAGTGCGCTCGTAACAGGTTCACCAGGACGCGCGCGGCGGCGCCGAGGTTGCGTGTTCCCGGAGGCCAATCGCCGCGTACATAGCCCTGGTAGGCGATCACGGTGGGCTCGTTGATCGTGATCCAGCGGGGTGCCAGCGTTCCCAGCTCGTCCGTGACGCGCGCCGCAAAACGGGCGAAATACTCTGACGTTTGGGGGGCATCCCAGCCGCCAGCCTGCGCGATCCAGGTTGGATTCGTGAAGTGATGCAGCGTGACCATGGGCTCCATGCCGCGGTCACGCAGGGCCTGCAATACGTCCCGGTAATGCCCCAGCGCCGTTCTGGAGAACTCGCCGGGGGCCGGCTCGATGCGAGACCACTCCACGGACAGCCGATGCGCATTTTGATTTAGCGATCGAAGGAGATCGAAGTCACTGGCGTACCGTGCATATTGCTCGCAGGCCCGATCCGAGGTATCGGCGTTTTTGATATGTCCCGGGCCCTGTTCCCAGGCCCACCAGTCGTTGCCGCGGTTGCCGCCCTCGACCTGATGGGCCGCCGTCGCCGTGCCCCACAGAAATTTCTCGGGAAACTGGCCGGCGATCATGTCTGCTGGGCGACGATCGCCAAAACGATCCCAAGAATAATCAGGACGAGCGCGAGGACGATGACCACGCCGATCGGCCCGACAACGGCGGCGACGGCGCGCTCGGTGGATATCGCGTAGTGATTTCGCGTCGCCATCACGAGCAGCGCGTTCTGCCATAGGAAGATCCCGACGGCCACGAGGCCGGCCAACTGGCCGAACGATGCCTCAGCCCGAGTCGCCCCCTGGAGCTTGAGCAACGCGTCGACGAGCGCCACCGGGAGCGCGACCAGGCCCACGAGTGCGGCATAACCCACGAGTTTCGCCAGGCCGGCAAAATCGCCGCGCCCGCCGAGGGTTCGGGCAATCACGTGGATCACGCCTGCCGCCGCGACCCAAAGTACGAGACTGATCCCAATGCCAGAGAGGGGCAGGACGAACCGGTGCATGTACACCCAACGCGCGTAGATGTCGGCCCCCTGCGCCGTCAGGGACGGCAGCGCCCCCAGGTTCGCCGGCGGGCGAAAGGGCCCCAGAGCCGCCACTTCGGCCACGGCCGCGGGCAAGGTGATTGATAACCCCAGGGCCACCAGTCCAGCCGCGAGGCTGCGGCGCTGGTCGATGGTCCGAAGGGCAGTAAACGGCCGGCGGACCAGCTCGGCCAGGTCCGCCAACAGGAACATCGCCGGGCATTGTAGCCGGAAGGCCCTTATAATCCCGCGAGGCCATGGCGTCGAACGGTATATCCCGGCCTGGCGATGCCTCGGTCGCTGGGCTGGCGGATCGGACAACCGGCCTGGTCGGCTGGACGATCGCGTGGCGGGCCACGAGCGCGGTCGCGACGCTTGCCCTCGGTGCGTTCTTGATCCGGCAACTGTCGCCCAGCGACTACGGTCGCTACACGTTCGTGCTCAGCGTGCTGGTCTACATCGCGTTGCTGGCCACCTTCGGTCAGGACCAGGGGCTACTTCGCTATCTCCCGGAAGTCATCGGGCGCGGCGATCGGGCCGCCGCCCACGATCTGCTTCGCAAGAGCGCGATTGCGATATTTGCCGTCTGGGCGCTGACCAGCGCCGCGGTTCTCGCCCTGCGGCCGCTGATCGACAGCCTCCTCCAGGCCCACGTTGCCGACCTGCTCGCCCTCGGGACGGTGTTGCTACTGGGCGGCATTGCCACCGGAGCCCTGTCGTTCGCCCTGGTGGCGATTTACGACATGCGCAGCCAGGCGATTGCGACGCCGATCGCCGGTGCACTGACGCTCGCCCTGGCCGTGATCCTTCTGCGCGGCGGCGGCGGATTAAACGGCATCCTTGTCGCAGGCGCGATCGGCCAGGCGGCTCTGGCCGTCGCGTATTTCGTGATCTTGATGCGACGCATCAATCGAGCCAGCGGCATCCCGGGCGACCGGATCGGCTGGCGCCGCCTGCTCGTCTACGCCAGCGGCTGGCTGCCGAGCTTGCTGATCGCCTCGGCCGTCGGTCTGCAATTTGAAAATATCTTTCTTTTGCGCTTTGCCGGCTCGACAGCCGTCGCCTATTACGACACGGGATATAACATCCCGCAGCGTCTCGTTTCGCTGATTCCCAGCTTGCTGACCGGCGCCTGGGTGGTTGGCACGCTGGAGGGCTGGCGTCGCGAGTCGGACCGAATTCGGACGTCGGTCGCGGCTTTCTACAAGGGCATCTTCCTGGTGGGGTTTCCCCTCGCCTTCGCCGGAGGGGCGCTCCTCGGCCCGGTTATTCGTCTATATACAAATGGCCGTTACCCGCCGTCGGAACGGATCGCGCCGCTGATGCTCTTGTTTTTCATCGCGGCCCTCCTGGCGACACCCTGGGGCCTTGTGGTCCGCGTGCGCGAACTGGCCTGGTTGAACGCCTTGATCACGATCGCCCAGCTGGGCTTTGCCGCGGTCGCTGACTTCTGGCTGATTCAGAGCTATGGTCTCGCTGGCGCCGTCGTCGCCGTCGGACTCACGACGGCGCTGACGCTCGTATTGACGTTCGTGGCCTGGCGCGCCTTTGATCGCACGACGATCAATATTCCTTGGCGCTACGCCGGACGGTGCATGCTGGCCGCGTCGCCGTACTTGCTCTTGTTGCCCCTGGCGTTCGCCCGGCTGCCGGCACGCCTGCTGGTCCTCGTCGCCGTTGCGGCTTCGGCCTTGACGACAGTCGCCTGGGGTGCTCTGGTCCGACGGCTCGGCCTACTCGCCAAGGGTGAAGTGTCATTACTGCACGAGAGCCGGCATGGGCCTGTCAGGTTCGCCTTGCGATACCTCGCGCCTAGCGATAAATAACGGCCATGTTGTTGAAGTCGCGCCAGCTGGTTTCGAAGGTCCACTTGCTGACCCAGTATTGACTGCCAAACTGGTCGTCGTTGACCCGGACACTTGTGGCTGAAACCCCAGTGAGTATCACCGAGTGTTCGGCCAATGAATACCTGACGCGGCGGCCGTCCCACGCGATCCAGGTGCGCACCGCGGGCCGCGACCATCGGGCTTCCATCCAGACCTGGACGGGGTGTCCCGCCGCCAGCTCGGCATAGATGGTTCCCGGCGAGAATCCTTCCCCGCCATAGGCATTGGGTACCCCGTGTGAGCGGGCGATGGAGAGAATCACCGGGTAATACACGCCGTAGCCAGTCAGATTCGTCTCACTGCCATTGACGTTTCCCACGAAGTTCGTGTACGGATCCCCCCAGTGCAGCACCCCGTTGATCCACTGGGCGGCGCGAAGATCCGCGTTCTCATATGCGAACAGCGAATCTTGAGAGTAGTAGTGTCCGTAGTAGGCAAGCCCCATCTGCAAGGCCGCCGTTTCGCAATTCAAGTTGCGCGTCTGGCGATAGATGGGCACAGGGATCGTCCGATAACCAGGTGACGGCACCCAGGCTACCGGCGCCGCGGTTCGCACCGGTGTCGGGGCCGGCGGCGGGACGTACTGCTCGTAGATCTCCGTTGGTGCTGCCGGCGCCTCGAGATCGAGCCCGTGCCTGATGCGATTGATCGCGACCTGCGGCCCCGTCGATGGCAGCGTCTGTGCCACCGGTGCCGCCGGCGCAACCGGTTGTCGCACCGGGCCCAGCATCAGGCTGCCGGCCATGGTGCTGCCAAGGATCGTGACGGAAGCAATGGTGCTGATCTTCATGCTGACTATTTCGTTCAACCTAACGGTGCTTCGTTGCGACGCCGATTTCGGGCCGTCACTCGTGGTTGAGCCGTCACGCTGGCGTTTCGCTCGGGCCTCGTGGCGTTACTATCTGGAGACTTGCTGACAGGCAAAGTCGCCATGGTCACGGGCGCGGGCCGCGGCATCGGGGAAGGGATCGCCCGCAAGCTCGCCCAGGAAGGCGCCATCGTCGTCTGCGCCGACGTAAATCAGACCGATGCATCGAACGTGGCCTCGAGCCTGAGTCCTGCCGGCCTCGGTGTCAGACTGGATGTGTCAATAGCATCTGAGTGCGACGCCGTCGTGATGAACACGCACGAGCGCTATGGCCGCCTGGATATTCTGGTCAACAACGCCGGGATCAATCGCGACGCGATGCTGCACAAGATGACCGACGAGCAGTGGCATCAAGTCATCGCTGTGGATTTATCGGGCGTATTCTTTATGACCCGCGCGGCGAGCCGCATCATGCGGGCCGCCGGCTCCGGCCGGATCGTGAATATTTCGTCGGCCAGTTGGATGGGAAATATCGGCCAGGCGAATTACTCCGCCGCGAAGGCCGGCGTCGTCGGCCTCAGCCGAACGGCGAGCAAAGAATTAGCGCGTTCCCAGGTGACGGTCAACGCGATTTGCCCCGGCTTTATTGACACCGCCATGACCCGCGGCATTCCCGACGCGATCCGCGAACAGCAAGTCGCAAAGATCCCATTGGGGCGTATGGGCCAGCCCTCGGACGTCGCGGCCGTCGTGGCGTTTCTCGCCTCCGACGAGGCCGGTTACGTTACCGGCGAAGTGATCAACGTCGGCGGCGGCTACGTGCTTTGAGAATAGCCTCGGTGCGTGAGGCCGTCGTCGCCATCCCCGACGGCGCGACGGTTGCCGTCGATGGCTTCACGCTGATGGGCGTGGCCGAGGCCCTCTACGAAGGCATCGAAGACACGTTCCGTCAAACTGGCCATCCGCGGGATCTCGTCATCGTGCATGCCGCCGGCCAAAGTAATCGCAAGATCGGCTTCGAGCATTTCGCGGTCGAGGGCCTGGCGAAGCGAATCGTCGGCTCGCACTGGGGCCTGATGCCCAGGATGTCGGCGTTCCTGGGTCAGGGCGGAGCGCAAGCCGTCTGCCTGCCCCAGGGCCAGCTCGCGACGTTATATCGATCCATCGCGGCGGGCCGGCCCGGAAACCTGACCCGGATTGGGCTGGGGACGTTCGTTGATCCGCGGATCGAAGGCGGGAAAGTCAACGAACCGGCCCGTGAGCACGCGCCGGACTATGTCACGATCCATCGCATTGACGATCAAGACTTCATGTTCTATCGCCGCTTCAAAATTGACGTCGGCATCTTTCGCGCCAGCCAGGTCGACCAGGACGGAAACTGTTCACTGGACGAAGAGGCAGTTATCCTCGACGCGCTGGCGATCGCCCAGGCGGCGCATAACAATGGCGGTCTCGTCATCTGCCAGGCCAAGAACCTCGTCGCCCGTGGCGCCCTTGCACCAAGACATGTCACTGTTCCGGGCAGCCTCGTCGATCTCGTCGTCAAGGCTCCCGAGCCGGAACGGCAGCATCGTCAGACCGACGGCGTGTTCTTCGACGAGAGATATATTTCGGCCTCGTCGGGCGCCGAGTTGCCCCGCGCTGAATTTTCTAACCGGCTCGCGATCGGCCGTCGCGCCATTCGATATTTGCACCGTGGCGATATCGTCAACATCGGCACCGGCATTCCAGGCGATAGCGTGGGCCCGGCGCTGGCCGAAGCGGGGCTGTCCGACGCGATTACGCTGACGGTCGAATCCGGTGTCTACGGCGGTGTGCCCGCGGGCGGCGTCGACTTCGGCATCACGGCGCATCCAACGGCGATCATCCCGCACGCCAGCCAGTTTGATTTTTACAACGGCGGCGGCCTCGACGCCACGTTCATGGGGGCCGGCGAGGTCGTTTTGTTTTTCGCTCGAAGGCACGCGCGAGAAGTTCGTCAACCAGGTCGATCATTTGACGTTCAGTGCCGAGCAAGCGCGAAAGAATAATCAGACGGTCCTGTACGTGACAGAACGTGCTGTCTTCCGGCTCGAGCTGAGCGGCCTTGCGCTGATCGAAATCGCGCCTGGCCTCGAGATCAAGAACGTCCTGGACCAGATCCCTTTCCCAGTTCGAGTCCACGCGCCGGTGGCGCGCATGCCCGAAGATATCTTCCGGCCGAACGTCGCGCCGTTCGACCTGCCTGCCCAACCGGCAGGCAAAATTAGACGTTCCGGGGCCGTTAGCTCAGGTGGTTAGAGCGGCCGGCTCATAACCGGTTGGTCGAAGGTTCGAGTCCTTCACGGCCCAGACTCTTTTTTTGACGCCCTGCCTCGCTAAAGACTCGCGCCGTCTGGTCAGAGCCGTTTTTCCATGCAGACGCTGGTGGGCGAGGTGGCGTACTCGCCCCAGCAGTCGACCTGCGTGAAGCCGGCGCGGCGATACAGGGCGAGAGCGTCCGGCGAGTGAGTGCCCGTCTCCAGCACAAGGCGCCGCGCACCGAACTGTCTGGCAGACGCTTCGAGTCGAGCCAGCAGGGCCCGACCGACGCCCTTGCCACGTTGATCAGGCTCGACGTACATGCGCTTCACTTCGGCGGTCGTTTGGTCGAGCAGCCGGATGGCCCCACAGCCGACGGCCCGGCTATCGTCGCGTGCCACAAGGAACGTCCCACGGCCGTCCTCGAGATGCTGTGCCTTGAGGTTTGGCCCAAAGCGCTGCTCCGGCGGATAGAGCTCGGCCAGGCCGGCATCCAGCGCAGCGATCAATCGTTGCGCATCTGACGAAGCGAACGGCTCGGGGCCGATCGAAAGGCTCAAGCCGCGATTATGTGGGTTGGCCTCGCCGCGCGGCAACTGCTACGGTCGGCACGTGTCGGACTGGCAATCATTCGACCGGTTCGCTGCGGACTACGATCGCTTTGCCGCGCTTGAGCCGCCGCGCCGTCTGCACTGGCTCTTTACCCAGTTACCCGGTCATGCTGGCCGGGCCCTGGATGCCGGCTGTGGCTCGGGCCGCCTTACGCAGGCCCTAGCCGAGCGATTCGACGAAATCATCGGCATCGATATCAGTGCGCCGCTGATCGATATCGCGAGGCACCACTCAGGTCCGAAGGTTCGCTACGTCGTTAGCGATCTGAGGGCTTTCGCGGATCCGGATCGCTTCGATCTGGTCTTCAGCTCGACGACCCTGCATCATGTCCCGGACCTCGACGCGGCGATATTGCATCTGCGAGAGCTCGTCAGACCGGGCGGCATCGCGATCTTGATCGACAACGTCGCCTCGCGGCCGACGCCGCCGCGCTGGGTTTACGTCCTTGGGGCCTTGCGCGACGTTCCCAGTGATGTTGCGCGTATCGGCGCGCGCAAAGCCGGATGGTTGTTGAAGTTCAGGACGAGCCCGGCCTGGCTGCATCACCTGGCAAGCGATCGCTATCTCACGCGTCAGGCCTTCGAGCGCCGGTATGGGGCGATCTTTCCTGAGGCGCGCTTTGAGAGCCTTGGCTACGCTCATGGGCTCGTCTGGGAAAAGAAAAACCCCGCGGCTGTTGCGCGGGGTCATGAGGTTCGCCGAGAGCCCTAGGAAACGATGTCAGGCCGAACCGTCCCGAGTACAACGACCAGAATCCGGAATCCCTTCCAAGCCAGCGTCACCGTAGCAAGTCAGATCGCGTAGTGGCTCAGGCCGAGCGGGCGTTGGCCGGAATTCGGTGGAGGGGAGGTTTCGCCTTCCAGTTACCGTCCTTTGTTCTCTCAAGCACCCAACCCTCTTCATGCACCATCCGGTGATGCGGCCGACAGAGCAGCGCCAGGTTGGGCAGCGCCGTCTCGCCGCCGCGGGTCCACCAGACCATGTGATGCCCATCGCACCAGTTCAGTGGCCGGGTGCAGCCGGGGAAGACACAGTGCCGGTCGCAGGCGATCCGCTGGACGGTCTCGGCGGGCACCGTGCCACCACCCTCGAGTTCGCCCGCCGGCGCGCCCTTGATCCCCGCCAGCGTGTCGAGGCTGGCGCGGATGATCAGCTGCGGCCGCGGCCCGGCGCCGTCGCGTTTGCTGCCTGAGCCACCGTGCCGGCCGAGCTCGACCAGGGCCTCGGCGCAGCGCTGGCCGTAGCTGCGGTCGTCGTCCTTGACCGGCTGCATGAAGGGCTGCAGCGCCGTCCGCAGCGTCGCGCCACCCTCGGCATCGAGCATGCCATCGAGCCGGACCAGGCCGTCGACGGGCTCGCTGATATGAAAGTAGCGCCGCTGGTAGGCGTGGTTGGCCTCGGCGAGCGCGCCGGCCGCGTCGACCCGATGCTCGAAGTTCTTGGCGACCGTAGTGAACTGACTCGGGTCCATCGTCTGGGCCGCCTGCAGCAACGCGCCCTCTTCTTTCCGGACTGCCGTGGCGCCCACGTGCTCGGCCGCGCGCGCCAGCACGGCGACATGCTGGTAGCCCACGTCGCCGCTCGCAAACGCCGCATGGGTCTGCGGCAGCTTCTCGAGCTGGCGGGCGATTTCTACTCGCTCCATGGCCGCGCCGCCGGACAGCTTGCACTTCCAGCGCAACCAGGCGGTCAGTGAGAGAGCGCCGTCGGCCTTGTACTCGCCCGACTTGTCGAAGCGACGGACACCCGTCGCGAACACGGCCTCCAGCGGGTCGATGCCGGCTTCGCGGATCTGGATCAGTGCGTCGCCAAGCGTCTCGCCGTCAGCGTCCCGAACGCATGCCGACACAGCCTGGACGCCCACCCGCAGCTTCTCCACGGCGGCCTCGAACTGACGACCTCGGGCGCTGGAGACCTCTGCCACGGCCATGCTTTAAGCCTGAACCATTGCTACGACAGCTGTGTGTCGTAATGAGCCATGATTCGAAAAGTCGTGCCCAGATGAACGGCCATGTTGCGTTGCTCGGAGACTCTGTCCTGGACAATGGCGCCTACACCTCAGGCGGTCCGGATGTCGTGAGGCAGCTCACGAGCATGCTGCCCGCCGGGTGGCGCGCGTCACTCCTGGCCCTGGACGGGGCCATGATGGGTGATCTCGAGCATCAGCTCTATAGGCTGCCTGCGGACGTCACTCGCGTTGTTGTCTCGATAGGCGGTAACGATGTCCTCCAGAACCTTGATGTCTTGCGACTCAAGGCGAAGTCCTCGTTAGAGGCCCTCCTGAGCCTCGGAAAACGCGTCCCGGGCTTTGAACGAGGCTACCGGGCGGCCATCGATCGCGTTCGCCAGTTGGGTTTGCCGACGACAATCTGCACGATCTACAACGGCGACCTCAGCGGGCAAGAAGGCGCCGCGGCGCGGGTAGCCCTGATGGCCTTCAACGATGTCATCCTGCGTGTGGCGTTCGAGTCAAAGCTCCAGGTGATCGACCTCCGGCTCGTCTGCACTGAGCCAGCGGACTACGCCAACCCGATCGAGCCGTCGTCCCTGGGGGGAGAGAAGATCGCCCGAGCCATCATACGTTCACTCGGCCTGGCCGGACCGACGTCCGACCATTCCCGGGTCTTCGTCTGAACTTGATCGGGGCGGTTAGATCAGTAGCTTCGCCGGCGGCCCGCAACCAGGCGGTAGACCGCGAGCAGGATCAGCGCGCCAACGACGGCAACGATGATCGAGCCCAGATTCACGCCGGTGACCCCGCCGCCACCGAACAAGCTGAACACGAACCCGCCGACCAGCGCGCCGGCGATGCCGATCAGCATGGTCACGATGATGCCGCCCGGGTCACGTCCCGGCATGATCAGCTTGGCGAGGACGCCGGCAATCAGTCCGAGAACGATCCACGCGATTATGCCCATACCTTTCCTTATAGCGTTCGGCGTCGACAGACGTCAACGTTCGAACTCGCATTGTGCGGCGACTTAGCCTGCTTACCCTGAGACCTCGAGCCCGCGCCAGCGCGGCCGGTAGGCAAACGGTGGCGACGCAACGGACGGCTATCCGTTGTGCTGGGCTTCGTGGTCCTCGGTGATGTACTGCTCGACGAGCTTGGCGCCGATCCCGACGTCATCGAGGGGGCCGTAGTTGCTCGCGACGTCGGACGTTCGGACCACCTTGGGCCCGTCCCAGTGTTGGACGGTGCCGTTCATCTGTAGGACCCAGACCTCGAGTCTGCGGTCCGGCAGGACGCTGCCAACCCGAGCGAGCCGGCGGCCACGGGTTTTCAGCCGGACGACGTCCCTGACACTGAATCGCTGCGGGCCGGTCGCCTGGCTCAGCCTGGCATCTTCCAGGGCTGCCGTTGCGGCGGCGCCACGGAAGGGATTGATTTTGCGCGCGATCCGCACCACCGGATCATAGACGTCGCTGGCGGTGCGTTCTTTCAGGGGGATGATGGCGTTGTCCGTGATCTTGATGTGCTCGGGGCAGACTTCCTGGCAGCACTTCGTGATATTGCACATGCCGATGCCCGCTTTGCCGTGTAGCAGGCCGCTGCGCTTGCGTGTGTCGAGGGGATGCATCTCGAGGGCGGCGATCCGCACCATGTAGCGCGGTCCGTAATAGGCGGACTTGTCGTCGTGGTTGCGCAGGACGTGGCAGACGTCCTGGCAGAGGAAGCACTCGATGCACTTGCGGTACTCGTAGACGCGTTCCGTGTCCTCGGGCAGCATCTTGTACGGGACCGGCTCACTCGGCGCCGGCGTGAATCCGGGGATCTGCTTGTTGACCTCGTAGTTCCAGGAGACGTCAGTCACCAGGTCCTTGATCAAGGGAAACGCCCGCATAGGCCCGACGTGGATGTCTTTGTTCTCGAACTCGTCGACGCGCGTCTTGCACATGAGGCGCGGCCGGCCGTTGATCTCCGCGCTGCACGAGCCGCACCTGGCGGCCTTGCAGTTCCAGCGACAGGCGAGATCGTTCGCGAAGTGCGCCTGGACATAGTGGACGGCGTCGAGCACGACCATGCCTTCGATCGACGGGACCTCGAAGCGCTGCTCGCGCCCGCCACTCGTGTCGCCACGGAAGATCCGCAGGACGATCGAGCTGTTCGGTCCGGCCTTTTGCGCCAGCTTCGATTCGCTCATCTACGCACTGGCTGCTTCGGTGGCGTCGACGCCGGTGGCCGAGATGCGGGCGGGGGAGACGCGGTGTCGGCAAATAGCTTGGCGAGCTCCGGCGGCATCTCCAGTACCGGCCGGGTCTTGAGCTTGACCCGACCGGCGTCACTGTACGCAATAAAGTTCACCTGGCCCAGCGCCGGATCTTTCTCCAGGTAGTCGAGCCTCCAGTGCGCCCCGCGGCTCTCGCGGCGCTCGATGGCGGCGCGCACGATTGCCTCGGCGATCGTCAGCATGAACCGAAGATCGCGCGCCGTGTGCCACCCGGGATTGTACTTGCGCGATCCCGGAACGTGGATGCGGGCCGAACGCTGCCGCAACTCGAGGACCCTGTCGAGGCAGGCCTTGAGTGATTTCTCTTCGCGGGCCAGGCCGGCGCCGTCCTGCATCGCCTCCTGAAGCTCCTGTTGCAGCAGGTACGGATTCTCTTTACCCTCGCCGACCAGGGGCAGCAACAAGAGTTTCTGCTCGTCGTTAACCTGGCGCTCATCGATGGTGCCCAGGCCGGTGTTGCGCTGGTAGGCAGCCGCTGCTTCACCGGCGCGGCGGCCGAAGACGAGCAGATCGGACAGTGAGTTCCCCCCCAGCCGGTTGGCCCCGTGCAGTCCGGCGGCCGCCTCGCCGGCGGCGTAGAGCCCGGGGAGGGTGGTCGCACCTGTCTCCGCCTCGACTCGCAGTCCACCCATGGCGTAATGGATGGTCGGTGCGACTTCCATCGGCGCCTTCGCGATATCGACATCCGCCAGCCGGAGAAATTGCTCGTACATCGACGGCAGCGTCTTCTTGATCTTTTCTGCGCCGAGGTGGCGGACATCCAGGTACGCGCCGCCGTGCTCCGTGCCACGGCCGGCCTGGACTTCTTTGTAGATGGACCTCGCGACGACGTCCCGCGACGAGAGCTCTTTCTTTTTCGGGTCGTACTCGAGCATGAAGCGTTTACCCTGGCTGTTCGTCAGGTAGCCGCCCTCGCCGCGCACGGCCTCCGTGACCAGGATGCCGCGAACGCCGGGCGGCCAGACCATGCCGGTGGGATGGAACTGCACCATTTCCGGATCGAGGACCTCGGCCCCGGCCTCGAAGCCCATGGCGACGCCGTCGCCGGTGCCCTCCCAGGAGTTCGACGTGACCTTGTAGATACGGCCCCAGCCGCCTGTCGCGATGATGACCGCCTTGGATCTGAAAGTCATAAAAGCGCCGTCGATCCGGTTGTAGCCGAAGGCGCCAATGACCCGGTCGCCATCTTTCAGCAACCTCGTCAGCGTGACCTCCATGTGGACCTCGATGCCCAGCTGGACGATGCGGTCCTGCAGGCTGCGGATCATTTCCAGGCCGGTACGATCACCGACGTGGCAGAGCCGTCGATACGTATGGGCGCCGAAGGCCCGCTGCAGAACGCGGCCGTCGGGGGTCCGGTCGAAAATCGCGCCGTAGGTCTCGAGCTCGTAGACGCGGTCCGGCGACTCGCGGGCATGCAGCTCGGCCATCCGCCAGTTGTTGATCATCTGACCGCCGCGCATCGTGTCCTGGAAGTGCACCTGCCAGTTGTCGTCCGGGTCGAGGTTGCCGAGGGCTGCGGCAATGCCGCCCTCGGCCATCACCGTGTGCGCCTTCCCGAGCAGCGACTTGCAGACCACCGCAACCCGCGCGCCCGCGGCCGCCGCCTCGATCGCCGCGCGCATGCCGGCGCCACCGGCGCCGATCACGAGTACGTCCGCCGTCAGCGTCTGGAAGGACTCGCTCAGAAGATCACCCTGGGTTCGTGAATGATGCCCGACATCAAAAGTCGGATATACACGTCCGTGAGCGCGACCGAGAACATGCTGTACCACGCCCAGGCTCCGTGCTGGGGGTTCGCCCGGTTGAGCAGCATGACGATCCGGTGCCAGAGCCGTCCGGCCCGCGCCCGCGAGAAGCGATCGATCCGGCCGCCCATGAGATACCTGAACGAGTGGCAGGTCAGGCTGTAGGCGCTCAACAGGATGACGTTGACCAGCAGCACGACGGAGCCCAGGCCAATGAAGAGATGCCCGTGGAGCATGAAGGCGCGCACGACATCGACCCACAGAAAGAGCAGCACGATCAGGCTCAGCAGCAGGAAGTAGCGGTGATAGTTATTGAGGACCCAGGGAAATCGCGTCTCGCCGCGGTAGCGGCCGCGCTTCAATTCCTGGATGGCGCAAGCCGGTGGGTCCCAGAAGAATGACCGGAAGTACGACTTCCGGTAGTAATAGCAGCTGCCTCGGAGGCCCAGCGGAATGACCGCGAGGATGGGGATCAGGATACCGATGACCGGGACCTTGATCAGACCGAAGCCGAGCCAGGTCGAAAAGAACGGCGAAACGTAGGGATCGTAGCCGACGACCGTGCCGGAGAAGACGGACCAGCTGGCATAAATGACGAAGGCGCTGTAGCAAACGACCGTGAGAGCCGGCTCGATCCACCAGGCTCGGCCCGGTGACGCCTCCTTGGCCGACGCCGGCCGCGGAGTGAGTGCCTCAACCGCCACGCGATAAGTCTACCGGCCCTTCAGTCGGAGCTGGCGCTACGGCGACCGAGGAGGACCCCGACGACCGAGGCCACAACGGCCATGCCGAGTGCCGCGCGCGCCGGGATGCCGCGCCGTCCGTTTTGGGACCCGCCATTGCCCGCGTGTCCGTTGCGCTCACGGCGGCGGCCACCGCCGACGGCCGCGAGTTGGGCTTCAGGCCCCCACGCCGGAGTGGCGACGGCGTGGCTATCTTTGCCCGGTAGGTCGATGGGCACCGGGTAGATCACGCTGTTGACCTCCACGCCGATCATGGTTATCAGTCCCAGGAAGAAGAAGAACGTCATCAAGAGGAAGAGCAGGCCAAACGTGGCGCCGTACTGGTTGATGCCCCGGTTGATGGAGAGGTAAAGGGGAAACAGCAGGGTCACAAGCTCGAACAGGATGCCCGCCGCGAGCGCACCGGGCACGACTTTGCGGAACTCCTGCTTGCGGTTCGGAATCACGTAGTAGATGCTGCCGAACAGAAGGAAGCCCGCAACCACCCCAACGATCACCTGTAGGATGAAGGCCGCCGCGCCCGAGTAGAGGAAGGTGGGAATGTCGGGGATGTTCTTGAGGGCCGGAAGAATCGATGAGGTGGCAACGGCAACGCCCACCAGGATGGTGAACAGGAAGACCATGCCGACCGCGATCAGCTTCTGCCGAATGAAGTCCCGGGGTTTGGTGTGACAGATCACCGCGAACGCCTGCTCCATGGCGCCGAACAACGCCGACCCTCCCCAGAGAAGGCCGACCAGGCCCACGATAAACAGCAGCCCGCTCTGACTCTTCACGCCGGTAACGGCCTTGATCACCTGGTCCTGCTGCCCGGCGTCGTTCGGGATAACACTAAAAATCGTCTTGTAGACCGCGATGTTCGCCTCACCGAAAAAGCGCAGGGCAAAGCCAAGCAGTGACGCGACAAAGATCACGATCGGGAACATGGCGAAGAGGGCATTCCAAGCGATCAGCGCCGCCCAGTTTGGCGCCTGGTCCTCGAGGAACTTGCGGATGACGCGCCCCGGCACGCTCTCCATCAGCCGCCCCATCGCGTCGATTCTAGCTGACATCGGTTCTATCAAGTAAATGGCAACCGCGCCCGCCGAAGTCGAGGCGCAGAAGCAGGCCGCCGCGGAGCGCGCCCTCGAGCTGGTCAAGCCCGGCACCATCGTCGGTCTGGGGACGGGGAGCACGGCCCGCTACTTTATCGAGGGGCTGGCCCTGAGGGTTCGAAACGGCCTCACGGTGCACGCGGTCGTGACGTCGCTCGAGAGCCGTGCCCTGGCCGAGGCCGGCGGCATCCCGATCAGGGAGAGGGCCGACGGCTCACTCGACCTGGCCGTCGATGGGGCGGACGAGATCGACCCGGCCGTCAACTGTGTCAAGGGACGCGGTGGGGCACTCCTCCGCGAGAAGATCGTGGCCCACGCCAGCCGCCAATTCGTGCTGATCGCGGACGAGACCAAGCTGGTCGGCCGGCTGGGGCGCGGCCCGGTGCCGGTCGAGGTGCTGCCCTTTCTGTGGGAGGCGACGAGCCGCTCGATCGAGTCCCTCGGAGGGAGGCCGCAGCTCCGAATGGCGCCCGGCGGTCCATTCAGGACCGACAACGGCAACCTGGTGCTCGACACCAGCTTTGGCGTTGTCGACGCGGCACTCGGGGTGGCGCTCCATGGGATCCCAGGTGTCATCGAGCACGGACTGTTTTTCGGGATGGCCCGGGCGGCGATCGTCGGCTCCGCCTCCGGCCTCCGAATACTTGGCGAGCTCGCGTGAGCTTGCCCTATGCTTAAGCGCTGAGATGCCGTTCGAATACAGAGTGGTCAACACCGTCGAGCAAGCCAACCAGCTGTCCGAAGACGGATTCGAGCTGTTCACCATCCTTCCGCCAGGGCCCAGCGGGGGGCCCGACCGGATGTACTTGCGTCGAGAGAAGCGTCGCGGCCAGACGCCTGGATTCTCCCGAGAGTCCAAATCCGAGTCGGGGTAGAGACCCGGGTCGGGTAAAGACCCGATTGACGGACTTTTGGCGCGAACTTATACTGGCGTAGTCAGGAATCCGGCAAGTGGAGGGCGGAATTTCCGCCCTCGCTGTGTTTATTGGGTTCCAGGAACGGGTAGGAGTGACGGGCCCACCAGGGGGCGTTCACAGGAGTTATCAGTGATTCAAGAAATGGCAACGTCGACGCAGGCGACGCACTACGAGTCGGCCGTGCGCGCCATGTCTCAGGCCGCCGCCGAGGCGGAGGCGACCCATGCCCCGATCCGGCGGGCCTACTGGCGGATCGCGGCGATGGACAGCCTGCTCGACCGGCTCGAGGAGCTCCGGCTGGCCGGCGAGCGCGCCGTTCCGGAGGACATCCGGGATCTCGTGGTGGCCTACGCGGCGCGCCACGACGCGCAGCTGGCCGATCGGGTCCAGCGGATCGATGCCGATGACCTCAACGGGGTCCACGACGCCGTGTTCGAAGCGCAGGGCCGCGTCATGCTGGAGCTCGCCGAGCTGCGCCGGGTCCCAAACTGGCAGGACCTGGATTTGACCCTCGCGCCGGGCGACGACGAAGCCGCCTGACGCGGACGTCGCCGACACCGCCGATCGAGAGCGGCCGCTCGACATCCTGGCCGACCGCGCCCGCCGGCTGCTGACGATCCAGTGGGCGGACGGCCATCAGTCTGCCTATGACTTCGAGCTGCTGCGATGGAACTGCCCCTGCGCCGAGTGTGCGGGCGAAATGGGCGTCCCTGGCAAGCTCGCCACGACATCGGAGCTCAGCGACGACCAGATCGATCTCGACCAGATCGAGCCGGTCGGCCTTTTCGGCGTGCGTCCTTACTGGAAGGACGGCCACAACACCGGGATCTATGGGCTCAGCCTCTTACGCGCAATCTGCCCGTGCGACGAATGCGCCGCGGCGCGCGCCGCGCGCTGACGATCAGGCGGGATTCGGGCCGACGGGCTTGGGGGCGCTGCCGTTGAGCCCGAGGCTGGCTTCGAGTGCGGCCTTGGGCTTGTAACCGAGGACCTGCTCCGCGACCTTGCCGTTGCGGAACATCACGACGTGAGGAATCCCGCGGACGCGATACCGCTCAGCCAGAGCCGGCTCCTCGTCAACGTTCACCTTGGCGATCTTCACGTCGGTGTGGTCGACAGCGAGCTGCTCCAGAACCGGCGACAGCATCTTGCAGGGGCCGCACCAATCGGCGTAAAAGTCCACGATCACAGGCTGTTCCGAGAGGATGACCTGGTCCTCGAAGGTGGCGGTCGTAACGTGAACGGCTTTACTCATGACTCTCCCTTTCTTGGACGAACTACATCAAGAGTAACCCAAATTCGGCTTCGGAAATTCCCGGGCTCAGGCTAGCCGCGCCGGCAGGCTCACCGGCCCGGGCCTAGTTCGAAAAGACCTCGACAACCATCGTTTTCACGCCGTTGCTGGCGACCCCCACGCCGACCCGGTGGTAGGCCGCTTTCAGGATGTTCGCCCGGTGCTCCGGCGAGTTCATGAACATGGTGTTGATCCCCGCCATCGACGGGTTGGTCGACCACGCGATGTTCTCGCCGGCGGTGGTGTAGGGGATGCCCCACAGTCGCAACAGTCCGACAAAGGCGAGCTGGCCGGTCGACGGATCGTAGTGCGAGAAATAGTTGCGGTTCAGCATGTCCTGGGCGCGGTACTGGGCGACACGCGCCAGCGAGGCGCTGTAGGCGAGGGAAGCCAGGCCGTTGGCGGCCCGGTCCTGGTTGATGAGGCTGAACTGAACGCCGGCCGCACCGCCGACGCCAAGGACGGGCGGGGCCGGAGCGGGATGCGCCGGGCCCGGCCGGGCAGCGATGGGTGCAGGGGCGGGCGCGGCCGGCGCCGCGGTTGGGGCCGGCGTCGACGTGGGTGTGACCCGCAGCGCCATCCGCTCGAGGCCGTTGACGCCCGATTGCAATGACCCCAGCGTCGTCACGTGCGCCCCAGCGAGCGGCCGGGTCGCGATAGGATTCGCCGGGCGGTTACCCAGGATGCTGATGGTGGCGAGCACGGCGAGCGGCGCACCCACGATCAAGACGGCTCTCGTAACTGAGCGTGACAATACCCATTCCCCCTTGTGGTCGAGTCTCGCGGATTTTAGGGGCTCGGCGGCCGATCAACCAACCTTCCAGGCGCCCGAGAAACCCTCCCGCCGGGCTATCCCGTAACCGGCGGGAGCGCTATCAGGCGGAGGCGGCGACGAAGAATAGGAGCTGGCCCAGCAGCTGGCCGGGCAGGATGGCGATCATCGCCAGGTAGAGCAGGCCGGTCGTAGACATGAACGACCGGAGGCGGCAGGTTGGCAACGCCAGCCCCGCCGCCACCAGCGGCAGAAACACCGCCCCCAGCGCCCAGAGCACCGACAGCACTGGGCTCAGCGTCAAGGGATGGGTCAGCGACCCGGAGCCGTGGGCGAGGCCTCGAAGCGTCAGGGGGAACAGCACCGCCTGCAGGACGAGGCTCACCAGGAGGACGCCGATGGCCCGCAGCAAGGGGCGGTTGGTCAGGGTCGGCGTCACCAGGTACCAGTGGCCGAGCAACATCCCGGTGGTCGCGGCACCCAGCACGGCGGCGGACAGGGCCACGACCAGGGCGATGGCCGCGCCGTTGAGAAGCGAGCCGGCCAGAGGCCAGAGGGCCGCGGCGATGCCGGCGAGCAGGAGCGCCGAGGCCGACAGCGTCAGCGCCCAACTGAGGGTCGATGCATCGCGGCGCCAGATGACAACGGCGTGTGCGATCAGGGCGAGAACGAGTACACCCTGTAAGAAGAGCAACGCCTGCGCAGCGGGCTGATTGATCGCGAGCAGGCTGTGATACGAGCCGGGCGGGCCGGCGAGGACGACGAGGAACGCGAGCCCGCCCAGGATGGCATAGGTGACGGCGATGAACTTCAAAAAGCCGTGGGTCAGGCCGCCGGTCAGCCGCAGGTATGCCACCGTGCCGAAGCCGCCAACGGCGGTCTCCGCCAGCAACAGAAAGAGCGCCAGCGGCAGCGTCAGCATGGCGACGCACTCGTGGCAGCTGGTGATGGGAACGGTATCGAGCAGGGCCATACGCGCCGATATAGATTAGGCAAGTGACGGATGAGACCCGAGGCTTCGTGCCGGTCAGCTTCAAAGACGGACGCTGGACGACGGCCGAGGGCGAGGAAGTGCCCTGGTACGAAGTGCAGACGGACCTCGTCCCGCAAGCCGACGTTCAGGGTGCGCTCGAGCGCGTACTCAGCGTCTACGGCGTGAGCGACGTCGTCGTCGATGCCTTCGATCAGTTCCGCAAAGAGCTAAAGTCGGGAGACGCTGCCAATCAGGCTGGAGCCGATGATCTTTCGTCGTGACCGCGAGCAGGATCCCCGGGTTGTCAAAGATCCGCACCGGCTCCCACCGGGGCAGGTGCTTACGCTGAAGTGGCCGGTGTTGTCATACGGCAGCCCGCCACGCTACGACATGGATCGCTGGCGCCTGCGCCTCTATGGCGAAATTGACGCCCCGGCGACGCTGACCTGGGACGAGGTACGAGAATTGCCGTCGGCGTCGATTACGGCGGATATGCACTGCGTCACGACCTGGAGCCGCCTCGACAACGCCTGGGAAGGCGTCGGCTTCAAGGACCTGGTGGCGCTCGTCAAGCCGCGCAGCAACGCCCACTACGTCATCGCGCACTGCGGGGCCGACTACACGACGAGCCTTCCGGTCGAGATCCTCGCCGATGACGACGTGCTGATTGCCTACCGGCACGACGGCGCCGAGCTGACGCCGGATCATGGCGGGCCGCTGCGGCTGGTCGTTCCGAGGCGCTATGCGTGGAAGAGCGCGAAGTGGCTGGAGGGGCTCGAATGGGTCGAGCACGACCGTCTCGGTTTCTGGGAACGCAACGGCTACAACAACGCCGCCGATCCCTGGAAAGAAGAGCGCTACTGGTAGCTATACTCGAATAACGGGGTGCGTTTGGAACGCTGAGAGGTGGAATGCTCCACCAACCCTTCGAACCTGATCTGGGTAATGCCAGCGGAGGGAAACCATGACCGCACAGGTCGATGAAATCTCGTCAGACGCCTTTCTCAAGGTCGAAACGCACGGCATCGACGCGATTCCCGACGCCGAACGTCACGGCCGTCCGGCGGAACTGGGGTTTCTCTGGGCGGGCGCGTTCGTCAACTACGCCAGCCTGCTGACCGCGAGCCTGCTGACGACGTATTACGGGTTGGGCGTATGGGACGGGCTGCTTGCGGTGCTGATCGGCACGCTCGCCGGCGCGGTGATCCTCGGCCTCCTCAGCAACACGGGACCGAAAAGCGGTCAGCCGCAGATCGTCTTCACGCGGCGCATCTTTGGCAATCGCGGCGCCTATCCGGGTGCGGTGCTCACGCTCTTTCTGGGGGTCGGCTGGTTCGCCGTCGACACCGTGATCGCGGCCCTGGCGGGTGTCCAGCTGCTGCAGGTCGCAGGCATCCGTGCCGATGTGGCGGGCAAATTCTTGTTCCCCTGGGTGCTCGCCATCGCTGCCGCGAGCGTCGTAGTCGCCGTCTACGGTCACCGGACGATCAAAGTTTTCGAGACTTTCGGTGCGGTGGCGTTCGCGGGAATCTCACTATTGTTGTTCGCGCTTCTCGCCGGCCAGATGCACTGGACCACCGGCGCCACGGTGGCAGGGAATGATTACCTCGGGGCGTTCGTGCTCGGCGTGATGAGCTGCTTCGCGCTCGTCGCCTCGTGGTATCCGTTCGCCAGCGATTACTCGCGCTACCTGCCGGCCAGTAGCTCCATGCGGGCGGTCACCTGGTGGCCGATCGTCGGCGTCACACTGCCGATGCTGTTACTTGGATTGTTTGGCTTGCTCCTGCCGACGATCGACCCGAAGCTGGCGAGCGACGCTGGCGTCCTGGCGGTGATCACCCAGCACGCGCCGGCCGCAGTCGCCGTGCCGTTCTTCGCCTTCGTCATCCTGGGTGAGATCTGGGCGAACTATCTGGACGTCTACACCGCTGGGCTCGTCACGCAGACGCTTGGCGTTCGTCTCTTGCGATGGCAGACGGCGCTCGCGGCCGGCATTCTCGGGGCTGCGATCGCCACCGTGGCCGTCGTCGTTTGGGATTTTCACCTCTTCTATCAAGACTTTCTGATCCTGACCTACCTGTGGGCACCGGCCTGGGCGGCCGTCGTCTTGCTGAGTTTCTTCGTCTTCGGCCAGGGTAAAGTCAGACCCGCGGTGCTGGCCTGGGTGATCGGTACCGCCGCCAGCCTCGTCTTCGTCAACTATCCGAACCTGTTCTCGACCGCCTTTCCCGGCGCCCACTATCCCAATCAGCCGTTGATCGACGCGCTGCATGGCGCCGACATCTCGGGCGTCGCCAGCGTCCTGGTCGCGGCCGGGTCCTATCTGGGTCTTCGTAGGGTGATGGCATGACGTTGCCGGTCGCGCTGTCGATCGCCGGCTCAGACTCCGGGGCCGGCGCCGGGATCCAGGCCGATATGAAAACATTCGCCGCATTTGGCGTCTACGGCCTGACGGTCATCACGGCGATCACCGCCCAGAACACCGCGGGCGTCCGGGCCGTCCAGGAAGTCGATGCCGGCGTGATCGCCGCGCAACTCGACGCGGTCGCCGACGATTTTGCTATTGGCGCGCTCAAGACAGGAATGCTCTCGAGCGCGGCCATCATCGAGACCGTGGCCGCCGGTATCGAGCGGCATCGGCTCCGCCCCCTGGTCGTCGATCCGGTGATG
>WNGD01004540.1_pt1 | contig 27315 bp, 24 predicted proteins | sample 5400671 | NCBI WGS metagenome assembly WNGD01 (sample SAMN13153369, study PRJNA577476) | soil metagenome | isolation source: 40 cm soil or saprolite under grassland replicate 2 | place: USA:California | collected 2016-06-15
CGATCTGACGCTCGACCGGATTGGCGCGATCGACGCGGGCGGGGGTTGCGTGCATGGTGGCATCGAGCCGGCGCACCGCCCTTTGCAACGCCTTGGAGCGTTCAATCAACCCGCGCAGGCGTTCCGGCAAGAGCCTGAGGTTCTGCTCGTCGCTGTGCTCGCTGCCTGCGAGCTTCACCTTGGCCTTTTCCTTGTTGGCCTGGGCGAGCGACATCTCGCCCTCCTTGACCGCGCGATGGAGCAGAAGCCAGGACGCGAGCTGCATCAGCCGCGTGGTCAGCCGCATGCTTTCGGTGGCGTAGGCGAGCGCGGCGTTGCGGCCGAGCTTCTTCGATTCTTGCCGGCCGGGGCCATCGAGGTAGGCCGCGGTCTGCTCCACCAGCGCCATGCCGTCGCGGAACAGATCGGCAAAGGCCTGCGAGCCCGCCAGCCTCTCGCCGAAAGACACGGCCCCGTTGACCGACTTCTCGGACATCGTCCACGCCTCACGCTACACGTACGTTTTTGCTCTTGCGCCAGCCCCTGGCGAGACTGGAACCATTGCGCAGCCGCCGACGCCTGTCCAGCACCCGCCGAACAAAGCGCTGCACATAGTTGCCGGGCGGCAACGCGCTGCAGCACCGGGAACGGACCGCGAAAAGGCATTTTCGTCGTCCAAAAATGGGACAGACGACGAAAAAAGAGCCGCCGTAGCCGGCGGCTCGAAGTTTAAACAGGGAGGCGTCAAACAGAGTGGACAGGAGCCACTCAATGTCCAGAAGATGGACGCCCGTAGTAATGATCGTGAAAGCTTAACAAGGTCTTAAGATTTTAAACAATTCGTCGCCCCCGAATCGCCCCGTGCCATTGCCTCGTCCGCCGCACCCCGTAAGCCCTCCGCCGCGGCACGCGGATCGGACCTCCCATCTTGGCGTTCCCTACTTCTTGAAGAACTGATCGGCCGAGTTGCGCGAGCCCTGCTTGCTGGCGATCGTCGCCTGCAGCCGAGCGATCTCTTCATTGAGGAGCGCGATGCGTTCCTGCAGCTCCTTGATCGAGAGCAGCGCGAGATCCTGCCCGATCTCGTGCACGACCTTTTTCTTCGGGCGGTCGTCGTCCTCCATTGCCGGCATCGCTCGCCTCCGCTCGAGAGCCGATGAAAAATAGCCTCCGGCGCCGCCATTGTCACATGTCCCGCCTCGACTTAAGCAAGCGCCGTAGACCGCGTCAGCCAAGGACTTTTGCCATGCCCTCGTTGCCCGCCCAGATGACCGCGATCGCGATCCGCACGCCCGGCGGAGCGGATATGCTCGTGCCCGAGCAGCGTCCGCTGCCGCGGCCCGCCGACGGTGAGGTGCTGGTGAAGGTGGCGGCCGCCGGCGTCAATCGGCCGGACGTCATGCAGCGCCAAGGCCTTTATCCGCCGCCCCCCGGCGCGACCGACATTCCAGGTCTCGAGATCGCGGGCGAAGTGGTCGCGCTGGGCGCAGGCGTGAAGCGATGGAAGCTCGGCGACAAGGTCATGGCGCTGGTGGTCGGCGGCGGTTACGCCGAATATTGTCCGGCGCACGAAAGCCATGCGCTGCCGGTGCCGCCGGGCCTCACGCTCGTCGCGGCCGCCGCGATCCCCGAGACCTTCTTTACCGTCTGGCACAACGCCTTCGAGCGCGGGCGGTTGAAGGCCGGCGAGACGCTGCTGGTCCATGGCGGCTCGTCGGGCATCGGCACCGCCGCGATCCAACTCGCCAAGGCATTCGGCGCGCGCGTCATCGCCACCGCGGGCTCGGCGGAAAAGTGCGATGCCTGCCGCCGCCTTGGTGCCGACGTCGCCGTTAACTATAAGAGCGAAGATTTCGTCGCAGCGGCGAAGGTCGCCACCGACGGCAAGGGCGTCGACGTCGTCCTCGACATGGTCGGCGGCGACTACATCGAGCGCAACTACGAAGCCGCGGCCGTCGAAGGACGCGTGGTGCAAATCGCGTTTCAGCGCAGCCCGAAGGCCACGGTCGATTTTCGTCGCATCATGCTCAAGCGCCTCACCCACACCGGTTCGACCCTGCGCGCACGCGCGATCCCCGACAAGGGCGCGATCGCGCGCGCCGTGGAGGAGCACGTGCTGCCGCTGATTGCGGCGGGCCGGGTCAGGCCGTTGATCGACAGCACGTTCCCGCTCGCACAGGCGGCTGCCGCGCATGCGCGCATGGAGACGAGCGCGCACATCGGCAAGATCGTGCTGACGATCGCAACTCCATGAAATTCTTGCTCTTTCTCCTCCGCTCGACCACGCGGCGCAGGCGCCGTCCCGCCCCCTGCCGGTGCGGACGGGCCGCGAAATCGACGTAAATCGACGTAAAGTTCCACTCGCCTAGGGCGCTCGCGGAATTGCGTCAGTCCGGCGAAGGGGTCGACAGGGGTGAAGCTGGGAGGACGTCGGTTGCAGTTCGTGCGCGGCTGCGTGACGGCGATGCTGACCATGATCGTGGTCGGCCTCTCTCCCGCGCGCGCGGTGGAGGCGATCAATGTGCGCACCGACGCGCAGGCGATCGATCTCACCGACGCCGCCGAACGCCATCGCACCGAGACCGACCGGCTGCTCGTCTCCGCGGCGCCCGGCCCCGACGGCATCATCCGGCGGATGGACGTGCGCGCGCGCGAGGGCAACACCAATTGGGCGGTGTTCGCGCTCGCCAATTCCGGCGACGAACAGCTCGAGCGCCTGATCGTCGTGCCGCATTATCGCATGGTCGGCTCGGGCGTGTTTTGGCCCGATCTTGGCCTCTCCCGCGTTGCCAACATCACCTCGAGCGGCGAACGCCCCGACCGCCAGGATAGCGCCACCGCCGACATCTTCCGCATCACGCTCGATCCCGGCAGCGTCATGACCTACGTGCTGGAGCTGCGCACGGACAAGCTCAACCAGCTCTATCTGTGGCAGCCCGAAGCCTACAAGGACAAGGTCAACAGCATCACGCTGTACCACGGCATCGTTATCGGGATCGCCGGATTGCTGGCGCTGTTCCTGACCATTCTGTTCGTGGTCAAGGGCAGTATCATGTTCCCCGCCGCCGCCGCGCTCGGCTGGGCGGTGCTCGTCTATATCGGCATCGACTTCGGCTTCTGGGGCAGGGTGTTCGCACTCTCGCCGGACTCCGAGCAAATCTGGCGCGCGTCGGGCGAGGCGATCCTTGCGGCCACGCTGGTCGTGTTCCTGTTCGCCTATCTCAACCTCAACCGCTGGCACGTGCGCTACGCCCACATCACGCTCGCCTGGCTCGCCTTTCTTGCCGCACTCGTTGCGCTCGCCTTGTATGAGCCGCCGATCGCTTCGGGCATCGCGCGCGTCTCGCTCTTTGCCGTCGCCTTGCTCGGCTTCGCGCTGGTCGTCTATCTCTCGTTTCACGGCTTCGACCGCGCCGTCCTGCTGATCCCGACCTGGCTGCTGCTGGTCATGTGGGTGATCACGGCGGCGCTTGCCGTGACGGCGGTCATCACCAACGACGTCATCGGGCCCGCGCTGCTCGGCGGGCTGGTCCTGATCGTGATGCTGATCGGCTTCACGGTGATGCAGCACGCCTTCGCCGGCGGCGTGACCAGCGGCATCGTCTCCGACGTCGAGCGCCGCGCGCTCGCGCTCACCGGCGCCGGCGACATGATCTGGGACTGGGACGTGTCCGCCGACAAGGTCTTCACCAGCCCGGAGACCGAGGCGCTGCTCGGCCTCAAGCGCGGCTCGCTCGAAGGCCCGGCGGCGCGTTGGCTCGATATCCTGCATCCGCTCGACCGCGACCGCTTCCGCGCCGTGCTCGACAGCGCGCTGGAGCAGCGGCGCGGCAGGCTCAACCAGGACTTCCGCCTGCGCACGCCCGACGGCCATTACCTCTGGTTCGCCCTCAAGGCGCGGCCCGTGGTGGGATCGGACGGCGAGGTGGTGCGGCTGGTGGGCACGCTCACCGACGTCACCGAGTTCAAGAACGCCGAGGAGCGGCTTCTCCACGACGCGGTGCACGACAACCTGACCGGGCTGCCCAATCGCGAGCTGTTCCTCGACCGCCTGGAGAGCGTGCTCACCTTCGCCAAGGCCGATCCCGCGATCAAGGCGACCGTGATCGTGATCGATCTCGACCGCTTCAAGCAGGTCAACGATTCCGTCGGCATCGCGGTCGGCGATTCGATCCTGCTGACGCTGGCGCGACGGCTCGGGCGGCTGTTGAAGCCGCAGGACACGCTGGCCCGACTCACGGGCGACCAGTTCGCGCTCATCCTGCTGTCGGAGCGGGAAACCGAGCGCATCATCGGCTTTGCCGAGACGCTGCGCAAAGGTTTGCGCGCACCCATCACCTTCAACGACCGCGAGCTGTTTCTCACCGCTTCGATGGGGATCGCGCTCGCCGACGGCGAGCCGCGCCGCACCGAGGAGGTGCTCAAGGACGCCGAGCTCGCGATGTACCACGCCAAGCGCATCGGCGGCGACCGCATCGAGGTGTTCAAGCCCTCGATGCGGGCGCGCCAGAGCGACCGCGTGACGCTCGAATCCGAGCTGCGGCGGGCGCTCGAGCGCGAGCAGATCACCATCCTCTACCAGCCGATCGTGCGGCTCGAGGACCGTTCGGTCGCGGGCTTCGAGGCGATGCCGCGCTGGGATCATCCCAAAATGGGCCGCACCTCGCCGTCCGAGTTCATCGCCATGGCCGAGGAGGTCGGCCTCATCGTCGATCTCGGCATGTTCGTATTGGAGCGCACCGCCCGCCAGTTGAGCACGTGGCAGCGTGCCGTGCGCCGCCGCGATCCGGTGTTCGCCACCGTCACCATGTCGTCGCGGCAATTGCTGCGGCAAGACCTCATCCACGATCTGCGCACGGTGATTGCGCGCGCGGGGCTAGCGCGCGGCACGCTCAAGCTCGAGCTTACGGAAGCGCTGGTGATGGAGAATCCCGAGCACACCGCGCAGATGCTCCAACGCATCCGCGACCTCGGCGCGGGCCTGGCGCTCGACGATTTCGGCAGCGGCCACTCCTCGCTCGCCTACCTGCAGCGCTTCCCGTTCGACACCATCAAGATCGATCAGTCCTTCGTGCGGACGAACGGCAAGGGCGCGCGCCCGGTGGTCCTGCGCTCGATCGTCTCGCTCGCGCACGATCTTGGCATGGAAGTGGTGGCCGAGGGCGCCGAAACCGATTCGGACGCGGTCGAGCTCTCTCAGCTCGGCTGCGAATATGCGCAGGGCTATTACTTCGGCGAGCCGCTGAGCGCGGACGACGCCAAGGCGCTGCTGCAGGACGATGGCGTGAGCGAAGAGGGCGATGCCGCGCCCCGCAAACGGATCGTCCAGTAGTAACCCTCAATCAGCCGGCTTGGCTACGCGTGCCCGGCCTCGCTCGAGAGCATGCCGAGATCGATGCCGATCTTCTTCAGCGCCTTCTCGTATTTGCCGCCGGTGTCCTGACCGAAAATCAGCTCGGGATCGGCCGCGCAATGCAGCCAGCCGTTATGCTGGATCTCGTTCTCGAGCTGGCCCGGCGCCCACCCGGCATAGCCGAGCGCCAGGATCGCGCTGCGCGGTCCGTCCCCGCGCGCGATCGCCTTGAGGATGTCGAGGGTTGCGGTCAGGCAGACGCCTTCGTCGATGGGCAGCGTCGAGTTCTCGATGAAGAAGTCGCTCGAATGCAGCACAAAGCCGCGCTGGGTATCGACCGGCCCGCCCTTGAGCACCTTGACGCCGCCCGCGCGCCGCGGAAGCTGAATGAGATCGGCCGCCGGGATGACGTCGAGCTGCACCAGGAGGTCGGGAAAGCTGATGTGCGCCGCCGGCTGGTTGACGATGATGCCCATGGCGCCCTCGGTGGAATGGGCGCAAACGTAGATCACGCTGCGGGCGAACCGATCGTCGCCCATGGACGGCATTGCGATCAGCATCTGTCCGTCGAGATAGCCGCGCTTGGACGCCTTGCGCTGCTGCGGCTTGGATTTGGCGGACTTGCCCGATGTCGAGGATTCCGGCCGCGGCGCGTCAGGATCGACGCCGGACGGCGCCACGCCGTCATCTTGCATGCCTGTCTTGCGAGTGAACCTCATGTCGAAATGCTACCTGATTGGGTGCCAATTGCAAACGACGCACCCCCCGTCAAAAGTCTATGCATGCTTCGTGCCATGGTTGAGCGCCGAAAGTAAGATATGTGTCTTTTTCATGTATCTCGCCAGAAGCGGTCCGGTTCCAATCACGTTCCGGCTCACGATGAATTCACTGGTGCGCGCAGAATTTCGCCCCTAGATGGAGCTATGAGGATCAGCGGCTTTGAGCGGCTGCGACGGACCGCCGCGCCGGGTGCGATCGGCATCTGCGCGCTGAGCCTCATCGCCGCGGGCAATGCGAGCGCAGCCGAGGACGCCTCGCGTTGGGACGGCGATGCGCGCAGCGCCGTGCGCCTCATTGCGGGCTCGGCGGCGGGCAGCGTGCTTCGTGCCGGCGTGGAGATCCGACTCAAGAGCGGCTGGCACACCTATTGGCGCTATCCCGGCGACGCCGGCGTGCCGCCGCGCTTCCACTTTACGGGATCGCAGAACGTCAAGGCCGTCGACGTGCTGTGGCCCGCGCCGCAGCCCATCCCGGAACACGACTTGGTCACGATCGGCTATACCGGCGACGTCATTCTGCCCCTTGCGGTCGTGCCGGAGAATGGGGCGAAGCCGGTGAAGCTGCGTCTCAAGCTCGACTATGCGGTGTGCGCGGCGCTGTGCGTGCCGGCGGAAGGAAAGGCCGAGCTCGAGCTGGGCGCTGGCCCATCCTCGCAGGACGCCGTGCTCGCCGCGGCCGAGGCGCGCGTGCCGAAAAAGACCGTGCTGGGCGAAGGTGCGACGCTCGCCATCAAATCGGTCCGGCGCGAGGACGGTGCCGGTCGGCGCCGCGTCATCGTCGACGTCGCGGCGCCGCTTGGAGTCCGCGTCGCCCTGTTCGCCGAGGGACCGACACCGGACTGGGCGCTGCCGGTGCCGAAGGCCGTCGATGGCGCTCCAGCCGGCTTGCAACGTTTCGCCTTCGCACTCGACGGCGCCCCGCCGGGAGCGACATACGATGGCGCCGCGATCGCGCTCACCGCCGTCGCGGGCAATATCGCAATCGAGGTCGCGACCCGTCTCGACTAATTCGCCCGGAGCGCTAATTTGGACGCTCGCGCGCCCTGCGGCCGGATCTTCGGCGGCACGACGAGGCTCAAGACAACGGTTCAGAGGCTCAAGACAACGATTCAACCGCAAGCAAGAGGAAGACAACCATGCCCATCAAGGTCGGCGATCGACTGCCCGAGGCGAAGTTTCGCGTGATGACGTCGGACGGGCCGGCGTGGAAGACCACCGACGAAATCTTCAAGGGCAAGAAGGTCGCGCTGTTCGCGGTGCCCGGCGCCTTCACCGGCACCTGCCACAAGATGCACGTTCCCTCGATCACGCAGCACGCCGATGCGATCAAGGCAAAGGGGGTCAACACCGTCGCGGTCACGTCCGTCAACGACGTGTTCGTCATGGACGCCTGGAAGAAGGCGACCGGCGCCGACAAGATCGATTTCCTGGCCGACGGCAACGGCGACTTCGCCAAGGCAATCGACCTCACCTTCGATGGCTCAGGCAACGGCCTCGGCACGCGCTCCAAGCGCTATGCCATGCTGGTCGAGGACGGCGTGGTAAAGACGCTCAACATCGAGGAAGCGCCGGGCAAGGTCGAGGTGTCCGGCGGCGACGCCTTACTCAAGCAGCTCTAGTCGTCCGCGGACGCAGGCGGCGGACCCTGCCCCGCGCGTCGTCGCGCCTCCTTGAGCCCCTCGCGCGCCAACTCATCGGCGCGCTCGTTGAGCGCGTGGCCCGAATGGCCGCGCACCCAATGCCAGCGCACGCGGTGGCTTGCCAATAACGCGTCGAGCCGCTGCCAAAGATCGACGTTCCTGACTGGCTTTCTATCGGCGGTGCGCCAGCCGTTGCGCTTCCATTGGTTGATCCACGACAGGATGCCGTTGCGCAGGTATTGGCTGTCGGTGTGAATGTCGACGAGACAGGGCCGCTTGAGCGCTTCGAGCGCCGCGATCGCAGCCATCAATTCCATGCGGTTGTTGGTGGTGTGAGCCTCGCCACCCTTCAATTCCTTCCCGTGATCGCCGAAGGCGAGGATCGCGCCCCAGCCGCCCGGCCCCGGATTGCCCGAGCAAGCACCATCGGTGTGGATGACGACGTGCGGCTCGCTCATCCCTCGATCCCGTAGTCGCGCACGCTCTTGACCGCCTGGTGGAAGCGCAGCTTGCGGTAATATTCGAACGGGTCCTTCGGCCGCACCAGCGCACCGGGCGGCACGTCGAACCAGTCGACCAGCCGCGTCAACAGAAAGCGCAAGGCCGCGCCGCGGGCGAGCAATGGGAGCGCGCCGCGTTCCTCGTCCGACAGCGGCCGCACCTGCGCATAGGCTTGCAGCAGGCTCCTGCCCTTGGTCACGTTGTAGGAATGGTCGGTCTCGAAGCACCAGGCGTTGAGGCAAATCGCGACATCGTAGGCGAGCGCATCCGTGCAGGCGAAATAGAAGTCGATCAATCCGGAGAGCTTGTTGCCGAGGAAGAACACGTTGTCGGGAAAGAGGTCGGCGTGGATGACGCCTTGCGGCAATTTCGACGGCCATGCCGTCTCGAGATGCGACAGCTCGGCGGCGAGAAATTGCTGCAAGTTGGGCTGCACCTCGTTCGCCCGCGCGCTGCAATTCTCGTAAAGCGGCCGCCAGCCGCTGACCGAAAGTGTATTGGCGCGGCTGCGCTTGAAATCGAGGCCGGCGAGATGCAGCTGCGCCAGCGCCTCGCCGAGCGCGCCGCAGTGGGTCGGCGATGGCCGCCGGATCCACATGCCGTCGAGGAAGGTGATCATCGCCGCCGGACGGCCGGCCACTTGCCCCAGCACCTCGCCGCGCTTGTTCTTGACCGGCTGCGGGCAGCTGATGCCGCGCGCGTGCAGATGCTCCATCAGGGCAAGAAAAAACGGCAAGTCCTTGGCCGCCACGCGCCGCTCGTAGAGCGTGAGAATGAAATAGCCGCGACTGGTGTGGACGAGGAAATTCGAATTCTCGACACCTTCCGCGATGCCCTTATAGGCGAGCAACTCTCCGACGTCGTAACCGGCGAGAAAGGCCCCGAGGTCTTCCGCCATCACATCGGTGTAGACGGCCACTTTTATCCCTCATGCGTGTCCCGGCTTGCAGGCGACGGTAAATCCGTGGTCAGCGGACGTGCTGACCCCTGATTTGCAATAGCTGACGTGTGACGGCTGATCCCCAGATCCGCTCGACCGCGCGCGAACTCATTCCGCCGCCTCGGTTCCTCGCAATACCCGCGGCAGCGGGAAGAACATGTCTTCGTCGGCGGTGGTGACGGTCTCCACGCTCACCGCGTAGCGTTCGGCGAAGGCGCCGATGACCTCCTCGACCAAAACCTCCGGCGCGGAAGCGCCGGCGGTGACGCCGAGGCTTGCGATCGAACCGAACACCGACCAATCGATTTCCTTGGCGCGCTGCACCAGCGCCGCGCGCGGGCAGCCGGCGCGTTCGGCGACCTCCTTGAGGCGCTGGGTATTGGAGGAATTGGGCGATCCGACCACGACCATGGCCTCGACCATGGGCGCGACCTTCTTGACCACCTCCTGACGGTTGGTGGTGGCGTAGCAAATGTCTTCCTTGTGCGGCCCGTGGATGTGCGGAAAGCGCGCCTTGAGCGCCGCGACGATGTCGGCGGTATCGTCGACCGAGAGCGTCGTCTGCGTCACGTAGGCGAGGCGGCCGGGATCGCGCGGCACGAAGCGCGCGACCTCATCGACCGACTGCACCAGCGTGATGGCGCCGACGGGCAGCTGCCCGACCGTTCCCACCACCTCGGGATGGTCGGCATGGCCGATCAGCACGATCTCGCGGCCGCGTTTGTGATGAATCTCGGCCTCGCGGTGCACCTTCGTCACCAGCGGACAGGTGGCGTCGAGCGCGAATAGGTTGCGCGTTTTGGCCTGCGCGGGAATCGACTTCGGCACGCCATGCGCGGAGAAAATGACCGGCGCCTCGGTATCGGGAATCTCGTCGAGCTCTTCCACGAAGATGGCGCCTTTGGACTTGAGGCTTTCGACCACGTAGCGGTTATGCACGATCTCGTGGCGCACGTAGACCGGCGCGCCGTAGCGCGCGAGCGCCTGCTCGACCGTGTCGATGGCGCGCACGACCCCGGCGCAAAAGCCGCGCGGAGAGCACAAGAGCACCTTCAGCGGGGGCTTTGGGTTGGTTCCAAGGGCTTGGGACACCGTCATTATGGACCTCGGCTGCGGCCGTCGCTCGCGCCATTCGACATGGCCTTATGCCCTTCCTCTGTCAAGCGACGCGCTGGGCCGAAATTTCCGGCCGAACGAAACCCCGCAGCATCGCGTCGTCCGCGCTCGCTACGTCCCGCCGAGCCACGCCTCGTAGCGCGCGTACAATTGCGCCGTGTGCGGGGAGCCGTCGCAATGGACGACCGGCGCGAGCGCGCGCCCGGCGGCGTCGAGGCGGGCGGCCATGTAGCGGTAAGCCTCCGGATAGCTCGAGAGGTCGTTCGCCGCGAACAGCTTGTCGAAAGCTTCCGACGGCTCGACCGGGTCGAGCCGGTCGCGCTCGTAGACGGCGGCGCGCTCCACGATGGCCCAACGCCCCCCGCGCCGCTCCAGCCGGTCGAGGAAGCGCGCATAGGACGTCATGTCGGCGAGCACGCCGGCGATCTTCTGGCGCACCAGGATGACGATGTTGGTCTCGGCGAGCGCGCGTTCGCCCGCGAGGCGCACGACCGACGGAAAAATCTGATGTTTGGAACGCTGTCCGGCCTCGAAGCTGCGCCGGCAGCGGTCGACGAATTCGCCAAAGCTCCCGCTGAACCAGGAGACCGCAATCTGTCCCTCCGGCACGAACGTTGCGAGCAGTTGCGGCCACTTGCCTTGGTCGCGATAAAGACCCCAGGCTTGGATCAGCTCGGCGCAGGCATATTTGTCGTTCGCATCCATGTGACCCTCGTTTCTTAAAGCGGACTTCCGCCAGTGGAACCATCACAAGCGTGCGGCTCGGCCACCTCCCTCCCCACCTGTGGAGAGGGAGGTGACTTGAAATGCTCTATCATATTGCGTGCTCCCCGACGCACCGTGCACGACGTCAACGTCGATTGACGGAGAGAGCCTCTTCTCGCAATTTCCACCCCTCGAAAAATTCGGAACGACGAAGGACGCGCATGAAGGCGATCGTCATCCACCACTATGGCCCGCCGGACGTGCTCAAATACGAGAACGTGCCGGACCCCGAGCCGCGCGCGGGCGAAATCCGCATCCGCATTCACGCCGCCACCGTCAATCGCGTGCTCGACGTGAGCCTGCGGGCCGGCAACGAGCGCGCGCGCGCGCCCGTGCTTCCCCTCATCCCGGGGGTGGATTGCGCCGGCGTCGTCGATGCGCTCGGCGTCGGGGTCACGCGCTGGCGACCGGGGATGCGGGTCGCCGCCGCCGGCGTCATGCCGCTCGATATTTGCCGCGAGGATGACGACGACTACGCCGGGCCAACCGGCATGATGGGCATCAAGCGGCCCGGCGGCTTTGCCGAGATGGTCGCGGTGCCGGCCTGCGCCGCGATCGAACTCCCCGATCAACTCGACTTCCACCACGCCGCCGTGGTCATGCGCCACGTGCCGACCGCCTGGAACCTGCTCGTCAACGTCGCCGAGCTCAAAGCCGGCGAGACCGTGCTGATCATGGGCGCGGGCGGCAATCTCGGCTCGATCGGCATCCAGATCGCCAAGAACGTGATTGGCGCCAAGGTGATCGCGGCCGCGGGCTCCGACGAGCGCGTGAAGATGGGGCTCGATCTCGGCGCCGATCACGCCGTGAACTACAACACCCGCGACCTGCAGGCCGAGGTGATGGCGCTGACCGGCGGCAAAGGCGTCGACGTACTCTACGACAACATCGCCAATCCGAAGGTGCTGCCGAAGGCCTTCCGCGCCATCGGCTTCGACGGCCGACTGGTCACCGCCGGGGCGCATGCGGGGCCGCACGTCGCGATCGACTTCGCGCACCTCTATCACAAGCGCATCACCATCAAGGGCCGCCCCGGCTACCGCCCCGCCGACGTGGCGAAATGCTTCGCCGCCGCGGCCGAAGGCAAGATCAAGGCGCAAATCGAGCGAATTCTGCCGCTGTCGCGCGCCGCCGAGGCGCATCGGCTGGTCGAATCGGGCGAATCGCTGGGCAAGATCGTGCTCGACCCGACGCAGGGATAGGCGCCTTTGTCACGACAGGGGCGGAATTGAAACTCCCTTTTTGCGGGGCATGGGCCGTGAAGCCCCATTGCGCCGCCCCCGGGGGAATGCCTATATTTCGGCCACTTCCGTCATCACCGATGACACCAAGCTTCGCCCGCGAGGGCGGGCGGAGCGCAGAGGAGATTTCGCCATGACCGCAGCGCCGCTGATGCCGAAAGCAACCGCCGTCTGGCTGGTCGAGAACACCGCGCTCTCGTTCGATCAAGTCGCCGACTTCTGCAAGCTTCACCCGCTCGAGGTGAAGGCGATCGCCGACGGCGATGCCGCGCAGGGCATCAAGGGCCTCGATCCCGTGCTCACCGGTCAGCTCAGCCGCGAGGAGATCGAGAAAGCCGTCGCCGATCCGGACTATCGGCTCAAGCTGCTCGATCCCAAGGTGCGGCTGCCCGAGGCCAAGAAGAAGAAGGGCCCGCGCTACACGCCGGTGTCGCGCCGCCAGGACCGCCCGAACGCCATCCTCTGGCTGGTGCGCAACCATCCCGAGCTCAAGGACAGCCAGATCATGCGGCTCGTCGGCACCACCAAGTCGACCATCCAGGCGATCCGCGAGCGCACCCACTGGAACGCCTCGAACCTGCAGCCCATGGATCCGGTCACGCTCGGCCTCTGCTCGCAGATCGATCTCGATCTCGAGGTTCACCGCGCCGCCAAGGAGAAGCCGGTCGACGTCGAAGCCCAGGGCGCCACGCTCCTCCCCGCGTCGGAGACCACCATTCGCCGCGAGCCCGAACCCGAGGAGAAGAAGACGCCGGCCGACGAACTCAACGTCGACGCCGTGTTCGCCAGGCTCAAGCAGCTCGGCGGCAAGACCGAATAGCGCAAAGCCTGCAGCTCATTGTTTGGTGACGGCCCCTCTTGCGAGAGCGCCGAGGCCAGCCGCCATGGCGTCGACCGTCGCTTGAGTTCCGGCCGCCAGTCCGTGGCGCTTCGCGAGCCAGCTCGGCTCATTGTAGGACAGCCAAACCTTGCCATCCGCATCCTGCCAGACCAGCGCCTTCAATGGCAGGTCGATGCCGATCGTCTGGTTGGACTGCATGAGCGGCGTGCCCGCCTTGGCGTTGCCGAATAAGAGCACCTCGGTCGGCCGCAACGACAGCCCGGCCTGCGCGGCTCCCGCGGCGTGATCGATGCGCGCGAACACGGTCATGCCCTTTGCCTTGATCTCGGCTTCGAGCCGATCCATGGTTTCCTTCGGCCCGTAGCTGCTCGGTATCGTCGTCAATCCATCTGCGGCCATGGCATGCGCTCCCAAAAGAAAAACGCCGGCAACGATCGAGATGAGCTTGCTTATCGTCGATCCACGCATCACTGAAGATCCCATTGTTGGTTCGGTATCGCTCCGGTATACATGCGCGCGGTCTCGAATACCGGCGCAAGGCCATGGTCGTGCGTCAGCGCGACCGCATCGCGATTGACGCTGGGAACGTCGAGAAAGACTTGGCCCGGGCCTGCCGCCGCGACCAGCGCCGCGAAGATAGCCTCGGCCGCGGCGCGATCGTCGGCCACCAGCGGGCCGATCCTGCTGCCGCTCCGGCATGGGCGGATCACGCCCCAAGCGGCAAGGCTGCCGTCGCGCACGAGCGCGCGGCCGACATGCCCGCGCGCGCTGATCCACGCGCGCAGGAACGGCGCGCGCGGGGCCGGAAACACCGTCGCGTCATCCGCCTCGACGCTTGCGAACGGCACGTCCGTGAGCGGCACGATCCCCGCCGGCGGCGCCGGTAAAGGCGCGACGCTGCCGCCATAGCGGATATTGGCATAGGCGAGTTGAAAGCCCGACTTGCGGTAGTTTCCCTGTTGCGCCACCACGCCGTCGAGACCGATGGTGCGCGGGCGCGCGTGCGCGATCGCCGCGTTCCAGATGCGCAAGCCATAGCCGCGGCCGCGCAGATCGCCCCGCACGATGTAGAAGCCGAGGAACGCGAACCGCTCGTCGTAATTGACGCAGGAGACGCTCGCCGCCGGCGCGCCGCCGACCTCGCCGATGAAGAAGCCGCCGGGGTCCACGGTGGCAAAGCACGCGGCGTCGGCGAGGCCGGGATTCCAGCCTTCGGCCGCCGCCCAATCGGCGGCAAGCGCGATCTCGTCCGGCCGCATCACACGAATGCGCAGGTCATGCGCGCGAGTCATTTCGCTTGCCGGCCGTTCAAGCACCCAAACCCTTGCCCTTCAGCGCGGCACCGATCTCCTCGAGAATCAGCGGATCGTCGATCGTCGCCGGCATGGTCCAGGCCTCGCCGTCGGCGATCTTCTTCATGGTGCCGCGCAGGATTTTTCCCGAACGCGTCTTCGGCAGCCGCGCGACTGCGATCGCGAGCTTGAACGCCGCGACCGGTCCGATTTTTTCGCGCACGAGGGCGATGCATTCCTGCTCGATCTCGGCGACCGGCCGGTCGACGCCGGCCTTGAGCACGATGAAGCCGCAGGGGACCTCGCCCTTGAGTTGGTCGACGACGCCGATCACAGCGCATTCGGCGACGTCCCTGTGCGCGGCCAGCACCTCCTCCATGCCGCCGGTCGAGAGCCTGTGCCCGGCGACGTTGATGATGTCGTCGGTGCGGCTCATGACGTGGATGTAGCCGTCATCGTCCTTGAAGCCGGCGTCCGCCGTCTTGTAGTAGCCGGGAAATTCGGCGAGGTAGCTCTCCCTGAAGCGTTCGTCCTGCTGCCAGAGCGTCGGCAGGCACGCCGGCGGCAGCGGCAGCTTGATGACGATCGAGCCGATTTTGTTGGCCGCCACCGGCTTGCACGCATCGTCCACGATGTCGATCTGGTAGCCGGGCATGGCCACCGACGCCGAGCCGTACTTCACCGGCAACTGCCCCAGGCCTACCGGATTGCCCGCGATCGCCCAGCCGGTCTCGGTCTGCCACCAGTGATCGATCACCGACACTTTGAGGAGCTTCTCCGCCCACTGAACCGTGTCGGGATCGGCGCGCTCGCCGGCGAGAAAGAGAGTGCGGAATTTGCTCAGATCGTATTGCGCGAGCAGCTTGCCCTGCGGATCCTCCTTCTTGATGGCGCGGAAAGCGGTCGGCGCCGTGAACATGGCGACGCAGCCATGCTCGGTGATCACGCGCCAGAACGCCCCGGCATCGGGCGTGCCCACCGGCTTGCCTTCGAACAGGATCGAGGTGCAGCCGTGCAGCAGCGGCGCATAGACGATGTAGCTGTGGCCGACCACCCAGCCGACGTCGGAGGCGGCCCAATAGACCTCGCCCGGCTCGACGCCGTAGAGATTCTGCATCGACCATTTGAGCGCGACCATGTGGCCGCCATTGTCGCGCACGACGCCTTTGGGCCGTCCGGTCGTGCCCGAGGTGTAGAGGATGTAGAGCGGATCGGTCGCCGCCACCGGCACGCAATCGTAGACCGAGCGCGCGAACACGATCGCCTCGTCGCGCAGCTTCGCCCAGTCGTGATCGCGGCCGGGAACGAGCGCGGCCTCCTGCTGCGGGCGCTGCAAGATGAGGCAGGCGTCGGGCTTGTGGCCGGCGAGCGCGATCGCCTCGTCGAGCAGCGGCTTGTATTTGACGATGCGGCCGACCTCGAGGCCGCAGCTCGCCGACAGGATGAGCTTCGGCTTGGCGTCGTCGATGCGGGTCGCGAGCTCATTCGCGGCGAAACCGCCGAACACCACCGAGTGCACGGCGCCGATGCGCGCGCAAGCGAGCATGGCGATCACCGCCTCCGGCACCATGGGCATATAGAGGACGACGCGATCGCCTTTCGCGACGCCGAAATTGCGCAAGATCGCCGCCAGCACCTGCGTCTCCACCTGCAGGCGGTGATAGCTGATGGTGCGCCTTTGACCCGCGAGCGGGGAGTCGTAGACGATCGCCGGCTGCTCGCCGCGCCCGCTCAAGACGTGGCGGTCGACCGCGTTCCAGCAGGTATTGCAGACGCCGCCGGTGAACCAGCGCCCGTAGACGCCGGCATTGGGATCGAACACCTGCTTGGGCGGCTCGATCCAGTCGATATCCCGCGCCGCTTCGCCCCAAAAGCCCTGCGGGTCGCGCTGCCAGCGCGCGTAGACGTCGTGATAGCGGCTCGCACGGGCATCCATGGCGCTGCTCCCTGAGGCTGACGACCTCGTCCCGAGGCACGGCCGCACGCAGTGCGGGAGGAGGCCAGGCACATCGCCCGTTGTTTGGCGCCATTGTGAGCGCGCGCGGGGCGTTTGCAAGCCGCGTCGCGCGCAAGGCCCACGCGCCAGAACACTGGCGCGCGCGGCGCGGCTGCGCTTTGATCCGAATCAAATCGTGGCGTTTCCCCGTTCGCCTCGCTTCCCAAGTGGCGGCTGTGATCACCGATCCCCTGTTCTATCTGCTCGCGATTCCCGCCATCGTGGCGCTCGGTCTCGGCAAGGGCGGCTTCGCGGGCGTGGGCATGATCTCGACCCCGCTGCTTGCGCTCACCATGCCGCCATTGCAGGCGGCGGCGATCCTGTTGCCCATCCTGCTATGCCAGGACGTGATCTCGGTGTGGGTCTATCGTCGCCGATGGAGCGCCTGGAATCTCAAAGTGCTGCTCCCCGGCTCCGTCGTCGGCGTCGGCGCGGCCTGGCTGTTCGCCGCCTATGTGCCGAACGCCTATGTGGAAATCGCGGTCGGCGTGACCGGCGTCTGCTTTGCGCTCTACAACACCTTCGGCAAGGTGCCGGCGCAACCGCGCCGGCCGAGCGTGCCGGCCGGCATGTTCTGGGGCTCGCTCGCGGGCTTCACCTCGACCATCATTCAGGTCGGCGCCCCGCCATACCAGGTGCACATTTTGCCCCAGCGGCTCGACAAGTTCACGCTGATCGGCACAACCATCATCTTCTTCGCGTTGGTCAACGTGATGAAGCTCGTGCCTTATTTTGCGCTCGGCCAGTTCTCGCCGCGGACGCTGGCGACCTCGGCCGTGCTGTTGCCGTTCGCGGTCGCCACCAACTTTCTCGGCCTCTGGCTCGCGCGCAGGACGCCGACCGAACTATTCTACCGGATCACCTACCTGCTGATGTTTCTCATCTCGCTGGCTTTGATCTGGCAAGGCGCCAGCGCCATTCATGTGGGGGTGACGGCGTCATAATAGCGTCTCGCAGGGGTCGTAAGCATCGGCCGCTCGACGCTGGTGCGCGAGCTCGGAGCGCGCCCATGGCTAAAATCAGCGCAGCCGCGATCGTCGCCGTCAGCTTCGTCCTGTGTTCGGCGGCCGTCGCGTTCGACCTGCAGGGTCATCGCGGCGCACGCGGCTTGGCGCCGGAAAACACGCTTCCAGCCTTCACCATGGCGTTGTCGATAGGCGTGACGACGCTCGAGCTCGATCTCGCCATGACCAGCGATGGGATTCTCGTCGTCAGCCACGACAGCCGTCTCAACCCCGACCATACCCGCGCCCCGGACGGTAAGTTTCTCGACGCCGAGGGGCCCGCGATCCGTTCGCTCACATTGGCAGAGCTGCAGCGCTATGACGTCGGACGCTTGAAGCCCGGAACGGCCTACGCCGCGGCCTTTCCGGAGCAGCGGGGAATGGATGGCATCCGCATACCGACATTGATGGAGGTATTCGACCTGGCACGGCAGGCGAAGGCCGACCATGTCCGCTTCAATATTGAAACCAAATTGACGCCGACGTCGGGCGCCGACACGCCGGACCCGGAGACGTTTGCCGCTGCCGTGGTGCGAGCGGTGCGCGAGGCGGGACTGAGCGCACGGGTCAGCATTCAATCCTTCGATTGGCGGACGCTCGTGATCGCGCGCCGCATCGCGCCGGAGATCGAGCGCGTCTGCCTGAGCATCGATGGAGGCAGCGGCGACACCCTGCAGCGCGGGCGGCCGGGCGCGTCGCCATGGACGGCGGGACTGGACATCGATGATTTTGCCGGCTCAGTGCCACGGCTGGTGGCCGCGGCCGGCTGTTCGGTGTGGTCGCCCAACCATCGCGACGTGACCGCGGCGTCGCTTGCGGAAGCAAAGGCGCTCGGGCTCAAGGTCATCCCCTGGACCGTCAACGAGCGTTCCGACATGGAGCGCCTGATCCAGATGGGCGTCGCCGGCATCATTACGGACTATCCGAACCGCCTGCGCGCGGTGATGGCGGAGAAGGACATCTCGCTGCCGCAAGCCATTGCGACCCGCTGAGGCCCCGCTTTCGCAGGCTAATCGCCGGCTACGAAATGAATCCCCCCTGGTTCCATTTCGGGAACTGCGGCTCCGAGGCTGGTTCCTCGTCAGGGGTTGGACTTACAATCTTCACAAACGTCTTGAATGTAGGACAAGGGAGCGGCGCTTTGTTCGTCTCGAGCGCCAGCAGTGCCTGCAGGGGCGGAAATAGGGAGGGCGAGATGCCCTCATTCAGCAACGTCAAATATGTCTACGATCCCGAAACCCTGAAAATGATGGGTGCTGCATTCGATACTGCCTGCCAGTCATTCCCTCCAGATCTGAAAGATCACGAGAGGGTGAAGAGGAAACTGGCGTTGCTCATCCTTCGACACATGGATCGGGGAGAGCGTGATGCAACGCGCCTTAGGGACCTAGCGTTGCTCGATTTCACGAGATAGTCCGCTCGTGCTTGAGCAGCGGTAGAGCCACCTGTCATGATGCGCATTGCTGCATTATTGATTTTCGGTGCGCTGCTCAGCGCTTGTTCGGGCAGCAGCAGAGTTGAAGACATCGTCCCGGGGTGGGCAAACACGCCGCCGGGGCGGCCAGCCATGCAGTACGCGGCACCCACGAACCATGCACCCAAGAACCATTTAGAGGGCCGCGGCACTCTTGAGGCGGAGCGACGCAGCAAACCTGTGGCAGAACCGCAAGAGGCAAAGAAAGCTGAGGTTCAAAGCCCTTCCGAAGAGTAAAGCCCTCAGGTTCGGTGCCGGCATTTGCGCCCGGTGCCGGGTCCACCATGGGCCCGCTGCAACAGGCGACCGCTAGGACCCGACCCGATCCTGTCGCGGATTGATCGCAAGGCCTGCCGTTCGTAAGCTAAGCGCGGCAGGCCGAACATGACGCCCTACGAGATCGATCTCGACCGCAACCCCGCGAACTTCCAGCCGCTCACCCCGCTCACCTTCCTGGAGCGGGCGGCCGCCGTGTTTTCCGACCACACCGCCATCATTCATGGACCGCTGCGGCGCAGCTACGCCGAATTCTACGCGCGTGCGCGCCGGCTTGCGTCTTCGCTGGCGAAGCGCGGCATCAAGCGCGGCGATACGGTCTCGGTCTTGCTCGCCAACGCGCCCGCGATGCTCGAATGCCACTACGGCGTGCCGATGGCCGCCGCGGTGCTCAACACCATCAACACGCGGCTCGACGCCGCCACCGTCGCTTCCAGCTCGACCACGCCGAAGCGAAGGTGCTGATCGCGGACCGCGAGTTCTCGAAGCTTGCGAAGGAGGCGCTCGCACTGGCCAAAGGCAAGCCGCTCGTCGTCGATTACGACGATCCCGAGTTCACCGGCCCGGGCGCGACGAATGGGACGCGATCTCGCTCAACTATACCTCCGGCACCACCGGCGATCCCAAGGGCGTGGTCTATCACCACCGCGGCGCTTATCTCCTCGCCATCGGCAACGTGCTCACCGGCAGCATGGACAAGCACAGCGTCTATCTCTGGACGCTGCCGATGTTCCACTGCAACGGCTGGTGCTTCCCGTGGACGATTTCGGTGGTCGCCGGCACCCATGTGTGCCTGCGCCAGGTGCGCGCGCCGGCGATGTACGACGCCATCGCCCGCCACAAGGTCACGCATCTCTGCGGCGCGCCGATCGTAATGGCGACGCTGCTCAACGCGCCGGCCGAGGAGAAGAAGCCGCTGCCGCATGTGGTCGAATTCTTCACCGCGGCGGCGCCGCCGCCGGAAGCGGTGCTGGCGGCGATGAAGGCCGCCGGATTCAACGTCACCCATCTCTACGGGCTGACCGAGACTTACGGTCCCGCCGCCGTCAACGAATGGCGCACCGGCTGGGACGCGCTGTCGCCGTCCGAGCAGGCGGCGATGAAGGCGCGCCAGGGCGTGCGCTACGTGCCGCTCGAGGCGCTCGACGTGCGCGACCCCGACACGCTTAAGCCGGTGCCGTGGGACGGCGAGAGCATGGGCGAGGTGATGTTCCGCGGCAACGTGGTGATGAAGGGCTACCTCAAGAATAAGTCGGCGACCGAGAAGGCGTTCGCCGGTGGCTGGTTTCACTCCGGCGACCTCGGCGTGATGCACCGCGACGGCTATATCCAGCTCAAAGACCGCTCCAAGGACCTCATCATCTCCGGCGGCGAGAACATTTCCTCGATCGAAGTGGAGGACGCGCTCTACAAGCACCCCGCGGTGGGGGCCGCCGCCGTGGTGGCTAAGCCCGACGACAAATGGGGCGAGACGCCGTGCGCCTTCATCGAGCTCAAGCCGGGCGAGAAGGCGACGCGGGAGGATATCATCGCCTGGTGCCGCAAGAACCTCGCCGGCTACAAATGCCCGCGCTACGTCGTGTTCGCCGAACTGCCGCGGACCTCGACCGGAAAAATCCAGAAATTCAAGCTGCGCGACATGGCGAAGACGGTGTGACCATGGCTAGCCGAGCCGTGGCAACCGGCATCGGTGTAAATCCATCGTCCCCGCGAAAGCGAAACCCAGCTCTTCCTGGATTCCCGCTTTCGCGGGAATAAGCGGAATTTCAATGCAATCTTTGTTGTCTCAAGCAAGCAAGAGGTCGATGGCGGCGGGGAGTTCCAACTGCTTGCTCGTCACTCCGCCGCCGTCTGCCGCAAGCCCAGATGCCGCAGCGAGCGGTCGATCCACAGCCGCGTGAGCTTTTCCTGCACACCGTTCTGGTTGAGCCGCGCGCGCAGATTGTCGAAGTCCACGCGATCGAGGTCCTGGTCCTGGTTGAAGCAGGAGAACACCACGCTTTCGACGCCGCTTACGGGGTCGCGATGGACCTGCAGGCACTGCGCGCAGATCTCCTTCATCATGCACTGCATCGGCGAGTTGATGGAGGCGATCGCCTTGTGCCCGGGCTTGAGATGCGGCGCGAGCATTCCCTGCCGCGCCTGGGAGACCGCCGCCATCATGCCGTCGGAGCCAATGGCGATCACGCGATCGACCTCGCCGAGCGGGATCGGCGCTTCCCCGAGCGCGCCCGATCCGTAGGCGTCGAGCGCCGCGACGATGTTGCCGATGAAGGCTTTGTCTTGCGCCCGCGCGGCGCGAAAGCCCGGCGGCTCGTCGCAGCACCACACGATGACGTCGGCCGCCCGCTCGATCTCTTCGACCTTGTAACGGTCGATCGCGCGCTTGTAGCCGGCGAAATAGAGCACGCGGCTGCCGTTCCTTCGCAGCGCCTGCCCGATCGAGAACAGCACCGCGTTGCCGAGTCCCCCGCCGATCAGCAGCACGCTTTCGTCGCCGGGCGTTTCGGTCGGGTGCCCGGTCGGGCCCATGAGAATGACCGGTTCCCCCGGCGCAAGCTGCGCGCACAGGTCGGACGAGCCGCCCATTTCGAGCACGATCGTCGACAGCAGGCCGCGCTCGCGATCGACCGCGGCGCCGGTCAGCGCGAGCCCCTCCTTGGTGAGCCGGGTGCCGTCGGCGTCGCGCGACAGCGTCTCGTAGTTCTGCAGCCGGTAGAATTGCCCGGGCTCGAAGGCGCGCGCAGCCATCGGCGCGCGCACCACGACCTCGACGATGGTGGGCGTGAGCCGGTTGACCTCGTGCACGACGGGCCGCAGTTCGTCGTTGAGACGAGCGATCAACGTCGCCGGAGAGACGGTGGGCCCTTGTCGCCGCTCCAGCATCCGGCTGACCACGGGATAGCCCTGCTTGGCGCTCGCCATCGCCTTGACCACGTTGCCGGCAAACGAGGGATGCAGATCGCCGAAGAAGCTGATGGCGCGGCCGTCCGCGCGCACGTTCATGAGCACATGGGCGGCAGACGGCTTGGTGATGCGCTCGGGGGTGACCTTACGGCCGTCCTCGTCGAACGCCTGGAAATGCTTGCCGTCGATCTGCACGTGCCGCGGCTCCTCGCGGCCGAGCACGGTGTTGGGTTGCGTGCCGGCCGCGACCAGAATCGTGCGCGCAGGCACGACGACGTCGCGCGGCGCGGCGGCCGGATCGCTGTCGGCTTGCGCCTGGGACGAGAGGCGCAGCGCCCGGGCGCAGCCGAAGCGGTCGAGCAGGACCTCTTGCGGCGTCAACCGCTCGGCAAAGCCGATCCCTTCCTCCAGCGCCTTCGCAACCTCCTCGTGGTTGAGCGTATAGCTCGGGGAATCGATCATGCGCCGCCGATAGACGATGGTGGCGCCGCCCCATCGGCGCATGAGCTCCGCGAACCGCGGCTTGCGGCCTTCGCGCGCGGCCGACGCGCGCTCGGCGCGAAGTTCCCGCGCGTGCTCAAGGAACTCGGATGCGGTTTCCGCGTCCTGGGCGGTCCAGTCGGCGCGCACCGCCGCCTCTCCGCGCTCGGCGATCAGCGTTTCGTAGCGACTGAGGAACTTCTCCACCTGCAGCGGATAATAGGCGAGCGCCTCGGTCGCGGTGTCGATGGCGGTGAGCCCGCCGCCGATGATGACGACCGGCAGGCGCACCAACAGATTGGCGAGGCTGTCGGTCTTGGCGGCGCCGGTGAGCTGCAGCGCCATCAGGAAGTCGGAGGCTTGGCGCACGCCGGCCGCAAGCCCGTTCTTCATCGGCACGATGGTCGGCCGGCCGGCCCCGGCGCAGAACGCGATATGGTCGAAGCCGAGCGCGAAGGCGCTGTCGATGGTGAGCGTGCCGCCGAAACGCACGCCGCCGAACATCGCGAATTCGCGGCGTCGTTCCAGCAGCAGGCGGATGAGCTTGAGGAAATTCTTGTCCCAACGCACGGTGATGCCGTATTCGGCCACCCCACCGAACCCGGCCATGACGCGGGCATCGAGCGGCTCGCGCAACTCGGCGGCATCGCGGATCGGACGGAACGGCGTGCGGGTGCCGCCGACGTCGACGCCCGAGATATCGGCGTCGAGCGGCTCGATCTTGAGCCCGTCGACCGCGACGACCGTGTGGCCGTCGTTCATGAGGTGATGGGCGAGCGTGAAGCCCGCGGGCCCGAGCCCCACGACCAGAACGTTGCGGCCGGTCGCAGGCTTCGGCAATGGCCGGCGAAAATTGAGCGGATTCCACCGCGTCAGCAAACCGTAGATTTCGAAGCCCCAGGGCAACGCCAGAACGTCCTTGAGAATGCGCGTCTCGACCTGGGGAATATCGACCGGCTCCTGCTTCTGATAGATGCAGGCCTTCATGCAGTCGTTGCAAATGCGGTGGCCGGTTGCAGCGCACATCGGGTTGTCGACCACGACGATAGCGAGCGCGCCGATCGTATGGCCGCCGACCTCGACCAAATTCATCTCGGAAATTTTCTCGTCGAGAGGGCACCCTGCGAGCACGACCCCGAACGCGCTCTTCTTGAACTCGCCGCTCTTCTCCTTGAGCCCCTTCGAGCAGGAGTCCTTGCCTTGGTTGTGGCACCAGATGCAGTAGTTGGCGTGATCGAGCGCGCCGGTGAGATCGGTGCCGGGATCGGTCAGCGCGAAACCGTCGCGCGCACGGCGATGCGCGGGCGGCAGCTTGAGCATCGCCACGCCATCGACGACTTCGGTCTCGACCGCAATAAGATGGTGCGGATCGATCTTGTGCGGGGTCTTGAACAGGATGCCGCCCTTATGCCGGCGCCGGCCCTGCGGCGTGTGCGTCGCCCAGGCGGCGTAGCGCGCGGCAAGGTCGAGCGCGGCGGCGTGCTCCGGCTCGGCCTTCATCCAGGCATCGACCCGCTGGGCGAAGTGCAACTCAGTGAGCTCGCCGCCGAGCAGCGGTTCGAGCTGCTCGCGCAACGCTTGCCCGTCGAACGTCGCGGCTTGATCCGGCCCGTATTTTTTCGCCGCGCGGCGCTGCACGAACAACCGCTTCACCGTGTAGAGCGGCGCCAGCGCGTCTTGGCGCGAGCGCAGCGCATCGACCTCGCGGGCAATGCCGAAGAGTTCGGCGATGAAGTCTTCGAACTCGGGCGCAAGCTCGACGATGAGATCGGATTCCGCCTTGCCGGCGAGCTGTTCCGGTGCCGCGCGCGCGGCCATCAGCCGATTGTGCAGGTCCGCATTGCGGCGTTTGAGGAAATCGACGAAGCAGCCGTCGAGCCGCACCAAGCCGTCGCGGCCGTAAAGGTCCTCGAACCGCAGGTCAAAGCCAAGCGACAGATTTTCACTCATCAACGGGACGTCCTCAACGCCTGGACATGCGCCCAACGGCACGCGCTCTGCCAGACCCGCAATCGGGAATTTGCTGCACGAGAGCCTCTAAGCTGCGGCCCGGAACCGCGCCACGACCGCGGCCGGGATCGGTATGCCCTTCAATTTGACCGGATCCTTCGGGTCGCGCCCGGCCCATACCCGCGTTTCGCTGCCTTCGACGGCAAGCTCGCCGCCGATCGAGATGCGATGCGCCACGTCGAAGCTCGAGCGCCGGAATTCGCTGACCTCGGAGTCGATGTCGGCGACATCGTTGAACTTGGCGGGCTTGAGAAAGCGGGCCTTGGCGTCGACCAGCGGAATGCCCACGATGCCGAAGGCCGTTCCCAACTCATTCGGCCGCACGCCCAGGGCCGTTTCGAACAGCAGCCAGACGCTCCAATCGAAAAATTCGAAGAAATGGCTGTTGAACACGATACCGGCCGGGTCGCAATGACCCCATTCGACGGTGAATCGCCGACGGTAGACGAGATTGGCCATGCCAGTCCGGTTTCCTTACAGGTGGCTTACTGGCGGCGGCAGAGAAACCCGCCTCTGCGCCCGATGTCAAATCTCACAGGCCTCCCGCCATGGGCGGAATCCGGACCGCTTTAAGCCGCAATTCAAGGAACTAATTGCCTTCCCCAGCCAGCCCGGGAAAACAACTGGCGGCCGGGGGCGGAACCTGCAATTGTTTCCGCGGGGGCATCCAAGCCGATTTGTCGAAGTTCGGGTCGTATCGATGCGCGTAGCGGTCAGCGTATTGCGTGCGAACGGTCGGCCGCGCGTCATCGTTGCGCTGGCCGCGATGCGCTGCATCCTCGGCTCGAGCGGTCTGGCCGCGGCTGTTGCCGCCGCGGTGACCGCTTTGCTGGCCGAGCCGGTGCGGGCGGAGACGCTGCCGGACGCGCTGGTGCGCACCTATCAGAACAATCCGCAACTCAATGCCGAACGCGCGCGGCTGCGCGGCGTCGACGAAGGCGTTTCGCAGGCGCTCGCGGGATACCGGCCGCAACTCTTGGCCACCCTGACCGGCGGCCTGCAGCAGGTGCGAGTGCTGTTTTTCGACAATACCATTCAGACCGCGACGCTGCGCACCTGGACCGTCGGGCTCACCGTATCGCAGACCCTGTTTAACGGCTTCAAGACCGCCAACACCGTTCGCCAGTCGGAGGCGCAAGTGCTCTCGGGGCGCGAGGCGTTGCGCAATACCGGCCAAGGCGTGCTGCTCGACGCGGTGACCGCCTATACCAACGTGATCGCCAACCAGAGCCTGGTCGAGGCCCAACGCATCAATGTGACGTTTCTGCGCGAGACGCTCGCCACCACAAAGACGCGTCTGGAAGGCGGCGACGTGACGCCGACGGACGTGGCACAGGCGGAGGCGCGGCTGAGCCGCGGGCTCGCCGATCTCAACGCCGCGGAGGTCGGGCTGGCGATCAGCCAGGCGCTTTACGCCCAGGTCATCGGCGTGCCGCCCGGCCGGCTGGCGCCGGCGGAATCGATCGACCGGCTGCTGCCGCGCACGCGCGAGGAGGCGCTCGCAATCAGCCGCAAGGAGCATCCCGCCATCCTCGCGGCGATGTACGACATCGATGTCGCCCAACTCGGCACCAAGATCGCCGAGAGCAGCTTGTTGCCGACCCTCTCGGTGCAGGGAAGTGTCCAGCGCCAATGGGAGAACGATCCTACGCTCACCGCCAAGGCCAACGATATCGCCTCGCTCCTGGGAACGGCGAACGTGCCGCTTTACGACGGCGGGCTGGCGGCCTCACAGATCCGACAGGCCAAGGAGATCGCGATGCAGGCCCGCATCGTGCTGGAGCTCATCCGCACTCAAACCCAGACCGCGGTGCTCGGCGCCTGGGTCACCTTCGAGGGAGCAAAGGTTGCGCTCACCGCCGCCGAAGCGGAGGTGCGCGCGGCCACCATCGCGCTCGCCGGCGTGCAGAAGGAAGCGCAGGCGGGCCAGCGCACGACGCTTGAGGTCCTCAACTCGCAGCAGGACCTCACGGCCGCCCGCGCGCGGCTGATCGGTGCGCAACGGGACCGCGTGATCGCCGCCTATGCGCTGCTCGGCGCCACCGGGCGGCTCGACGTCAAGACGCTCGGCCTCCACACCCCGGACTATGCGCCGGAGGTCCACTACCATCAGGTGCGCGATGCCTGGCATGGCCTGCGCACGCCGGCGGGGCAGTAGGTCAACCGCAAACACGACGCTGGCGTTCGAATGGATGCATCTCGCTCAGCCAGGCGAGACCTTCTGGGCACAGTTCCCCTCCTCCACACCGAGATCGCTGGGCACGTCGGAGCGAGCGGCAGACCTGTCGAACACCACGCGCCCCCGGTTGTTTGCGTTTTCCGACGGCGCTGTCAGGTGTGTGTAAGGAAAATATTGAACAGTGCCGGTCGCGCGCCGAAGTGCCGACCCTCCGGCGCGCCGCATCTTGTCGCGTCGGTTGGGGGTTGCCCGCCAAAGCAATCGGCATCAGAGGTCAATTGTCGTGTTGCTCATCGTCTATTACGTCGTCTTCATGATCGCGGGCGATCTCGCCGCCTATATCATCGGCCTCCTCAGCGAACGCGAGTTTGGCGGCCAGGTCAGCCTCATCGTCTTCCTTGCGCTCTATTTTCTGTTCTTGTGGGTTTCTTGGGTGCTTGCGGTATGGATCACAAAGCCCAGCCACGTCGAACCGGCGAGCACCGAAGCGGCCTGATCGCGTTAACGCAGAGCTAGCTGCAGCGAAGTCGCCTTCGAAAGGA
>WNGD01001412.1_pt1 | contig 27310 bp, 26 predicted proteins | sample 5400671 | NCBI WGS metagenome assembly WNGD01 (sample SAMN13153369, study PRJNA577476) | soil metagenome | isolation source: 40 cm soil or saprolite under grassland replicate 2 | place: USA:California | collected 2016-06-15
CGAGCGGCCCGAGGGCGTGATCGTCCAGTTCGGCGGCCAGACGCCGCTGAAGCTCGCCCGAGCGCTCGAGGAGGCCGGGGCGCACCTGCTGGGCACGCCGGTGGAGGCGATCGACCTGGCCGAGGATCGCGGCCGGTTTGGGGCGCTCCTGCGCCGGCTCGGCATCGCCCACCCCCCCTACGGCACCGCGCTGTCGGCCGACGAGGCGGCGGTGATCGCGGAGGAGGTCGGCTTCCCCCTGCTGGTGCGCCCCTCGTACGTGCTCGGAGGCCGGGCAATGGAGATCTGCTACACGGCCGAGGGGCTTGCCGCCTATCTGGAGCAGCACGTGAAGGCCGACCAAGAGCACCCGCTGCTGCTCGACCGATTCCTGGAGGACGCGATCGAGGTGGACGTCGACGCGCTCGCCGACGGCGAGGACGCACGGGTCGCCGGGATCATGCAGCACGTCGAGGAGGCCGGCGTTCACTCCGGGGATTCGGCCTGCGTGCTTCCGCCGATGAGCCTTGGAGAGGAGATGCTCGCGGACATCGGCGAGACCACCCGGCGGATCGCGCTGGAGCTCGGCGTGATCGGGCTGATCAACGTCCAATACGCGGTCGCCGGTGGCCAGCTCTACGTCCTGGAGGCGAATCCGCGCGCCTCGCGGACGGTGCCGTTCGTCTCCAAGGCGATCGGCGCCCCACTGGCCAAGATCGCCTGCCGGCTCATGCTGGGGGAAAGCCTCTTTGACCAGGAGCTCCCCGAAGCGCCCAGCGACCACGTCAGCGTCAAGGAGGCGGTGCTGCCGTTCGCGCGCTTCGCCGGCGCCGACTCGGTGCTCGGCCCGGAGATGAAGTCGACCGGCGAGGTGATGGGGATCGCCTCCGACTTCCCCACGGCCTTCGGCAAGGCCCAGTCGGCCGCCGGCATCGCCCTGCCACGCGAGGGGACGGTGTTCATCACCGTTACCGACACCGACAAGCCGGCCGCCATGCAGCTCGCCGCCCGCTTCCACGATCTCGGGTTCCGGATCATCGCCACGCGCGGGACCGCGCAGGCGATCTCACGCATGGGCGTGCCGGTGAAGGGGATCAACAAGATCGCCGAGGGCTCGCCCCACGTGGTCGACTACATCGATCAACACGCCGACCGGAAGCGGCGCCCGCTCAGACGGCTACGAGATCCGCACGGCTGCCGTCCGTCACGGCGTCCCTTGCGTGACCACGATGACCGGGGCCTCGGCGGCTGCCAGGGCGATCTTTGCCCAGCGTGAGCAACCGGCGGAGCCGCGATCGCTCCAGGAGCTTCATGACAGGCCAGCAGACTCGAGACAGCGCACGGCCGTCTGACCCGCGGGTCACGGCGCCTCCCGGACGGCGCCGGTGCGAGATCAAGGACAACCGCGAGTCGGGCGGCTACCGGATCTTCTCGGCGCTCGATCGCTGGGGCCCGGCGCCGCGCGCCGGGCAGTTCTACATGCTGGCAACGGCCGACGGCTGGGCGCAGCGCGACGGACGCCCCTTTCTGCCGCGGGCGTTCTCTGTGGCCGAGGCACGACCGATCAACGGTGGGCTGCGGCTCGAATTCCTGGTGGAGGCCGTCGGGCCGGGGACGGAGCGGCTCGCGGGGCTGCGCCCGGGGGAGGGGCTGTGGGTGACCGGACCGCTCGGCAAGCCATTCTCGCCACCGCGTCAGCTGGTCCCGGATGGCGCCGGGGCGATTCTCGTCGGCGGGGGCATCGGCATCGCGCCGCTGGCGATCCTGCGTCGCCAGCTCGCCGAGGGCGGCGTCGCCGTGCGCACCCTGCTCGGGTTTCGCGATCGCGAGCACTCCGGCGGCGTGGAGGAGCTGTTCGATTGCTCCGAGATCCGGTTGGCGAGCGAGGACGGGCACGCCGGCCACCGCGGCTACGTCACCGATCTGCTCGCGGTGTTGCTCGAGGGAGACGACGCGCCGAGCGGCGCCGTCTACGCATGCGGGCCGCCTGCGATGCTGGAGGCGGTCCGGGCGATATGCGCGCACGCGCAGATCGCGGCCGAGCTGGCGATGGAGGCGCCGATGGCCTGCGGCTTCGGGGCCTGCTTCGGGTGCGCGGTGCCGCTTGCCGACGGCGGTTACCTGCGGCTGTGCGTGGACGGCCCGGTGGTCAACGCCGCCGCGATCGAGACCGCGCTGGTGCCGGGGTCGGGACACTGATGGACCTGAGCGTCGAGCTCTGCGGGCTGCGCCTCGAGCATCCGGTGCTCAACGGCTCCGGCACCTTTGACGCGATCGCCGCCCAGCGCGCCTTCGGAACGGCGCTCCTGGACGAGTTTCCGTTCTCGGCCTTCGTCTCGAAGACGATCACCCCCGAGCCGCGGATCGGGAATCCGCCGCCGCGGATCTTCGAGACCCCCTCCGGGATGATCAACTCGATCGGCCTCCCGAACAAGGGGCTTTCCGGGTTCGTCGATCAGGACCTGCCGCTGCTCGCCGAGCTGCCGGTCCCGCTGGTGGTCTCGGTGATGGGCACGAGCCACGGCGAGTTCGCCAGCCTCGTCGAGGGGGTTGAGGTACACGCCGAGGTTGCCGCGCTCGAGCTGAACGTCTCCTGCCCTAACGTGGAGTCGGGGCTGATCATCGGACAGCAACCCGAGGAGACCCAGGCGCTGATCCGGGCCCTGCGTCCGCGCACGGAAAAGCCGTTGATCGTCAAGCTGACCCCGAACGTCGCCGAGCCGGTGACGGTCGCGCGCGCCGCCGAGGAGGGTGGTGCCGACGCCGTCTCCCTGGTCAACACGCTTGCGGCGGTGGCGATCGACCCAGGCACGCTCGACGTCTGGCTGGGCGCGGGCAGCGGGGGGCTCTCGGGGCCGGCCATCCGGGCATTCGCCCTCGGTCAGGTTCGCGAGGTCGCCGCCGCGGTCTCGATCCCGGTGATCGGCATGGGGGGCATCGAGTCAGGGACGCACGCGCTGGCCTTTCTGGCCGCCGGCGCGACCGCCGTTGCCGTCGGCACGGCGAACTTCCGCGATCCGCTGGCCGGGAACAGGGTGCGAGCGGAGCTCGAGGCGGCGCTCCGGGAAGCCGGGGCGAACTCGCTGTCCGCCGTGCGGGGCCGGATCGCGGCATCGACCTCAACCTAAGGTCGAACCGAATTTCCCCGGAACGCCGCTACCCCCCTTGTGTGGGCCACGAGGGCGGGTATATGATCGCCGCCGCCGATGGCTCCCTCCGTCGACACCGCCGCCGCTGTTCCACAGAGAACCCACGAACAGCGGATGCGGGCTCTGAGCAGGGCCAACGAGATCCGCTCCAAGCGGGCGAAGCTGAAGCGCGACCTGAAGGCCGGCAAGGTGAAGGTCGAAGTGCTGCTCCGCGATCCTCCCGACTACGTGCTCTCCGCCAAGGCCTTCGACATGATCGTGGCGGTGCCCAAGTACGGCCGGGTGAAGGCCAACAAGATCCTCACCGTGTGCCGGATCTCTCCGTCGAAGACGATCGGCGGCCTCTCGGCTCGCCAGCGCGGCGAGCTCGTCTCGCAGCTGCGACGGTAGCTCGCCAGCGGGCCACCAGGCACGGATTGCGACTGGCGGGGGGCGAGAAGACGTCGCCCGCGGCTTAGCTTCAGCGATGGAGCAGTCCTTCGCATAGGTCAGGATTGGCGCCGTGTCCAAGGTATTCGTGATCACCGGCCCGTCGGGGGTCGGCAAGGGGACGCTGATCGCCGAGCTGCTACGGCGTGTGCCCGGCCTGGAGCTGTCGGTCTCGGCGACGACCAGGGAGCCGCGAGAAGGCGAAGTGGACGGCCGCGACTATCACTTCCTGGGCGGCGAGGAGTTCGACCGCCGCGCCCGAAACGGCGAGTTCCTCGAGCACGCCACGTACAGCGGCAACCGGTACGGGACCCTTCGCACGGAGGTCGAGCGGCGGCTCGCCGAGGGCCGCTCCGTCGTCCTGGAGATCGAGGTGCAGGGCGCCCGCCAGGTGCGCGCAGCGATGCCGGAGTCCGTGCAGGTGTTCGTCGCCCCGCCAGATCCGGCCGCGCTGCGCCAGCGGCTCGAGTGCCGTGGGACGGACTCCGGCGAGGCGATCGACGAGCGGCTGCGGACGGCGGAGCTGGAGCTCGCCGCGCAACAGGAGTTCGAGCACGTGATCGTCAATGACGAGATCGAGAGCGCCGCCGCGAGACTGGAAGAGATCGTGCGCAATGAGTTGGAGTGCGATCCCTGGCACTAGAATGCCCTGGAGATGATCAAGCCACGCGTCGACAAGCTGCTCGCCCAGACCGACTCTCACTACGCCGCCGTGCTCGTGGTGGCGAAGCGAGCCCGGCAGCTGAACAGCTACTACCGCGCCCTCGGAGAGGGCAGCTACGAGGAGTTCACGCCGCCGATGGTCGACACGCCGTCGCCCAACTACCTCACGATCGCGCTCGAGGAGCTGGCGGCGGGGAAGCTCAAATACCGCTACCGCGCCCCCTAGCCGGCGCGCGGGTGGGGCGCCCGAGATGGCCCGCATCCTCCTCGGCGTGAGCGGCGGCATCGCCGCCTACAAGGCCTTGGAGCTGGCCCGCCTGGCGACCCTGGCTGGGCACGGCGTTCGCGTGCTGATGACGCCCGCCGCGCAGCGATTCGTGGGGCCGGCCTCGTTCGAGGGCATCGTCGGCGCGCCGGTGCTGGCCGACGAGTTCGGGCGCGATCCCCTCCGTGGCGCCTTCCCTGGCGATCCACTCCCCAACCACGACCCCATCGGCCACCTCGAGCTGGCCGCCAACGCCGACGTCTACCTGGTCGCACCGGCGTCGGCGAACACGATCGCCAAGCTCGCCGCCGGGATCGCCGACTCGATGCTGACCACATCGTTCCTGGCCTGCCCGGCGCCGCGTGCCGTTGCCCCGGCGATGAACGACCGGATGTACGCGGATGCGGCCACCCAGGCGAACCTGGCGACCCTGCGCGAGCGCGATGTGCGGGTGATCGAGCCCGAGGAGGGAGCGCTCGCCTCGCGCGGCGAGAGGGGCGTCGGCAGGCTGCCGCCGCCAGACCGTCTGCTGGCCGAGGTCGAGGCGCTCCTGCCCGCCGCGCGAGGATCGTGGGACGGGTTGCGCGTGCTCGTCACCGCCGGCGGGACCCGAGAGCCGATCGACTCCGTCCGCTTCATCGGCAACCGCTCGAGCGGACGCATGGGGCTGGCGCTGGCGGAGCATGGCGCCCGGCGGGGGGCGCAGGTCACCCTGGTCGCGGCCAACGTCTCGCTTGAGGAGCCGGCCGGCGTGCGCCGCATCGACGTCACGACGGCGGACGAGCTCGCGGCCGCCGTAACGGAGGAGTTCCCCGGCTGCCATGTTCTCTTGATGGCCGCCGCCGTCGCCGACTTCCGGCCGGCTCGGGCGGAGCCGGGGAAGATCTCCCGCGAGGAAAGCGGCGGCCTGGAGCTTCGCCTCGAGCAGACCGAGGACGTCGTCGCTGATCTCGCGTCGCTGCGAAGCGCAGATCAGACGCTGGTCGGCTTCGCGGCCGAGCACGGCCCTGACGCGATCGAGCGGGCTCGCGTGAAGTTGGAACGCAAGGGGCTTGACGCGATCGTCTTCAACGACGTGTCCCGGGCGGACATCGGCTTCGACTCCGAGCTCAACGAGGTAGTGATCGTGGAGCGCGACGGCGAGCGGCGGGTCCCGCTTGCGCCCAAGGAGGAGATCGCGGCGGCGATCCTGGACCGGGTGGAGTCGCTTCGCGAGAAGGCGGCAAGCGGCAAGCAGTAAGCAGAAGGCTCGAAGCGATCGCGTCCGCGTTGTGCGTGACCGGTCCTACACTTGGGTCGATGGCCAACGCGGCGGGCGATTCCCTTTATTCCCTGTATCAGCAAGGTATGTCCCTGCTCGAGGCGGGCGATTTCGCGCAGGCCACGGTGCCGCTCTCGAAGGCCGCTCGGATGGCGCCCGAGAAGAGCTCGATTCGCGAGGCGCTCGGCCGGGCCTACTTCCACAGCCAGCGTTACGGCGAGGCGTCGCGCGAGTTCGAGGCTGTGGTGGAGCGCTACCCGGTGAACGACTTCGCCCACTTCTGCCTCGGCAGGGCGCTGACCCTGACCGGCCAGCGCGATCGCGCGCGGCGCCACCTGGCGATCGCGGCCAACCTGCGCCCCGAGCGCGACGACTACCGGATCTACAGGGAGCGACTCGCCGCACATCGCTGATGAGGGCGCTCGTGCAGCGGGTCAGCAGGGCGTCGGTGTCGGTGGAGGGGCGCCAGATCTCGGCGATCGGACCGGGCCTGCTCGTCCTGCTGGGCGTCGCGCCCGAGGACACGGAGGCCGAGGCGGGCACGCTCGCCGACAAGGTGAGGGCGCTGCGGATCTTCGACGACGCCGACGGCCGGATGAACGAGCCACTGGCCGACCGCGAGGCTCTCTGCGTGAGCCAGTTCACGCTCTACGCGGACACCCGCAAGGGCAACCGGCCTGGCTTCACCCGCGCCGCACCGCCCGAGGTGGCCGAGTCCCTGTATGAGCGTTTCTGTGAGCGCCTGGGCGCAAAGCCGGGCATCTTCGGCGCCCGGATGACGGTCGAGCTGGTGAACGACGGGCCAGTGACGCTGATGCTGGAGGTCTGATCCGAGCGTCAGCACAGGGTCGGCAACGTGCTGCCCGCCGCTCGCGCCACGCTTGCCCGGTGCGCGAGGCCGAGGCTATACTCAGATCACCTCTTTTTCACCCGAACCCTGTTGAGGTGGGCACGGGCCCGCCTATTTTTTCGGCACGGAAGGCGTTGCGGGAGGCACAAACGGAGCGAGAAGGAAGAGTTTGGAAGAGCTTCAAGAGCAGATCGAGGCGAGGCTTCGGGAGCTGGATCCCGAAGTCGAGCTGATCACGCTGGAACGCCCGGCCGCCGAGACGCTGCGCCTCTACATCGATCACCCGAATGGGGTCGACCTGGCTCTCTGCGAGCGGGTCACGAACCACCTGCGCGACCTGCTCGAGGCATGGTCCCTGGAGGTCTCCTCTCCGGGGGCGGACCGGCCGCTGACCAAGCCCGAGCACTTCCGCCGCTTCATGGGGCACCGCGTCAGGGTTCGCACCCGGGAGGCGATCGAGGGCCAGCGCAGCTTCACCGGCACGCTCACTGCCGCGGATGAGCGCCGCGTCCGTCTCGACGCCGGTGTCGGCGAGGTCGAGATCCCCCTGGCTCGCATCCGCCGCTCGAATCTCGTGCCCGACGGCTCGATCCCGTTGGACGGAGCCCGATGAGCCGCGAGATCGTCGAGGCGATCAGAGGTCTCGAGCAGGAGAAGGGGATCGATGCCGAGACGCTGATGGCGGCGCTCGAGGACGCGTTGCTGTCCGCGTATAAGAAGACTCCGGGCGCCGCCAAGTATGCGCGCGTCGACCTCGACCGCGACACCGCCGACTTCCGCGTTTTCGAGCTGATCCTGCCGCCGGAGCTGGAGGAGAAGCTGGTGGCGCAGGCGATCGAGGAGCAGGAACAGACGATCGACCCCGAGACCGGGGAGCTTCGCGAGCCCGAGGAGCCAGATCTGGACCCGGAGCTGCTGGCCCCCTATGAAGATCAGATCTCGACCCGCGACGTGACCCCGGAGAACTTCGGCCGGATCGCGGCCCAAACCGCGAAGCAGGTGATCCTGCAGCGAATCCGCGAGGCGGAGCGGCACATGATGTTCGAGGAGTACCAGGACCGGGTCGGCGAGCTGATCACCGGGATCATTCAGCAGTCCGACAACCGCTACACACTGGTCCAGCTGCGCGAGCGCGTCGAGGCACTTCTGCCGCGCTCCGAGCAGGTCTGGAACGAGCGCTACGACCACGGCATGCGTGTGAAGGCCGTGATCACCGAGGTCAACGCGGAGGGCAAGGGGCCCGGAATCGTGGTCTCGCGGCGCAACTCCGAGCTGATCAAGCAGCTATTCGAGCTCGAGGTGCCTGAGATCGCCGACAGCCTCGTAGAGATTGTGGGCGTCGCCCGCGAGCCCGGCTACCGCTCGAAGATCGCCGTCATCTCGCACGCCGACGGGGTCGACCCCGTGGGGGCCTGCGTCGGGCCGAGAGGCTCGCGGGTGCGGATGGTGGTCTCCGAGCTGCGCGGCGAGAAGATCGACATCATCCCCTACAACGAGGAGCCGGCCCGCTTCGTGGCCAAGGCGCTGTCGCCGGCGCGCGTGCGGGAGGTGCTGGTCGACGACGAGAAGCAGGAGGCGACGGTGATCGTGCCGGACGACCAGCTCTCGCTGGCGATCGGGCGCGAGGGCCAGAACGCCCGGCTTGCCGCGAAGCTCACCGGCTGGAAGGTCGACATCAAGTCCGAGACCGAGTTCAGCCAGGAAGAGGACGAGCTCACCTACGAGGATGGCGAGGAGGCCGACGGCCGCTGCGCCGCGGTGCTCTCCGCCGGGCGGCGGTGCCCGAACGCGGCGCTTTCGGGCTCGCGCTACTGCGGCCTGCCCCAGCATCAGGCGCTGGCGCGCTTCGAGACCAACCAGGTGACCGTGCTCACCCCCCTCTCAGACCAGGAGATCTCACAGCTGGCCGATTCCGACCTCGACGAGAGCGAGCTCCGCCCGCTCGTTGAGCGCGCCACGGCGGAGTTCGAGCAAACCGAGCGGGAGGTGGCGGAAGCCGAGCAGGCCGAACAGGCAGCCGAGGTCGTGACCGACGAGGCGGAGGAGGCAGCCGAAGCGGAGGCCGAAGCCGAGGAGACGGACGAGGCCGCGGCGGATGAGGCCGAGGAGGCCGAGGCCGAGGAGATCGTCGAGGCCGAATCGGTCGAGAACACGGAAGCCGAGGAGACCGAAGAGGAGCCGGCGTCGGAGCCAAAGCCCGAGCCGGGAGCTGAGACGCAAGGGGCCGACGGGGACAATGAGCAGCCGGTCGCCGCCGAGGTCCGATCCTCCGAGGAATCCGAGGCTTCGGCCGAGGGTTCCGAGGAATCTTGAAGAAGCGCGTCCACGAGATCGCCAAGCAAGAGGGCCTGACCAGCAAGGAGGTCCTGGCGGCGCTGAAGGCGGCGGGCATCGAGGCCAAGGTGGCGGCCTCGAGCGTCGAGGAGGAGGACGCCCTGAAGGCCCTGGCCGCCGCAACCGGCGACGGAGCCAAGGCCGAGAGCAAGTCGGCCAAGGCGGCCCCCAAGGACGGATCGAAGAAGGCGAAGGCCGCGCCGCGGTCCGCTTCGAAGGGAGCCGACGGAAAGTCCGCAGCCCAGGACAAGTCGGGGGCCGCGCGCCCGGCGCGCCCCGAGGCTCCGGGCAGCCAGCCCCCGGGGGGCTCGGGAGGCCGCAAGCGCCGCCGCGTGGTGATCGATTCACAGGCGTCGCGCCGCGAGCACATGCCGCAGGCGCCGCCATCGCGACCGCCCCGGCGCCGTGGCGGGCGCCGCCGCCGGCCGCTGCTCGAGGAGCCCCAGGAGAAGCCGGTCGAGATCGTCGAGCTACCGCCGACCAAGGTCCACTCCGGGGCCACCGTGCGCGAGGTGGCTGAGACGCTTGGCCTCGGAAGCGCCGAGGTGATCAAGAAGCTGATGGAGCTGGGCGATATGGCGACGCTCACCCAGACGCTCTCCGATGAGGCCGTGACGGCCCTGGCCGCGGCGCTCGACCAGAAGGTCGAGATCGTCAGCGCCGCCGAGGAGGAGCCCGAGGAGCCCGTCCACGAGGATGCCGAGGAGGACCTTGCCGAGCGGCCGCCCGTGGTCACGATCATGGGCCACGTGGACCACGGCAAGACCTCCCTGCTCGATGCGATCCGAGAGACCGAGGTGGTCGCCGGCGAGGCGGGAGGGATCACGCAGCACATCGGGGCCTACCAGGTCCATCAGAACGGCAAGAGGATCACCTTCCTCGACACGCCCGGCCACGAGGCGTTCACGGCGATGCGTGCACGCGGGGCCAAGGTCACCGACCTGGCCGTGATCGTGGTCGCTGCGGACGACGGCGTCATGCCCCAGACGGTGGAGGCGATCGACCACGCTCGGGCTGCCGAAGTGCCGATTCTGGTCGCCGTCAACAAGATCGACAAGCAAGACGCTCAGCCCGACCGGGTACGCAACGAGCTCGCCTCACAGGGGCTGAGCCCGGAGGAATGGGGGGGCGAGACGATCTTCTGCGACGTCTCGGCGAAGACCAGGGAGGGGCTCGACAACCTCCTCGAGATGATCGTGCTCGCATCCGAGCTGGAAGAGCTGAAGGCGAACCCGAACGCCCCTGCCTTGGGCACGGTGATCGAGTCGAATCTTGACCCCGGGCGCGGGCCCGTCGTCACCGTGCTGGTCAGGCGTGGCACCCTGCATGTCGGCGACGCACTGGTCGCTGGGGCCAACTGGGGCAAGGTGCGGGCGATGCACGACTTCACCGGCGCCCGCGTCGAAGAGGCGGGGCCGGGCGACCCGGTCGAGGTACTCGGCTTCGACGGGGTCTGCGAGGCGGGCGAGCGGGTCGAGGCAGTGGATGGCGAGCGCGCTGCGCGCCACATGGCCCAGGAGCGCCTCCACCGGCTGAAAACTGAGGCGCTGGCTCGCCAGCAGGCTCGCAAGATCAGCCTCGACGAGGTCTTCGAGAAGGCAACGGCAGGCGAGGTCAAGGAGCTCAACATCGTGCTAAAGGCCGACGTCTCGGGCTCGCTGGGCGCCCTCCAGGACGAGATCGCAAAGCTTCCGCAGGAGCGGATCGTGGCGGACGTGATCCACGCCGCAACGGGCGGGATCACCGAGTCGGACGTGATGCTCGCGGCAGCCTCCGACGCAATCATCATCGGCTTCAACGTGCGCCCGTTGGTCGATGCCCGCAGGGCCGCCGAGCGCGAGGGGGTCGAGATCAGGACCTACACGGTGATCTACAAGGTCACCGAGGACCTCCGAGCCGCGCTGGAGGGCCTGCTGGAGCCCGAGGATGTCGAGGAGGAGCTTGGCCAGGCCGAGGTCAAGGAGCTGTTCCGGGCCTCGCGGGTGGGCACGATCGCCGGCTGTGTGGTCACCGACGGCAAGATCGCCCGCATCGCTCAGGTGCGCCTGGTCCGCGAGGGCACCATCGTGTGGACCGGCCGGGTCGGCTCGCTGCGCCGCTTCAAGGACAACGTGCAGGAGGTCGAGGAGGGCCTCGAGTGCGGCGTCGTGCTCGAGGGCTACCAGGACGTCAAGGTGGGCGACGTGTTGGAGCTGTTCGAGACCAAGCAGGTCGAGCAGACGCTCGAATAGCCCACTCCGGCGGCGTACCCTTCGCGCATGCGCGCGTACGTCTGCGTGGTCGAGGTCCGGCTGCACCTCAACGACTCGCACGACCTGAAGGGCAAGCGGAAGGTCCTGCACTCGCTGAAGGCGCAGCTGCGGCAGCGGTTCGGGGCCTCGGTCGCCGAGGTCGACGGGCACGACACCTGGCAGCGGACGACGCTCGTCTGCGCCCTGGTCGGTGGGGGGGACGTCGGTCATCGCGCCGACGAGTTGGAGCGTTTCGTCGAGGCACGTTGTCCGGACGGGTGCGCGTTCCAGCGCGACCTGCTCAGTCTGGCCGACATCCGCGGCTGAGACCGCCCAAATGGCCGATCTGCCCTGAGCTATAGTCGCGCGATGATGCCCACCAAGCGCATGAGCAGGGTGAACGAGGTGATGCGCGAGGTGATTGGGTCTGCGATCGCGACGGAGCTCGAGGACCCACGGATCGGATTCGTAACTGTGACGTCGGTGGAGACCAGCCCGGATCTGCGCTCAGCGCGCGTCCACGTGAGCGTGCTCGGCGGCGAGGCCGAGCGCGAGGCGACGCTCGCCGGTCTTCGCTCTTCTCATGGCGTGCTGCAGGCTAGGATCGCCCACGAGATGCGGATCAAGCGCACTCCCACCCTGAGCTTCCACTACGACGAGACTCCGGAGCGCGGTGTCCGCATGTCGAGGCTGCTCGACCAGTGAGAGGCAGGCCCGTGGCCACGGTGGCCGAACGCAAGGCTGCGTCGCTGGCGGAGATGGCGGAGGAGCTTCGGGCCGCGGATCGTTTCCTGCTCACGACTCACGAGGGCCCGGACGGAGACGCGCTCGGCTCCCTGCTTGCCCTCCACCACATCCTCACCCGGCTCGGCAAGGACTCGGTGATGTTCCTGGCCGCGAAGGAGTTCCCGCTGCCCGTCGAGTACCGCTTCCTGCCCCTGGAGGAGGTCTTCCACGAGCCGCCGGTCGACGTCGTCGACCGAGTCCTGGTCTTTCTCGACTGCGGCAATATCGACCGCATGCCGGTCGGCTTTCTGCACCGCGGCGAGTCCAAGATCCTGAACATCGATCACCACCACGACAACACCGGCTTCGGCACTGTGAACCTGGTCGACACCGAGGCGTCGTGCACGGCCGAGATTCTGTTCGAGCTGGCGAAGCTGCTCGGCGCGGAGCTGACGCCGGAGATCGCCGGGGCGCTCTACGTCGCGCTGGTCACCGACACCGGCCGGTTCATGTACGAGAACACGAGCCCGGCCACGCACCGGATGGCAGCGGAGCTGATCGAGGCCGGCGTGGACGTCCACGACACCTACCGGCGCCTATATGAGCGAGTGCCGATCGAGAAGCTGCGCCTGGTCGCCCGCGCGATCGAGCGGATCGAGCGCTTCGCGGACTGCAATCTCGCCGTCACCTACATCTCGGCCGACGACTACGCCGATACGGGTGCGAGCGACATCCTCACCGAGGGGATCATCGACCACGTGCGATCGCTCGAGGGCACCGAGGTCGCGGCGATGATCCGCGACAAGACGGACGGCGGCCGGGCGGCGCGCAAGGTGAGCCTGCGCTCGACCGTGGGCCGGGTCGATGTCTCGGCGATCGCCCGCAAGCGCGGCGGTGGCGGCCACCGGCGGGCGGCCGGCTTCTCGACCGACCTCGGCTACTCCGAGCTGGTCGAGTTCCTCTGTGACGAGGTCAGGGCGCAGCTCTAACCCCACCAGGCCCGTGGCGCACGGACGTGACCGCTGAGGCGCCGGCGGGCGGAGTGCTGCTGGTCGACAAGCCGGCCGGCTCCACCTCCCACGACGTGGTCGAGCGCGTCCGTCGCGAGCGCGGCCAAAGGGCGGGCCATGCCGGAACGCTCGATCCGTTCGCCACCGGGCTGCTGCTGGTGCTCCTGGGTCGAGCCACACGACTCCAGCGCTACTTCTTGGCGCTGCCGAAGACCTATCGCGCGACGGCGAGGCTTGGTTGGCGCTCGACGACGGGAGATCCCGACGGAGAGCTCACCCACACGGGCGCGGTTCCCGAGCGGCTGGAGCTGCCAACTGGGCGGATCCGCCAGCGCGTGCCGATGACCTCGGCGGTCAGGGTCGATGGTGAGCGCCTCTACCGTCGCGCCCACCGCGGCGAGCGCACCGAGACGCCCGAGCGCGACGTCGAGATCTACGGGGCCACGCTCCTGCGACGCGAGGACGACCGCGCCGAGTTCGAGGTCGAGTGCTCGACCGGCACCTACGTTCGGACGCTGATCGAAACGCTCGGCGACGCCTACTGCGAGCTCCTACGGCGCATCGCAGTGGGTCCGTTTCGGGTCGAGGACGCGAACGGCGAGCCGCTTGCGGTCGAGGCCGCGCTCGAGTTCCTGCCCGAGCGGATCCTGGACGCGGCGGAGGCGGAGCGCGTCGGGCATGGGGGGTCGGTGCCGGCCGCGGGCGAGGCCGAGGGACCTCTCAGGCTCACCCATGATGGGCGTGTGATGGCCGTCGCCCGGCGCAGGGACGCCGCGCTCCGGCCCGAAGTCGTGCTGGCCTAGCGGGAGTCGCGCTCGCGTGAAAGGCTTCCCGGCCGGCTTTCGATGAGGATCAAGGTCACCCAGCTTCCCGACGTCGAGCGCCGATCGCGGCACGTGGCGATCGGCGTCTTCGACGGCGTCCACGTCGGTCATCGGCAGGTGATCGACGGGGCGGATACGGCGCTGACCTTTGAGCCGCATCCACTGCGAGTGCTTCACCCCGACGCCGCGCCGAAGCTGATCATGCCGTTCGAGATCAAGCGCGACGTGATCGAGGGGCTGGGGGTCGAGGAGCTGATCGTGATCCCGTTCGACGACGAGTTCTCCACGATCGCCCCCGAGGACTTCTGCTCTCGGATCCTGGTCGACGCGCTGGGCGCAGAGAGCGTGTCCGTGGGGGAGAACTTCCGCTTTGGCGCCAAGGCGAGGGGAGACCCGAAGATGCTCGCTTCACGCCCGGAGTTCGAGACCCGGGTCGTGCCATTGGTGGAGGTGGACGGCGAGATCGTCTCCTCGACGCGGGTCCGGTCACTGGTCGCCGCCGGCGAGGTCGAGGCCGCAACCCGGTGCCTGGGCGCGCCATTCCTGCTCGAGGGGACGGTCGTAGAGGGGGATGGACGGGGACGCGAGCTCGGCTTCCCGACCGCCAACATCGTGCCGTCCGACGACCTGGTCTGCCCAGGCCACGGCGTCTACGCGGCGTTCGCCGACGGCCGGCCGGCGGCCGTCAACGTGGGCATTCGGCCAACCTTCGAGACCGGACGCGGGCTGCTCGTGGAGGCGTATCTGCTCGACTTTGACGGGGACCTCTACGGGCGGACGCTGCGGATCGCGTTCATCAGCCGGCTGCGCGGCGAACGGCGGTTTCCGGGCGTCAAAGAGCTGATCGCGCAGATGCATCGCGACGTCGAGGCGGCCAGAGAGCACTGTGCTAGCTTCACTCCGCCCTGATGCCTTTGACCAAGGAGAAGAAGCAGGAGCTGATCGGCAAGTTCGGTCGCGAGGATGGCGATACCGGCTCCGCCGAGGTCCAGGTTGCGTTGCTCACCGAGCGCATCAACCACCTGACCGAGCACCTGCGCGCGCACAGCAAGGACCACCACTCGCGCCGCGGGCTGTTGATGATGGTCGGCAAGCGCCGGCGGCTGCTCGGCTACCTCGAACGCGCGGACCTGGAGCGCTACCGCAAGGTCGTAGCCGACCTGGGCCTGCGGCGTTAGAGGTTGTCTCAGAACTCCCGAGTGTGCGGCTGGCGAGCGCCGGATCAAGCGGGGCAAGGACGCAGGGAGGCGCAATAGCCGTGCGCTATTGCGCCGACCGAGGACGCAGCATCCGCGCAGATCCGCCGCCGCCAGACGTACGCGCGGGGGTTTTGAGGCAGCCTCTTAGCCCAGTGATGCTGGCGCCGAGCCGGACGGCGAGGCGAGGGGCTGGTGCAGTTTGATGATTGCGGCGCCGAGCCGGACGGCGAGGCGAGGGGCTGGTGCAGTTTGATGATCGCGCCCGGCACGCCGGCGCCCGACTTCTCGCTCCCCAACCACCAAGGCGAGCAGGTCAGCCTCGCCGACTTCCGGGGCGGCAAGGTCGTGCTCGTCTTCTACCCGCTCGACTTCAGCCCCGGGTGCACCGACCAGCTCTCGATCTACCAGGAGGTCCTGCCGCAGATCGAGGAGCGGGGCGCGACCCTGATCGGGATCAGCGTCGACTCCACCTGGGCACATAGGGCGTTCCGCGAGAAGCTCGGAATCTCGATCCCGCTGCTGTCCGACTTCGAGCCCAAGGGGGCGGTGATCTCGAGCTACGGCGCCTATCTCGACGAGGTCGGCCACGCCAACCGCTCGTTGGTGCTGGTCGACGCGGAAGGGGTGGTGCGCTGGGTGCACGAGTCGCCCACGCCGCTCGAGATCCCCGGCGCCAACCTGATCTTCGACGCCCTCGCAGAAGCTGACTGAGCTCACGAGTGCCGAGGTGCCGCCCCTGGGGCGCGACGACCACGTCCGGGGCGAGGGACCCGAGGCGATCCTCTACCTCGACCTCGCCTGCCCGCACTGCGCGGCAACCTGGGTGAGGATCGCGGAGCTGCCCCTGAGGCTGGTCTTTCGCCACTTCCTGGTGGCCAGCAAGCACCCACGGGCGCCGGCGCTCCACGCGGCGGCCGAGGCCGCCGCCACTCAGCGAGAGGAGGCCTTCTGGAAACTCGTGGACTCGATCTATCGCGACCAGGGAAGGATCGACGACCCGCACCTGTGGGAGCGGGCAAGATCGCTGGATCTCGACCTCGAGCGCTTCGAGCGCGAACGACGCTCGGCGCCTGTCGCCGAGCGCGTCCGGCGCGACTTCGAGGGCGGGATTCGCGCCGGGGTCACCGGAACGCCGGCGGCGTTCCTCGCCGGACAGGCGGTTGGCGCGGACGTCGCGGGAGCGCTCCGCGCCCTGTCATGAACCTCCGGAGGCATTCCTTGCGGCATCTGTAACATCGTCGCCGTTAGAGAACGAGAGTTCTGACAAAGATTGGCCGCCAACCGGGCGGCCGGAGAGAATAGGACTTACATGAGCATGTTTGAAGTAAGCCGTGTCTCGGTGGAGATAGGCGGCGACGAGATCTCCTTCGAGGCCGGCAAGCTCGCCCGTCAGGCGGGCGGAGCCGTCGTCGCGCGCTCTGGAGACACGATGGTCCTCTGCACAGCCACGGCCGGCAACCTGCGCGACGTCGACTTCCTGCCGCTGACGGTGGACGTCGAGGAGCGCCACTACGCGGCCGGGAAGATCCCCGGCTCCTTCTTCCGGCGTGAGGGTAGGGCCGGCGAGAAGGCGACCCTGACGGCCCGGATGATCGACCGCCCCCTGCGCCCGTTGTTCCCCAAGGGCTGGCACTACGACACTCAGATCGTCTGTCAGCCGATGTCCGTGGACTACGAGCACACCTACGACATCCTGGCCATGAACGGTGCCTCGGCGGCGGTCGCCATCTCGCCGATTCCGGTGCCGACCCACGTCGGCGCGGTGCGGATCGGCAAGCTCGACGGCGATTTCGTCGTCAACCCCGCGGAGGAGTCCGCGGAGGAGCTCGAGATGGACCTCGTCGTCTCGGGGTCAAGTGACGCGATCCTGATGGTGGAGTGCGGGGCGAACGGCGTCACCGAGGCCGAGGTCCTCGACGCGCTCGACATCGCCCACGAGGAGATCAAGAAGATCTGCGCGGCAATCGAGGAGCTGCGAGGCAAGGCGGGCAAGGAGAAGCTCGAGATCGAGGAGCCGAAGATCGACCCCGGCCTGGTCGAGCAGATCCGCTCCTCACACGGGACGAAGTTGGACGAGGCGACGCAGATCCCCGAGAAGCTCGCCCGCCAGGACGCCGCCAAGGCGGTCGAGGAGGAGGTGCTCCAGCACTACGCGAGCGCCTCCGACGGCGAGGACCCGGATCCCGAGCGCCACGCCGAGGTCTCGCGCGCGTTCGAACAGCTGGAGAAGGAGATCATCCGCCGCCGGATCGCGATCGATAAGAAGCGGCCCGACGGGCGCGCCGAGGACGAGATCCGGCCGATCGAGTGCGAGGTGGACGTCTCGCCCCGCGTGCACGGCTCGGCTCTGTTCACCCGCGGGGAGACCCAGATCCTCTCCAACGTGGCGCTGGGCACGAGCCGCATGGACATGCGGGTTGACAACCTCGGCCTGGTCGAGTCCAAGACGTTCTGGCACCACTACAACTTTCCGCCGTTCTCGGTCGGGGAGGCCGGCTTCATGCGCGGTCCGAAGCGCCGCGACATCGGCCACGGCGCGCTCGCCGAGCGCGCGCTGGTGCCAACGATCCCGAGCCAAGAGGACTTCCCCTACGTGATCCGGGTCGTGTCCGAGACGCTGGAGTCGAACGGATCCTCCTCGATGGGCTCCGTGTGCGCCTCGTCGATGGCGCTGATGGCCGCCGGCGTTCCCGTGTCGAGCGTGGTCGCAGGCGTGGCGATGGGCCTGATCAAGGAGGGCGACGACCACGTCGTGCTGACCGACATCGCCGGCGTCGAGGACCACCTCGGCGACATGGACTTCAAGGTCGCCGGCACGTCCGAGGGAATCACCGCCCTGCAGATGGACATCAAGATCTCGGGGGTCACGTTTCAAATTCTTGGTGAGGCGCTCGAGCAGGCTCGGGCGGGGCGGTTGTTCATCCTCGACAAGATGCGGGAGACGATTCCGGAGCCGCGCAAGGAGCTGTCGCGATACGCGCCGCGGATCGAGCAGATCAAGATCGATCCGGAGAAGATCGGCGCCCTGATCGGCAAGGGCGGCGAGACGATCCGGGCGCTGTCCGAGGAGTTCGAGGCCGACATCAACGTCGAGGACGACGGCACGGTGCAGGTCTATGCCCCCAGCGGCGCACTGGTCGATGCGTGCATCGCGCGCATCGAGGCAATGACCAAGGAGGCCGAGATCGGCGACCGGTTCACCGGCAAGGTGGTCAAGACGACCGCATTCGGGGCCTTCATCGAACTGACCAAGGGCACCGACGGCCTGCTCCACATCTCCAACGTGAAGCCGGGCGAGCGCGTGAGCGCGGTCGAGGACGTGCTCAAGCAGGGCGACGAGCTCGACGTCACAGTCGTCGAGGTGGATCGCGAGCGGGGACGCATCGGCCTGCGGCTGTCCAGCGATCCCGCGGTCGAGGGCAAGGCCGCCGACGAGCTGACACAGGTCGGGACCGGCGATTCGGGACCGCGCGGCGGAGGCGACGGCGGCGGCCGGGAGCGTGAGCGCCTGGACGGCGGGCGCGGGCGCGGGCGCAGCGGCGGACGCCGGCGACATTGAGCGGCGGATCCACCGGGACCTCGTCCCTCGCCCCAGCCGGCCTTCCCGAAGGCGTCAAGCTCACCGAGTTGCCCGGCGGCTTGCGGGTGATCACCGAGGTCGTGCCCTCGGTGCGCTCGGTCGCGCTGGGCCTTTGGGTGCGGACGGGGTCCCGCGACGAGCCCCTCGCACAGGCGGGCGTGTCGCACTTCCTCGAGCACCTGCTGTTCAAGGGCACCGAGCATCACTCGGCGATTGAGATCTCGGAGCTGTTCGACGGCATGGGGGCGGCGACGAACGCCGCGACCAGCAAGGAATCCACTCACCTGCATGCGCGGCTCTTGGACGAGCACACCGAGGAGGCCTTCGATCTGCTGGCCGAGATGCTGCTTCACCCGTCCCTGCCCCAGGACGAGGTCGACTCGGAGCGCGAGGTCGTGCTCGAGGAGATCGCGATGTACGAGGACGAGCCCCAGGACCGGGTCCACGACGTGCTCGCGGCCGCCGTCCACGGGGACCACCCGCTCGGGCGCCGCGTGCTCGGCGATGCGCAGGTGATCGGCTCGATCCCCGTTGCCGAAATCTCCTCGTACCACCAGGCCCATTACACGGCGCCGAATGTGGTCGTCGCCGCGGCGGGACACCTCGAGCACGAGCAGATCGTCGACCTGGCCCGGCGCCAACTGAGCGCGCCGGCCGGCGAGCTTAACGGCGTCCCCGGCGAGGGGGCAGACGACGCGGTGCCTCGATTCGCGTTCCAGGCCAAGGAGACCGAGCAGTACCACATCTGCTTCGGAGGCCCGGGGATCTCGCGCTCCGACGAGCGGCGCTTCGCGCTGGCGGTCCTCGACGCGATCTTCGGCGGCTCGACGTCCTCGCGCCTGTTCCGCGAGGTGCGCGAGAAGCGTGGGCTTGCCTACGCGGTCGGCTCCTACAGCGAGCAGTACGTGGATCACGGCATGGTCGCGATGTACGTCGGTACCCGCGAGGAAAACGTCCGCGAGGCCTGCGAGATCATCGGCCGCGAGCTCGGATCGCTTCGCGATCACGGCGTCAGCGCCGAGGAGCTGGAGCGCGCCAAGGAGCACGTGAAGGGGCGGATGGTGCTCGCGCTCGAGGCGACCGCGGCGCGGATGTCGCGGCTCGCTCGCTCGACCCTGTTCGGCGTCCCGCTGCTCTCGCTCGACGAGATGCTCGAACGGGTGGAGAAGGTGAGCGCCGAGGACGTCGCCGAGCTGGCCTCCGGACTCTACGATCCCGAGCGGTTCTCGGCCGCGTGCATCGGGCCCAAGGAGGACCACTTCAGGGAAGCCACCGTCTCGGTCAGTCGGGAGCTGGCCGCGGCGTGAGTCAGGCCTGAGGTTGATCCGCGTCGTTGTATCGGGGGCGGCGGGGCGCATGGGAGAGACGGTGTGCGAGGCCGTCGAGCAGGCCGGCGACCTCGAGCTCGCTGGCCGGGCAGACCCGGCGCTCCAGGCTCCGCTGGCCGACCTTCTGCAGGAGGCGGACGTGGTGGTGGACTTCACGACGCCGGAGGCGGCCACCGCGAACGTCCGCGAGTGTCTCGCCGCCGATGTCCACGCCGTCGTTGGCACAACCGGGTTCGAGTTCGACTCGATGCATGCCGAGGCCGAGGCGGCGGCGCGCGACGGAAAGCGGGCACGGGTGTTCGTGGCGCCCAACTTCGCGATCGGAGCGGTGCTGATGATGCAGATGGCGGGCGAGGCCGCTCGACACATGCCCGAGTGCGAGATAGTCGAGCTCCACCACGAAGGCAAGCTGGATGCTCCCTCGGGCACCGCGAAGCGCACCGCCGAGCTGATTCGCGATGCTGGGGGCAACGTCCACGACCCGATCCACTCCGTACGGCTTCCGGGCCTGGTCGCACATCAGGAGGTGATCTTCGGGAGCGAGGGCCAGACGCTCTCGATTCGCCACGACTCGACGGATCGCCGCTCGTTCATGCCGGGCGTCCTGCTCGCCGTCCGCAGGGTCGCGGACCTGCCCGACCGGCTCACGGTCGGGCTCGAGCGCCTCCTCTGAGGTGCTCGCTCCGCTCTAGAGTCATCCGCCGTGCGTCTCTCCCAGATCGCGCTCAGCGTCACCGACCTGCGCCGGACCCAGCGCTGGTACCGGGAGGTGCTCGGGCTCGAGCCCGCGGGTGGCACCAACCTGTTCGCCGGTCCGCTCGCCTCGATGGTGCAGGGCGTTCCGCGCGCGGCCTCGACCTGCTGGTGGCTGGTCGACCGCCAGGACTTCTTCCAAATCGAGCTGTTCGAGTTCCGAAGCCCGCTCGTGCGCCCGCTGCGGGACGACTGGCGGCCGTGCGACGTCGGCTACACGATGGTGTCCGTTTGCGTCGCCGACCTCGAGCGGACTCTGGAGCGTGCCGCGGCGGCCGGTACGCGGCCGCTCACCGATCCGCTCGGCGGGAGCGATCGTCGCCGCGCATGCGTCCGCGATCCCGAGGGCGTCCTGATCGAGTTGATGGAGGACGACCCGCGCGCCACCGAGCCCCGGGAGCGCCCCCGCGCCGCGCTGAACGCCGTCACACGCTCGGTGACGCTCTCGGTGCCGGACCTGGAGCGCTCGCGGCGGTTGTTCACCGAGGTGCTCGGGCTCGACGTCGCCAAGGGCCCGAGTCTGCACGGTCCCGAGCACGAGGCGCTTTGGGGACTGGAGGGGGCAAAGCGCGATTCGCTCGAGCTGTGGGCGGACGACATCCTCGTCGAGCTCGTCCAGTACACGGATCCGGCGGGGATGGCGCGGCCGCCCGGCTACCGGATCTCAGACCAGGGCCTGCTCAACATCGCCTTCGGGTTTCGCAAGCGCGCCGAGTTCGAGGCCGCCCACAAGCGTTGCCTGGAGGCGGGGTTGCGCCGCAACGGCCCGCCGCTGCGGCTTGGAGCCTGGTCGGTCGTCTACGTCAACGACGATCAGGGCTTCAGCCTCGAGCTGCTCCACGTGGAGCCGTGGTACGAGAAGCGGATGGGGTTCCGGCCCCGGGCCACACCCAAGCTCGCTCCTCTTGCGGGGCGCACGCCGGCGCGGCTGAGGGCCGAACGGCGGTTCACGAAGGCGCTGGTCACTGGCGCCGCCGGAGGACTAGGGACGGAGCTCTGCCGGCTCGTCGCCGAGGACTCCACCCCGCTCGTCCTGCTCGATCGCGACGTCGACGGGCTGTCGCGGCTGGCGAAGGAGCTTGGGGACGGGGTGGAGGTGGTGAAGCGAGAGCTCGACTTCGCCGACCTCGAGGCGGTGGACGCCGCCGCGGCGCAGCTGGTCGCCCAGCATCCGGACATCGACCTGCTGATCGCCGGCGCGGGCCTCGACCGGGCCCAGTCCCTGCTGGCCTTCGACTGGCGCCAGGCGCGCGACGACTTCACGGTCAACTCGCTCTCCAACCTGGTGCTGCTCTCGCATCTGGCCCCGGCGATGGCGCGGCGCGGCGGCGGGCACGTCACCGCGATCGCCAGCCTCGCGGGGCTCGTGGGGATGCCGTACGAGGCCCCCTACAGCGCCAGCAAGGCGGCCCTGGCGGCGATCGCCGAGTCCGCCCGGGCCGAGCTCGAGCCCGAGGGGATCACCTTCACGGCGGTCTTCCCGGGCTTCGTCGACACGCCGATGTACCGCGCCAACGCCTTCAAACACACCTACGCGATCACCCCGCGCGACGCCGCCGAGCGGATCTACGTGGCCACCCTGAGGCGGCGCGAGAGCCTCCACTTCCCGGCCCGCGAGCACGCCAAGCTGCGCCTTGCGAGGCTGCTCCCGGCGCGCTACCGCGACCCGATGACGCGGCGCGCCATGAACCCGCCCGGCGCTGTTTGAGGAGGCCCGCCCCTGGCCGACCGGGTTCCGCCCCTGGCCGACCGGGTTCCGCCCCTGGCTCGCGGCCCCGCCGCCGGTTGAGCGATACTAGTCGGACGATGGCGACGATCTCGGGCGTGATCACGGCCATGGTGACGCCGTTCACAGAGGACGGCGCGCTCGACCTCGATGCGGCGCGAAGCCTGGCGCGCCACCTGGTCGAAAACGGCTCGCACGGGCTTGTGGTCGCCGGGACCACCGGCGAGTCGCCGACCCTCTCGGACGCCGAGAAGCTGAGCCTGTTGAAGGCGGTGAAGGAGGAGGTCGGCGACCAGGCGACGATCGTCTGCGGCAGCGGCTCCAACGACACCCGCCACTCGGTCGAGCTCACCGACGGCGCCTGCCGGCTAGGCGCCGACGCCGTGCTGGTCGTCACGCCGTACTACAACAAGCCCAACCGGGCGGGGCTGCGTGCTCACTTCGAGGCGGTCGCTGAGGCCGCCGGCGACACGCCGGTGATCCTCTACAACATCCCCTCGCGCTGCGTCATCAACCTACCCCCCGACTTCCTTGCCGAGCTGGCGGCCGAAATCCCGAACGTGGTCGCGGTCAAGCAGGCCAACGACGCTGACCTGGGGCCGATCGAGGGGCTCGACGTCCTGGCCGGCAACGACGGCGTCTTTCTCCGTTGCCTCGAGCTGGGAGGGACTGGTGGCATCCTGGTCTCATCGCACTTGGTCGGGGCGGAGATGCGTGCCATCTACGAGGCCGCGATCGGGGGTGAGGCGGCCCGCGCTCACGAGCTCGACGCCGAGCTTCAGCCGATCTATGAGGCGACCACGGTGACCAGCAATCCGATCCCCGTCAAGGCCGCGCTCGAGATGCTGGGCATCGTCAAGAGCCACGTGCGGCTGCCGATGGTTCCCGCCAGTCAGCAGGAGCGGGTCGCAGTCAGGACGGCGCTGGAGCGGCATGGCCTCCTGGTCGCCGGGGGCGCGACCGGCTAGTGCCCGAGCACCTGGCGCCAGGCGAGGGCACCGCCGGTTGACGGCTCCGCTTCGTGTCCTGCCGCTCGGGGGGCTCGGCGAGATCGGCAAGAACATGACCACCGTCGAGCAGGACGGGCGGATCGTCGTGGTCGACACCGGGCTGATGTTCCCGACCACCGAGATGCTGGGAATCGACCTGGTGCTGCCGGACTTCTCCTACCTTCGCGATCGCGCCGACGACATCGAGGCGATCGTTCTCACCCATGGGCACGAGGATCACGTCGGGGCGCTGCCCTTCGTTCTGCGCGAGATCGGGATGCCGCCGGTCGTCTACGGCGGTGCGCTGACAATTGGGCTTGTGCGCTCGAAGCTCGAGGAGCACCGGCTCCGCGACGCGCCCCTCGAGGTGCTGGACGCCGGCGAGCGGGTGCGCCTCGGCCCGTTCGAGCTCGAGCTGATCCACATGTCGCACTCGATTCCCGACTCGCGAGCGGTCGTCCTGCGCACCGAGCTCGGCGCGCTGCTGATCACCGGCGACTACAAGTTCGACCAGACCCCGGTGGACGGCAGGCCGGCCGACGTCTCGCGGCTCGCCGAGCTGGGGCGGGAGGGGGTCCTGTGCCTGTGCGGCGATTCGACCAACGCCGACCGGCCCGGGGTGGCGCCGTCGGAATCCAGCGTCGGCCCCGCCCTGCTCGACCTGTTCTCCCGCTGCCCGGGCCGGATCATCGTCACCTCGTTCGCCTCCAACGTGCATCGGGTCCAGCAGGTGATCGACACTGCCGCCGAGCTCGATCGACGCGTGGCGCTGGTTGGTCGCTCGATGCGCAAGAACTTCAACATCGCCTCCAACCTCGGCATCGCTCGGGTTCCCGAAGGCATGCTGATCCCGGCGCGCGAGATCGAGTCCTATCCCGACCACGAGGTCGTCGCGATCTCGACCGGGAGCCAGGGAGAGCCGCTGTCCGCGCTGCGACGGATGGCGCACGCCGACCACCCGGACGTCGAGCTGCACTCCGGCGACACGGTGATCTTCTCGGCGACGCCGATCCCCGGCAACGAGCGCTCGGTAAACGAGACGATCGATCGGATCTTCGAGATCGGGGCCCAGGTCGTGACTGCGGCCGACGCGCCCATCCACGCCTCCGGGCACGGATGGCAGGAAGAGCTGAAGCTGATGCTCAACCTGACCCGGCCGCGGTACGTGATGCCGGTCCACGGCGACCACAAGCGAATGCGCCTGCACGCCACGCTGGCCGAGTCTGTGGGAATCGAGCCGGAGCGGATCTTCAAGGGCCGCAACGGGCTGACGCTCGAGTTGGACGAGTCGGGTGCCCGCCTCGGCCGCGAGATTCCGGCCGGGATGATCTTCGTCGACGGCGTCGACATCGGCGATCCCGACGACGTCGCGCTTCGCGACCGCCGGGCCCTGTCGGCCGACGGCGTGTTCATCGTCGTGGCCACGGTCTCCTCCGACAACGGATCGCAGGTGGCGGCCCCGGAGATCATCTTCCGGGGGGTGCCGTTCGTCGAGGAAGCCGACGGCCTGGTCGAGGAGCTGCGCCAGGTGGTCGGCAGCTCGCTGGCCGACGCCGCCAGACACGAGGAGCGCGAGACAGCCCTCCTCCAGCAGCACCTCCACGACGACATTGCCGCCTTCGTCTATGAGCGCCTTCGCCGACGGCCGATGGTGCTGCCGGTGGTCGTCGAGGTATGAGGGGGGGTGGCTTTTACGCTCAGCGCGATGCCCAGGGGACCGGCGAGGCTGAAGCGGGCGCCGGGCGGGCGGGGAGGGCCCGTGCAATGCGCCGCGTGGCACTTGCGGCCGGGCTGGTTGCGGCGCTGGCCGCTCCGGCCTCTGTCTCCGCGGCGCCGCCGAGGGCGGCCGCGAAGCTGAAGGGGGCAAGCGCGCCGGCGAGCGAGCTGGGGCAGGTCGCCGCGATCCCCCTCCCGCGGGGCGCAACGGTGTATCGGTTCCAGCAGCGGGTCTCCGGGGTGAAGGTCCTGAATGGCCAGGCGGTGGTCAACGCCCCGAAGGACGCTCCGCCCGAGCTGGTGGCCGATTCGAGCAAGCCCCGGATCGAGGCTCCGCCTTCGCCGCGGATCGGCAAGGCCCGCGCGATCGAGATCGCATCGCGCGACACGGGCGTGGCGCGCCTGCGGGGCCACAGGTCGGCGAGCCTGGCGATCGAGCCCAGCGACCGCGGAACGCTGGTCTGGCGCGTCGTCATCCCCTCGGCCCGGCCGCTGGGCGACTTCGAGGTTCTCGTCGACGCCGTCTCGGGCCGCGTTCTGCGCGCCCGGGACCTGCTCCAACACTTCAGGAGGGGCCACGCGAAGCTGTATGACCCGAATCCGGTGGCCGAACGGCACAGCTTCTTCGGGGGCCTCCAAAGCGACCGCAAGGACAAGAACACCCGGCGCTTGACCTCGCTGCGCGTCCCGGTCACGCTGCCGAACATCAGGAACGCCCAGAACTGCCTGCGCGGCCGGTGGGTCCACGCCAAGGTCGGGCGGCACCCCCACGATGTCTGCAAGGCGACCCTGAGGTGGAACAGCGTCAAGCGGGCCAAGAATCGCTTCGAGGCGTTGATGACCTACTTCCACATCAACCGCGCCCAGAGCTACATCCACAGCCTCGGATTCAGCGACGCGACCCGGAACGGCATCGACGACCGCACCCAGGTCGTGGTCGCGGACGCGTTCAAGGCCGACAATTCCTTCTACTCGCCGGGGAGCCGGAGGATCGAGTACGGCAGCGGCGGCATCGACGACGCCGAGGACGCCGACGTGATCCTGCACGAGTACGGCCACTCGATCCAGGACGACCAGGTCCCGGGGTTCGGGGAGGGCCTCCAGGCCGGATCGATCGGCGAGGGCTTTGGCGACTTCTGGGCGGCCGTGATGTCCTCCCGCTCACCGGGCACGACCAACGCGGATGACGTCTGCATCTTCGACTGGGATGGCGTCGCCTGGGGACACTTCGTCCCGGCGTTCCACCGCAAGTGCGGCCGGCGCGCGGACAGTCACAAGACCCTCTCGCAGGCGCAAGCCAGCTGTCGGTTCGAGATCCACTGCGTCGGCAAGGTTTGGTCGAGCGCCCTGTGGGCCCTTCGCACCCAGTACGGAATCAGCGGCACGACCTTCGACAAGATCGTGCTCTCCTCCCAGTTCATGTACACGCCGACTGAGCGCTTCGACGCCGCGGTCAATGCCCTGGTGGCGGCGGATCAGGCCTTGACCGGCGGCGCCAACAAGGCCGCGATCTGCACCGAGATGGAGACCAAGCGCGGGATCTCCGTCAGCGCCTGCCCCTGAACGCCCGCCGCTTTGCGGCCGCCCCGAAGCCCACGCGGATGCCCTCAAAAATAGACCCGCCGGTGTCAGGGAGGGGGAACACCGGCGGGTCGCTTGGCTCAGACTGGCCAACATTCACCCGTCGAGGTGGTGTCGGGGGGTGTCCTCGACGGGTGGGTTGTCTCGTCCGGAGAGAAAGTATAGGGATCGTGTAAACGATTCCTAAAACTCCTTCGCCAGCGTTCTGACCAAAGTCTTGGGCAGAACTGCCTAAGGTTTCTCGAGCGGCAACCGCACCGTGAAGCGCGCCCCTCCGGAGGGCGAGGAGCCGGCGTCGACGTCGCCGCCATGGGATCGCGCCACCGCCTTTACGATCGCCAGCCCGAGCCCGGTGCCGCTGTTGGCGGCCATGTCCGCCGGGGCCGCGCCGCGGACGAACCGCGAGAACACCTGCTCCTCCATGCCGGGCGGGAGCCCGGGGCCGTCGTCCGAGACCTCGAGCACGGCGCTGCCGTTGCGGCGCTCGACCGCGACCCGGATCTCGGTCCCGGCCGGCGTGTGGCGCAGGCCGTTGTCGAGCAGGTTGATGGCCAGCCGGTGAAGCTCGTCCGGGTTGCCCTCGACCGGCACCGGACCACCATCGGCCAGGGTGAGGCGGTGCCCGTCCGCCACGGGGCGCACCTCGGAGAGCGCCGCGGCCGCCACCGCGGCGAGATCACACTCACGCCGGGCGCCCGCGCGCCCCGCGTCGGCGCG
>WNGD01001334.1_pt1 | contig 27293 bp, 24 predicted proteins | sample 5400671 | NCBI WGS metagenome assembly WNGD01 (sample SAMN13153369, study PRJNA577476) | soil metagenome | isolation source: 40 cm soil or saprolite under grassland replicate 2 | place: USA:California | collected 2016-06-15
TGCACCATGTGCCGGTTGTACTCGCGGTAGAACGAGCGGGTCTGATCGCCGGTCCAGTCCTTCGGGGTCGGCGACACCGCGACGAAGGTCGGCAGGGCCGCCGTTTCGAGCGGCCCAGGCGGATCGCAGTACGCGACCGCGACGCCGCGGTCGATCTCCGGCATCTCAATCACTTCTACCGGGTCGTCATATATGGTCACCACGGCGTGCTCACGCACGAAGGCGCACTGCTGGCCAAAAGCGCGCTCGACAAGCGGCAGGATCGTCGCGTTGTCAGGGGCGTCGGCGGCCAGCGAGTCAAGCACCTGACGCACGATCCCGGCCGGGCCGGCTCTTCGATCGGCCGCGGCCGCGACCGGACTGGCCGGCTCGGCGTGCTTGCGGCCGGCTAGCCGCGCGGCCGTTTGGGTGATCTCGTCGGTGACACGCTCGAGGTCCGCCTCGGCGCGCGATGTGATCGCGGCCGCATCGGCCGGCGCGTCCAGGGTGAGCCGCAGCTTGCGCGCGAAAAGTTCCGCGCCGATCCGCGGATCCCGGCCACCGCCGTCGCGCGCCGCTTCCTCCTCGAGCCGCCGCTGCAGCCAGCGCCGGTGCTCGGCGATGGCGTCAAGGGCGGCGGACCGCGCGTCAGCGAGCCCGAACCCCGTGGTGCCGCGCGGGCGCGCCGTGGTGATGAAGCGATCGAGCTCCGAGCACCAGCAGGTAGATCGCGCGCCCGGGGTTCGCGATCAGCGGGTTCCATTCATGCTCGCGCAGCTCGCCGATCTTGAAGCGAAGCCACTCGAGGCCGTTCGCGAGGATCTGAAGGTCAACACGGTTCTGCGCGGACAGCCCGCGCTGGTCGAGCGCCCGCAGCTCGGCTAGCCTGTGGCCGCACCAGCGCAATGTCTCCTCGTAATCGGCCGCGGCGCCCGCGGTGAGCCGGTCGTCGTGGCGGTGGTCACCGAGCGTGGTGGCTTGCTCGGGCAGCCGCGCGAGTATGCCGTCCAGTGCGGTGCGAGCCGCGGCCACGAACGCATCATTAGCGGGGTCTGGCATGAACCAAACTCTAGACTCGGCCAGCAGGGCGCGCGGTGGGCTGCGGACCGCTGCGGCCGAGCGCTGCCCGACACACCCGGCCGTAGGTTGGATTCATTGCGCTCCATAACGGCTGCCGCTCGGCGTGCCGTCCTGGCAGCAGACCCGCTCCTCGGGCTGAAGACCGCCTCCAGATCCCGTCGGCGCGCGCGTTAGCCGCGGTTGACCGCGTCTTTGCGTGTTCCGCCGGAGGTGGCCGTTGCGGCGGTCGAGTGACCGCGGACCTGGTGCCACGCGCGCAGGCCGCGGACGGCAACGATGGGCGCAAGCAGCACGATGGCTGCGCCTTCCGCGATGCCCGCGATCAGCTGCGAAGTACCTGACAACGCCTCCTGGAAGCCGAACAGGCCAACATAGACGCTGATAAAGAAGGCGCCGAGCGTCGTGACGGCGAAGCCAAGTCCGGCAAGCTCGATCAGCGGATGCGCGCGCCAGGCGAGCAGCGCGGCGATCAGGAGCCCGGCGATCGCGTTGAGCAGGAACAGCGGGCCGATGATGTGAATGACCCGGTAGTGGACGAACCACCAGAGCCGGAAGTGCTCCCCGCCTGAGACCAGGATCGCGGCGGCAGCGAGCCAGCGCACGATGGCGGTGGCGCTGATCCGTTTCATCACAAACCACCCCCATGAGGCGCTCGGCAACACTGATGCCCGACATTCTCTGCACGCATGGCCGACGATCCTGGTTCACCCTCGCCGTGTCGCGCGTCCCGTCTCGCCCGTCCCCTGCCGTTAGCCGTGGCGGGATCACGCATCGATCCGCCAGGTAGCATGCCTGAACAGCGCCAATAGCGGCACACGTTGGCCGGACGAGGGAGGGGAGGTGGCGATGCCCGACCCGCCCGTGACCATCCGGGATGTCGCCGCCGCGGCACGTGTTCATCCGGCGACGGCGTCGCGAGCACTAAATCCCGAGACCAGGGTCCTGGTGAGCGAGAAGACCGCGCGGCGGGTGCTCAGGGCCGCGAAATCGCTGAGATATCGCCCGAACCCCATGGCGCGGACGTTGCGGACCCGCAGGTCACACACGGTCGGCGTGCTGATACCCGACCTCACCAACCCGCTGTTTCCGCCGATCATCCGCGGCTTGGAGGACCGTCTGGCCGAGGCGGGATATGTCGCGCTGATCGGCAACACCGATGGCGACAGCCGCCGCGAGCGACTGGTCTTCGAGCAGATGCGGGCCCGCCACGTTGACGGATTCGTACTGGCCACTGCCCGGTTAATTGATCCGCTGCTGGCCGAGGCCGCGCAGGCTGAGCTGCCAGTCGTGCTGGTGAACCGGGTAGCAGAGGGCTATAGCTTCCCGGCGGTTTCTGTCGACAACGAGCGCGGCAGCCAACTGGTGGTATCGCATCTGGCAAAGCTCGGACACCGGCACATCGCCTACATCGCCGGGCCGCAGGACGTGTCGACCGGCCCGAGCCGCCTTCGCGGGTTCAATGCGGGCCTGGCCGCGAGCGGGCTTGACGCCGATCCGGACCTGATCACCTACGCCACGTCGTACTCGATCCAGGAGGGCCTACGCTGCGCGCGCGAGCTTGTCCGGCGGCAGGGCCGCTGGAGTGCCATCGCCGCGGCGAACGACATGCTCGCCGTCGGGTGCTATTCGGCACTTGACGAAGCCGGGCTGCGGTGCCCCGAGGACGTTTCCGTAGTGGGCTTCAACAACATGCCGTTCATCGACCGGCTGCGGCCGCCGCTGACCTCGGTTAGCTTCCCGCACTATCGGGTCGGCACCGAAGCCGCGCAACTGTTGCTGGAAAGAATCGGGCGCTATCCACGACATGCCCAGCGATCCGGTCAGGGCGCCGCCAAGGGAACCGGCCGGCGTCACACCCGGCGATCGGGTCAGGCGAGCGCGCAGGCACCCAGCGGTGAGGAGCCCAGCGGCCAGGAGCCGCCCAGCGGCCAGGAATCCAGCGGGGTCAGCGGTCAGGTGCGCAGCGGTGCCAGCGGTCATGAGCCGGCTGAGCCGCGCGCCCGGCAGTCCGGCATGGCGGACGGCGTCGCGGAGTCCACCGAGGCGGTGAAGATCCTCTTTCTCGCTCCCGAACTCATCGTGCGAGGCTCGACCGCCCAAGCCCAAGGCGCGGCAGCAGAGCACGGCGCCGACCCCCGTCGCGCAGGCCCAACTGAGGTGGGAATTTAGCGCGGCGCCTCTTGTGCAAACGATTGTGGCCATCCGATAGTGGTTGTCCGACGGTGGTCGCCGCAGTCGGCAGGACGCCGCCAGCCGCATGGTGCTTGCCCAAGGCGCTGGCGCCACGGCGTGGGCCGCATCGCCACGCGCCGCCTGGACAACCCCCTGACGACAGGAGGAAGGAGACTGGTGATGGGACGTCATTCAGCCCGATTGGGTCACCTCGTTGTCCTCACTGCTGTCGCGGCGTTAGCGCTGGCCGGCTGTGGCGGCAGCGGCGGCGGGAGCTCATCGAGCGGCAAAGGGCCGATCGTCATCGGCGCCTCGCTGTCCCTGTCCGGCGACTTCTCCGCAGACGGCAAGGCGTTCAAGCGCGGGTACCAACTCTGGGCGCATGACGTCAACGCCGCGGGAGGCCTGCTTGGCCGTCACGTCAAGCTGATCGTTCTCAATGACGCGAGCAGCCCGAGCCAGGTGGTCACCAACTACCAGAAGCTGATCAATGTCGACCACGTCAGCCTTCTCTTCGGGCCGTTCTCCTCGCTGCTCACCGCGCCTGCGTCGCAGATCGCCAACCGCTACGGGTTCGCTTTCGTGGAGGGCGCAGGCGGCGCGCCCGCGGTATTCGGCAATGGCCTGCACAACCTGTTCGACGTGAGCCTGCCGGTCAAGGATTCGCTGGTGCCGTTCGCCAACTGGATCGCCTCACTGCCACCCAGCCAGCGGCCCACCACGGCGTCGTACCCGACGAGCACCAACATCTTTACGCAGCCGCAGGTTCAGTTCGTGCAGCGCGTGCTGCAGGGCGATGGGGTCAAGACCGTCTACTCCAAGGCCTTCCCGGAGGAAGTGACCGACTACAGGCCCATCGCCGACAACGTGGTGGCGGCGCGAGCGCAGGCCGTCGTGGTCGGCTCTGTCGACGTACCGACCGTTTCCGCGTTCATCCACGCGTTCGCGCAGCAGCACTACAACCCGAAAATCGTTGTCGCGACGGCGGGACCTGATCAGGGCGACGACTTCGTCAAGGCGGTCGGGTCTGCCAACGCGGAAGGCGTCATGGTGCCCAACGGATGGTTCGGCAGTTATCCGGACCCGCAAAGCCAGAAGATGGTGACCGAATACATCGCCAAGTACGGCGGCGCGGTGTCGGGGGTCAACGCAGACGTGGCCGAGGCGTACGCGGTTGGTCAGGTGGTCGCGCAGGCGGTGAAGGCGACGGGCGGGGTCAACAACTCAAAGATCATCAGCTACCTGCACAGCGGTGTCACGCTCACCAGCGTGCAGGGCCCTGTCCACTTCGACTCTGCCGGCGAGAACGGCAAGGCCGCGGACTTCATCTTCCAGTGGCAAGGCGGCAAGTACGTCCAGGTGTTGCCGAAGGGCGCGACTGGCTCGGTCGCCGTCCAATACCCGAAGCACCCGTGGGGAGGCTAGAGCCTGTTCGCAGGAGGCGCGGCGGTTGCAGGCAGCGCGGCGGTTGCGCGCCGGACAGCGCCTGCCCGGCGCACAGCGCTTGGTGGACGCGCGCTTGCTTGCCCGGTGACACAGGGCTACGCGGCGCATCAACCGGCGACGTTGCGGCGGGAGCCTGATGGTGCGCCAGATCTATCAGGCGATCGTCGACGGGGTCCTTGGCGGCGGGGTCTATGCGCTGATGGCCGCCGGGCTGACGCTGATATTCGGCGTGCTGGACATCATTAACATCGCGCAGGGCATCCTTGTGGTCCTGAGCGCTTACCTCAGCTACGTGCTCTCCGTGCATGCCCACATTGACCTGTTCGTCGGCTTGCTTGTCACCGTTCCCGCCCTGTTCGTGCTCGGTGTTGTCATCCAGTGGGCCTTCATCGGTAGGCTGCGCGGCTCGGAGCGCACTTCCATGTCGCTGCTTGTGAGCTACGCGGTCGCGATCATCATCGAGGGGGTGCTCTACCAGGTCTTCGGGGTCGACTACGTGCAACTGCACGCTTGGTACGTGGACTCCACCGTGCATGTGCTCGGCTTTTACCTGCCCTACATCTACCTGTTCGGGTTCGCCCTCGCCGTCGTCCTGCTCGGTGCCTTGTATCTGACCCTGTACCGTACGAGGTTCGGCCGCAGCGTCCGCGCCACCACACAGGACCGCATGGCGGCCACGCTGATCGGCATCGACGTGAACCGGGTCGCGGCAATCACCTTCGGCATTGGGGTCGCCGCCACAGCGGCCGGCGGGATGGTATTTGGCGCCACCAACGCGTTCAATGCCAACAGCGGTTACGACCTGATCTCACGACTGCTTGCGATCATTATCCTGGGCGGGCTCGGCAGCATCGGCGGTGCCATGGCGGCGGCCATCTTCATGACCACCGTCGAGGCCATCGTCGCGGTCGTTTGGTCGCCGACATGGGCGACGGTGGTGTTCTACGGAGCGCTGGTGATCGTGCTCACCGTCCGTCCCGTGGGCCTGTTTGGCAGGCAGGCGGTGCGCGCCCAGTGACAGAAACCGCTGCCGCGCGAGCATGGCCATGGCGGCCTGCCGGGATCGCCGTGGCGTGCGCGGCGCTCGCTGTTTTCCCGCTCGTGTTCACCAACCCGCTGGTCACTGAGGTGGGCGTGTACACGCTGATCTTCATGGCAGCCGCGACCGGCTGGAACATCTTCTCCGGGTACTCCGGCTACATATCGCTCGGCCACGCGGTCTTCTTCGGCAGCGGCGCCTATTTCGTCGGCATCGCCGCCAAGGACTGGCACCTCAGTGGATCCATCGTCTTTGCCCTGCTGCCTGTGGCCGCGGCCGTGGCCGCGGTGATCGCGGTGCCGTTCGGGCTCATCGCGCTGCGCGTGCGGCGGCACACGTTCGTCGTGATCACAATCGCGATCTTTTTCATCTTCCAGCTGATGGCCTTCAACCTCTCGGTCACCAACGGATCGGCTGGCGTGCTCGCGCCCAACGTGTTCTGGCAGGCCGCCACGTTCAACGACCCCTTCTACTACGTGGCGCTCGCCATCGCGGCGCTTACGGTCGGCGCGTCGTGGCTGATCCGTCGGTCGCGGTTCGGTCTGCAGTTGCTGGCCATCCGCGACGACGAGGATCGCGCGCGCGGCCTCGGCGTGCGGGCTATGCGGGTGAAGCTGGTCGCATTCGTGATCTCAGCGGTGCCCCTCGGGATGGCGGGCGGGCTGTGGATGTACTTCACCGGTCAGGTGCTTCCGCAGTACGGTTTTGACCCGCTGTTGGACATCGCTGTCGCGCTGATGGCCTTTCTCGGCGGGCTCGGCACCATCGCCGGACCGGTGCTCGGTGCCGTCTTGCTTGAGCCGTTGCAGCAGTACCTCACGCTTCAGCTCTCGGTCGGATACCTGTACCTGATCGTGTACGGTGCGATGTTTCTCATTGTGATCATGTTTCTGCCCCGCGGCGTCATCCCAACAGCGGCCGAGCGGCTGGCATTGCTGCGGGCGAGACGGCTGGACCGGCGGGCCGCCTCGGCGGACACGGGTGGCGAAGCGCCCACGGGCGGCGACGCGGACGCCGACGTACCCACGGGCGGCGCCGCCCATACCGCCGGCGCCGCGTCCACCAGCGGCGATGCGGACACGGGCGGCGACGCGCGCAGGGGCGGCACCGCCGCGACGGGTGAGACGCGATGACGCCATTGCTGCGCACCGAGCACGTGCTGAAGGCGTTTGGCGGCGTGCGGGCGCTCGACGGCTGCTCGGTCGAGCTCGAGCAGGGCACGGTGGCGGGCCTCATCGGGCCGAACGGCTCCGGCAAGACGACGCTGTTCAACGTGATCACTGGCTACGAACGGGTGGACAGCGGCGAGGTGTACCTGGACGGGCGGCCAATCACCAACCGGTCGCCGGAGCGTGTCTTCGGCCTCGGCATCGGCAGGACCTTCCAGCTCACCCGGATCTTCCCGCGCCTCACCGTCAGTGAGAACATGCTTGTCGCCACCCAACGGCGCGGCGGAACCGTGCGCAACCTGCTGGCCAGGTCCGGCGCGATCGAGGACCGAAGGCGCGCACTGGACCTGCTGGAGTTCGTCGGGATAGCACACCTTGCCGCCGACCTCGCTGGCACCCTCTCTCACGGCCAGCGCAAGCTGCTGGAGTTCGCCTACGTGCTGGTGGCCGATCCTGCTGTCATGCTGCTCGATGAACCGGCCGGCGGCGTGAACCCGTCGCTGATCAATCACATCGCAGTACGCATCCGTGAGCTGAACGCGCAGGGCAAGACCTTCCTCATTGTCGAGCACAACATGGACTTCGTGATGAACTTGTGCAGCCGCGTCACGGTCATCGACTCGGGCAGCGTGATCGCATCCGGGCGGCCGGAGATCATCCGCTCCGACCCTCGGGTGCTCGACGCCTACCTCGGCGGGGCCTGGCGGGAGGACGAAGATGACGCGTCCACACCGTGACCAGTCGGCGGGCCCATCAGCAGGACTCGATCCCATCCTCTCCGTCGACGGCCTGGTGGTCGGCTATGGCGGCGGTGACGTGCTCCGTGGCGTGACCTTCGCCGTGCAGCCGCGCGGAATAACTTGCGTCGTCGGCCCCAATGGCGCGGGAAAGTCGACACTGCTCGCCGCGATCAGCGGCCTGCTGCGGCCGCGGCGCGGCACGATCCGCCTGCGTGGTGAAAACCTCGCAGGCCTGACGCCGCGCCAGATTCTCGCCATGGGTGTGGTGCACGTGCCACAGCGCCGCAGCTTGTTCCCGCTGATGACAGTGAAAGAAAATGTGATACTCGGCGGGTTCATGGTCAAGGAAAAGACCGTCGTCGCCCGCAGGCTCTCCGCCGTCGAGCAGATGTTCCCGATCGTGGCAGAACGAGCCAGTCAAAAGGCGGGCAGCTTGTCTGGCGGGCAGCAACGGCTCGTCGAGTTCGCCCGCTGCCTCATGCTCGATCCCGCTTTGATCATCTTGGATGAGCCGTCTATGGGCTTGGCGCCGCGTGTGCTCAGCTCGGTCTTCAATGCCATTCGGCGGATCAACCAGGAGGGAAAAACGATCTTGCTGGTCGAACAGAACGCCCGCGCTGGGCTGCGCCTATCGACCCATGGAATCGTGCTGGAGAACGGCATGGTCAGGCTGGCTGGCTCGGGCCGCGACGTGTTGGAGAACCCCGAGATCGGGGCGCTCTACCTCGGCGGTGCCGTATCAAGCACCGGCCCGCCCTAGGCTGAAGAAGCGGCGCATGGCCAGGATCGGTGGCGGCCTCGCGGCCGCTCGTTGATGATCAGTTTGGTCAAACAAGGTCTTCGCGAAGCAGCCGCCCCCCGCGGCGGGCTACAGAATCGCGATGACAGACGGGTCTGGGCTGCCGTGCGGCCCGGTCGGTGCGGCCCGAGCTGACGACTTCGGAGGGAATCGCGATGAGAAAGATCATCTTCATGATGTCGGTGTCTGTTGATGGCTTCATCGAGGGGCCGGACCGCGACATCGATTGGCACATGGTCGACGATGAGCTGCACGGCCACTTCAACGAGCAACTCAGCGCGATGAGCGCTTTCCTGAGCGGACGTGTCACATATGAGCTGATGGCCGGATTCTGGCCGACCGCCGACAAGGACCCCTCGAGCACCGGGCCCATGGTCGAGTTCGCCCGCATCTGGCGGGATATGCCGAAGATCGTGTTCTCCACAACTCTGGAGCGGGCCGACTGGAACACCACTGTGCGCCGAGACGTCGTCGCCGAGGAGATTATGGAACTTAAGGCACAGCCTGGTGGAGACATGACGCTCGGAGGGGCTGATCTCGCCGCGGCGTTCATGCGACACGACCTGATCGATGAGTACAGGCTGTATGTCCACCCGATCGTCATTGGACAAGGCAAGCCCATGTTTCAGCCATCAGACACCAAGATCAACCTTCAGCTCGCAGAGACCCGGACCTTCGGCAACGGGGTCGTCCTCCTCCGCTACGAACGCCCCTGAGGCACCGGGCGGGGCAATCAGGAATGCCCGGCCGTCTGATCACGAGTCATGGCTTCACGATCTTCGAGTCAGCGCCACTTTGTACTTCAGAATGTTGTTGCGAGCCCGTAATTCAGGCGCCGGCGCAACACGCCGGCGTACAAAGACGTCGTAACCGGGGTCGGCGCCGCCAGGGTGTGCGACCTTGACGTGGCCCAGAACAACCACACCAAACCGCGGTCTGCCAGATCGAGTGGCGCCCGCGGTGAACCCGCAGGCTCAACTGCGGCTTACGCAATCACGAGTCACGTGACTTCGCCCTAGCCCGAGCGATCCCTCACGGGCCGGGTCACCGGTCCGGATCGCCGCCCATCGGCCCGTACCCGCCGCCGCCGGACCGGTGCCGACGCCCAGCCGGATACTCTCGTGGCTCGGCCGGGTACTCCCTCGTCGGGTAGTCGTCAGCCCTCGTCCTCGTCGGGTAGTCGTCTGCCTCTGGCGGATATGCGACGGCGTCGCGGGGAGGCCTGATCGACCGTGCTGCCACACCGTTGAGCAGTGACCCGATGGCTACGCCGATGGCCAGGTTGACCACTGCGGTTGCGATCTTTTGCGCCAGCGGGGCACCGGTGCTGAACGGGAACAGGACGGCGACCACGGTCACGAGGCCAATGATCCAGCCAAGGAAGCTCCGCGGTCGCGGCGTCGTGAGCAGCAGCAGATGAGCGATCAGCGTCGCGATGACCGCCACCCCGGCCGCCGCAAGGACCAGACCGGTCGTGTGCGCGTCACCATATGCGCCCTCACGCTGTGGGGCGAGAATGGGGATCCCGAGGAGCCATCGGCTCGCGAGCACGCCCACCAGCGCGACAAGCCCTGCCACAACCGCGGTTGCGAAGCCTCCCGACCACAACTGGCCCGCGTAGACCTTGGGCCTGGACGGCCTGTCATCGTGCATGCCCGGCATGGTCATAACGCACCTACTTAGCTCGGATCGCAGCTCTTCTGCGTCACCTGCGGCGCTCCGGCGGCAAGCTACGCACGTCCCGGCTACCTCGCTCGGAGGGTGCCACAGGCTCGCGTGTGCCGGAGCCTCCTGTCCTGCTACCCGCCACGCCAGCGCCAAACCCCCCGCCAGGTCAGGCGCCGGGCTAAGGGGCGGGCGAGGGGCCGGGTTGGGGGCCCGGTTGAGGCCCGGGGAGCTTTGGGTTGAGGTGCCGGGCGAGGTGCCGGGGCAGGGGACGGGGGCGCCGAGGGAGTGCCCGGGGGGAGGCGAAAAGGCACCTCCCCCCGGGGTGTGGATGTTAGCTGCCGGCCAGGGCCGGTACCAGGGTGGCCGCGTTCGGCGTACCGAGGCCGGTGACCGGGTCCCATCCAGTCGTGGCTGGATATCCGGGTACGGTCGGGACTGCCTGGTTGTTGCCGGTGGTCACGTCGTAGAAGTACGTGCCGTAGTTCGGGCCGGAGGCGAGGTTGTAGAGCGCCGGGTTGATCAGGCCGAGACCGTGCCCCGCCATCTGGTCGGCGATCGCGACCAGTCCTGCCCATTGCGGTGAGGAAGAGGACGTGCCGCCAACCACGTACCAGCCTGCGCTGCATGGGTCGCCGGTTGGACAGGTCAGGCCGTCCTCGGCGTCACCTGGCGCGGTGTCGTATACGAGCACTCCGGTGCGCGAACTCGCCTGGTAGGCAATGTCAGGCACGCCACGCATGGCGCCGATCGGGGTGGAACCGGCCGGAAGGGTGCCTTGGTAGGACGGCTTGGCGAAGACGTGGCTGAAACCGCCGCCGGAGGCTATCCAGCCGACTTCGCGCACGCCTGGGTTGTTCTGGCAGTTCACTGGGGGATCAGTCGAGTCGACGCTGGTGCCAGTGACCGGGTTGGTGCAAAGGTATGTGCCGCCGACTGCGGTCACCAGCGGATCGGAGGCGGGCCAGCCGACCGTCGGGAAGGGATAGACCCCCCGGTTGGCGACGGGTGTCTTCGTCGTGTTGGCCGAACCGCCGTCGCCCGAACTTGCCAGCATGGTTACGCTGTTCGCCGCCGCGGAGACGAACGCGTGCCGGAGGTTCAGCAAGGACTCAACGCTGGAGAAGGTCTCCTCGGCGGCGCCGAAGCTCTGCGTGATGACCGTTGCCTGGTGATGATCGATGATGAACTGCTCCGCGTTCATCATGGCCGTGAAGCCCACCACGCCCAGCACCTCTGCCGGGTTGGTCGTCACGTTCAAAATGTTGGCCCTCGGCGCGATGGTGTGCGCCCACTCCACATCGAGCGCTGTTTCAAGTGCCCAGATGTTGCGGGTCTGCTGCCCGGTGCCGTTGCTTCCTGGCGGCGGTGCCTTCACCTGCGTGACGCCATTCCAGTAGACGTGCTCGAAGGTGGGCATGCCAGGAGCGCAGGTCACACCAGGTTCGCCGCACATGTGTTGCTGGCCCATCTGGGTGTTGAAGTTGCCCAGGTCGGAGGCCATGTTGGGGTTGCCGAACGAGTCGATGATCGCGATGGTCATCCCCTGCCCCTCGTTGCCGTTGGCATAGAGCGGAGGCAGGTTGTAGGAGTTCTGCATTGAGGTCGAGGTGAAGCATCGCCGCCCGACCGAGAAGCAGTTCGCCTCGGTCGGTGGCGTCAGGCCTGCGGTCAGGTACTGGTACTCGCCGACCGTGGGCAGCGGGGTCGGCAGGCTCGCTCCCGTTAATGCCACGGAACCTGCCGGGCCAACCCCGAGCACCGCCGCACCGAAGGCGAGGGTAACGACCTGGCGAGCGATGCGACGTAGATGACTTTGGGACACGCTGTCCTCCAAGGGTTCTTGATGGCGTGCCGTCGGTCCCTATGCTCTTGAAAACACCAGGTCGAGGGCAAGACCCAGCCGAAGACTGTGGATAACTCCCGCGCCCGGACGGCCGGGGAGCGGCGAGCCATTCGGGCGGCCAGCCGCCGCGAACTCGCCGCGTAGGCTCGCCACGCTGGACCCCATGCTCGCTGCGGGATACGTGGCTGCGCACCGGGCACCGGGCACCGGGCCCGCTCCACCTCCGATTTGGAAGCTATGAGCGCGGCAACCAGCTCACATGCCGGCCTAATCGGGCAAACGGGGTTTAGAAATTACGTACCAGTAAAAGATGGAAAATATCTCGTAATACCCTGCATATCGACCCGTGTTGCGAGTGTCGAAAGAAACCAATTCGGCAGATGTGGCGCTGCCTTGAATTACCCGTGCTATATATCGTTGACGTAGCTCCTGCGTGGATTCGCCCGGAGGGAGGTGCGGTGGCCGAGCGCTTTTCTATGTCGGATAGTAGTACCCAGTTATTGGGTAATGCGGGCCTGGTGGGTTCGGCGCGAGCAGGTCAGATCGGCGGGGAAGGCCAGGGCGGCGGGGAAGGCCAGGGCGGCGGGGAAGGCCAGGGCGCGCGGACCGGGTCCTTTTCCGCGCTCCGGGTCCTGCCCACTATTCAGGTCGGCCCATCTGCGTCCACAGACACCGCATGGCCCGAGGCGCTGCAGGTGGAACTTGGGCGGCGGTTCGCCCCGCAAGGCGCCTGGCCGGAAGGCTCGCGCGCTCCTGATTCCGGCTTCAATGGCGCTGACCTGGCCGAGATGTCGGCGACAAGCCCAGCCGGTCGACGTGAGCGTGATCACCATCGGCACGGTGACAAGCCGTCGAGATCGCCGCAAGACCGTGGCGGCGCCGGAAGCACAGCCGGGCACCCCGGCCTCGTTGCTCCCGCCGACGTGGCCACCGAGTCACCAACAGCCGGTGCAGGTGCCTGTTCAAAGGCCGGTGCGGGTGCCGGTTCGAGGGCCCGTTCAGGCGCCAATGCCGGTGCGGAGGTCGGCGTGGGCACCGGTTTAGGGGTCGGTGCCGCGCACGCCGTGCCGCGCCACCGACGGCGGCAGCGTAAGTGGCGGCACGGCCGCGCGGTCACCGCCGGATCCTGGCGTTCGGCGGGCCGCTCGCGTTGGCGCGTGCTTGCCGTCGTTGTGCTACTGGTGTCTCTTGGCGCCGCCGTTCCGCGCCTGGATCTTGGCCTGGGCTTTGGGAGCGGGCTGACGGCGCGGCGCAGCGGCCGCGAGGCCGCGGATCTTGTAACGGCCGCGGCGCGGCGCGCCGCGGTCCGGTGGGTGGCTAGGCAGGTCAGCCGGGGTGCCATTGTGGCCTGCGATCCCGCTATGTGTTCGCTGCTCGAGACCGGTGGGCTTCCCGCTGCAAACATGCTCGTACTGCGACAGGGCACGCCCGATCCGCTCGGCTCGGACGTGGTCGTGGCGACGGCCGCCTTGCGCGAACAGTTCGGCAGCCGCCTCGCCGGCGTGTACGCGCCTGCGGTCATCGCGAGCTTCGGCGCCGGAACCGCGCGGATCGACGTGAGGACTGTGGCGCCGGACGGTGCCGCCGCGTATCGTTCGGCGCTCAGCGCGGATTTGGCGGCGAGGCGTGCGGCTGGAGCGCAACTGCTGCTGAACGCCCGAGTCAGCGTCTCACCCAGGGCACGAAGGCAACTCGCAAGCGGCCAACCAGACGCACGCTTGCTGATCACGCTCGGCGCGCTGGCGACCTTGCGCCCGCTCTATGTGCTTGGCTTCGACGACTCCGCGCGCGGCGCGAGCCCGGGCATGCCGGCTCGCTCGGTGAGCCTGGCGGCAAACGGTCACGCCGCGGTCAGCGGCCCCGAGCCAGCGCGCCAGATTCTCGCTTTCCTTCATGCCCAGCGAGCGCCATTTCTTCCTGCCCGCGCTCAGCTCGCCATGCGGCAGGGTGGTCGGCGGATCGTGCGGGTGGAATTCGCCGCGCCCAATCCGCTCGGCTTGCTCAACCAGCCTGGCTCTGTGATCAACGTTAACCCGCAGAACACATCACGGTGACAGTCAGACAAATCCGCACCAAATAAGAAATGAGAAGAAATGACAATTCCCGCACGACTCGCACGCCGGGTGCTGCTGCTCGGTGCCTGCGCGGTCCTGCCTATTGTGGCCGCAGCGGCCGGTCCCAAAGCATGGGCATCCCCCCAATCGCTCGCCGATGCAGTATCGCCAGCGGCGGCGCAGCCGATCGTGATCTCTCAGCTGCCCAAGCTCTCCCAGCCGGCTGAGTCGCCGTGGTCGGCCCGGAGCGCACGGTCACCGCAGTTGGCATGGTCACCGCAGTTGGCGCGGTCGGCACAGTTGGCGCGGTCGGCACAGTTGGCGCGGTCGGCTGGAGTTGGCTGGCTCAGGCTTGCTCACCTGTCGCCAAACACTCCCGCGGTCGACGTCTATTTGTACTCATTCGGCGACGCACACGCGCAGGTGGTGCTCAGGCACGTCAGCTACGGTACGGTGTCGCCGTACATGTCGGTCGCGAGCGGCCAGTACACCGTGGCCATGCGGCCGGTCGGCGCATCGGCCACATCGACGCCTGTCCTTTCCACCAGCGTCGCGGTGACAGCCAAGCGCGCATACACCGTTGCTGGCATGGGCCCGGCAACCGGCCTACGGCTCCAGATCTTCAAGGACACGCTGGGCACACCGCGCGGAAGGGCGCTCGTACGGGTGATCCAGGCGTCTTTGCGGCAGCACCACGTCAGTGTCACCATGGGCAGCCGGGTCATCACGCGCGAGCAGGCCTTTGCCACGGTGACCTCCTACGACGCTGTCTCTCCCGGCACATGGCGGGTACACGCGCTCGGGGCTAGCGGGGCGGCGAAGGCTTCGCGGAGAGTCAGGGTCGCCGCCGACAGCATTCACACGCTGCTCGTGCTGGACGAGTCCAGCCATCTGAAGATTGTCGATCTCGAGGACGCGGCCGGGAGCCGAGTAATTCCGACCGCAGCTGTGGCTACGGGCCTGGGTGGCGCGGCGCCGCGCACGGGCTCGCCGCAGGCACTGTGGCTGACGATGATCGCGGCTGGGTCGGTGCTGCTTGTGACCGCCGCGCGGCGGACTTGGCGTGCTGCTCATGCGGGCGTTTACCAGGTGCGTGACCACCGCAGACGCCGCGTACGTGACGCGGGTGCGGTGGTCGGCGATCCCGCAGTCCCGGCGCGCTGACGTGACGCGCCGCTCCGGTCGGCCAGCGACGCTCGCCATGCTCGTCTGCGGATTACTCGTCACCGCCGCGGGCACTTGTGGCCTGCTGCTGGCCGACCGGAGCGGCCACGGCGCGTTACCCGCCGACCGCACGGAAGCGAGTGCCCCCGACCGGACGCTGGCCGCGTTGCCGCACGCGTCATCCAGGCGCGAGACCCCTCGCCCAGTCGACCTGATCATTCCTGCGATCGGCGTGCGCACCAGGCTCGTCGCTCTGGCGGTCACGGCCGCAGGTGGCCTTCAGGTGCCCGCCACAGCCACGGTCGCGGGCTGGTACACCGGCAGCCCGCCACCCGGCGCGATCGGCTCGGCCATCATCGCCGGTCACGTCGATTCGCGCAGCGGGCCGGGGGTCTTCTTCCGGCTGCAGCTGCTGCGAAGGGGAGATTCGGTGTATGTCAGGCGCGCAGACGGCCGCCTCGCCGCGTTCCGCGTGACCGGCGTGAAGATGTATTCAAAAGACCGTTTCCCCGCGCTTGCGGTGTATGGCCCCACCCCCGATGCGGAACTTCGCCTCATCACGTGCGGCGGGATCTTCGACCCGAGCCTTGGGACCTACCTGAGCAACGTCGTTGTCTACGCGGCCGCCGTGCGCGGGGTGGGCAGGCAGTGGTGAACGGGCCGGGGCGGGGTGAGCGGCGGGGGTGAGCGGCTGGGGGTTTGTCCAGAGCTGGGGCGGCCATACGAGCCGTCAGGTTTGCAAGCATGCGTAAACAGCGCTGTGCGGCCAGCGGGAGAACCTCACTGCACTCAGCTCAAAGTGACTGCAGTGTCACTTAGCGCAGCCGTTCGGTAAAATGATCCATAACGGCTGCCGCACAGTGTCACTGCCGGATGCTGCGGGCGAGCCGTTCGGTCGCGCCTGCGGTCGTCACATCAGGCACCGGGAACCCGCGCCTGACCAGGTGTATGTGCACCGCCCCGTGTCGATGCGCGTCCACCAAGTGTCTGCAGAGTGGGGGGCTTCGCACATGCCACTGAGCGCATTGGACGTCACGCATGTCTTGCTTGCGCTCGCCGCGCTAATGATCATCGCGCATTCCCTGGGCACGCTGTTCGCCCGGTTCAGGCAGCCGCGGGTGATCGGCGAGATCGCAGCCGGGCTCGTGCTCGGCCCGACCGTGCTCGGCCACCTCGCTCCGTCAGCGGAAGCCCGGCTGTTTCCGGCCGCCGGCGCGACGCCGGCTGTCTTGGGCGCCGTTTACCAGCTCGGCCTTCTCTTGTTGCTTTTCTGCTCCGGCACCGAGATACGGTCCGCGCTGCGGTGGGGCGAGAGCGGGACCGTGGGATGGGTGTTCGCCACCGGCATGGTCGTGCCCTTCCTTGCCGGGCTCGGGCTGCTCCAGGTGGTGGATTTCCACGCCGCATGGGGGCCGCGCGGCAACACCGCTTCTTTCCTGTTTGTGTTCGCTATCGCGATGGCCGTGACAAGCATCCCGGTGATTTCCAAGATAATGCACGACCTTGGCATTCTCGACACGGCGTTCGCACGGATCGTTCTCGGCGTCGCGGTGGCCGAGGATGTCGTCCTCTATGTGGTCTTGGCGGTCGCTGTTGGGCTCGCGCAAGGCAGTCAGGGTGTGGTCTTCGGATTGCCTGGGATGCTTTCGATCAGCCCGGGCTCGCCTGCCGACCTGGTCTACCACGTGCTTGCCACGCTGGCCGTCCTCGCCGCGGCGCTCGCTTTCGGGCCCAGAATCTACCGCGCCGCCGAACGGTGGCGGCTCAACCTCATCCGCAAGGCGAGCCCTGTCGCCTACCAGCTTGTGATTATGCTTGGCGCGACGCTGCTGTGCCTGTTTATGGGCGTTGAGGGATTCTTCGGCGCGTTCGTCGCCGGAATCGCGGTTGGCGCCGCCCCGGAGGTCTCGCCTGAGGCGCTTCGGTCGATAAAAAGCTTCTCGTTCGCCTTCTTCGTGCCCGTCTACTTCGCGATCGTCGGGCTGCAGCTCGACCTGCTGCGCGGCTTCAGCGTCGGCTTCTTCATGCTCTTCTTGGTATTGGCGTGCGCCGTCAAGGCGGGCAGCGTTTACATCGGTGCGCGGCTAGCCGGGGAGACCAATGCCTCGTCGTGGAATCTGGCGGTCGCGCTCAACGCCAGGGGCGGGCCGGGGATCGTCGTCGCCTCGGTGACTTATGCCGCGGGAATCATCGGGCAGTCCTTCTATTCGGTCCTGGTGATGCTGGCCATCGTGACCTCACTTCTCGCTGGCTCGTGGCTTGCCCAGGTGCCGAAGGAGCGGCTGCTCGAGCGAGCGGCGAACGCCGCGGCACCCGAGCCGCGGCGGAGCTGAGCCGTGGCGGTCCTGACCCGGCGGCACTGCACCGGGTCAGGTCTTGTAGGAGAACTGCCACCAGCCGCTCGCCGGCCCCGTGGCGCCGTCGGCGCCGGTCGCGGTGACCCGCCATCGGCCGTGGTTGTCGCCGACCCAGGTGAAGCTGTAGCTGGTGCCTTTGGTGGTCGCGCTCGCCCACGAGGACCATTGGCCGACGGTGACGCAGTCCAGGCATTCGACCTCGACGAGGTAGGAGGCCGCTCCGGTCGCTGCGTTCCAGGTGAGGGTGGTGTCGCGCGGGTAGTTGGTGAACACCGTGCCATCGGCCGGGCTGACCTGCGTGGGCGCTGTCAGCTTCGGCTGCCCCGGGGCGCCAGCGGGCGGGAGACCTCCACCGGCGCCTCCACCGGCACCTCCACCGGAACCACCACCGGCGCCGGTCACCGGGCCTCCGATGCTGCCCTGCGACGGCTGTCCGCTGGGCGAGGCGGTGGTTGCGCTGGTGGACGGTGACGACTGGGCTGACGAGGTCGGGCTCGGGTTGGCGTGGCCGACCAGCCGCGGCACCGCGAGCACCGTGCCGGTGGTCACTGTGGCCGTCACCGTGACCACAAGCGTGATTTTGAAATCTACCTTGGAGGCGACATACCGCAGCGCTCTCAGTAACCGGCGCTTCCTGCGCTGTTTCTCGGTGTCGCTGCGCTCATCGGTACGTTGATCGCTTGCCGTGCTCATGGTCGTTCCCCGCCTTCGCTGCGTGAACGGCCGGGAAGAGGGCTAGGACACGCCTCCTGCGTCGAGTCGAATCCCCTCGCCACGAGCCCTGGCTCTGCAGCCAGCGCCTACCCCGTCGAGGCCGCTGTCCCCACCGCGGCCGGTCACATGAACCTGTATCAGCAGAGGAACATACGACGTCACGAAATACGACTGAATTTCGGGTGGCACGGCCCTGCCTGCACATCGGTGCAGCCTGTATGCGTCGATTACCGCGTCATGCTGCGGCGTGTGCGCCTTCAGACTGCCAGTATGGGCGCATTTGCGTTAGGATCACGTGGTGCCGACTTTCCGGATCAAAGAGGCGGCTGACCTGCTTGGGGTCAGCTCCGACACAGTGCGCCGGTGGGCCGAGGGGGGCCGGATCGAACGGACCACCGACGCTTCGGGCAGGCTGGCGGTGGACGGGGCGGCTCTGGCCCGGCTCGCGCAGGAGCGGGCCGAGTCGGCGAGTCACCCCGACGACCGGGTGGTGAGCGCTCAGTCGCTGCGGAACCGGTTCAGCGGCCTGGTCACCCGCGTGGTTCGCGACACGGTGATGGCTCAGGTGGAGATCCAGGCAGGGCCGCACCGGTTCGTGTCGCTGCTCAGCCGTGAGGCCGCCGACGAGCTCGGCCTCGCGCCTGGAGTGCTCGCGGTCGCGGCCGTCAAGGCGACGAATGTGTCGGTCGAGATCCCAAAGAACCGCTGATCCCGCTGCCGAGACTCACTTACCGGAGTTTGCTGTGCGCCGTCCCCCGATCACCGTAATCGCAGCTGGGCTCGCCGTGTCCGCCGTGGCGGGGTGCGGGCCGAGCGGAAGCTCGGCGTCAACCAGCCCGAGCCGGTCCAAGCCCGCCGCGCTGTCCGGGTCGATCACCGTATTCGCGGCGGCCTCGCTGAAGGAGGCATTCACCGCGATCGGCAGGCGGTTCGAGGCCGCGCATCCCGGGGTGAAGGTGACGTTCAGCTTCGGCGCGAGCTCCGGCCTGGCCACCCAGATCACCTCCGGCGCGCCGGCGGACGTCTTCGCCTCAGCGTCGCCGAAGAACATGCGGCAGGTCGTTGCCGCAGGCGACGCGCTGGCGCCGGTGAACTTCGCCAAGAACGTGATGGAGGTCGCCGTGCCACCGGCGAACCCTGCGCATGTCACCTCGCTCGATGACCTGGCGAAGTCACCGGTGAAGGTCGCGTTGTGCCAGCCGCAAGTGCCGTGCGGTGCCGTCGCCGCGAAAGTGTTCGGCAACGCCAGGATCACCGTCACGCCGGTCACGCTCGAGCCGGATGTGAAATCGGTCCTTGGCAAGGTCGAACTCGGCGACGTCGACGCGGGCGTCGTCTACGTGACCGACGTCAACGCCGCGGGCGCAAAGGTGAAGGGCGTGCCGATCCCGGATCGGGTCAACGCGTCGACCGTGTACCCAATCGCCACGATCAGCAAGAGCGGCAACGCGGCGACCGCGAGGGCGTTCGTCGCCTACGTCGTGTCTGCCGCGGGCGAAAGCCTGCTGTCCGCAGCCAAGTTCGAGAAGCCCTGACCGCCCGGCCGCCCAAACACCAATGGACGCACTCGCTACGCCGTCGCGGCTGAGCACTCGTGACCGGGCACGTCGCGTTGACCGGGGCGGCGGATCGAGGTCGGCGCCTGCGCCGCTGCTAGCGCCGGCGATCGTGGCGATCGCGTTCCTGGTGCTGCCGCTGGCCGGGCTGGTGTTTCGGGTGCCCTGGCACCGACTCGCAGCGGTGCTGAGCGGCTCGGACGCGGTCCAGGCGCTCGTGCTGTCGCTATGGACCGCATCGGCGGCCACGGCGATCGCCGTGATCATCGGGGTGCCGCTGGCGTGGGTGCTTGCCCGCGGCAGCTTCGCTGGACAGCGGCTGTTGCGTGCGCTGGTGACGCTGCCGCTTGTGCTCCCTCCCGTGGTCGGCGGCGTGGCATTGCTACTCGCATTCGGCCGCACTGGCTTGCTCGGCAGGTACCTATATTCCTGGTTCGGTGTGACGATCCCCTTCTCGCCCGTGGCCGTGGTGATGGCCGAGACCTTGGTGGCTATGCCATTCTTGATCATCACCGTCGAGGGAGCGCTACGCTCGGCCGAATTGGGTTACGAAGAGGCGGCGGCCACGCTGGGCGCGACGCCGATGACCGTCTTCCGCCGGGTCACCGTGCCGCTGATCGCTCCCTCGCTGGGCGCGGGTGCGGTGTTGTGCTGGGCGCGGGCACTTGGTGAGTTCGGTGCGACGATCACGTTCGCGGGCAGCTTTCCGGGCCGAACCGAGACCATGCCCATCGCGGTCTACTACGCGCTGGAGAATGACCCCGACGCCGCGATCGCGCTCAGCCTTGTCCTGCTGCTGGTCTGCGTCGTCGTGCTGGTCTGTCTTCGTGACCACTGGCTGCGAGGCGGCGCGGTCCAGTGACCGAGTACTCTTCCACCTCGCCGGCCCCGCGTCGCGACGATGCGACCAGCGCCGATGCGGGGCACAAGGTACTCGCCAATGATCGAAGCGATGGCCTGGCCGTCGATGCGGAGGTCAGGCGCGGCAGCTTTACTCTCACGGTCGCCTTCACCGCTGCGCCCGGCCAGGTGGTCGGCGTGCTTGGACCGAACGGCGCCGGCAAATCCACCCTGCTCCGCGCGCTGGCTGGCCTGACCCCGGTGGCCAAGGGACGCATCACGCTTGCCCGCCAGGTCCTCGATGATGCGCGCACCGGGGCGTTCGCCGAGGCCGCCCGGCGGCCGGTCGGTTTCGTGTTCCAGGACTACCGGCTGTTCCCGCACCTGAGCGTGGCCGAGAACGTGGCGTTCGCACCGCGCGCCCGCGGCCTCAGCCGCCCGGCCGCCCGGCTTGCGGCCAGCCGCTGGCTTGACCGGCTCGGCCTGGTTGGTCTGGCCGGGCGCAAGCCCGCGGAGCTGTCCGGTGGCCAGGCTCAGCGGGTCGCGCTCGCCAGGGCACTGGCAGGCGAGCCGACGTTGCTGCTGCTTGATGAACCACTGTCGGCCCTTGACGCGGGCAGCCGCCTTGAGGTGCAGGATGAGCTCGGCCAGCACCTGTCCGACTTCGCCGGGCCGTGCCTGCTTGTCACCCACGACCCAGTCGAAGCGCTCGTGCTCGCCGACCGGCTCCTCGTTCTCGAAGACGGCCGGATCGTGCAGGAAGGCACGCCTGCCCAGGTCGCCCGCCAGCCCGCGACGGAGTACGTGGCCAAGCTTGTCGGCCTGAACCTGTATGCGGGCCGCGCGGACGGCTCAGCCGTGGCGCTGACCGCAGGAGGAACCTTCGTTGTCCCCGACCACGGCCGCCGCGGCGACGTGCTCGTCGCCGTCCGCCCATCCGCGGTTGTCGTCAGCACCCAGCCGCCGCACGCGAGCAGCGCACGCAACACCTGGCCGGCGCGCATCGCTGGCCTGACACTGCTCGCCGACCGAGTCCGGCTCGACCTCCATGGCCAACCGCCCGCCCTGGTCGACGTCACGCCCGCAGCAGTAGCTGAGCTGTCGCTGCGCCAGGGAAGCCAGGTATGGCTCACCGTCAAAGCGACCGACCTCGAGGTCTACACCCACGGCCAGCAAGCGTGAATCGTGTCTCGAGCGGGTTCACCACGCCGGCGCGACCGCCCGCTCACGATGACCTCAGCGCGTCTTCGGCAGCGTTCGCGAGCAGCACGGCGAAGGAAGATTTCGAGCTCGCCGTGCCGGGTCCGGGGCCAGGGTCAATTTTCCGGCGTATCCTGCCGCGGGCGTCGATGACGAAGGCGACATTGTCGCCGTCGACCGCGCCCGCCGGCGTGGCCGAGACTGTGACGCCATAGGCGTTCCAGACCCGAGTGAGCTGGCGAAGCGTGCCGGTGAGATACCGCCAGTTGGCGACCTTGTCGAGGCGCTCCCGGCGGTCGAAGGCACGGGTGAACGCGCTGGAGCGGTAGATCGGGTTGGCGACCACGGCGACGAGTTCGACCCGGCGGGACTGCGCCCCGAGCAGTTGGCCGGCTCCGCGAAACTCCTGCGCGACAGGCCGGCAATCGGAGGCGCATGTCGGGTCGAGGAAGGTGAGCAGCACTGCCTTGCCGCGCAGGCTCGCAAGCGTCACTGGCGTGCCGTGCTGGTCAGTGAGCTGGAAGGGCGGTGCCGGGTAGTTCAGTGGCCTGTTCGGTCCGGCGATTGCCTGGGCGATGATCGGGTCGGCGTGGTGGTTGGCCGACGCGGCTGCCATCGGGAGCGCGCCAAGCGCGACCATGGCCAAAGCGCCGACGGCCGTCATGGACCCCGGACTGGCGGAACTGATCGACTGGTGCAGTCTCGCCGCGTTGATGCCGTGGCGCCAGGAATTGCCGGGCGAGGCGGCGGTCGGCTGCGCTTGGCCGGTCGCGGCAGCCGGGGCGGGCGCCAGCGCGAGGTAGCCGGCGAGGGCCAACAGCGCCATCGGGATCATGCTGTTCGGGTCGGTGCCGACCCCGCCGAACACGCCGAGGTCCTCGATCAGCACCCAGTCGGCCAGACACAACACGATGGTGGCCACCAGCGACAGGCGCAGCAGCCGTGGTCGGCCGCTCAGCAGGCCGGCGCCGATCGCGGCGAGCGCGATGACTGCGAACAAATTGACGGCAAACCCGTGCGCCGCGACGAAAGAGCCGAATGCGGAGACCGACGCGGCCAGGAAGCGTGGCTGCGGCACCCGGGACATGTCCTGGATCATGCCGGTCAGCGTGCCCGGCCGCCCGTGCAACCGGCCTTGCCAGAAGCCGCGCCCGGGCCACGCCTGCAGCACCGCCATCCCTATGAAGAACAACCCCGAAGCGGCGAGCACTCGCCCGCCGAGGTGCCGCGTTGACCACGCGCGCACGGGCAGCGCTATCAACGCGCCGGCCACGCAGTAGAGCAGCGCCGCTCCCGGCGCGCCGAAAAACCAGGTCAGGCCGTGGCCGAACACGCCACCGAACGCCTCGCCGAACACCCAGACGACCATCCCCCAGGCCAGGCTCGCCAGCCCGGCGAGCCAGGACCAGGCGCCGCGCGTCGCCACAACGAGCCAGGCGCCGATACCGATCTGGATCCACACCACCGACGCCGCGGCCGTGATCGGGTGGTACGTCCACGTGTTCGCGCCCCAACTCACCAGGTGCTGTACCCATGGTGGAGAACTCGCCGCAGCGGGCAGGACGACCTGCCAAGCAAGCCGCACCGGCATGGCGGGCTGAACCTGCAGCAGCCCATCGATGATCCACAGTATGCCGAACCCAATTCGCAGCACCCGGCGAGCCGTCGGCTCCGCCTGCGGCGCAGGCGGCGCCGCGTGCGCCGGCCGGCCACCTGGCCGGGCACGGCCGTCGACCGGGTGGGCCGACGGCAGCCAATCGTGCGCGCTGATCCACGCGACGGCGAGCAAGGCACAGACCACCGCGATGATGATCCCCTGATGAACAAGCGCCTGCCGGAATGCGGCGATCATCATCGAGTCGCCGGCCTGAAGACCTGAACCCATCCCGGACATCTGCAAACCACGTGGCTCTGCTGATAGGAGATCACCGACTGTCCTCGCCGCCTCGGGCATGCCGTCCGGGTGAGGATGAACCCGCATCCGGCTGGCGGCACTCGAACGGGCGCGGACCTACCTTGCATACCGCCATCGATCAGGCGGCACAACGGGCGGGCAGCGCGCGACAGCCTCCACCTGTCGCAGACCCAGTGAGCAGCGCTCACGGGCCTTCAGTCATCCAACCGTCAGCTTGGCGTCAATCCGCCGTCAGCGGGCCGAGGCACAATCGGTCGGCGGGCAGCCTGGACGATCAGCGCCCGCGCTATGAGGATGAGATATATGGCCGTCACAGGAACGCAGCCGAACTTAACCCCTGGCCGCGTGGCCGCCTGGCAACGGCGCACCGTGGGAGTGCTTACCGGCGCCCAAGTGTTCAGCGGCGTCGGCATCGCGGTCACCCTCAGCGCGGGGACTCTGCTCGCGCAGCAGCTGACGAACTCCGGCGCGCTGATCGGTCTGGTGCCGACCGCGGGCGTGGCCGGGGCGGCGTTGAGCGCCTTTCCGCTCGCGCGGTTCGCCGCGCGGCAGGGTCGTCGGCCCGCGCTCGCCACGGGTTACCTGCTTGCTGTCGTGGGCGCGCTGCTCGTCGTCGCGTCGGCGCAGCAGCGGTCCTACCCGCTGCTTGTCGCCGCCCACGCGCTCATGGGCATGGGTATGACGTCCAACCAGCAGTCAAGGTACGCGGCAGCTGACATGGCGACCGAGGCCAACCGCGGCCTGCATCTGTCGGTGGTGGTCTGGGCGACGACCGTCGGCGCCGTGGGCGGCTCGAACATGCTCGGAGTCGCCACCAGCGCCGCGCGCAGCGCGGGCCTGCCGCCGCTGGCAGGCCCATACGTGGGCGCGGTCATCGCTTACCTGCTGTCCGCCGTGATCGTCCTGGCGTTGCTGCGTCCCGACCCGCTCGTGGTGGCCAGGTCACGCGCCGGGGCGCCGAGCGTGCCGAAGAAGATCCCGTTCTTGTTGGCGCTGCGCACCGTGGGCAGATCCCGGCTCGCCGTCGGGGCCGTCGTCGCAATGACCACCGCGCACGCCATGATGCTGGCGGTGATGTCGTTCACGCCGGTGCAGATGCACATGGGCGGAGCGATGTACTCGGTGATCGGGCTGGCAATAGGCCTGCACGTGGCCGCGATGTACGGGCTGGCGCCGGTGATGGGCTGGCTGACCGACCACGTTGGCCGGACCTGGACGATCCACCTCGGTCTGCTGTTGACCGTGTCGGCGTGCGTGGCTGCCGCTGTCGTGCCGGCAAACGCCGCCGGCTGGCTCATCATCGGGCTTGTGCTGCTTGGCCTCGGATGGTCAGCGGTGCTCGTGGCCGGCTCGACGCTGCTGACCGAGGCCGTGCCGGTGCCGATGCGCCCCGCCGCGCAGGGCGTCTTCGACGTGATAATGAACGTTGGCGGGATGGCAGGCAGCTCGCTCGGCGGGGTGGCCATGCAGGTATTCGGGTTTCGAGGCATGGCCGGAGGCTCCGGTGGGCTGGCCGCCCTGGTCACCGTCATCGCTTTCCTGTTGCTGGGTGCTGGCCGGGCGGTTCGCCCGCCAGTGACCGCCGGCGTTCCTGCCCTCGCCGCCGCCGATCGAGCGGCGGAGCCGGGCGACGAGCACGGCGAAACCCGGTAACCCTTCGCGTGCCTGCCTAGCGCGGAAGAAGGCGGCCGCCGCGAGCGCCCCAGCGGCCGATGTCGGCCTGCCGTCCATGGCACTATGCGGGACGCGCGCCACGTGGAGGCGGCACCTGGTCAGGCCGCCGCGGGGGGCAGTTCAGGCAGTGAGGGGATCGGTGAGACCAGGATAGGTATGAGGGTGAGGACGAAGCCCACCGCCGCCACCAAGAGAGTGGCGCGCAGCCCGATGGTGGCGCCGAGCGCGCCGCCAACGATCCCGCCGAGCGGGCCCAGCGTGTAGAGGATGGTGCGCGAGGCCGCTGTCATACGGCCGAGGAGGCGGGCCGGTGTGACGGTCTGCCTGAGCGTGATCATTAGCACGTTGGCGGTGGCCAGCCCGAACCGGATAAGGAAGAAGGCGACCATGAAGATGGTTGCCATCAGCGCCTTCGGCCCCGCGGCGGCGGGTAGCAGGAAAGCCGGGACGGTGCCGAAGCCGGTTGCCGTGACAAGCGCCCGGCCATACCGGATGCGGCGGGTTAACGATGAGGCGAGGGCGGAGCCGACGACACCACCGACCGCGCCGACGCCGAGGATCGCGCCAACCAGGCCCGGTGTGAAGTGAAGCTGCCGAATCGCATAAAGCAGGAAGATCGTGTCGCTCATGATGAAGAAAAAATTCCAGAACCCGCCCTGCGCGGTTGTCGCGCGGACGTAGCGGTTGCCCAGGACCAGGCGCAATCCTTCGCCGACCTCCGCCCGCAGGTGGCGCTTTTCCGTGATGTCGGGCCGATGCTCCTCGGTGCGAATAGCGAGCAGGCTCGCAATGGAGAACACGAAGGACAGGGAATCGGCGATCATCGCCTTTGGCGCGCCGATGAGCTGCACCAGCACGCCGCCAATGCCCGGCCCCGCGACGTCGGCCGCGGCGTAGCTGGTGGAGACCTTGCTGTTGGCCTCCACGAGGAGCTGTCTTGGGACCAGCGCAGGGACGTAGGACATCCAGCACACGTCGAAGAAGACGGTGGCGATGCCGACCGCGAACGCAATGGCGTACAGCAGCGGCATGTGCAGCGCTCCCGCGACGGCAAGCACAGGCACCAGCCCGATCAGCAAGCCGCGCGCCGCGTTCGAGCCGATCATGATGGGCCGTTTGCGCCGGCGGTCCACCCAGGCGCCCACCAGTAGCGCGAGTAACAGGAACGGCACGTTCTGCAGGAACCGGATCAGCCCGAGCTGGCCTGGCGTGGCGCGTAGGACGATGATGGCGGTCAACGGCAGCGCCAGCGACGTCACCTGCGAACCGAAAAGGGAAATGGTCTCTCCGGTCCAGAACTTCATGAAGTCCGCATGCGCCCACAGCGTGCCCCAGCGCGCCCGGCGCGGCTCGTCCTGCGGCTGCCCCGCTTCGGGCGCGGCACCTGCGTCGGCGCCTGCTCTGCGCTCCGCGTCCGCAGGGTCGTCAGGCATCCGGTTTCTCCTCGTGGGTGAGCCATGCGGGCAGCGCAGCGGCACGTGAGCGCGCGGCGCCGGGTCACCCGGCGTCGGTGCCCGCCTGTGTGGCCGCATCGTGCCGCTTGAGACGTTCCACCGCGTCGCGAAGCTGCTGCTCGATCTCGGCCACCTCGGCGGCGAGTTGCTCGCTCTCCGGCTCAGCCGAACCTGCCGCGGGGGCCTGGTCGACGACGGTGGCGAGGTCGGCGACGAGCGGGTTGTCGAAGACGTCGCGCACCTTCAGCTCGATCCCGAGGTCCTCCTGTATGTGAGCGACGACCCTCGCGGCTTGGAGTGAGTTGCCGCCGAGGTCGAAGAAGTTGTCGTTGGCGCCGATGCGGGGGTGGGTGAGGATGTCGGTGAAGACGGCGGCGATGAGGTGTTCGGTGGGGGTGCGCGGGGGGGTGTAGTCGGCGTGGGCGGTGTC
>WNGD01002507.1_pt1 | contig 27272 bp, 27 predicted proteins | sample 5400671 | NCBI WGS metagenome assembly WNGD01 (sample SAMN13153369, study PRJNA577476) | soil metagenome | isolation source: 40 cm soil or saprolite under grassland replicate 2 | place: USA:California | collected 2016-06-15
CACGGTTTGTTGATAAAGCAAAGAAATTAAATGCAGATATCATTTGTTTTGACTTAGAAGACTCTGTGCTTCCAGCTGAAAAAGTCACAGCAAGGAAGATGATCGTAAAGGCGTTAAGACAAAGAGCACAATATAACCTGACAAAAAATGTGTATGTCAGAATAAACTCACCTGAATCTGGTATTTCAGGTAAAGACTTAATATCTACAATTCAGAAAGGGCTCGATGGCATAGTTGTGCCGAAGGTGAATGAGGAAAGCGAATTAGTGGAACTATCTGGGCTTATTACTGAGTTGGAGCAAAAGAGACGAATTGAAAAGAACCGCATAAAATTAATGCCATCTATAGAATCTGCTAAAGGAATAGTGAACGCATATTCGATAGCTAGGGCTGACCTAAGAGTAAACGCCTTAATCTTTGGGCTTTATGACTTTCTCCATGATATGCACCTCGATTATGTGGACAATGATGTAACTGGATATTCGTATGCACGAATGAAAATTCCCGTTGATGCCAGAGCAGCCGGGGTGGTAGCGATCGATGCCATCTGGCAGAAGGTCGATGATATCGCCGGACTAAGGAATGATGCTGAAAGTGCGAAACGATTAGGCTACGTAGGAAAGAGCATAATTCACCCAAGCCACATAGAACCTGTACATGAAATTTTCAAGCCGAGCAAAATCGAAATTGGATGGGCTACTAAAGTAGTAAACGCTTTGGGCCCGGCGATGCGAAAGGGAAAAGGCAGTGGCGTAGTAAAGCTAGATGGAAAAATGATTGATGCGGCGCATTATAAACTAGCGAAAGCCATTTTGAATATTGTCAACCAATGATGCTTTCGTTAACTGCATTTTTTCTAAGAACCAAAAAACAAACACTGAAAAATCACCCTGGGATCATATTACGTTATAATGAGGTACTTTAAGTGTACTTAGATCAGCAGATTCTTTCATGTAACTGTGACTTCGAGTCTACAGATCCTTTCATGTATACAAACCCCCAGAATGTGCACCTACCACCAATACAAGGAAGATATTAGATAATCAGGCATAAGGCGTATAGTTTGCTCCCACAAATACTTCTTTAATCTTTCAACCTGCGGTATATTTTTTAACCAAGCACAAGTGATGCTGAGTGAGAGATATACCCTTTGTTCACAGGCATCATAGAAGGTCTTGCGGAAGTCAAATCGATCTCTAAAATCAGAAGCAGCAACCGGGAAGCTGATACCAAACTGTGCATAATCCTGGGAGAAAAACTCAAGGGGGATTTAAAAGTTGGCGATAGCCTAAGTATTAATGGAGCCTGTCTGACGGCTACAAGAGTATCGAAGACTGTCGACTTTGAGATAATAAATGAAACTATGAATCGCACCTGTCTTGGATTCTTGAAAGCGGGGGACAGAGTGAACATTGAAAGGAGCTTAAGGCTCGGGAACAGATTGGAAGGACATTTCCTCCTTGGTCATGTGGACGGAACAGGCAGAATTAAGAAGATCATTAAATCGCCAACAGAGACGAGGTTATGGATAACAATTCTTAATAGAAAACTAATGTCTTTCATAGTGCCAAAAGGTTCGATAGCTATAGACGGAGTCAGTCTCACAATAATAGAGATTAAGGATAAATATAAGATGATCTCGGTGGCTTTGATTCCGCATACAATGGCTACAACTACATTAGGATTAAAATCGATAGGGGAGAGAGTTAACGTCGAGACAGACATTATCGGCAAGTACATATCGAGACATCTACCAATAAAATAGTAAAAACTCGAATTTTAGTAAACTATATAATCAATTTGAACCGCAGATTACCTATTTGGATTCAGTTGAGGGAGCTATCGTCGCTTTAAGAAAGGGAAGTTTCGTCCTCGTTCACGACGAAATAGGACGAGAAGACGAGATCGATATGGTGGTAGCTGCAGAGCAGATTAATCCGCACCATATTGCTACATTCAGAAGTGTCGCCGGTGGCCTTATCTGCTTAGCAGTTGCGAATGAAATCGCAGTGAAATTGGGGCTGGTCTATATGCATGATATCATACAAGATCTGTCAAGAATCAATCCCGTATTTAAGAAACTAGCCGCCGGGAGATCGCCATACGGCGATAACCCTAGTTTTTCCATATCAGTTAACCATCGCGAGACATACACCGGTATAACTGACATTGACAGGGCATTGACGATCATGAAAATGGCCGAAGTTTGTAAGAAAATTGATTCAACGGGAGTTGAAGAATTTTCAAACGGTTTCCGCGCTCCCGGGCATGTGCCGATCTTAATAGCGTCAAAAGGATTGCTTCACGGGAGAACTGGTCATACTGAACTATGCGTATATTTAATGAATCTGGCCGGCTTAGTTCCTGCCGTAACGATTTGTGAAATGTTGGATTCAACTACCCATAGGGCTCTATCGATAAAAAAGGCAAAAAAATATGCAATCAAGAATAATATTCCCTTACTGGAATCAAGTCAACTAAAGAATTACGTATACCAAGGCGTGTACTAAGGTGCCATTATTTATAATTGGATAAAGTTAGAATAGGAGTAGTCGTCTCAGAGTTTAATAGAGAGATTACTTTTGCAATGCTTGATAACGCAAAAAAACAAGCGAAGAAGATGGATGCAATCATCTCTTATGTATGCTATGTTCCCGGTTCATATGATATGCCGATCATGGTTCAAGAGCTTCTGAAAAAAAAAGATGTGGATGCTGCAGTTACTCTGGGTGCAGTAATCAAAGGCGAGACTACACACGATGAAATAGTCGCAGAAAATGCTGCCAGATTGATTGCCGATTTGTCCGTTAAACATAGCAAGCCCGTCGCATTGGGGATTACCGGTCCAAATATGACCTTTGAAGAAGCAAAAGACCGAAGCGAAATCGTTCCCATACGTGCAGTCATTAGCGCAGTTAATCTGGCAAACAGAATTAAGAAAATAAGAGAAGAGAAATCAAAGTTTGCAGGTAAGTTGAAAATTATAGGTTGACAATACAACTCACAATTATTAGAATCGAAGAATATGGTCCCTGGACTATTACTCTTGGAAGCGACAGAGAAGCGCAGCTACAGATGCTTCAGGCAAATTTCTATTACGATTTGCAACGACTCTTTTCAGCTAAGGATAGTCTTGTTTATCCAAATAGATTTGATGAGTATTTTGCAATTACTAATGGCTTATCAGTTGCGGATCATCTCGTGATCGAGAGTGAGCTTTCCACACTTTACAAGAAACTTAAGCTGTCCATGGCAATTGGGAACGGCGGAACGCCGTATCAAGCGAATTTGGATGCATACAAAACTAGGAAAATGGGGGAACCAGATACCAAAAAAGCAAGAATTTTCGCGAGCGCCGCCGTGCCATTCTCAATCCCGAATTCATTACCAAGAGTCAACGAACTTGTGCAAATAATGCATATCGATGTGAATAATTCTGCGGAGATATTCTCTAGGATGTCTCCGTATGAAATCACGTCTCTTATTATCAAGCTCTACTCTAGGCTCTCAGAGGAATTTCTCAAGAAAGAATCGTTGACTTTCTTTCTGGGAGGAGACAATTTCATGGTTGTATCAAATGCGGCCACAAAACATGATGCAGAAGAGACTATAAAGAAGGTTACTCGAGGTACAAATATCAAATTAAATTGTGGGATAGGGATTGGAAGAACTGGGAGAAAAGCTGCTAACGCCGCTACGAAAGCACTTGACACTATTAGAGACCTGCGACATGTCGGGAAGGATCTACCAGTTTATGAAGTAGAATGTCTCTAATACTCAAGAATGCTAGTCTGCTTCTCGGCAAAGACTTGACTTTTGTTGCACGGGGATATCTAGAGATCGGGAAAGATGGTATAATAAAAGAAGCAAAACGTGGACCGTACCATCGCGGCGATGGCAAGAACACACACAACAGTACTATTTTGGATGCAGAAGGGTTTCTCATTATCCCTGGTCTCATAAACGCTCATACGCATATAGGAGATTCGTTGGGAAAAGATGTCGCAGTAGATTCGGGACTAAACACAAGAGTTCACCCGATATATGGAGCAAAACAGAAAATATTACAAAGGAGTAAACCAGATCATTTAAAGACATTTATCAGAAGTTCTGCATTGTCTATGATGAAAAAGGGAATAACGACCTTTGCAGACTTTCGCGAAGGCGGTCTTGAGGGAGTCAAATTGTTAAAGGACGCAATTTCTGGTTTACCCATCAAATGCATTGTATTTGGTCGAGTCGAGTATTATGTTGATATGACATCATCTGGCACCGGCTCCGCTCCACAAAATCTTCCTTACAGCGCATTACAAATGGCTTCCAGTGTTTTAGAAATTTCGGATGGTTTGGGAATAAGTGGAGCTAACGAAAATAGCGATGAAACACTGAAACTGTATAGAAATTTAATCCGAGCCAGGAACACTAGTACTACGAGCGACAAAAAGAAAACGAAAAAGAAGTTGCTAATAGCAATTCATGCCGCCGAATCTGAAAATACCGTAGAATTTTCGAAATCCCATACCGGTAGGACAGAGGTTGCTCGAATAATGAAGTACCTGAAACCTGATATTATTATTCACATGACGCATGCCACTGACAAGGATATATCAATCGTACCAAGAAACCGAACAGGAATAGTTGTATGTCCCAGAGCAAATGGGATTGTGGGGGCTGGCGTCCCAAGGGTCGCAAAAATATTAGAGCACGGTTGTATCATCGGCATTGGGACTGACAACGTGATGCTAAATTCTCCGGATATTTTGCGGGAGATAGATTACATCTGGAAGGTGTCAAGATCTACCGAACACATCTTTCTGAGTGCCAGAGATGTACTAAAGATGGCAACAGTAAATAGCGCCGAAATTCTTGGCCTAAATTCGGGGTACATTCAGTCTGGCCGCGCGGCAGATATTATTTTTATTGATAAGAGCCATGCAGATTTGTACCCTATGCACAATCCATTCGCTTCTATAGTTCAAAGGGTTACGCAGGATTCAATCAAGGCGGTCATGATAGATGGAAGGTTTGTGGATGGAGCACAATTCGAAGTTGCGAGTAACAATTAATGCAGCAATGACGGTTGACGGCAAAATTGCAACGACTTGTGGAAATTCGAGAATTTCTTCCAGACGAGATCTAATAAGAGTCCACGAATTACGCTCATCGGTAGATGCAATTATGGTAGGTATTTCGACAGTCATAATAGATAACCCGTTGCTTACCGTACGTCTAATCAAACCTAAGAAAGGAAAAAATCCTGCCAGAATAATTATTGATAGCGACGGCAGAATACCACTAGACTCAAGAATTTTGAAGACTGCTCATAGGATCGCAACGATAGTCGTTGTATCAGAACGAGCACACGACGATAAAATCGATACACTCAGGAGTACCGGTGCAATGGTAATTATTGCTGGAAGGGAAACCGTTGATCTTAGAGAGGCATTATTGTGTCTGAGAAAGATGGGTTTTAAGAACATTCTTGCAGAAGGAGGCGGTGAGCTGAATTGGTCTCTTCTTGACCTCGGAATTGTCGACCAGCTAATTGTGACTGTATCACCGAAATTAGTGGGCGGCAGATCGGCAACTACACTTGTCGAAGGAGCTGGATACGAAAAAATTTCACAGGCAATAAACATGGAATTGAAAAAAGTACACAGACAAAATAACGGAGAGCTAGTCTTGTTTTACGAGCTTTAGAGTTGATGTCAGGCTGATGTATCCTCCTGACGACTGCGTGCCTAATCTATCTATAATTTTCCAAAGAATGGTAATACAATTTACTTCTGCTGGTTGAGTTCTCCCCTTAAGGTCGACTATGCCGATATTAGTCTTCATTTCTACAATTGCGCCAACTAGCTGGCATTATTTCAGCGTACATAGTAGAGAAGCTAGTCCGAAAAAAGAATAAATTTTGCTTTTGGGCTAATATCATCTCATCCAAGTAATACATGTGTCTCAAATATGAAGAGTAAGAAGAAAGGGATGACGTATGAATTGTAATGAAAGATGAATACATTGTAGAGCTCAGAGGTCAGCAGGATAATTTTGACTGCTAATCATCCTGAATCTGAGGTAGCGCTACTTTTACAACTGCCATATTTTTCATAATAAACTAATTTATCGAGTGGCAGACGCTTCTTTCTTTTACCTGTCAATTTCCTTGCAGGATATCCAAATCCTACTATGATAGTAGGACTCAATTCATTTGGTATACCAAATTCACTTCGAAGTTTTTCTTCCCTTATTCCTGTAAACAGCCCTGAACCCACCTCGTAATTCCATGCGGCCAGTTGCATATTCTGTAGCACTCTTCCTGCATCAATCAAATGAAAGTTGTACTCTGGATTCGTCAGTACTATTATTGCAAAATTGGCGCCTTTAACCCAGCTTCCACTTGTACTATCTTCAGCCAACTTCTTGAGATTCTCTTTATTGTCCACCAGGATAAATCGCCAGTGTTGAGTATTAAGGCCAGTGCCTGATAGCCTAGCAGCCTCAAGCAACTTCAACTTTATTTCAAATGGAACCTCCTGCGTACTGAATTCTCTAACTTCTAGCTTTGTTGCTATACATTCAAAAGTGTCCATTTCCTATGTTACTAACCTAGTTAGATGCAAATATCTTAAAGCTTTTCTATAGTCTATGCTGATCCATTATCAGAAGTAACCGTACGACTAGTATGGGTAAGTTATTACCAACAATATTCATAGCGCAGTTTTCGCGGGCGAAGTAGCCCTGTTCGATAAAACAGACAGTAATATACAATTTGATACACTTGAAGATCGAGCAGGCGCTATAACAACAGAGGTGTGTGTTAATTGTATTGTTATTCCAATAAAGATCAAGCTTAATGTTGCGAAAGGATCAGATGGGTCAGACACATTAAGTATGAATGAAGAGACATTTATCGTGGTGCGCGGATTTGTTCGCTGTCGGGCTAAATCTCCTTTAGCTATCGCTCTCTCAATATTCTTGTAATAGGTCTATTCCTCAAGCCTTGACCATTTGTCAGCGAAATGTTAAGGCTTTGGAATTAGACCATTTCTCCAAAAGGATGTCTGCCATTCGAAGGAGAAAGGAAAGTACCTTAATCAGTCTCTGTTTTGCATAAGTTCCCAGTTTACCTAGGAAGTAAGACCATCCTTCAGAATGCCCCTACTTTAAACAATGCACCAAAGGGTTGGTGTGACCAATATGACGTCCAATTTGACGGTTTTTTTGCCCAATATGACTGCAAAGAATTTACGGTGCTTTAGTCAATCAATTGTAGGCAAAATGCTCAGCTTCAAACATCTCATTTTTGTTTCCTGTAGAGTGCACTAACTCGACCGTTGTCTTATTTTGCTAATCTCTTCTAATTCCCATGTTACCACGGACAGAGTGATGGAAAGATGCAAATTCTCACTTTACACTTATTTCAAAGACTGACTACTTCGCCTGTTTCTTCTCCTGTTCCTCTTGTAAAAGAATATTTATTTACCATTTGGTTTTACATTAGTGCCTATTTGGCTACTTTGCTTTACTAACTCTAATCGAGAGCAAGGCAACAACGTCAGCTTATCCTTTTTTAAATTGACAAGAATTGGTCAACTACGAAACGCTTATTCTCAAGAACAATCGTACCAAAAAACGCCTATTGCTTTCTTGAAGACATATCTGCAGTTATCTGATCGATCTTGTAACGGAGTGCTTCTTTTACTCTACCGTTGTCAACCATATTAAGTGGACCTTTACAATTTGTACATTTGAAGAACAACTCTACCGCAGAATCAAACTTCACGCGCGGACAATCTTTATTTCCGCAGTGGTAGAAACATATCATAGAGGACTTTCCTTATGATATTAATCCTCAGACCAGTGGCGCTTGCAATCTCTTCATCGGTGGCATCATCTGTATTTAAAAGTCCTCGAGCGACCTTTAGGTACTCCTCTCCCCCAATCAGACCTGCAATTTTAACAAAAGAATCTTCATATTCAGCCGAGCGCATGTACATAGATATGTATCGCTATTTTTGGATATATAGTTAGCGATACAAAGGGATTTTTGCGTAAACGTGGGATTTTTGGAGAATCATCATATCATGCTGAGCGTTGCGTTTACCTCAAGAAATATAATATTCATCGGACGATCATCTTCCAATTCCAATCAGATCATACTGATAACGGTATTAAAACGGCAATGTACTATGTGGAGAGTCGTATCCAAACGATCAATTATCTCGTGTTCTCAAATTTGAGGACGTCTACCCCACGCACCGCCGCTCCCACCACGATAACTGTTGCCGTTGCTGCTCGTATGTCTTCTATCACCATACCCTCTCCCGACATACTGCTTCCACCATACCCGTGTCGAGGCTGATAACTTGTAGTATGATACCGACGCCGCTTTTGCTGCCTGACGATAGGAACCGAGATTCCCATCTCTTCATTGAGTTTCCGGATGCTGTGTTGCGTTTGTCTTAGAATTCTTCCAAAGTTCTCAACCCTGTCCTGCGAAACTAACGAGATAGCTCTGCCTGTTGCTCCCGCTCTTGCAGTTCTTCCAATTCTATGAAAGTACATCAATGGATCCTCAGGAATATCATAGTTTATCACATGGCCGATGGCTGGAACGTCTATTCCTCTTGCAGCTATATCTGTAGCAACCAGAATGTCTTCATTCCCCCTCTTAAACCTGTACATTGCGATATCTCTCTGTTTTTGAGAAAGATCACCGTGAATCGTTATTGCTTTGAATCCTTCTTGTTTCAATTCCGCAGCAAGTCTCTGTGTCCTTTGCTTTGTGGCGGCAAAAACTATCGTCTGTTTCTGATCCCTATTCTTTATAAAGTGACAGAGATGCTTAAATTTCTCCTTCTCATGAACAATCAAATAAGATTGATCGATTGTATCAAGGCTCAGCTCCTCTTCATTTAATCTGATCTCTTGAGGTTCTTTCATATAGTCTTGGGCTAATCTCAAGATCTCAGGTGGCATGGTCGCAGAAAAAAGACACGTCTGCCTGTCTTCACTTACATAAAACAAAATGAACTTTATATCATCGATGAAGCCCATGTCCAACATCCTGTCGGCTTCGTCAAGCACTACAAAGCCCACATCATCTAGCTGGATTGAACCGCGTTTTAGGTGATCAATAAGTCTGCCAGGTGTTGCAACTACTATTTGGACTCCCCTCCTTAGTTGATCCAGTTGGAGGTTGATGCTTTGGCCACCGTATATGGATGCTGCTTTAATATTGCTATACTTTGCAAACTTATTAATTTCAATTGTTATCTGAACTGCTAACTCTCTTGTGGGTACTACTATGAGGGCTTGTACTGGCCCGTGGCGCTTTAATCTGCTTAATATTGGTAAAGAAAAAGCTGCTGTCTTACCTGTTCCTGTATGTGCCTGGCCTATAACATCGATACCTCTTAGAATAAATGGTATAGCTGACTCTTGAATAGGAAAAGGCATCTCATAACCGTTTTCCTCGAGAGCTCTAAGTATTTCAGTACTCATCCCTAACTCTTTGAAAGTTTTCAATTTCTAGGTCCCCTCACTTGTGTTATTCCAAAAGTCACGGAAGACGCGAGAAGCAATTTTCGACTTACTTGACAGATCCGCCGTATATCTTTTGCTCGCTGTTTATATAAATTACACAGATATAAGGCATACGGAGAATAACTACAGTTTTGTTCTTTTGGATACGGTCTGCGGGATCTCTATGCGCCACAAAGTAACTTAACAAATACGAAATACTAATACGATTGTTTCGTCATAGAGATTGTATACATAAATGATGATTGAAGGCGACGATTTATCTAATAAGAAATTGCGTGGCTCTGGCGGTTATGTTTTTGCGAAAATAACTGACGAGGAACAAAAAAAGGGCAACCTTGGAGGTCCTGATCTGTTTCTTGCAGGAGTGGGTAGACTGAAGGAGGATAGATTTTCAAAGTATTATTGTAACAGATGCGAAAAAGAATTTCAGGGCTCTCCGACGATTAATTACGAAAAACCTAATGAAGACCTCGGTGAAGGAGTTACTTTAATTGAAAAAGGCGAGTACAAGTGCACGGCATGCAACAATACGATAGCTCAATATCGCAAATTCAATTCTCCCGAAGAGCCGACAAATACGTCAGCTTCAATCAAACAGCTACAAGTGCAACAACAAGCCACTGGCTCCAATGATAAAAAGGACACGGCTGTTCACGGGCAAGAAACAGTAACCGAGATTGATATTACTGCAGAGGCAGCCGCAACGACAACGACAACAGCAACAGCCCCTACGCACGAGGGATTCATTTCAATTCAATCATTAGTTGGCATGACTGCATATGATAGCGAAGCTATGCTGGTGGGCAGAGTTTTAGAAATTGGACTACGCAAATCACCAAGAGGAGACATGGATATTAGTATAAAAATCACCAAGCAAGAGAATAGCTACAAGAATTCTGACACTGTGGTCACAGAAGAAGTTTTGTGGAAGAATATTTCGAAAATTGGAGACATCGTGCTCCTCGGTGAAAGAATGCGTACTACTGCGACCAGTAATCCTTCTCAATGTGCATCATGTGGCTACCGGAACGAAGAGGGTGCAGTTTTTTGTGAAGAATGCGGAAAGAAGTTGGGTTAACTCTTTAGGCTTATTCTAACATCCACTGTCCGTACCCCTTTGCCTTCTCGTAATACCAACAGCGGATTTATATCAAATTCTTCGATCTCAGGAAATTCAGTTACCAATTGAGAAAGGCGCTGCAGGCTATCGACTATGGCTCCGAGATCCGAGGGTTTTTCCCCCCGAACACCTTTCAAAAGCTTCAGCGTTTTTATTGAGTGAACCATTTGACTGGCCTCGTGCTCATCTATAGGAGCCAGCCTAAATACAACATCTCTAAGAATTTCTACGTATATTCCACCAAGACCGAACATAACAAGTGGACCAAAGATAGGATCTTGCTTGGCACCAAGGATTATTTCTTTGCCGGAGCCTACCATCTCCTGAACGAGTACTCCTTTAATGTTCGCGTCTGGTTTGTACGTCTTCGCATTCTGCAAGATAGTATTAAATGCCGTCCGAACTTGTTCCTCATTTGTAAGTCCAACTTTGACCCCTCCTGCGTCGGATTTGTGAATAATGTCCTGAGATGCAATCTTCATTACGACAGGATAGCCGATACTGTTAACAGCAGATACACATTCCTCCTCGCTATTCGCGAGAACGGTTTTTGGAGTAGTGAAACCATAAGCTGCAAGGACTTCATAACCTTCCTCTTCAACTAAGTTCCTTCTCCCAGAGTTCCGGACATTTTCCAAGACTGTCCTTACTTTTTTCTTATCTGCGTTGAATATCTTTAGACTACCCGGGGGTCTTTTTAACCAATCTCTGAAGCGATACATTGCTTCGAGAGTTCGGATAGCAGATTCAGCGTACATGAAGTGTGGAATCCCTCCTTCGGAGAGAATATCCTTATTTTTAGTACCCTCTGCGAGTCCCATTAATGCGGCGAGCATTGTCTTCCCACTTCCTTTTGATGTCTTAACGAGCGTTCTAGCCAGATCGTCGTAATCCAAAGTAGCTGAGGGTGTACACATTGCAACTATTGATCCGACATTTGGATTTGATATTACTTCAACAAGAACCTTCTCAAACCGATTAAAGTCTGCATCTCCCACTATATCTACTGGATTTCTCGCCGACCCATGTGGCGGAATTACCTTAACAATTGCTTCTCTTGATGAGGATATATCTGCCATTTTCAAGCCGTACTTTGAGCACGCATCAGTAGAGATAATAGCAGGGCCACCTGCATTAGACACTATTACAACTCCACCTTGCTCAGGAGGTGTGGGCTGTTTTGAAAATGCTGTCGAAAGTTCAAACAGCTCTTGCATCGTATCTACCCTGATTACGAGAGATTGAACAAAAAGGGCATCATAAATTTCATCGGCGCCCATAAGTGCACCGGTGTGAGAGATCGCCGCCTTTGCACCCTCAGGAGTCCGACCCGCTTTTATCACTATGATCGGCTTCTTGTTTTCCATAATGATTCTCTTTGAAATTTCCATAAATCGCCTTCCGTCGTGAATGTCTTCAAGATACATCACGATAACTTTGGTTTCAACATCATCAGCTAGCAATTCGAGAATATCATTTTCATCCATATCCACTTTGTTACCCATACTTATCACTTTTGAGAAGCCGATTCTTTGTTCTATCGCGTCTTCCACAGTCGCTGCACAAATTGCGCCACTCTGAGATAAAAGCGCTATTCCACCATACATTGGGGTAATTTTTAGAAATGTTAGATTCATAATATTGCTCTCAGATAGACTCATAATTCCGAGACAATTTGGACCGATGATTCGAGTTCCATAGCTTTTCGCAATTGATCCAACATATTTTTCCAATTTTGCACCTTGTTCATCAGCTTCTTTAAATCCAGCAGTCACAATAATCGCTCCTTTAATCTTTTTTTTGCCTATATCTTCCATTACCGCAGGCACAATTCTGTTAGGAGTTGCAACCACGGCGAGATCGATGTCTTCTGGCACATCGAGGACAGATTTGTAAGCCTTGATACCCAATACCGTAGGACTGGAAGGATTAATCGGATAGATTTTGCCTTTGTATCCATTCACTATATTAGAAAATATAGCATTCCCGACTCCTCCCTTCTCAGAGGCACCGATAACAGCGATGGATTGCGGAGAAAGAAAAACCCTCTTCTCATCCGTAGTCAATGATGACGACGAAGACATATAGAAAATAGAAAAAAGACATGATGGTTATAAATGCATGTTGTTCACGGAGCCAAATTGTTTATAATACAAACATAAATGGTCACAGATAACTGGACTAGAAAAGATTTAACCTCATTCTGTAAAGCTTCAGATTGATGAACGAGAGTGTGAGTGAAGCAGTGGACTCTGAAATGGAAGGCCTCATTTCTGACCTTCAAACCTTGATCAGACAACCCAGTATATCAGCAAAAAAGCAGGGCTTGAATGAATGTGCCGTCTTAGTCTCCCAGATTATGATCAGAGCAGGGATAAAATCCGAGGTGTTGAACCTGGGTCGTCATGATTCAAATCAAAGGAAAGAGGATATCGCTCCAATAGTTTACGGCGAAGTTAGATCTAAAATGAATCCGGACGCGAAGACTATATTGTTTTATAACCATTACGATGTTCAGCCAGAAGAGCCTGTAGAATTCTGGGATGCAAACCCATTTAGTGGCAAGGTAGAGGGCAATTATATCTACGGGCGAGGCTCTGCGGACGATAAAGGCGAGCTTATAACGCGTATTAAGGCTGTAGAGTATTTTCTGAAAAAAACAGGTGATGTACCTTGCAATATAAAATTCATCGTAGAGGGTGAAGAGGAAATTGGGAGTGTGAACATAGAGAAGTACCTTTCCAAATACAGACAGAAACTTGCAGCCGACGGGGTAATTTGGGAATTCGGATATGTTGACGAAAAAAATAAACCAATTATAAGCCTGGGGATGAAGGGTCTACTTTATGTGGAACTAGTCGCAAAGGGACCTTCTCGAGATGTTCATTCTAGCTTAGCAGTGTTGATTGAAAATCCTGCGTGGCGTCTGGTCCAAGCATTAAACAGTATAAGAAACACGAACGGAAAAATCTTGATCAAAGATTGGTATAAAGAGGTAAGGAAATTTACCCCTGACGAACTGGATAGTATTTCTCGAGAACCGTTTAATGAACAGGAATTCAAAAGCCATTACGGAGTCCACAAATTCGTAAACGATGTGCGAGGAATTGAAGCCAGGAAATCTCTCGCAGGAATGCCAACGTGTAACATTTCTGGCATTGTAGCAGGCTATGTCGGTCAAGGAGCGAAAACTGTTCTTCCTTCGACTGCTCTGACTAAACTTGATTTTAGGTTAGTCCCGGATATGGATCCCAAAAGGCAGCTCCAGCGACTAACTAATCATTTAAAAAATTACGGGTTTGGCGATGATATTGGAATAAAACTCATTCATGGAGAATCAGCATCTAGAACCCCTCTCAATCAACCCTTTGTAAAACAGGTTAAAGATTCCGCAGAGGAAGCCTTTGGAGTCGAACCTATTGTTAGTGTCTCATCTTCTGGAACTGGACCTATGCATTCATTTGTTAAAATACTAGGCGCTCCATGTGTCTCTGTCGGAAGTACATCCATTTACGCACGAATCCACTCACCGAATGAATTCGCAAGAATTGATCTCCTTAACAAGGCAACCAAATGCATTGCAGCAATCATAGAAAAGTTCGGCAAACAGAGATTACCAATTTAACAACTGCATTAGAACAATGAAATGAATTTGGGATGATAGGCTTTAAAAGGATAGTGGTGTAGTAATAGAGACAAGACAGCCGTTCCAAAATGGACTATAGACGAAAATTTGAATAAAATTATTAGCCGAAGTTGCTCACACGCTGAATTCGTCGTGATACAGTATACGAGTTGAAAACTTAATTATGACATTAATTGCTATCATAACAGATACTGCGGTTGCCCTATAAAGTAATTGACGGTAAAATTGAACCTTTGTCATATACGGCCGAGGAAGTGATGCAAAAGTTAAAAAATGACAGGATCAAGTTTCTTGATTTGCAGTTTACCGGCCTTACCGGAAGATTTCATCATACAACTATGGCATCCAACATGTTTCACGAAGAAGACTTCGAGGATGGTCTTCCAAAACTTGATGGTTCTTCAATCCGTGGTTTTACGGAGATCCACGAATCTGATTTAATTCTTAGACCAGATCCATCGACATACGCCACCATTCCGTGGATTGAAAAGGATTCCACAGCGAGACTAATTTGTGATATCCTAACTGGCGGTTCACAGAGAAATCCGTTTCCGCGCGACCCGAGGGGAATCGCAACCAAGGCAGCCAAATATGTTCGAGAAAAAGGCTATGAGTCGTCTTTTTGGGGGCCAGAAGTTGAATTCTTTGTCTTTGATAAACTCGAGGTAAACACTATGACACCTTATCACGGCCAGAGCTATAGGATAACTTCAAGAGAAGCGCCGTGGTCCACCGAGGGCGTAGGATATGTTCTAAGACTAAAAGAAGGATATCTTCCAAGTGCACCGGGTGACACTTTGATGGATTATAGAAATGAATGTGTAGACGTTCTCAGTAACGATTTTGGTATCATTTGCGATACTCATCATCACGAAGTCGCAACTGCTGGTCAATGTGAAATTGATATTCGGTACGACACACTTGTGAATGCAGCCGATTCTGTTCAAAGCTACAAGTATATTGTTAAAAATATTGCAAAAAAATATGATATGATAGCTACGATGATGCCTAAGCCGATTGCCCTTGACAACGGTTCAGGCATGCACGTTAATGTCAGCCTCTGGGACAAACAGAAGAACCTCTTTTTTGATGATCGAGACGAATATGCGGAAATGTCAGAAACTGCTCGTTATTTTGGTGGAGGGATTATAGACCATGCTTATGCATTAGCTGCTATCGTTGCACCTACTACCAACTCATACAGAAGGTTGGTACCAGGATATGAAGCGCCTGTATATATTGCATGGAGCAGGGGTAATAGATCAGCAATAATTAGGATCCCAGCCCATTACAAAGGCAGAAAATTTGCTGCGATGAAGAGAATTGAGTTCAGGGCGCCTGACCCCTCATGCAATCCTTACTTTGCATTCTCCGCTATAGTTGCTGCTGGACTAGACGGTATTATGAAGAAGAAACCATTGGGTAATGCTGTCGATGAAGATATTTTTAAAATGAGCCCACAGAGACGTAGGGAACTTGGTGTTAAGCAGCTGCCTGCGAGTCTAAGAGAAGCATATGAGGCGCTAGACAGCGATAGATCATTCCTAAAACCAATCTTCGGCGACGACGCCATCGATAGCATAATTGAACACGAAATCAAAGAGCACAATGAAGTAGCAGTAAGACCACATCCTCACGAATTTTCTATGTACGCAGATGTCTAATGGAACACTATGCATATGCTTCTATATTATTACAAAAAATAAAATAAAATCTGTTGCAGCATTTGTTCATTTAGTCATCTTCCACGTGGTTAATCCAAATAACCTAGTAGCAATAATATCACCCCCACCCCTACAAATAAACTGTGACCAGAATCAATGTCCATACCCTTCCACAGAGGTATGCTAAACTACTAATTCGTAGATGTTACTTTCCTTCAACTAGTCCGAGGCATCAATTATGCTCATGTTGTTCTTAGACCATAGACTCCCAATGGTTTATACATTTTTCTTTTGATTGATTTCGCGGTTTGAAAAGTACCAATATGCTTTTTGTTTATGAATTTTTCAGCCCAGGTTGGCTAAATGAATAAGTGGAACGAGATTATTGTTCGAAATGAATGCTTGGCTTACATACTACTTGCCAAAAAAATATTTTTCAATGGAATTTATGTACATCGACATAGAACTATAAGTCACATAGATCTATCAATCTCATTTACTTTAGGACTTTTCCGGCAAAATGAGGGACCTAAAAAGCTCGAACGCAAAACTATACTCAAAATGATAAAATATTTAGAGATAATCGAGAATCTCCCTAAAAAGACAGAATGCCACACCGCAATTATTGTAGATAAAAGACGCACTAAAAATGTTTTTAAGGCGGAAAAATGTTATGGAATCGGTAATCGAAAACCCGACTAGTGAAGAACACGAAATGCTTTATTAAGTTTCATGTTGGAATGCAACTTCGTAAACGAAAATCTCACGGTGCTATGGAAGTCATCCGAACTTACTGAGATTCAATGTTTCACCAATACGGAGTGACACGAATGCCCAAATGAATATCTATTGTAATATTCGAGCGATGCAAAAAACTTTGTTAGAGCTTTTGATTCTAGATTTAGTTCTTGTTTATTTACCGAAGCGAGTCTCTCTCTGCAGACTCTGCTTTAGTAGCAATGTCCTTTTTCAACGAGACTATCTGTTCCTCTTTTCTTGATTTCAGTACAGGCATCAATTCAGTTTCTAGAATATGTGGTAGTGTACGGATCTTATTTTCAACAATATCTCTCATCTGTTCCAAATTCTTAGCACGGATCTTTAACATCAGGTCAAAGGTACCATGCATTTCATGAACCTCCAATACCTCATCCACATTGGAAAGATCAGCAATTACGCCTTCCACAGAGCCTGGTTCAGTATTGATACCCATGAATGCCAGATGATCATATCCAAGTCGATCATTATCAACTGACAGCGTAAATTTATTGATTATTCCTGCATCAACCATTCGGCGGACCCTTATGTGTACCGTTGCGTCAGATATGCCAATTTGTTTTGCGATCTCTACGAATGGTGTTGATGAATCCTCACCTAACTTGTCTAAAATTTTGAGATTTACATCGTCCAATAACTCGTAGTCGAATTGCATGCGATCGGACTTACGCCATCACCTGTTATATACTTTTATTACATATTAGAGCTCTATTTTGGGGAAAGTCAGCAGAGCATAAAAGAAGGATTATACATTAACTGACGATGTGATTAATCTATTACACATCCATTTAAATATCCTTTTTTGCTAATAGAAGGTTGAGACGGACACTCCTAATGAAACCAAACAATTTTGCGATGAAAGATTGGCACTTAGAACATGTCGAAAAGATTATCATCCGTTATATCAAAGGAATTTCTCCCGACGCGTCATCTTTTGAAAAACGTAATTTCAAAAAATATAGTACTATATCTAGCTGCGCTAAGCAGATAGAGTACGACATAAAACATGGTGTAACGACCGAAGAAGTTTTGGCGGTCATGCAAAGAATTAGGTACGAAAAATCTTTTTCTGAATTACGTGGGAATCCCGAGACAGTACAACGCTTAGATGAGTTGGAAAGGCAAGTTTCCGCTCCAAAAAAAGTCGCCTCTTGGTAGAAGTCATGGTTCGAGTTTGATATGCAATTAATCTTTTTGTCACAGGCAAAGTGCTCTTTGTTTGTCTCTAATTGAAATTATTTCTTATCGAAAGATACGTCAAGGCACTTATAAGGTCCCAGGTTTTCATCCACGTCATAAATTTTCAGCCCTCCACTAAATATGCACAACTTTCTTCTATCACCAGAAAATAGTATCGTTTAACACAATGCCATCTATTGGTAATATATAAATTCGAAACCTTTGATGACCCAAATTAGACATTATGTCGGAACATCGCTTTACGGAGGGTAATTTGATCATACTTTATGCCATATATAGAGGAAAGTCCGCAGATGGACGTAGCTTACCTGATTACATGCTTGAACGGGTAAAAGTATGTATGGACACCCTGAGGATTATTACACGCTCGAAGCCAGATAAGCATAAAACTACTATACTCGTTGTCGCAAACCTAGAGTCTGCGGAACTGGTTAAAGTGGCATTATTAAAAGGCGGGGTTGACGAAAAAATAATTGTGATAGATTCCGGCCCAAAGAATATCGCCCAAACTTTCGGCCGAGTCCTAGATATACTAAAATCTCGAGTTAATCCGCCCCATGTCTATTTCGTCGGCTCTGTTTGGCAAAGAGATATTTACGACTCTATTGTAGTATCGAAGCTTAAGGGATATAGAGTTCAGTTCGACGGCGCTTTAGATCATAGACCTGTCCATGAAGTTGAAAAAGAGAGAAGGTTTGAGACTCCCAGAAAGAATACAGAATATTACAAAAAGAAAGCAAAAAGTAAAGCACTCGATATGCTTCTCAATTACATATTCCCTGAAAAATAGCGTTTGTGTATACTTATTAGGCAGATTAAATCGTTAAGATTTAATATCTACAATATGCTCGGCTACTTGGACGTATGTGTGCGGTCATCGTCTAGTTTGGTTAGGACACTGGCCTTCCAGGTATTTCATGTCCATGAATACGAGGTCAGCCCGTAACCCGGGACTCTATCTTTTTAAAGATAGAGCGGGAGTTCAAATCCCGGTGACCGCACCATATACATTAATTCATACACTGGAGCTGTAGATATGATAGATGTATTACAAGTGGAACAGTGTATAAGATTATCCTATTGAGTAATTCTTATACCAACTGACTGTCTATCGTAGATGGCAGACAGTCTTTGTCGTAGACGGAATTAGATCAAAGCACAGCACTAAATTGTTTTGACGATGAACTAAATCCCGATTCCAATTCTCCGACACCTTCAACTTTCCATTTGATATGCTTGAGTGTTGCTGGATTTTGTACTACTTTGAAGATCTGGGAATTAGAAGAGTTAACAACTTGGAATTGTGACTGTATGGTTGTTACAGTGTTCGAGAATAGTTGAGGTCTTCCATTAACTGGAACATCCGCATAGGATAAGGATCCTTGACCTAACAAAGTATCATTTGCGAACAGCTGGTATTCGATTCCGGAAGTTGTTAACGTCGTTTCTGTGGGATTGTGAATGCTAAAAAATACATTCAGGTTGATCAAACTACTGCCAGTCACATTTACGACTTCTACTTTAGCAAGAGCTATGCTTACAGAATTTAGATTGGCTGGAAGAGTAATAGTAAGAATCAACGGCAAAAGAATAATTGTTACCACAACTGCTGCGATTACTGCGATAAGAACAATCCTTCGGCGACTTAGGAACATAATTTGTCCAACGGTAGCTGAATATAAGAGTGAATTAAAACCTTTCTTCCTGCAGCGTGGATAAACCATAATAATTACAAGCGTTTTTAATTCCCGGAGATTCTTCGGAGAACTCCGGGTTGCCACACTTTTGACATATTTAACACATATCAGAGCTAATAATATGATAACAGAAAAGCAGATCGAGTCTGGAAATACAGCCGCATATGTTCAATCTATGCGTTCAAGAATAACCTATCTCGCAAGATCGAGGATTCTCTTATCATTCATTATTCAGAATTTGAGTTTTTCTCGATGTTCAATTTGGAAGTGAGGCTGTGGCGACAGGGAATAGCTTTCTATTCCTGCGATGCATGGTTTGACCTCCTATCAACCTCGTGCTTCGAGTAGTTTCTGAGGAACCCTAGGATTCGTTGGCTGAAGCGGTATTCCGTTCCTGGCGTCCTTCCGTTTCCGGATGTATAATATACTTCCGTGCCATGAAGAACAAGAGTATGCCAAAGAGGAATAGTACTACAGCAAGGCCTTGTGCACCTCCATTTGGTACGGCCTCAAAATAAATTATGGAAAATATAATACTGGCTGAGGCCTGAAACACATATTTCAACGATTCACTTATCTTAGCCTTCCTTGCAAAAAATCCGAGTCCGAAAATAGTCGCAGCAGGATAAATTGTGAATAAGATGTACTGATCAATATCTAATTCCAAGCACTAAATTATATAATTTGATCTTATATATTCCTATTATCTAAATCAATGCGGAGTATTATGGTAAAGACTAATGTATGATTCCAGAAAGATTAGCAACTGAATGGCTAAAGATAATACAGCTGCAATTTATGAAATCGATGATGAAATTATATTTGATATCCTCTCGTCTGATAAAAATGATTTTCTTCTATATCTTCTTGGCTGGCTACGTAGAGAAGGCATTGATATTGACCACTACTGTGTAGTCAAAATAATAGAAGGCCTTGCTTATAGCCAAGAAAAAAAGAGGTAAAAAGTGAAGACTGTCGAACAGTCGTACAGAAAGCAGATTGAAGCAGGTATTCAGTACAACACAGGCCAACTGCAACAACCAAAATGAATCCATAAGGATTGTGTTATTTCCCACTTCCAGCACAACACGATACCCTAAAATTTTATAAGGTCATACATGAACTAGACTATTTTAGAAGTTACAGAATGTGTCAGTCGTGGATTTAAAAAACGCGTTAGTCGAAGCGGTGACAGAGATTGTAAACGAAGAATCCTCTTTAGCAGTCGCCTTTTCTGGTGGTATTGACAGTAGCTTGCTTGCACAACTCTGCATTGATATCGGAACCAAAGTCACACTATTGACTGTAGGATTTCCTGGTTCCCCAGATATTGAATTTTCAAAAGTGGTTGCAAAAAAGTTGGGTGTACCTCATAAGTTGCTAGAATTGGAAAAGGAGGATTTCCGCAATAAACAGAGAAATATATGCCGGAAATTAGGCTGTGGAAATATCTCCCATATTGAAAACTGCATAGCATTTTTCTACCTTGGAATGCTAGCACGACAAAATGGCTTAGGATTAATTTTAACTGCAAATGGTTGTGATGAACTTTTCTGTGGATACGATAGATTCAGATCGATTTACGAATATGGTAATGCGAGAATTATGCAATTAATACATGAAAAGATTGAAAATGAGGTCATTCTCATGAAGAAGGTCGAATCGATAATAACAGAGTTTGGCATAAAAGCTAAGCACCCTTTTCTGTCAGAAAAATTTATCTCGGTTGCTCTGAAGATTTCCATCGATAATAAAATCAAGGGTTACGATGATTTCATTCGGAAGCATATCCTCAGGGAAGTCGCTGTAATGATTGGTGTTCCCCAGGAAGCTGCAGCGAAGCCTAAAAAGGCTCTGCAGTATGGGTCACTAATCCACAAGAATTTCAAAGCTTTCAAGGTTGCAAATACTGATCGTGGCGAAAGTTAAGATTTATGATTAAAATATTTGTTTCTTGTAATCCTTACCTTATTCACGACATGATCGATGATCTCTGATGAGGCGCCGAGATGATTACTTGGTTCAAATATATACTTTAAGTCTTCCGGCGACAGTTTCTTTGCTAAATGGGAATCTCTTTTAATGGCATCACGAAAGTGCTGTCCGCTATGCATTGCCGAAAATGCTACCCTTTGAATATCCCTGTATGCCGTAATCCTAGGAACACCTTTTTTGACCAGCGCATCCAGAACAAATTCGGAATAGATCTGACCTTTCGTCATGTCCAAGTTCGAGGTGAGACGCCGGGTATTTATTGTTAGTTCGGCAATGACACTCGTTAATGAATTCAACATTTCATCGAGCAGAATTGCAGCCATTGGAAGTGTAAATCGTTCATTTGCTGAATTTGATAGATCTCTTTCATGCCATAACGAGATATTCTCCAATGAGACGTCAATTAGAGATCTAAGAAGCCTTGCGAGTGAGGAAACCTTTTCACTTTTAATGGGATTACGTTTTACCGGAACTGCGCTGCTTCCCATTTGACCTTTTCTAAAATGTTCTGCAACCTCTCCTAACTCGGTTCTCTGTAAATTCCTAACCTCAGTTGCAATCTTGTCAAGTGTGCAGCCAACAAGCGCGATCAAAAATTGTATCTCTGCAACTCGTTCACGCGGAATCACCTGCGTTGCCGCATCTACTGGATACAAACGCAGGTTCTTTGCTACTATTTTTTGAACCTCTAATGCTCTCTTTCCCATTAAAGAACCTGTCCCCACGACCCCTAGTGTCTTGCAAAGCAAGAAGCGCTTTTTTCCTTCTTCAATTCTTTCAATGTGCGTTGCCATCTCTGCAGCCCAAACCGCGAATTTCAATCCAAATGCGATAATACTTGTATGCTGTCCATGTGTTCTTCCAACGGCTGGCTGTGCCCGAAATTCAAATGCGCGGTCGGCCAAAATTATGGCAAGTTTCAAAATTTTGGGTTCAAGAAGGCCAAAGACATTTCTCATCTGCATCGATATGGTAGTATCTATGATGTCATTGCTGGTTAGACCATAGTGAATCCACGGCTTCGATTTCGCCGAGCACCTCTCGCTTAAGGCTTCTACAACTGCAGCTGTATCATGATCGCTAATTGCTTCTAATTTAGCCACCCGTTCTAAGGTAATCTTGTCAGAATTCGCCATTTTGACAATCTCCTTCGCAACACCTGCCGGAATTATGTTGATTTGAGCTTGCGCACTTGCTACTGCGGCCTCAAACTTGAGTTGATATCGTAATCGGTTTCTTTCTTCAAATACTCGCTTGATTTGAGGACTCCCGTAGCGACCGGTATCAATCGGAAGAATTGGCATATACACAAGTCCGCCGAAGACAAGAAAAATAAACCTTTTTGGAAAACAACAAATCATTTTCCTGGCTCTGCTCGCAAAACGTAAAATCACCGAGCGTAAGAGCCTTTTTAAGCTGGAACCGTTTTCTTCTGCATCCTCGCAATGCCATCCGACGACTAACGCCAACTCAAAGAGGTGACTAATGGAACAAGTAGTTTTTCGAACCGATGACGTAGAATTCTTGGTAGATCAACGTATATCGAAGTAAGGCTTATAATGACTGCAACCCAAATTCTCAGACGACCATGAGTGAATTAGTAACCAAAATCGGTAACCACAAAGTCACCAAGATTAATGAGTTTGAGTTCCGAATAGAAATGGATGGTTCTAATGACATGAAGGTGCCTGTTACGATTTATGCTAACGACGCTCTTATTTCGAAGATGACTCTTGACAGAACTATTCATCAAGCAGCAAATGTTTCGACATTGCCTGGGGTAAAGAAACATGTTGTCGTTCTTCCAGACGGACACGAAGGCTATGGGTTCCCCGTCGGTGGGGTCGCCGCTACCGACCTTCATGAGGGTGTTATTAGCCCGGGTGGAGTAGGATACGATATAAACTGTGGAGTAAGATTAATTAAAACAAGTTTGTCTGAAAAAGATCTTAAACCCAGATTAAAAGATCTAGTAAATGAACTCTTTAGGGCTATTCCATCAGGAGTGGGAAGTGAGGGAAGAATTAAATTGAGCAAAGCCGAACTCGACGAACTTCTTGTAGAAGGTGTAGACTGGGCTATAGGAAGGGGGTACGGATGGGAACAGGACGCAGAAGTGTGCGAAGAAAGAGGAAAAATGTTAGGAGCCGAACCAGATAGCGTTTCAGACATCGCTAGAAAACGTGGCGCACCACAATTAGGTAGCTTGGGATCTGGTAATCATTTTCTCGAAATACAGAAGGTTGACAAAATCTTCAATGAAAGGGCTGCAGAAGCTATGGGCATTAACGAACAAGGCCAGTTGACTGTCTTAATTCACTGCGGTTCGAGAGGATTCGGACACCAAGTCTGCAGTGACTATTTACGTATTTCGGAAATTGCTTTGAAAAAGTACGGCACTAAATTGATTGACAGAGAACTGGCATGCGTGCCAAATCAATCATCAGAAGGCGAGAATTATCGAAGGGCAATGTATTCTGCCCTAAACTTTGCGTGGTGCAACAGGGAGATGATAACCCATTGGACAAGAAAGACATTTGAAAAGGTGTTTGGTATGAGTGAACAACAGCTCGATATGAAACTTGTTTATGATGTAGCCCATAATATTGCCAAAGTGGAACGATATCGGATCAATGGAGAAGGAATGCGTGATCTAGTTATTCATAGAAAGGGCGCTACTAGGGCATTCCCTGCTGGTATGGACGAAATCCCTGCAAAATACCGTGATATTGGGCAACCTGTACTTATTCCAGGATCTATGGGAACTGCTAGTTGGATTCTTATAGGTAATAAAAAGTCTCTTGATTTAAGTTTTGGATCTACAGCACATGGAGCAGGCAGAACAATGTCAAGATCTGCAGCAAAAAGAAGTCATACTGTTGACGAAGTGAGAACCGGGTTAGAATCAAAAGGTATTTACGTCAAGGCATTAACGAAGGAGGGAATAGTTGAAGAAACACCGGATGCATATAAGGACGTCGATGCGGTGGTAGACGTCTCTGACTCGCTCGGAATAGCAACCAAAGTAGTAAGATTAATCCCGTTAGGGGTGATAAAGGGCTAATGTCTGAAGAAGAAGATCCAGATATCACGATTATTAAGGCTCGAAAAATGAAAGAGCTACAGAAGCAAGCTGCCACAAACGAGAAGTTCAAAGCAAGAAAACAGCAGGATAGTCAACCCCGAACAAATAAGGAAATTATGTCTAGCTACCTATACGACAGGGGTCAGGAAGTGCTGACTCTTGCAGAATCTCAGTTCCCTGTTCAAACAAGAGCGATAGTGGGTAAGATTGTCGAATTAATCAAAGCTGGCGAGATTAGCCAAAGGATATCGGGAGGAGAATTGTTGGCATTGTTCCGGTCGGTGGGCATGAATATCAGGGTTAATACAAGCATCAGAATTGAGGATCATGGTAAATTGGTTTCCTTTGCTGATAAATTAAAGTACGAAAACGAAGACAACTCTATCGCATAGAAATGAAGCTATGCCATTGATTGGTGCTTTTCTTATTGATTTTGTAACCGTCGACTTTGAATCAGATGGTAAAATCGCAAAAGAAATACTGCACGAGTTTCAGAAGAATTGCAATATTGATAATGATGATAATCGCAATTTCGTTCTAGACTCTCCGATCCCCAGCGCAGGGTGGTATTTTGCCAAGTTATTCCTCTCGGGCCAGTTTGTAAAAAAGTTGTACGAGCTTAATTCAGATCAAATTGATAATTCAAAAGGTAAGAAATTTGAGGACAAGTTTGTTTACTGGTTAGGTATAAAGTTCAAGATAAGAAAATGCGAGGCACACATAAAAATCGCTTCAGAAATGAAATAAGGACCATTTGTCTCTATCAACTTTTTCCTATTTTACAGCGCAACCGTTTAGTCGAGATAAGGGAGCCATTTTTGTAATTTGAATCCGTTCTGTCCACTAACCTCACAGTCTCCCAAATTCTTGTCACACACACTCCGTCCCTGCCTTCAGTATGGATTCGCTAGATAGACTTCTTTATTCTAATTATTATCCAATATTGTTAGTTCAAGAACCAATTTTTATATTCTTTATCAGAGTTTGATTTGGAACTCCTTCCTACATTCGAACTATAGGAGATATGGTCTATAAGGAGAAATGGATTGTTATACCAATTGACACAGCGATCATAGCAATAGTTGACCTCTACATTATGGACTGGTACTGATATTTTCGTGGCTTTGTTACTTAGGCCAGTACGTTAGTGATGAAAAGCGATGAGATCTCACACAATAACTTGATGAATAGAAAGGCCAGCCCTGTTTCTCTAACTTTTATGAGGAGTGGGTCGGTATAGTACGGAATTTATACCGTATATTACCCATTTAGGGGCACTCCCTGTCCTAACGTAGCTGCCTTGGTTATAAGGACGACAAGTATATGGACAGTACTATGTCAAAAAATTCTAATGATTTACAAGTAGAGCATCTACTCAAACTTTCGCGAATAATACACAGATTAAAAAGCCCTAGAATAACGAATATGGATTTGCATGAGACGGTAATTGAAGATCTTAAAAAAGGAGATCTGACAGCAACAGAGAGGTTACTAACTGTGGTTTTTTGGGATATAAAGAACTTCTCTTCTTTGTGCGATATTCTTAAAACCCATACAACGTTACTCGTCCCATTCTTGCGAGATTTCTTAGAACTAGCGAGAAATATCATTTGTGAACGCAGTGGCATATTAGACAAATTTTTAGGAGATGGGGTAATGGCTGTTTTCGAGTTTCAAAGCAATGATAACAATTACACAAACGATGCGGTTCGTGGTGTTTAAAACTATAAAATACAACTCATATGAATGCAGATCAACGACGTGTGCAAAAGACCGAAGTCAAGCTCTTAACAGTAGTGTTTTGGGATATATATGGCTTCTCAAATCTATGTCATATCCTTAAGACCAGTCCTGAAACCCTAATCGAATTTCTAAACGAATACTACCGTGAAGTGGAGAAAGTCGTTTCAGCCAATAGAGGGAATGTGGACAAATTCATGGGTGATGGGGTGATGGCTCTTTTTGGTTTGGAAGGTCATGACAATGATGATGGGACTGATGATGCTATTTCAGCAGTAAACGCAGCGCTGAATCTTAAGGACTCTTTTCAACAAATCAAATCGAAATGGCTTAAAATATGGGAAAGAAAAGTTACTGAAAAAATAGATATCGGTTTAAAATGTGGAATTAGTACTGGCGAGGTCATTGTTGCTAAATTGGGGACTGAAAAAACGACAGCAATAGGATCGGTTGCCAATTATGCAAGCAGATTTGAAGGATTAGCCAAGGACAGTCAAATCTTATTGTCACAGACTACAAACAGTAGAGTCAAAGACAAATTTTTTTCTTATCCTGACAAAATTAAAAACCTACAACACGCAAAAAACTTTGGTGGTGTTACTGAATGTTATCTCGTTCTAGGCAGAGCAGAACCTCGGAGGAAGCGTTACCAATTATGACTGCAGAAATAGAAGAAATTCGGAAACGTTGGGAACGATTGCGGGTCTGTAACCTATGCAGCAAAAGCTTTCAAAGCAGCAAGGAATTGAGGAAACACAAGGCAAAAGATCATTCATATTGAGTTGCACGGAGGTGTTTTTAG
>WNGD01001475.1_pt1 | contig 27254 bp, 26 predicted proteins | sample 5400671 | NCBI WGS metagenome assembly WNGD01 (sample SAMN13153369, study PRJNA577476) | soil metagenome | isolation source: 40 cm soil or saprolite under grassland replicate 2 | place: USA:California | collected 2016-06-15
AATGTGATCGGGGTGTCGGGTGGGGGCGCACAATAGAAATTGCGCCCCCTTGCAGCGCCGTCAAGCGGAGACTAGCGTCTGGCGCATGACGACACCACCTCCTGGTTTCCCCTCGCGCCCCTCGGTCGGACGCTCATCCTTCGCCGTTGCAATGAAGGATTACACGTTTATCCGGCCGGGGATCGCGGTTACGATCAGCGCGGTGACGCTCGCCGTGGCCCTCGTCATTGGGTTGTGGCTGATCGGTTCGCTCAACGGGGCAGCCACCACCGTGACCCGTGGCGCCCGTACGTCCGAAACCCTACACCGCTACAACGCCGGGCTCGAGGTATGGCGTGAAATGGCGACCAGCACCGATCCGCGGTTCCGCCGGCCCGAAGCCGTGGCCCAGCGGGACACCCTGGGCCGCATGCTGCGGGTGCAGCTCGCCGAACTCGGCAACGCCATGCCCGACGACCGGGAGCGCAACCTGGTCCAGACCGTGCTCAGCGGCCTGACGAGCACGGCAACCGGGGTTGGCACCGACGCGCGCCAGGCGATGATCGTCCTGCTCGCCAAGCAGGATTCAGCGATGTTCCGGGCGGCCCAGGCCTCCCAGCAGGCGGTGCTGTTATCCGCGGTGCTGCTCGCCCTCACCATCATCGCCGCCGGCATGATGATCGTCCCGATGGCCTGGCTGTACGTGCGCTACAAGCGCGGTGCGACGATCGAAGTAAAGGTGTAGATGGCCAAGGCTACCGCGCGCCGCTCGCCGCCCACCACGATTGAAAGCTCGCGCGACCGCGAGCGACTGAAGACCGTCGTCTTTCCCGAGCACTCGGATCTTGCCGCCCGAGTCGCCGAGCGCATCGTGGAGGTCATCCAGCGCGAGACGCAGGCGAAGGGCAAGGTGGTGCTCGGTCTCGCCACCGGCAGTACGCCGCTGGGCGTCTACGAAGAGCTGATCCGCCTCCACCAGGCGGGCGACGTCGATTTTTCGCACGTCATCACGTTCAATCTCGACGAGTACTATCCGATGTCGCCCGACAGTCCCCACAGCTATCACCGCTACATGTGGGAGAACTTCTTCGCGCATGTGAACATCGCGAAGCACAACGTCCACATTCCCGAAGGCGTGACGCCGCGCGAGCGGGTGACCGACGCGTGCGCCGCGTATGAAGCAGCGATTCGCGCCGCCGGCGGCATCGACTTCCAGCTGCTCGGCATCGGGAAGACGGGACACGTCGGGTTCAACGAGCCGGGCTCCGACGCGGCATCGCGGACCCGGATCGTCACGCTCGATACCCTGACGCGCAAGGACGCCGCCGCCGACTTCTTCGGTGTCGAGAACGTCCCGCGCGAAGCGATCACGATGGGCGTCGCGACGATTCTCGACGCGAAAGAGATCGCGTTGCTCGCGACCGGCGAGCACAAGGCCGGGATCGTCGCGCGCGCGGTCGAAGGTGACATCTCCACCGATGTCGCCGCCACGTTCCTGCAGCGCCACCCGAGCGTCACGTGCTATCTCGACCTGCCGGCGGCCGCCGAGCTGACACGGATCAAGACGCCCTGGATCCTGGAGGGCATCGATTGGACACCCGCGATGGTGGAACGCGCCGTCGTGTGGCTCGCCGAGCGCAGCACGAAGGCGGTGCTGAAGTTGTCCGCGCGTGAGTACGCGGAGAATCAACTGAGCCCGCTGCTCGCGCGCGCGGGGTCGGCCGGTCCCATCAACGGCCAGGTCTTCAACCGGCTGCGCGAGAAGATTCGGGGCCGGGCCAAGCTTCCGGCGCACGAGCGCGTGCTCGTCTTCTCCCCGCATCCCGATGACGACGTCATCTCGATGGGCGGCATTCTCCGCAAGCTGTGGGAGAACGAGAATCAGATGGTCGTCCTCGACACATCCGCCGTGCAGCGCGCCCGCGCCACCGTCAACGCCGGCATGGAGCAGAAGGCGCCCGGGGAGATCGACATCCCCGTCGTCCAGAACCTCAAGAAGTTCATCCGGGAATCGGAAGCGATCGCCGCATTGGCCGCGGTCGGCATTCCCGCGAGCAGTGCGCGGTTCCTCGATCTGCCGTTCTACCAGACGGGCGAAGTGCGCAAGCGGCCACTGTCCGAAGAGGACATCGCGATCGTGCTGCGGCTGATCGACGAGACGCGACCTGATCTCGTGTTCGTCGCCGGCGACCTCTCCGATCCCCACGGCACCCATCGCACGTGCAAGGCCGCCGTGGAAGCGGCGCTTGCGCGCTATCAAGGCGGCAAGCCGGAGGTGTGGCTGTATCGCGGCGCGTGGCAGGAATGGTCGCTCACCGAGGCTGATGTGCTCGTTCCCCTGTCGCAGGATGAGCTGCACGCCAAAATCCTCGCGATCTTCCGGCATCAATCGCAAAAGGATACGGCGCCCTTCCCCGGGTACGACGAACGAGAGTTCTGGCAGCGGGTGGAAGCGCGGAATCTGGAGACTGCGGCGCGCGCCGACCGCCTCGGGCTGCCCGAGTATTACGCGATGGAAGCCTATGTAATTCAACGCGTTTAGGCACGGAGCGTTGCACCCCGCCCTGCCGGTTCATTATGTTGCCGCCCCAGATCCCCCTTCAATGGAGGAGGCCCAACAGATGAGCGCTTCAACCACCAAGGCATTGAGTCTGGCCATCGTCGCGGCCCTCTGGGCCGTCATCTCCCACTTCGGCAGATTGCCGCTGCAGCTCTGGACCGTCATCGTCGGCGTCGGCTGCTTCGTGGGCGCAGGTGGCGGAATTCTCGGACTGCAGAAGTCGATACTCGGGTCGGCATCCGGCGTCGTGTGGGCGCTGCTCTATGCTACCGTTTCTACCGCGCTCAGCCGGAATGAACTCCTGGACGCTCTGCTCCTGGGTGCCGCGGTGTTCGGGATGGTGTACCAGGCCCGTATCCCGCTGCTGACGTACACCGTGGGCGCTCTGGTCGGCGCTGCGACGGCTATGGGTGCGCGCGCCGTCACCATCAACGGTGGGATTCGCATCGTCATCGCGCTGGCGATCGGTTGTGTCCTCGGGATCGCGGCGGAACGAGTTGCGGAAATGCTTGGTAAAATGAGAGTCGTGCCCGCAATGTCGAATCGTTCGTAAGACCTCTCGATCGGAGCAAGGCACATGCGGGTTGGCGCGATCGCCGCTGCATGTGCCTTTGCTTTTGGCCCGCTCGCCGCACAGGACAGCACCCGCACGGTACAGGATTCCGCCGTGCGGGTGTTTCTCGATTGTCCCGACACCTTCTGCGATTTCGATTACTACCGCACCGAGATCACCTTCGTGAACTGGGTGCGCGACCGCCAGTTCGCGCAGGTGCACGTGCTCGTCACAACGCAGAGGACCGGCGGCGGACAAGAGTTCACTCTGGCATTCATCGGCCTCGAGCGCTTCGCGGGAACCGTCGATACGCTGCGCCGGCTGTCCCACACGACAGACACGGAGGACGACGTTCGCCGCGGTGTGGCACAAACGATGCGACTTGGCTTGGTGCGCTTCGCGGCGAAGACGCCCGTCGCTCCCAATCTGGCGATCAGCTACAGCGCCCCGGTGAGCACCGCCGCGCAAGTGCAGGATCCGTGGAACTACTGGGTATTCAGTGCGAGTCTGAGCGGCAACTTCAATGGCGAGAAAAGCATCAAGTTCCAGTATTGGTCCGGCCGCCTGTCGGCCGAACGCCTCACCGACACGTGGAAGATCACGTTTTCAGCGAACCAGAGCTACAACCAGGGCGATTACTCCACTCCGGTGTTTGACAGCTCGGGCACGCAGATCGGCGAGGAGAAGGTCCGAAACATCAGCCGAGGTAAGAACGCGAACGCACTGATTGTGCGAAGCCTGGGCGCACATTGGTCTTTTGGTGTGCGCGGCCTCGCCTCCTCGTCGACGTTCCTGAATCAAAAGCTTGCCGCTCGAATCGCACCCGCCATCGAGTATGATGTCATTCCATATTCGCAGTCCACACGCCGCCTCCTGACGTTCCGGTACGAGGTCGGCCCCACTGCGTACCGGTATCAGGATACGACGCTTTTCAACAGGGTCCGGGAAACACGATTCAGTCAATCGTTGAACGTCGCGCTGAGTATCAAGCAGCCCTGGGGATCCGCCGGGGTTTCCATCGAGGGCAGCAATTACCTCTACGACTTTCGCAAGAACCGCCTGACGTTCTTTGGAAACGGAGACTTCCGAGTTTACAAGGGCTTATCGGTGCGTCTGTTCGGCAGTGTTGGCCTGATTCATGATCAGTTGTCGATACCCAAGGTGGGTGCGTCGGAACAGGACGTCTTGCTCCAACGCCGCCAGCTCGCCACATCCTACCAGTACTTTGGGTTCTTTATGCTGAGTTACACCTTCGGTTCGAAGTTCGCGAACATCGTGAATCCGCGCTTCGGCGACGGCGGCGGCGGCGGCTTCTTCTTCTCTAACTAACTCCAAAAAACCAAACCCGGAGCCACTGTTGCGCTCCGGGTTGGCGAGATCGGGCGAAAGTGGCCGTCGACACTTGCGCCGCGACCTACTTTCCGTACCTCACGCACGAATGTAGGAGCTCCCGCGCTCGGGATGATGCGCGCGGCGTGCGAGCTTTGTCAGGGAACCGTCCAGCCGAGTTGACCGAGTGTTGCCGACGGAGGGTCCGGGAGGGAATCTTCAATCCATGACTCGTTTCCGCGTGCGACGCGGCGCCGTCGTTGCGGTGCTGTTGGTGCTCGCGTTTGCCGTGGCGGCTGCTCTCGGCGTGCAGGCGTATGGGACGGCGCGCTATCATCGCGCGCAAGCCGATCGCGTGCTGCGCGACTACGCGAAGCTCGCCGCATCGCGCGTAGCGCTGCAAAGCGCGCGGGGAATTTACTTTGCCGTCACGCCGCCGCTGAAAGCGTTACAGCATGCGCATGAACTGGCGCCACACAAGCCGTTGCCGCGCCCCAAGGACCTGCATTTCGACATGATGGAGCACGAGTTCTCGCTCGCGCCCTACATCCGGTTCACGTTTCGCCTGGATTTGGCGACCGGCGCGCTCACGACGTCCGGGCAGACGGTGCCCGAACGCGTGCGGCGCTGGCTGGTCGACACGCTGCCCCAGCACACGCGCGCCGTCTATGACACCTCGTGGCATATGGGCACGGTGCTCGGACAACTGGGAGGCGACAGGCGCTACATCGCGTACACGGTGCTGCGGGACGCGGATGGGATGCTGCGCACCGCGATCGGGCTCGAAGCGAAGCCGGCCGCGCTCCGGCCGCTCGTCGCGGAGGCCACCGATAAATTTCCGCTGCTGCCGCGGCCGCTGACCGGCGGTGTGCAGTACGACTCGATGGGCTCGATCATCATCACCGACCGCTACGGCGTCGAGATCTACCGCTCGGCAGTGCAGTACACGTCGCCCTTCACCGGGAGCGACACGGTCGGCACCGACATGGGCGATCTGTCCGCGCAGACGACGTTACGGGCATCGATGGCCGATAAGCTGATCATCGGCGGCCTGCCCAAGTCTCGTTTGCCGCTGATCCTCGGCTTGCTGGGGCTCACCGCGGCGTTGATCGGCACCGCGCTGCAGCAGCTGCGCCGCGAATCCCAGCTGACCCGCCTGCGGACCGACTTCATCTCCGGCGTATCGCACGAGCTGCGCACGCCCCTCGCACAGATCCGGATGTTCTCCGAGACGTTGACGCTGGGGCGTGTGCGATCCGACGAAGAACGGCGCCGCTCGCTGGCGATCATCGACCAGGAAGCCCGGCGGTTGACCCACCTCGTCGAGAACCTGCTGCACTTCTCGCGGTCGGAGCGGCAGACGACGCACATCGCGCCCGAGCCGACCGCCCTCGCGCCGCTGGTGCAGGAAGTGATCGACGGCTTTGCGCCGCTCGCCGCCGCGCGCGGCGCGACGGTCGCCGCGGAGATACCGGAGGACCTCGTCGTGCCGGCCGATCCCGGCGCCCTGCGGCAGATGCTGCTCAACCTGCTCGACAACGCCGTGAAGTACGGCCCCGCGGGCCAGGAAGTGCGGATCGGCGCAACGCGTGAAAACGGCGCCGCGCAGCTGTGGGTCGCGGACGGCGGGCCCGGCATCCCGCGCGCCGACCGCGAGCGGGTGTGGGAGCGGTTCTGGCGGCTGGAGCGCGACCGCGGCTCCGCCGTCGCGGGCAGCGGCATCGGACTCGCCGTCGTGCGCGAGCTCGTCAGCCTGCATCACGGTCGAACCTGGATCGATGACGCCCCCGACGCCGGCGGGAGTGGGACCCGCGTCGTGATCGAGCTGCCCGCATGATCGCGTCCGCGATCGGACCCAAGCGGATCCTCGTCATCGAGGACAACCCCGATCTCGCGTACGGATTGCGCAATAATCTCGAGATCGAGGGCTACGAGGTCGAAGTCGCCAAGGACGGGACGAAAGGCCTGTCGCGCGCGCGCAGTGCCAATCCCGACCTCGTCGTGCTGGACCTGATGCTGCCGGGGATGGATGGCTTCCGGGTGCTGCGGGCGCTGCGCGAAGACGGGCACGGCATGCCGGTGCTCATCCTCACCGCCCGCGGCGAAGAGGCGGACAAAGTCCGCGGTCTCCGCCTCGGCGCGGACGATTACGTGACCAAGCCGTTCGGCGTGCTCGAGCTGCTGGCACGCATCGAGGCGCTGCTGCGACGCGTCGTGGCGCCGAAGAAGAACGGCGGACCGCCTGCGCCGCCGTTCGACAAGTTCGGCGAGATCGAGGTGCTCACGCCGTCGCGGACGGTGTTGCGCGACGGCTCGCCGGTGGCGCTGACGCCCAAGGAATACGATCTCCTCCTCGCGTTGATCCGGCGCGACGGCGCCTGTATCACGCGCACCGAGCTGCTCACGGAAGTCTGGGGCTACAGCGCCGAAGTGATGAGTCGCACCGTGGATACGCACGTTGCCGAGCTCCGCCGCAAGCTCGAGAGCGATCCCGCCAACCCCAGGCACATTCTCACCGTCCGCAAAACCGGCTACCGCCTCGCGAGGTGACCTAGGGCCGCGGGGGCTGGGGAGGCCGGGTCGCCGCCGAGTCGAACACCAGTCTGATTTCCTCCGCCGCGTCGACTCGCGCGTCGCTGAGATTGGTCACCAAGGCGATCACCACTCGCGAATCGCGGTCCACGCCGAAAACCGTCGTGCCACCGATCGAGCTGCCCCCATGAAAAACGGTGTGGTGCCCGAGGGTGTCCGTCGCCACGAACCAGCCGATCCCATAGGGAGTGGTTTCGCCCGACGAGGTGCGCTGCGGGGTGAACAACAGGTCGAGTGTCGCGGCCCGCAGATACCCGGGCGCGAGATGCGCCGTGCCGAAGCGCACCAAGTCCTCGGCAGTGGAGAGAAACCCGCCACCCCCCCATTTGTAGCTGTTATTCACCGTCGGCGCCGGCACGAACTCGCCCGACTTAGTGCGCTCATAGAATCGCGTCCGGTTCGGGATCAGACTGTCGTTCCGATCCGGCGCGGTACTACTCATCCTCAGCGGCTGGAAGACGTGCCGGCTCATGTACGCCAGGAACTGCTGTCCGGACGCTCCCTCCACCACGGCGCTGATAAGATTGAATCCGTACGTCGAGTACGAGTAGCGCGTCCCAGGCGGCGCGACGAGTGGATCGTTCTGAAAAACCGCTAGTCCTGCGGTGACCGTCGCGTATGGTTGATTGAGCAGGAACTCGTTTCCCTGGTAGTGCCTGATCCCCGCCAGGTGGCCGCCGAGCAGCCGCGTGGTGATGACACCACCTTTCTCGGGAAAGGTCGGCACGTAGCGCTGTATGGGCGCGTCGAGGTCCAGTTTCCCCTGCTCGTACAGCTGCGCGACGGCGTCGGCGGTCAGCGGCTTCGAGACGCTCCCGATTCTGAACTGCGTCGCCGCCGTTGCCGGGCGGTGCGTCTCCAGGTTCGCGTAGCCGAACGCCTCCGACCACACGACGCGCCCGTCTACTGCCACGGCCAACGCGAAGCCGGGGATGTTGGGCACGAGCTTCTCGCAGGCGATGGCGTGCGCACGGGCGCGTGCAGCCGCCCAGCGCTCCGCGGCCGCAGGAAGTTTGGCTGGCTGCGAGACGCACGCAGGCTGCTGCAAGGACAGAAGCAGGAGGACCGGAAGAGGCATCGCCTTTGACTCCACTCGAGGATCGGATAACATACCCGCACATGCGCGAAAAGGCCGAGACTCTCAGACGGCTCCACGTCGACGGGCCGATGCTGGTGCTCCCGAACGCATGGGACGCCGGCAGCGCCAGGATCTTCGTGGAGGCGGGGTTCAAGGCCCTTGCGACGACCAGCGCGGGAATCGCGTTCAGCCTGGGCATGCCCGACGGCGAGCGCATCAGTCGCGATGAGATGCTCGCGGCGGTCTCCCGCATCACGCGGCGGATTTCAGTTCCGATCACCGCGGATTTGGAAGCGGGCTACGGCGCAACGCCCGACGCCGTCCGCGAGACCGTGCGTCGCGCGATCGATGCGGGCGCGGTAGGGATGAATCTCGAAGATAGAATGGAAGAGAAACATCTGATCGACTTCGCACTCGCCGTCGAGCGCGTGCGCGCAGCGCGGCAGGCCGCCGCTGCGACCGGTGTGCCGCTCGTGCTCAACGCCAGAACCGACGCGTTCGAAGCACCCGAGATTCCCCGCGACAAACGCCTCGCCGAGGCGGTGCGGCGCGGCAATGCGTTTCGCGAGGCAGGGGCCGATTCGGTGTTCGTACCGTTTGTCGGCGACTCGGGCACGATCGAGCAGCTCGTGCAGCAGATCCACGCGCCCCTCAACATCCTCGGCACCCCCAACGCGCCGACACTCAAAGAAATGGCCGCATTGGGCGTGCGGCGCGTAACGTTTGGGTCGGCGCCGATGCGCGCGACGCTGGGCCTGGTGCGCCGGATGGCGCGTGAATGGAGGGACAAAGGGACATACGGAACGCTGGAGGCGTACGGGATTCCGTTCGTCGAACTGCAAAAGGTTTTCGGTAATCAGTAATCGGTAGTCAGATCATATGAGTGAATTAAACCGATGACTGATGACCGATAACTGACGACGTTAGTTCAGCTCCACATGCAGGTGATCGGCGGTGCCGACGTGGCGCCGGGTATCGAATCCCATCAACCAGAAGTAGAACTGCACACCGCGGTTCTTGATGACGCCGCGGCCCGTGGTCCGGAGATCGACGGCGTGGATCCAGCCGTCGGCCTGCTTGTAGTGCCGGGTGCGACTGTTGCTCGGCAGACCCATCCGGCCATAGTCCTCCGGCAGACGGCCGGAATCCGTGATCAGCATGTTGCGGTCGACCAGAATCAGCGTGGACAGCGCCAGGCGCAGCAGGGGATGCAGCGAGCCGTAATAGGCCCGCACCGGCGGCGATTTCGCGTGAACGCTGGCGATGTAGACCAGCGAATACCCGCAGTAGAAGACGACCAGCGGTAGCGCCACCCACTTCGCGAGCGGGATGATCAACGCTCGGCCGCCGCGCCCGCCGCGGCTCGTGAATTTGCGGGCGAGCCACACGGCGTAGGCTGTCACGACAGCACAGGTCAGGATCGCCGCGGTGAGGAGCGCGAGCCAGACCGAGGTCGTGCCGTGTTCGTAGAAGAACACCGACCCGCGCACCAACACCGCGAACGGCAGCGCGATGATCAACGCGATCTTGAGGAGCGCGCGGACCACCTCGCCGGCAAGCGCGCGCCATTCCGCCGCGGACGCCGGTGCGGCCTGCCGCACCTTCTTGCGCCACTTTCGCTTCCATTCCTTCTGCGCTTCGCGCTTAAGCCGCTCGAGCTTTACGGCGATCCCATCCATGTGGGGAATCTACGTTTACCGAATCGCCATGTTTCCGTACTCCAGATCTCATGGAGCGTTGTGCAAGGTGCCATGTGAGCGCCGTCTCTTTGGGACAGTCCTCCCACCGGAGCGTTACCATGAGACGTCGGTCCCTGGTCGTGCTTGTCGCAGCCTTGTTGGTCGGATGCACCACAGAAGCCCCGGCACCGAGTGACGGATACGCCCTCTACTCCGGTCGGGGAGCGCAAGCGCAGGCGCAGCGCGCTGCGGCAAGCCGCCCGGCGCTGGCGCTTGCCGCGGCCGCGCAATCACGCATTCCCGAGGATGCGGCGACGCCGCCCCTGCCCGAGATGCCGACGAACATGATCATCCGCACGGCCACGGCATCCGTCGAAGTCGATTCGCTGCAGCCGGCGATTGTGCAGGTGAGGTTGCTGGCGACGCGGCTGGGCGGCTACGTGGCCAGCTCCGGGATCGAGACCGGCAAAAACCAGCTGCGCCAGGCGGATATCGAGCTGAAGATCCCGGCCGCGCGATTCGACGAGGCGCTGTCGGGATTGACGCCGATCGGAAAGCTGGAGTCGGTGAACGTCGACGCCGAGGATGTGGGCGAGGAGTTTGTCGACGTCACCGCGCGGATGGACAACGCCAAACGGCTCGAGCGGCGGCTGATCGACTTGCTCGCCACACGTACGGGGAAGCTCAAGGACGTGCTGGACGTCGAACAATCGCTCGCACGGGTGCGCGAAGAGATCGAGCGCTACCAAGGGCGGATCCGTTATCTCGCGGCCCACACGGCGATGAGCACCCTCAGCGTCACCGTCCACGAGCCACCCCCAGTCGTCGGCGAGGCCGGCCACAGCGTGATGGGAGAGGCGTTCACCCAGGCGTGGCGCAACTTCGTCGTGCTCATTTCCCTGGCCGTGCAATCGCTCGGCGTAGTCCTGCCACTTGGGCTTATCGCGGCCGGCGCCTGGTTCGTGATGCGGCGCCGGAGGACCTTGACGGCTCCTATTGGCGGCAGTGGGGTTTGAACAGCCGAAGGTTCAGCCATAGGAGGATGCCAATGGCCACACGCACTGAGCGGTTCAAGACGGCAGCGGTCAAGACAGCCCGAACGGCCAGGAAGTGGGCGGAGACTGCCGCTCGCGAAGCCGACCGGTTGCTGAAGGAAGCGCAGAAGCGCGTCAAGTCAGAGCAACGGCAGCAACGCATCAAGGCCGCGTTGCGACGCACCGGGAGGGTGCTGAAGGCAGCCGGACGCGCGGCGATCGTCGCCGGCATCGCGGCCGGCATCGCTTCGGCCCGGGCCAACGGGCGTGGCCGCAGGGTCAGGAAGAAGCACTAGTCGTCCGCACCACCGAGTTGCAACACACGTTTCCACTGGGGCGCCGTCACGGGACTCACCGACAGGCGCCCCTGTTTTACAATCGGCAGGTCCGCAAACGTCTTGTCCGCCTTGATCTGCGCCAGCGTTACCGCGCGCGGCAGGCGGCGGCTCGCCTTAAGGTCGATCACGAACAGCCTCTGGTCGTTCTTCTTGGGATCTGCGTACGGCGCCGAGACCACGGTCGCCAATCCCACGACGGCTTTCTCGTCGCCGGTGTGATAGACGAACACCTGATCGCCCGGATGCATCGATCTGAGGTTCCGCAGCGCCACCGGATTCTTGACGCCGTCCCAGACCGCTGTCGTCGCGCGCTCGAGATCGTCGTAGCTGTAGGTGCTCGGCTCGGTTTTTACCAACCAGTAGTTAGGCATGTTTCGCCGTCCATTCGGAAACTGTGTCAGCCAGCTCGTTCATTACGTCGCTTTCGGTCTTGCCCGTGCGCTTGGGGACCTTGAACGAATGATCGCCCTCGTCGACCAGATGCAGCGTCGCGCGATCGCCGAGTTTTGTCACCACCTCTTGCAGCAAATCGAGCTGGGCAAATTCATCGCGCGTCCCCTGCAGGAATAACATCGGCACGTCAACAGACGCTAAATGCTCGGCCCGAGCCGTCCCGGGACGGCCGGGGGCATGCAGCGGAAAACCAAGGAAAACGAGGCCGCGCACGTCTGGTAACGGTTTACGCGCCTGTGCCTGCGACGTCATACGCCCGCCAAACGACTTCCCACCGGCGATGAGCGGCAATTCCGGTGCGCGATGCGCTGCCGCGACGACGGCCGCACGCACAGCAGCCTCCGCGACCCCCGGCGGATCGGGGCGGCTCTTTCCGGCCTGCATATACGGAAACTCGTAACGGTAGGTCGCGATGCCGCGCGCGGCGAAGACGTCGGCCGCCTGCGCGAGAAAATGGTGGCGCATGCCGGCCCGCGCCCCATGCGCGAGCACGTACAGCAGGCGCGCATCGTGTGGCCGAACCAGCATGCCGTCGTCAGTGTTCGCCAAGGCGCTCGTTCAGGCGTTCGAGGACGCTCATGAGCTTGGGTTTCACCTCGAGGACTTTGACAACGGGATCGGAGCCGAGCTTCTGCATGCGCTTCACCGCGTTGACGATCGTGAAGTTGCTGTTGTGGAGCTTCCCACCCACCTCATCCCATTCGATCGGCATCGACACCGGCGCGCCCGGCGACGGACGGACGCTGTAGGGCGCGACCATCAGCTGGCCGGCGCGGTTCTGGAACGCATCGACGTAGACCTTGCCTTCGCGCTTGCTGATCGTGCGCGCCGTCGTCGCGATGTCGGGGTGCTGATCGGTGACGAGCCGCGCAAACAGGATCGCCAGCTGCAGGCATTGCGCGTACGTCAGCTGGCGGCCGAGCGGCAGCATGATATGCAGACCAGACTTCCCGGTCGTCTTGATGAACGCCGGCATGTCGACTTCTTCACACAGCGTGCGCATCGTTTTCGCGAGCGTGATGACGTGCGCGAACGGTGCGTCTTTGGGGTCCAGATCGATCAGACACCAATCGGGCTTGGTAAGATCCTCGATGCGGCTCATCCACATGTGCAGCGGAATCGTGCCGAGGTTGACGAGGTAGACCAGCGTCTCGACATCGTTGCACACGAAATACTGGATGTCGCGCTGCGTGTCCTCGCTCCAGATCGGAATCGTCTGGATCCACTCCGGCGCGAAGCCGGGCGCGTCTTTCTGATAGAAGGACTTGCCGTTGATCCCATCGGGATACCGTGTGAGGACGACGGGGCGGTCCTTGAGATACGGCAGCAGCCAGGGCGCCATCGACCTGTAGTACTCGATGAGGTCGCCTTTTGTGTACTTCTCCTCCGGCCAAAAAACTTTATCGAGGTTGGAGAACTTGACTTCTCGCGGGAGCACGGAGCGAGGAGCAGGGAGCATGGTTTCTTCCTCGTCTTTTGCTCCCTGCTCCGTGCTCCCTGCTCCCGGGATAGTCACGTCTTCAGGTTTCTTGTCATCTCGAAAGCGCACAAATACGGACTGTCTCAACAAGCCATCAGGCGTGAACTCCTTGTACCGTACGTCGCACACGAGCTTCGGCTCGACCCAGGTGTGGTCGGGGCCTTTGGGGAGCGCGCCGTGCTCGGGCGGCTCGCACGGTGGCGTCGGTCGCACCAACGCCGCGAGCTCAGCACTGATCTCGTCGATCTGCTCGCCACTGAACCCCGATCCCGCCCGGCCACAGTAGATCAGCGTGCCGTCGTGGTACGCGCCGACGTGGAGCGCGCCGAAGCCGCCACGGGAGCCCTTGGGTTTCGAGAACCCGACGACCAGAAAGTCGTCCATGCGGTCGGCGCGAATCTTGAGCCAGTCGCCGGAGCGGCCGTCGCGATACGGACTGTCCGCCTTCTTGGCAACGATGCCTTCGAGCCCCAGGGTCACGACCTGCTCGTATAACGCCTCTCCGTTCTTCTCGAAGTGCTCCGAAAACCGGAGCGGGCCGGTCTGCGGCAGCACCTTCCGCAGAATCTCCTTGCGCTTGACGAGCGGCAGCTTGCGCAGATCGTAGCCCTCGAAGGCGAGCACATCGAACACGTACAGCGTGGCGGGTGACTCGATCGCGGCGCGCTTCGCCTCCCGCGCGCCGAGCTTGGCACGGACCTGGAGCTTGGAAAAACTCGGGTGGCCGGCGTCGTTCAAGACGACCAGCTCGCCGTCCAGAATCACACCCTCGAACGGGATCGCCTTCACGGCGCGGGCGATCTCCGGAAACGATTCCGCATAATCGAGCCCTTTGCGCGAGTACAGCATCGCCTCGCCGTCCTCGCGCGCGGCACGCATGCGGTAGCCGTCGAGCTTGACCTCGAAGACCCAGCCCGCCTTGGAAAACGGCTCGGCGCGCGTTTCGGCGAGCATCAGCTCGGTGTCCTCCAGCCTGAGCGCGCGCTGCGGCGCGCCCAGGTTGCCGAGCTCCTTCTTGATCGGCTCGGCACGTTGCTGCGCGTTCCGCAGCTCGTCGTTGGTGAGCCCAGAGAGCACGGACTCGTTCGTGTACGGCTCGGTCGAGACGTATTGGTCTCGCTCCTTGATCAGGAGCCATTCCTTGTCGGCCTTTTTCAGTTTGATCAACGTCCAGCGGCCGCGCAGCTTGTAGCCCTTCAATTCGAACAGCAGTTTCCCTTTTGCGAATCCTTCCCGCACGTCCTCGAGCGGCACCCACACGCCCCGATCCCAGACGATGACCGATCCGGCCCCGTAATTCCCTTCCGGAATGATCCCCTCGAAGTCGCCGTACTCCATGGGGTGATCTTCGACTTTTACGGCGAGACGCTTGTCGGCGCGATTGGCGGACGGGCCTTTGGGAACCGCCCAGGATCTCAGGACGCCGTCCATCTCGAGCCGCAGGTCCCAATGCAGGCGCGTGGCGTCGTGCATATGGACGATGAACAGCCCGCCCGGTTTTGGCCCCGGCTTCGGGACCAGCCCGCCGGGTTCGGGAGTCTCAGCGAACGCGCGCTTCGCCCGATATGTGGTAAGCGCGTCACCTTCGTCCGGGGGGCGGGGGCGGGGGCGGGGGCGGGGCTTCCGATGGGCGGGCATGAGGGCGTATCATACCCCGATATGGCTGCCCATTCCATCGGTTCCGCCACGGTCTCGTTCGGCCTCGTGTCCGTGCCCGTGCAGATGTTCGCTGCCGGCGAGTCGAAGGCCGCGATCTCGTTCAACTGGCTCCATAAAAAGGATGGATCCCGCCTCAAGCAGCAGTACGTCTGCTCGAAGGACGGCGAGAAAGTCGAACGCGGCGACATGATCAAGGGCTACGAGTTTCAAAAGGGCCAGTACGTGACCTTCACGCCCGACGAGCTCAAGGCGCTCGAAGAGCGCGCGACCGGCGCGATCGACATCGTCGAGTTTCTGCCCGCCGAGCGCGTCGACCGCATCTGGCTCGACCGCACCTACTATCTCGGACCGGACAAAGGCGGCGAGCGCGCGTACAAGCTGCTCGCCGAGGCGCTCGAGAAGACGAAGCGGGTGGCGATCGGCCAGTATGCCGCGCGCGGCAAGCAGTACCTGATCATGGTGCGACCGATGCACGGCGGCCTGGTGATGGAGCAGCTGCGCTACGCCGACGAGATCCGCGACATCGCCGAGGTGCCGATCCCCAAGACCGAGGTGAAGAAGCCGGAGCTCGACCTGGCCGTGAAGCTGATCGAGCAGGCGGCGACGGAGGACTTCCAGCCGAAGAAGTACAAGGACAACGTGCGGGAGCGGATGCAGGAGCAGATCGACCGCAAAGTCGAGGGCAAGCAGATCACGGAGGAGCCGGAGGAGGCGCCAAAGGCCAAGGTGCTCGACCTGATGCAGGCGCTGAAGCAGAGCCTCGGCGGGGCGGAGGACAAGGCAGAGGACAAACCGGCCAAGCGGCGGAAAGTCGCGGGGAAGCGCTAAAGCATTATCTTGGGGCGACCTTTACCCCGGGGTGCCGCCGATGCAGGACACGTTCTCGCCGCCTGTCGAAGGGCCGGGTCCGATATTCTGGATTGTCTGCGCCGTGCTCGTCGTGTTTGAGATCGCCAGCTTGTGGAAGGTGTTTGAAAAGGCGGGCCAGCCGGGCTGGGCGTGCATCATCCCGATCTACAATATCGTCGTGCTGTGCCAGATCGCCGGCAAGCCGGCCTGGTGGGTTCTGCTCTACCTGATTCCGTTGGTGAACATCGTCATCAGCATCATGGTGAAGCACAACATCTCCAAGAACTTTGGCCACGATGTCGGCTTCACGCTGGGACTGGTTTTTCTGGCCTTCATTTTCTATCCGATTCTGGCGTGGGGGGAGTCGGAGTATCTGGGGCCAAGCGGAGGAACTCCCGCGCCAGCTTAGGGCCCACCCCCTGCTCTTCGTGCTTGAAGAAGATGTACGCATCGGTCCAGGCGCTTCCCAGCGCCTGGACCTTTTGTACCCACTCGCTCAAGCCCTCCTCGGAGTAGCCCTCGTCGCGGAGCCGGACGTAGCCGAAGTCCGCGGTGGCGACCAGCGGCGTCGTCCCTTCCTCTGTATCCGCGATGCACAGGGCCGTGTTTGTGCTCCGCAGGAGCTCAAACACGTCGTCTGACCACCACGAGGCGTGACGGAACTCACATGCGGCGCGGACATCCGGCGGAAATTGGGTGAGTAGATCACCGAGCCGGCCGAGGTCTTTGGCGAAATTGGGGGGTAATTGAAATAGTACAGAGCCCAATTTGGCGTTAAGCTTTCGGATGGTGTCGAGGAAAAGCCGCAACGGTTCGTCGATGTTGCGCAGACGCATGAAGTGCGTGATACGTTGCGGGGCTTTCAAAACAAACGTGAACTCCGCCGGGGTGACGGCATCCCAGCCGGCGATCGTCTTGGCACTAGGCATGCGATAGAAGGTGTAATTGATCTCCACCGTGCGCAGTTGCTGGGCGTAGAATTCGAGCCACTTCGCGCTCGGGAGCTTGGGCGGATAAAAGCTTCCCTTCCATTCCGGGAAGTTGTAACCCGACGTACCGACGTGCAGCCGCAGCATCGCGGCAAAGCTAGTCTGACCATTCTCGTTACGGGAGGCGTCGCATGAAGACGCTGAAGTGCTCACTCGCCGCGTTCGTGTTTGTTCTCGCCGCATGCGGAACGTCGGCCGAGACCGAGCGCAAGCTGGCCGAGCTCGAGTCGGCCAACGCACAGAAGGACAGCCTGATGCAGGAAGTGGCGATCAGCTCGCGGCTCATCAGCGACGTCAACGTCGAGCTCGCCAAGGCGAAGATCCGCAACAATCGCCTTCACGTCTCCAGCGAAAGCCCGATCACCGCGTCGAATGACACGCTGATCGCCAAGCTGCGCTACGTCGTGGCGCGCGTCCAGCAAACCGAAACCGCGCTGAACGAGAGCCGCGAGCGGATCAAGGGCCTGACCACGCTGTCGGACAGCCTCCGCGCCACGCTCGATTCCACGGTGGGCAACATGCAAACGGTGATCGCCGGGCAGAAGACGACGATCGATCTGTTGACCGACCGCGTCGACGCGCTGACGGAAGAGAACGTCGCGTTGAAGGACAGCCTGGCGACGGGCTACTACGTCATTGGGACGCGCGACGAGCTCAAGAAGAAGGGGATTCTCACCGAGCAGGGCGGCGGCCGCGTGCTCTTCATCCTGTGGCGCACGGGCAAGACGCTCCAGCCGGCGCGCAACCTCGATCCGCGCTTGTTCACGGCGATCGATACGCGCCAGGTGACGCAGATTCCCCTGCCCAGCGCGCGCGGTGCGTATCGCGTCGCGTCGCTGCAGGATCTGTCGTACGTCGCCGAGGAGAACAAGGACAACACCTTCTCCGGCGTGCCGAGCCTCACGATTACGTCGCCGGTCGATTTCTGGCGCAGCTCGAAATTCCTGGTCATCATCCGCGAGGGCGCGGGCGATCAGGTCGCGAATGGAGATGCTCGGCCCTCCGATTCGCAGGTCCTCAGCCGCTAGACCAGCACAGACGGCGCGTTGCCAGGGGATGGTAGGGGCGCAGCATGCTGCGCCCCTACATTCTTTCGAGGCCTCTTGTAGTTCGTGCTAGTTTCCCCGCATGGATAATCGTTGCGGCTGGTCCACGGCGAACGCCCAGATGATCGCCTACCACGATACCGAGTGGGGCGTCCCCGTACATAACGACACGCAGCTCTTCGGCAAGCTCGTGCTCGATGGATTTCAGGCGGGACTGTCCTGGGCGATCATCCTGCGCAAGCGCGATGCGTTTCTCAAAGCCTTCGATGGGTTCAACCCGGACAAGATGGCGCGCTACAATGCCAGGCGCATCGCGAAGATCCTCAGAGATCCGGGCATCGTGCGCAACAAACAGAAGGTGAAATCCGCGATTGGGAACGCCCGCGCCTTCCTGAAGCTGAAGGACGCGGGCGAGTCGTTCGATCAGTTTCTCTGGCAGTTCGTGGGCGGCAAGCCGAAAGTGAACGCCTGGAAGACGCTGCGCGGGGTGCCGGCGGAGACCAGGGAATCGACCGCGATGAGCAAAGCGCTGGTCGAGCGAGGCTTTCGCTTCGTGGGGCCGACGATCGTCTACGCGTTCATGCAGGCCGTCGGCATGGTGAACGATCATCTCGTGGCGTGTGACAGATACGTTGAACTCACAACGGAGCACGGAGCACGGAGCAGGGGCTGAACTATTTCGCTCTCTCCAAATACTGCCCAGATCTCGGATCCACCCGCACCTTTTCGCCCGGTGAGATAAACTCCGGCACCTGCACCGTCACACCGTTCGACAACTTCGCGGGCTTCGTGCTCGCCGTCTTCGTCGCTGTCTTCATCACCGGCGACGTCTCGACCACCTGCAGCTCGATCACCGACGGCAGCTCGATGGCGATGGGCCGTCCGTCGAGCCACTCGACCTGCACCACCATCTCCGGCTGCAGCCAGGGCGTGTCCTCGCCCACCGCCCGCTCGTCGAGTGTGAACTGCTCGTAGGTCTGCTGATCCATCACGTGCACGCCACCCTGGTCCTGATACAGGACCTGCATCTCCTTCGTGTCGAGACGCGCTTCCTGGAGGAAGTCGGTCGCGGCAAGACGCTGATCGAACGTGTTACCGGAAACGAGACTGCGGAAACGCACCTGCACGAATGCCCGGAGGTTGCCGGGCGTGCGGTGCGTGAAGTCCATGACGCGGCACGGCTGGCCGTCGATCATGAGGACGTGACCTTTGCGAATGTCTGTGGCTTTCATGGGAGCGGGAACTTAAGCGCGAGACCTTAGCACTCCAAGGCCCCGAGTGCTATCTGCTTGCCCCACAAGCCTCCGCTGACTAGCGTGAGGAGCCTCACATGTTTCTGAGCCTAATGCATTGCACAATAGCTAGATAGATGACCGGCACCAAGCTTGCCTCTGTCGCCGTAAGGGAGGGAAGCATGATCAGGCCCATCATCCATCGCCAACTGACTCGGGGCGACCTCGCCTGCCTGGTAGACGAGATCGCACGGATGGATGTCGCGGAAGGACGGGAGGCCGATCAGGCGCTGCAGGCCGGCGCCGTCGACACCGTTCTCGATTCGCCCGCCGCGCTCGAAGCAGTCCTCGGCCGCGGCGGCGCGCCTGCGCCATTGCCCCTCACGCTGCTTTGGTACGTCCCCATTCGCGCCCAGCTCCGCCTCCGCGGCGTGACCGACATTTTGCTGGCCGATTACGCGGCGACGCTCCCCGTCGTTTTCGCCACGTCGACATCACAACGCGCGATCGCGCGCGGTGAAGACGGCATGACGGAGTGGTGGCGCTTTGTCGCCCGGTTGCCCCACGGCACCGTCGCCCAGGCCGAAGCAGCGGCCGACGCCGCGGCCCTGGCGTTGTGGTGGGCCGGCTGCTTCCCGGAATGGGTGGAGCGCGGCGGCCCCGGTCACGGTATGGTCCGGGCGTACGTGACATTCGCCGGGCGCATGCTCGCACTGGCCTCCGATCTGCTCGAGGCATCCGCCCCCGAAGAGTCGTCGTTGTACGCCCGCGCGGCGGACGCGCGGACCGAGCTGCATGCCGCGCTGGCCGAAGCGCGCGTCGATTACATCGGCGACGATCCGCACAGCAGCGAAAACCGCCTCAAGCGATTCTTGAGGCGGCTCGCGAGTAACTAGATAGATGCGGAAGTAGGGGCGCAGCATGCTGCGCCCCTACACTATTTCCGATACATCCTTACCATTTCGAAATCTGATCCTGGAACTGCTTCGACCGCTCAGCCAAATCCACCGGCGTAATTGACGGATCCTGCTTCACCTGCTGGACGCGCTGCAGGTTCGAGACCGCCTTGCCGTAGGTCCCCTCGATCGACAATGCCGACCGGTACTGCTCGACGGCCTGCTCAAAGCGGCCGGTCGATTCGAGTGCCATGCCGAGGTTGTTGTGGAACGTGGCAACCTTGTCGTCGATCTCGTTGGCACGGGCCAGCGGACCGATCGCGTCCTCGAACCGCTCGAGCCGGATGTACAGCGCGCCGAGGTTGTTCATGGCCCATGTGTCGCTGTCATTTTTCACGATCCCGCGCTGGTAGGCCACGATCGCATCATCATTCTTGCCCTGCGATTCGAACACGCGGCCCTGCAGGCGCAGCGGCTCGCTCGACGTCGAATCGAGCGCGATGGCGGCCTCGATGTGCTCGAGCGCGCTGTCGGGCTGTCCCGATTCGAGCAGCACGCGGCTCAGGTTGAGGTGACTCTTCACATGCGTCGAGTCGATCGTGAGGGCCTGCACGAACGCGCTCTCCGCTTGCTCGCGGTCGCCAGACTTCCAGGCCGACAGACCGAGCATGTAGAAGCCCCACGCGTTCTTGGGCCGGCTGTCCGTGTAGGTCTTGAACAGCACCGTCGCGTCGTCGTAGCGCCGTTCGCGATAGGCGGAATCCGCCATCTCGAACGTCACGGGGCCGGTGATGACAAGCGCCGGCTTTACGGTGCTGACGGGGGTGGGGGTGGTGGTGGACGACGTCGCTCCGACGGGCTCGCTCGCGCGCGCCTGGTCGGGATTGCGGTCGCCGCAGGCGGCAAAGGCGTAGGCGGCGATCACGGTGCACACGATCGCGGCCATCAGAATGACCGGGAATCGCAGCGAACGATTGGACTGGTTCAGCTCGAATTGATACGACATGGCTCCTCCGGGAGCAGGGGTTCGTCCCGGAGAGAAAGCAGAGGCGGTGCCAGGTGTCTGGTGTCTGGTGTCAGTTGGTACGCAACAACTTACAAACTTGGCTGCGGTGGACGTGTTCTACTGAACCCGCTGAGAAAACCCTCTACGTGTCTCGCTGGACACCCAGCCGGCGCATGATCTTCAGCAGACTGGCGTGATCGGACAGGCCCAGCTCCTTTGCCGTCTTGGTGACGTGCCACTCATTGCGCTCCAGCGCCTGAATCACGATCTGCCGCTCGGCTTCTTGCTTCTGCTCTTCGAACGTGCGTGGTGCGTCGTGCGTCGTGCGTGGGACTGCCTTGCGACCATCGCGGATCTCGGCGGGGACCGCGCCTCGGGCCAGCTCATCGCCGTCGGTCGCGATCAGCATCCGCTCCACCACATTGCGCAGCTCGCGAATGTTGTTGCGGCGCCAATCGTAGGCCATCAGCGCCTCGACGGCATCCGGGGCAACGGTCTTCGTCTTCATACCGAAGCGCTCGCACGTCGCGGCCACGAGGTGCTCTACCAGGGCGGGAACGTCGGACAGGCGATCGCGCAGCGGCGGCACGCGCAGCACATGGACGTTGAGCCGGTAAAAGAGATCCTCGCGGAACCGTCCCTCGGCCACTTCCTTCTCGAGATCGCGGTGCGTCGCGGCCACGACGCGCGTATCCACGTCGATGGTCTTGTTCGCGCCGATGCGCGTGACTTTCCGCTCTTCGAGAACGCGCAGCAGTTTCGCCTGGGCGGCGGGTGGCAGATCGCCGATTTCGTCGAGGAACAGCGTGCCACCGCTGGCCGCCTCGAAGGCGCCCTTGCGGGTCGCGGTGGCGCCCGTGAACGCACCGCGCTCATGGCCAAAGAGCTCGCTCTCCACCAGCTCATGCGGCAGCGCGGCGCTGTTCAGCGCGACAAAGGGGGCTTTGGGGTTGGGGCCCAGGCGATGGAGTTCGCGAGCGACCAACTCCTTGCCCGTTCCGCTCTCACCAACGATAAGCGCGGGACTGGGTACCGGAGCCACACGGACAATCATTTCCTTCAGCTTCGACAGCGCCGGGCTCGTCCCGACCAGCGGCGACTCCAGGCCGAAGCCGCGGCGCAGCAACGTGACCTCCGCGTTCAGCCGGCGCTGTGCGATCGCGTTCTCGACCTCCTGCGCGACCCGCTCCATCGGCTCGGCCTTGTCGATGAAGCTGTAGGCGCCAAGACGAATCGCCTGCACACAGCGGTCGTAATCGCCGGTTCCGGTATAGACGATGATCGGGACGCGCAGCCCCAGGCGCTCGACCGACCGCAGCACCTCGAATCCGTCCATCCCCGGCATCTCGAGATCGAGGATCACGCAATCCACCGAATCGCGCGTGAGACTCTCGAGCGCCGTCCGGCCGCTCTTCGCCACGAGCGTTTCGTAGCCGCGCAGGCGCTTGAGATCGTACGCGTACTGCTCGGCCATGGCCGGGACGTCGTCGACGATGAGGACCACCGTCATGGTATTCCCACCGGGATCTGATCCTTCACTGCACCGGAATCTCCACAACGAATTTCGACCCTTTTCCAGGTTCTGATTCCACGTCAAGCGAGCCGTTCGAGTCGAGCACCAGCCGCCTCACGATCGAGAGGCCGAGCCCCGTCCCGCCTGCTTTGGTCGTGTAGAAATCGTTGAAGGCCCGGTCCAGCTCAGCCTTGCTCATGCCGCGGCCGGTATCGCTCACCGCAATGCGCACGACTCCCTTACCGCCTTCCGTCGTGACCGTGACGGTCCCGGCCTTCCCGTCGAAGCTGTCCAGCGCGTTGCTCACGAGGTTCTCGATGACCCGGCGCAGCACGAGCGCGTCGGCCGACACCGGCGGCAGCCCCTCGGCGAGGTTGGTGCGTACAGCCCCTGAGGCACCAATCGTCTCCCGCACGACCGCGTTCACATCCGTCGCCTTGCGCTCTGATTGCGGCGACAACTTGGCGTAGTTCGCGGCAAGTGTCTCGAGATAGCTGATACTCGATTCTACCGTGCCCTGGCGTTCGGCGAAAACCTTCGGCAGCTCCGCCGGTGCATCTCGCGCCACTTGCGTCAGGTGGCGAAACACGTTGCGCAACGGCGCGAGGCCGTTCTTCACGTCGTGATTGACCTGCCGGGCGAGGTCGCCGATCGCGATGCGGGCCTCCACCGGCGCGCTGATTCGCGTCGACAGCCAGCCTGCCAGGAGCAGTGCGGCCAGCGCGGCAACCAGCACCGCGGCCGCAAACCAGAGGTTCACGTTGCGCTGCAGCGACGCGAGCAGCGCCGAGGAGCGGGTGACGACGATTTGGGCGCGCTCGACGGTCCCCGGCCCGTCCACAGCGTCGACGTAGGGCAGCGCCAGCGGCGGGCCCACGATGAGCGCAGAGTCTTGGAGCGTCGAATCGCGCGGCAGCAGCAGACTCACGGCCAGCTCGGGATCGCGTACGAGACGCTGCAGGAATGACGAATCCACGGCAACCCCGCCGAGCAGTCGGAAGCGCCGGCCGGCGGGCCTCACCGTATCACTCGTGACGAGTGCCAGGAACGGCCCTTCCGCGGCGGCGGCCCGCACCAGTGCCGGTCCGCCCGGAGGAATGGCGGGACCCAGCCGGCCGAACTCGTTGCGAAAATGGCCCGATGACACGACGCGTCCTTCGTCGTCCTGAATCTGCAGAAAATCGAGGCCCGCCAGGCGCATCGCACTGCTTGCGTAGTCGAGCACGTATGGCCGGTTTTCGCCGCCGACGATCCAGCGCCGGAAGCCGATGTCGTCGGCGAGTGAGCTCTTCAGCGCCGCGAGCCGGGCGCCAATACGGTCGTTCTCTCGAGCGATATCGGCGGTGATGACGCTCCCGAGCGTCGCCACGCGCAGCTGGTACTCCGTGCTGACTTGCTTCGCCATCTCGCGGCGGATGCCGAGTCCGAATACGAGCAGCGGAATCATCACCACCACCCCGAACGCGATGAGGAGGCGGGTGCGGAATTTCATGGGGCGAGGTGCACCGTTCCATCCAGATCGACGGTCCAGCGAGCGACGCCACGGCGCACGATCGCCGTGGGGCGCGTGTCGACGAGCGCGGTGATGGTGGCCGGCCACGCCGGCAGGAAATCGTTGGCGGCACGGCAGGGATCGGCCGGCACACGCGGCAGCGCAAGCACGTATCCCCATTCCTTCCCCGCGGTGAGCGCGGCGGCGAAGTCGTCCGGTGCCCGGCCCGCGGCGACGGCGTGTGTCAGGGCGGCGAGGCGGCCCGCCAGCTCACGAGCGGTCGGATCGGCGCGCGAATACAGGATGCGCCGCTGCGCGGTCGCCGCGGGAGTGCTCGGCGGTCCCGCTGCGATGCCGCAGGCGCGGAGATCGCCCCACCACGCGCTTCCCTCGGCGCGTCGCGCATCCGCACGCACCGCCTGCTCGAGTCCACCTTCGTCGAATCGGGTGCCGCCACCCTCGGCCGTGACGAAGACGTAAGTGCGGTCCCAGGGGAGCGCGACCACGGCCCTGTTCTGGAGCGTCGCCGCGTAATCGCGCAGCGCGCGGTCGCGCGTGACGAGGAGGTCGACGCCCGCGTCGAGCAGATCGCGCGCATCTCCACCCGTGGCGAGCTTGAACACGAGCGTGTCGCCCCGCGTCGTGTGCGCGCGGACCTCCTGCGCCGTCGTGGTCGCGCTCGTCGCCCAGTAGGCTCCGGTGCCGATCGGCCAGCTCGAGTCGGGGGCAGGCTTCGTGACCGCGAGGTTCTGGTCGCCCATGAGCGGCGGTACGTCGTCCTTGTCTTTCGTGAACGTGAGCGCCACGGTCCGGCTGTCGGGCGCGCCGAGGGTATAGCCGACGCCGCCTTTGCCGAACACGAGGTCCTGGGCGGTGACCGGCGCGCCGTCCCAGAACTGCGCGCCCTCGCGCAGGTGGAACGTCCAGCGCCGGCCGCCGTCGCTCTTTTCCCATTGTGCGGCGAGCTCGGGTCGGACGTGCCCGTCGCAGTCGATCCGAACCGGCGTCTCGTACAGATGGCCGAACACGATGCGCTCGGCGTCGTTGCGCGCGATGGGCGCATGCCGCGGGTCGACGGCGTCGGTGAGCCCGATGGTGATCGTAGGCGCACGCGCGGACACCGCGCCGGTCGAGAGGGTGCAGTTCTCGTCGGACGCCTGTGGCGCGGCGCCGCCGCCCGCGCCGGTCGCGGCGCTGCGCGGGTGGGCGCAGGCGGTGAGGAAGGCCAGAACGGTCAAGAGCGTTATATGCTGCGCTGGCATGAAAGAACGATACACTACACTATCTCTCCATGGGATTCGCACGCAGTCTCCTCCTGAAAGCGTCCCGCAGCCAGTGGCTCGCGCGACAACTCCGCGAGCGCCGCTTCTTCCAGCGGGCGGTCAAGCGCTTCATGCCGGGCGAAACGCTCGAGGCCGCGCTCGAAGCCGCGGGCGTATTTGCAAAAGCCGGCATGGGGAGCGTCCTCACCGAGCTGGGTGAGCAGGTCACCAATCGGGCCGAAGCCGCCGCGGTTCGCGATCATTACCTCGGAGTGCTCGAAAAGATTCAGCGCCGCAAGCTCCCGGCGCACGTCTCGATCAAGCTCACGCACCTTGGGCTCGAGGCGAGCCAGGAAGGCTGCGTGCAGGATGTGCTCAAGCTGGCGGCGCGCGCCGATCAGGCGCGCTCGTTTCTGTGGATCGACATGGAGGAATCACGCTACGTCGATGCGACGCTCGAGGTGTACCGGCGCGCGAAGGCGGAGTGGCCGAATGTCGGCGTCTGTTTGCAGGCGTACCTGTACCGTACCGCGAAAGATCTCGAGGGCCTGCTGGCCATCGCCCCGGCGATCCGCCTCGTCAAAGGCGCGTACAACGAGCCGGCGGACGTGGCGATGCCCAAGAAGCGCGATGTTGACGCCAACTATCGCGAGCTCGCCCAGCGGCTGCTCGCCGAGGCCGCACGGCAGCGGGCGAAGCCGGTGTTCGGGACGCACGACCTCCCGCTCATCGAGACCATCCGGAAGGCGGCCGTGGACCAACGGGTCGATCCGTCGTCATACGAGTTTCACATGCTGTATGGGATCCGTGCGGAAGCGCAGCGGCGGCTTGCGTCTATGGGCACGGAGATCCGCGTCTTGATCAGCTACGGCAGCGCGTGGTTCGCCTGGTATATGCGACGGCTTGCCGAACGCCCCGCCAACGTGTGGTTCGTGCTCCGAAACGTCGTGTAGATTACCGCCATGGCCACGTCGAGCATCTCCCGCCCACAACGCGAAACCCGCGACTCGGTCGTGATCCGATTCGCCGGCGATTCGGGCGATGGGATGCAGGTGACCGGCAGTCAGTTCACGCTGGAGACGGCGCTCGCCGGCAGCGATTTCTCGACCTTCCCCGACTTCCCCGCCGAGATCCGCGCGCCTACCGGTACGACGTTCGGGGTGTCGGCATTCCAGATCCACTTTGGCGGCGGCGACGTGATGACGCCGGGCGACGCGGTGGACGTGCTCGTCGCGATGAACCCGGCGGCGCTGACCGTCGAGCTGCGCGATCTCAAGGTGGGCGGGACCGTCATCGTCGACACGGCGGCGTTCAACGAGCGCAATCTCAGCAAGGCCGGATACGCACGGAACCCGCTCGAGGATGACTCGCTCGCCCGCTATCAGGTGCTGAAGTTCGACATCACGAAGCTGACGGCCGATGCGGTGAAGCCGCACGGGCTCTCGTCGCGCGAAGCCCACCTGTGCCGCAACATGTGGGCGCTGGGGCTCTTGCTCTGGATGTATGGGTACGAGCGGACCGCGACGATCGAGTGGCTCAATCGCAAGTTTGCGAAGAAACCGGTGATCGCAGCCGCCAACGTCGCCGCGGTGAACGCGGGGCACGCATTCGGCGAGACGGCGGAGATGGCGGAGCACATGGTCGGCTACGTCGTGCCGAAAGCCGACGTCGAGCCGGGCCGGTACCGGACCGTCAGTGGCACCGAAGGACTGGCGTGGGGGCTCGTGGCCGGCCTGCGCGCGGCGGGCATCGAGAAGATGGTCTTCGCCGGCTATCCCATCACTCCGGCATCCGCGCTCCTGCACGTGCTCGCCAACCTGCGCGCGTACGGCGTCGTGACGTTCCAGGCCGAGGATGAGATTGCCGCCAGCGGGGCGGCGCTCGGCGCCTCCTACGCCGGCGCCCTGGGTGTGACGTCGAGCTCCGGACCGGGGATCGCGCTGAAGACCGAGATGCTGGGTCTCGCGATCGCCACAGAGCTGCCGCTCGTCGTCATCGATTCGCAGCGCGCCGGCCCGTCGACCGGCATGCCGACCAAGGCGGAGCAGTCGGATCTGTTCCAGGCGGTCCTCGGCCGCAACGCCGATGCGCCGCTGGCCGTGCTCGCCCCCACGTCGACGGCGGATTGCTTCCACATCGCGATGGAAGCGGTGCGCCTCGCCACCAAGTACATGACGCCGGTGATCGTCCTGAGCGACGGCTACCTGGCGCACGCCGCCGAGCCCTGGCGCATTC